>Ga0193743_1003345_pt1 | contig 10772 bp, 9 predicted proteins | sample L2c2metaG_FD_143038 | JGI IMG/M metagenome (GOLD analysis project Ga0193743, IMG submission 143038) | Soil microbial communities from a riparian zone of the East river system, Colorado, United States - L2c2 | ecosystem: Environmental > Terrestrial > Soil > Riparian zone | place: USA: East River...
CGCCGCCGAGACCGCCGACGCCGCCCGAGCGCGCGGCCACGCCCTGCCGCCACTGCACGGCGTGCCGGTCACGACCAAGGTCAATGTCGACCAGGCCGGGCTGCCAACCGACAACGGCGTGGTGCCGCTGAAGGACTTCATGGCCCAGGAGGACAGCCCGGTCGTCGCCAACCTGAAGCATGCCGGCGCCATCATCGTCGGCCGCACCAACGCGCCGGCCTTCTCGATGCGCATCTTCACCGACAACGCGCTGCATGGCCGGACGTTGAACCCGCGCGATCCCGCGGTGACGCCGGGCGGCTCGAGCGGCGGCGCGGGAGCGGCGACCGCCACCGGCATCGGCGCCATCGCCCACGGCAACGACATCGGCGGCTCGGTGCGCATCCCGGCCTACTGCAACGGCGTGGTCGGCTTGCGCACGGGGTTCGGCCGCATCCCCTCCCTCAATCCCAGCGCGCCGGCGGGCCGGCCGATCGGCGCGGTGCTGATGGCGGTGCAAGGGCCGCACACCCGCACGGTGCGCGATGCGCGCCTCGCCCTGCAGGTCATGGCGCGCGGCGATCGGCGCGACTGGCGCTGGAACGACGTGCCGATGGAGGGCCCACCGCCCGCTCGGCCGATCAAGGTCGCGATCGTGCCCGAGGTACCGGGTGGTCCGACGCATCCCGCGCAAGCCGGCGCGGTTCGGCTGGCGGGCAAGCACCTGCAGGCGGCGGGCTATGTCGTCGAGGAGGTGCTGCCGCCCGACATGGAGCGCGGCGTCGAGCTCTGGCACACCATCCTGATCACCGACGTGTTCGGCGGCCTATGGCCGCAGATGCAGAAGATGGGCGATCCCGACGGCGTCACCTCCATGAAGGGCTGGCTCGACCTGCACAAGCCGGCGGATCTCGCGACCTATGTCGGTGCGTTGACCGAGCGCGAAGGCCTGCTGCTGCGCTGGATGACCTTCCTGCAGCAATGGCCGTTGGTCATCCTGCCGACACTCGCTGACCTGCCGCCCCAGCAGGTGGCCGACATCGAAAAGGGCGGCCAGAAGACGATCCTGGAGTCGATGCGTCCGGCGCTGCTCGCGCCCTTGCTCGGCCTCCCCGGCCTGGCCGTGCCCGTCGGCAACCACGGCAGGCTGCGCACCGGCATCCAGATCATGGCGATGCGCAACCGCGAGGATCTCTGCCTCGATGCCGGCGAGGTGATCGAGGCGGCCGAGGGGGTCGTGACGCCGATCGATCCCGTGCGCTAGCCGCGCGGCGGCAAATCCACCCTGGCGTCGCGCAGCTTGCGCTCCAGCACCGGGATGCCGGCAGCGGTGTTGCCGTCCTTGCACTGGCTGATGGCGACGCTGCCGTCGATCGTAGGTGAACCAGCCGTGTGGCCGACCGACTTATTGGCAACGTAGGTTTCGTATTTTTGCGTCAGCGCGCGGCAATAATCAGCGTCCGTCGCCTGTGCCGATGCGCCGAACGGTATCAGCACCGAAACGGCCGGCGCTATCCAATTGATCGATTTCATGATGTTCCCTGTCGCTTGGTGACTCGAAGGCGAAGGGTCTACGCCAGCATTCTGACAGCAAGCTGACGACACGGTCGACTTGATCGGCTCGCGGGAGCACGTTGATCGGGGCGGCCAAGGGGAAGGTCGCCCCGATCGATCCGACGTTCGACTAGCTACGGCTCGGCAGGCCGACCTTGGCGTCCTGCAGCTTGCGCTCGAGGACGGGGATGCCGTCGGCAGTGTCGCCCGCCTTGCACTGCGCCATGGCCACCTGGCCGTCGATGCCGCCCGGCTGCATGCTATGGCCGCTCATGTTTTCGATGAATGCCTCGTAGCGGGCGGTGAGTCTCCTGCAATACGTGGCATCGCTGGCCTGCGCGGACGCCGTCAGCGGGAGCCCGACGACAACAAGAGGCATCAGCCACTTCAGGTTCGCAATCATGTCTACCTCCATGCTCATGATCGAGCGAGGTTGAGGTAGTGCCCGATGGCGGCCTCAATGCGGCCATGCGATTACTGGGCGCTGACACACCGTCGGCTTCATTCGCTGACAAAGAGCTTACTTTCGCGGCGTGCGAAAGATGCAGGGCTCGACATCGTCACCCGAGACGGCGGCGCGTTGCGACCATTGCCATAGCGGAGTCCAATACGCGTCAAGAAGTTCGGCAGCAGCCCTTTGATCGTCGACGATGTAGCCGAACTCCTGCAGGTTCACCGGATAGAGATTGTCCGAGCCGACATAGAAAACCCGGTCATCGACCATCCAGAGTTTTGCGTGGTTTGCGAAAGTCTTGCCGCCCGGCCAGGTTGCGTCGGGCCCAAAGCGCAGCGGTGCCAGGTGCACGTGGCTGCACAGCAGTGCGTTGATGGGATCGGGGCCCCTTCGCACCTCGTAGCGTTCCTTGGGATCGCGCCTGTCGACGCGCTTCTGCATGAGGTCGCGCAGATGGCGCGCGAAAGCTGCGAGGCTGACGCCGTTATAATAGGTGCTGCCGCTGTCGCCCAGCGCGCCCGGGTTGGACAGGACGATGTAGACCTGCCCGTCGCGCCGCTCGATGAAGTCGAGCAGGCGGTCGAGCGTGCTGTCGGAAAAGATCGGGTCGGCGCGGCCCAGGGTAAAGCCGACATCCTGCTGCGAGATGCGGATCGTGTGGCGCGCCGCGCCGAACATCAGGTCGCGCGCGAGCTCGCTCTGATTGGCGAAGTCGGTGGTGATGCCGGCGCCCAGCCGGCCGATCGCGAGGATAGGCACGCCGCCGGCCGCCGGCCGGCCGGCCATGGGCGGCGCGTCGGGCCCGGGACAGTCGCCGCCGGAAACGCCTTGGCCGCTGGTGAAGGTCGCGAGCTGCACCGCCGGCTTCTTGTCGAGATTGGTGCAGACGAACTGCCACAGCCGGTCGGCGAAGCGCGAGGCGCTGGCCGCCGACGGACCGCGCACCAGCATCGACAGATCGTGCACCGGATTGTCGATCAGGTAGTCTTCCGACCAGAAATTGTGGCCGCCGACACGAGCCACGCTTCCATCAACGGCGATGAACTTGGCATGCGGCCAGGAAAAGCCCTTGCAGGGCTGGGTGGCAGAGCACGATTGCATGGCGGCCACGTCGATAGTGAGGCGTGCGCCCGGAATGTCGCGCAGTTCGGACGTGAGAGAGGCCAGCAGCGCCGCCGCGTCGCTCCCGTCGGGCGGATACTGGCCGACGATGAAACGGACGGTAACCGGCCGGCGGCTGGCCGCCAATTCGTTGAGACCAGCGCGCAGCGCCCCCAGGAAGCGCGTGTCGGGCACCGGCTGCAGGGCGGCGATGTCGACAAAGCGCCGCGCACCCGCGACCAGCTCGTACACAGCCGGCAGCAGGGCGTCGGAGTGTCCGAAGCACATCTTGCGCTTGCTGGACGCCGGACCGGCAGCCGCCCAGACCGTGCCGCAAGTGCCACCACCGGGGCAGTCGGCGTCATTGCTGCAAGACGGCAGCAGGACGTCGCGGTCGCAGCTCTTGCAGTCCAGCGCATAGAATGGCAGATCGTCGGCGCGACGGCCCCAGCGCGTCGGGCTTTGTATCAGCCAGTCCGTCGGCAGCCGGTTGCCGCCTGTGAGGTCATAGGTGATGCCGGCGAAGGTACCGCTGGGGTCGCTCTTGGCGACCTCGCGTCGCACCTGCTCGAGGAGGGGAATGGGCGAGTCTTCGTCGGGAATCGTGATGCCGCGGTCGCGCACAAGATCGGTGATCTGCGTCGCCGAGGAGAGAGCGCTGTGGTCCCGCTCACCCTGCTCGCGAGAGACGACGGTGTTCGGCAGGTCACCGGCGCAGGAGGCGAGCAGACCGAGCAGGACAAGACTGGCGAACCGCCAGGGCCCGCGCGCAAAGGTCACGGACATGGACAGCGACTGAATCCCCTCTCAAACTGCGATGAAATCCGTAACGCACAACACTGTAACGAGGTTCCGTTCGCATGACCGGCAAAGCATCACACGACATTGGCTGGATCGGCCTCGGCCGCATGGGCGAGGCCATGGCCGCCCGCCTGGTCAAGGCTGGCCACGGGATCTCGGTGTGGAATCGCACCGCGTCGAAGGCCGACCCGCTGGCGAAGATCGGCGCCGAAGTTGTGACCGACAAGACCGCGATGGCACACTGCGCCACGGTCTTCACCATGGTCTCCACCACCGACGACCTGAAGGACATATTGTTCGGTAAGGGCGGCGTGCTGACCGGCAACGCCCGGCCCAAGCGCGTGGTCGACATGTCGTCGATCTCCGACTCGGGCTCCGCCGAGATCCGCAAGGGACTGAGCGAGGCGGGCGTGGCTTATCTCAGCGCGCCGGTGTCGGGCAACGCCAAGGTCGCCAAGGCCGGCAAGCTCCTGGTCGTGGCGTCCGGTCCGAAGGCCGAATACGACGCCGTGCAGCCCCTGCTGGCGGCGCTGGGACGTTCGGCGATGTATGTCGGCGAGGGCGAGCTTTCGAGGATCTGGAAGATCGCCCACAACACGATGTTCGGGGTCATCATCCAGTCCCTCTGCGAGATCACGCTGCTCGCCGAGAAGGCCGGCATCCCGCGCCATGTCTTCCTGGAATCGATCAATCAGAGCGTGCTGGGCTCGATGTACACCAAGTACAAGACACCGGCGCTGGTGAACCTCGACTTCACCACCACCTTCACGCCCAAGCTGCTCTTGAAGGACATGGAGCTCGGCATGGGCGCCGCCAAATCGTTCGGCGTGATGATGCCGACCGCCTCGGTGACGCGCGACAGCATCCTCGCCTTGTCGCATCAATATCCCGGCGATATCGACTTCTCCGTGTTGCTGCTCGAACTGGCGCGCGCCGCCGGCATGAAGGTCGAGCCCGAAAACGTGAAGGTGAGCGATGGTCTGCAATAGCGCTGGGGGCGCGCCACTCCAGTGGCGCGTCTTCTCATGCTCATTTGGACCGCGAGCGTCCCGCTCGCTCATAATCATGAGCGGGCGAGACGCCCGCGGTCCGGAAGAGCATGATCGCGCCACTGGAGTGGCGCGCCCCCAGCCATGACCAAGCTCCTCCTGAAATCCGGCATCGTCGTCACGCAGGATCCCAAGCTCGGCGTGCTGCCGACCGGCGACGTGGTGGTCGAGGATGGCCGCATCGCCGCGGTGGCACCGAAGCTCGAAGCCGATGCCGAGACGATCGACTGCGCCGGGCACTTCGTGCTGCCGGGACTTATAAACGCCCACATGCACACCTGGCAGACGGCGCTGCGTTCGGTCGCCGCCAACTGGACCCTGCTGGAATATTTCCGCCACGTCCATGCGGGCCTCGCCACGGTGTTCGTGCCCGAGGACATCCACATCGCCACCTTGGCCGGCGCGCTGAACCAACTCGATCACGGCGTGACGACGCTGGTGGACTGGGCGCACAATAATCCGACGCCCGCGCACACCGATGCCGGCATCGCCGGGCTGAAGGAAAGCGGCATCCGCGCCGCCTTCTTCCACGGCTCGCCCAAACCCGATCCCAAGCCCGGTGAGCCGCATTTCTCGGAGGTCCCGCACCCCCGCCGCGAGATCGAACGCCTGCTGAAGGGACCGTTGGCCGATCGCAACGCACTGGTCACGCTCGGCATGGCGGTGCTTGGTCCGCACTATTCCACGCTCGAGGTCAGCGCCCACGACTTCGCTCTGGCGAAGGAGATGGGCCTGATCGCCTCCATGCATCAGGGCGGCGGCGAGGCCAAGACGCCGGGCGGCTGGGAGACCTTGATGGCGCAAGGCCTGGTCGGTCCGCACATCAATATCGTGCACGGCAACAACCTCACGGACGCCCAGCTGAAAGCCTTTATCGATCTCGGGGTCAGCTTCTCGATCACGCCGGCGAACGAGATGACGCAAGGTCACGGCCATCCGATCACCGGCCGCCTGCGCGCGCTGGGTTCGGCGCCATCGATCGGCGTCGATCTCGAATCGGCGATCAGCGGCGACATGCTCACGGAGGCGCGCATGGCGCTCGCCTCGCAGCGCGCCCTAGACAACGCAGCCGAACGCATCAGCAGCGGCGGCATTCCGCCGACCTCGACCGTGCCCGCTTCCGAAGCGCTCGACTGGATCACCACCCGAGGTGCGGCGATGCTGGGCATGTCCGAGCGCATCGGCAGCCTGGCGCCCGGCAAGCAGGCCGACATCGCGGTGATGTCGCTGGGCCCGCTCGCCATGTGGCCGGTGCACGATGCCGTGGCCTCGGTCGTCATGCAGGGCTCGGGCGCCCGGGTGCGCGACGTGCTGGTGGCCGGCACCTTCGCCAAGCGCGACGGCCAGCTGTTGCGCTCGAATCTCGGCGCCGTGCGCGCCAGGCTCGCGGCATCGGGCGAACGCATCCTCGCCCATCTCGACATCAAAAGCGTCAGCCGCCAGGTTGCCGCTCAATGAAAAGCGACAGGAGGACTTCAATGCGTCTCGTGATGATCGCGGCGGCAGCCGTGCTCGCCACCTCGGCGGCGCACGCCCAGACCTACCCCACCAAGCCGGTGCACGTCATCGTGCCCTTCACGCCGGGCAGCGCGACCGACGTGGTGGCGCGCACCGTGGCGCAGGCGCTGTCGACCCGTATGGGCCAGGTCTTCGTGGTCGAGAACCGTCCGGGCGCCGGCGGCACGATCGGCGCGAACCTCGTCGCCAAGGCGGCGCCCGATGGCTACACCCTGCTGGTCAACTCGTCAGGCCACACGGTCAATCCCTCGATCTATCCCAGCCTTCCCTTCGACACGGCCAAGGACTTAGCGGGCATCAGCCTGCTCGCCGAGCAGCCCAACATCCTGGTCGTGGCGCCGTCGAAAGGCTGGAAGACCGCGGGCGATCTGGTGAAGGCGGCCAAGGCCGAGCCCGGCAAGCTCACCTATGCCTCGGCCGGCGCCGGCAGCGCCACCCACATGAACGCCGAGAAGTTCCGCGTGAGCGCCGGCATCGACGCCGTGCACATCCCCTACAAGGGCACGCCCGAGGCGCTGACCGACACGATGAACGGACGGGTCGACTACTTCTTTGCGCCCGTCATCGCCGCCCTGCCGATGGTCCGCGACAACCGGGTCACGGCGCTGGCCGTCGGCAGTGCCAAGCGCGCCTCGGTGCTGCCCGACGTGCCGACGACCGAGGAGGCGGGTTACCCGGGCAGTGCCTACAATTTCTGGGTCGGTATGCTGGCGCCGGCCGGCACGCCGCCCGCCATCGTCGAGCAGCTCAACAAGGAAGTCACGGCCGCCCTCGCCTCGCCCGAGGTCAAGGACCGGCTGGCCGCGCTCGGCGCCGACGCCGCGCCGATGCCCTCCGCCGACTTCGACAAGATGATTGCGCAAGAGCTCAAGGATAACGCCGCGCTGGTGAAGCAGGCTGGCATCACGGTGCAATAACATGACAAACCCACTTTTGCAGACCACCGTCGTCGGCTCTTACCCGCAGCCCGACTGGCTGGTGAACCGCCAGATGCTCAGCAAGGTCGTGCCGCGTACGCGGCTGCGCGAGATTTGGCGCGTCTCCGAGCCGTTCCTCGAGCAGGCGCAGGACGACGCCACGCTGCTTGCCATCCGCGACATGGAACGGGCCGGCATCGACATCATCACCGACGGCGAGATGCGGCGCGAGAGCTACTCCAACCGCTTCGCCACGGCGCTGGAGGGCATCGACGACGAACATCCGGCCGAGATCGTCAACAACCGTGGCCAGAAGACGCCGGTGCCGCGCGTCGTCGGCAAGGTCAGGCGCAGCAAGCCCGTCGAGCTGCGCGACATGCAGTTCCTGCGCGCCAACACCGACAGCCTCGCCAAGATCACCCTGCCCGGCCCCTTCACCATGGGCCAGCAGGTCAAGGACGAGTTCTACAAGGACGCCGAGGCGATGTGCATGGACTACGCCGCCGCGGTGAACGAGGAGGCGCACGAGCTGGTCAAGGCCGGCGCCGACGTGATCCAGCTCGACGAGCCGTGGCTGCGCAACAATCCCGAGGAGGCCAAGCGTTACGCGGTGAAGGTCATCAATCGCGCGCTGCAGGGCATCACGGTGCCGACCGTGGTGCATCTCTGCTTCGGCTACGCCGCCGTGGTGACCGGCGGCAAGCCGACCGGCTACGCCTTCCTGCCGCAGCTCGCCGACAGCATCGCCCAGCAGATCTCGATCGAATCGGCGCAACCCAAGCTCGATCTCGGCGTGCTGAAGGATCTCGCGCCCAAGAAGGTGATGCTGGGCGTCATCGACCTCAACGATCCCGAGATCGAGACGCCGGAAAAGGTCGCCGACCGCATCCGCGCCGGCCTGAAATTCATGGCGCCCGACAAGCTCCTGCCCGCACCCGATTGCGGCATGAAGTACCTGCCGCGCGCGACGGCATTCGGGAAGCTGAAGTCGCTGACGGAAGGTGCTGCGATCGTGCGCAGGGAGTTGGGCTAGAAGCGGTTAGACAGGCCATCCTGTCGTCCTGAGCGAAGCGAAGGACCTCATCGCCGCTTGCAATCGGCATGAGATCCTTCGCTTCGCTCAGGAGGACGGGGGCGCCAAGTCTTCCCACTTGGGATTAGCCGCCCGAACAAGCTCATTCTTGCGAATCCGTTTCCAGCCCTTCAGTTGCTTCTCACGGGTGATCGCATCGGTCGGGTTTTCGTATTCCTCGACATAGACCAGGCGAGTCACCCGGTACTTCTTCACAAATTCGCTGCCCATCCCATTGCGATGCTCAAACACGCGGCGTCCCACGTCATTCGTCACGCCGATATACATCGCGCTGAGTGAACTGCTCGTCATTATGTAGACGAAGTAGCGGCGGTCACCCATGACAAACGGCGATGAGGTCCTTCGCTTCGCTCAGGACGACATGAAAGTTAACGCGCGGTGACGGTGCCGTCGGGAGCGATCGTCACCATCTTGGGAACATTGCCCTGTTTGGCCTTGGCGACCCACTGTCCGTCCGGACCGCGGCGCAGGTCGTTGACATCCTTATAGTGCAGCGCCTGGAGATGCGTCTTCACGCCGGCGGTTCCCATCATGCCGCCGGGAGCGGATTTGGTTTGCGCGCCGGCCGCGCCCGCGAAACCAACGGCGACCAGGACGAGAAGAAGAGTTCTCATAAGGCGAGTTTACCCTTCAGAACATGGCCGAAATACGCGCCGGTCGCCTCGCCGTCCTCGAAGGCCACCGCGCCGTTCACCAAGGTTGCCTTGATGCCTTCGGCCTTCTGCACCAGGCGGCGCGCCCCGCCGGGAAGGTCCTTTTCCACCGTGGGCATGGCGGGCCGGATGCCGTTCTCCTCGAACAGCACCAGGTCGGCCTTGTAGCCTTCGCGCACCAGGCCGCGGCCCTTGAGCTCCCACGCCAGGGCATTGTCGTGCGTCAGCTTCTTCACCGCCTGCTCGAGCGTGAAGGCGCCGCGCTTGCGGACCCAGTAGCTGAGCAGATGCGTCTGCAGCGAGGAGCCCATCTCCTGGCAGACATGGGCGCCCGAGTCCGAGAAGGTCGCGAGCGTGCGTGGATGCTTCAGTATGCCTAAAACGTCATCCGGCGATTCGTTGACGATCGGCTGGATATAGACCTGATCGTCGTTGGCCAGCGACAGATCGATCATCACCTCGACCGGATGCTGGCCGCGCGCCTGGGCGAGCTCCGCCACGGTGGGGTCGTCCCAGTCGACGCCCTTCATGGCGAACAGGTTGGCGTAATCGGGCTTGCGCGGATCGGTGGTGGCCGCACCACCGCCCTGCACGACGTTGTCGCGCGGTTTCATCTTCGCCTCGGCCGCCACCAGCTCGCGCCGCACCGCCGGGTCGGCCAACCGGCGCTTCTGCTCGGCCATCGGCAAGGCGCGAAGCTCCCGCCAGCCCGGCAGCACGTCGAACGGCAGGTAGGATTTCAGCGAGAAGATCGCGTTGATCGACTTGGTCGTGCCCTGCCCGAACATGCGGCCGCCCGCTGCCACCGTGTCGTCGATGTATTTCGTCTGATAGGCGCCGCCCAGGGGATCGTCGCCCTGCTTGGTGGCCAGCACGCCGAACATGACCGGCCGCTTGAACTGCAGCGCAAGCTGCCGCAGACGATCCAGGAAGGCGCGGTGTCGCGGGCCGCTGCCGATGTCGGGACCGACCTGGAAGATGCCGGCATCGAGCTCGGCCATCGCCGCCATGATGCGGTCGATCTCCTGCCATTCGGCGATGCGGCTGGCGACCGGCGTGTCATCCGGCGTGACATGTGTGGAAGCGCGCGAGCTCGAGAAGCCAAGCGCTCCGGCCTTCAACGCCTCCTGCACGGCGCCTGCCATGCGCGCCATGTCGTCCTCGGTCGCGGCCTCCGACAGCGCGCGCTTGCCCATGACGTACATGCGCAGCGCCGAATGGCCAATATACATGCCGTAATTGATCGCCTTGGGCAGCCGCTCGACGGTCGCGAGATATTCCGGGAAGGTCTCCCAGGTCCAGTCGATGCCGGCGGCCATCGCCTCGGTCGGGATATCTTCGACGGCGGAAAGACACCGCGCATACCATTCGCGATCCGCGGGCTTGCAGGGAGCGAGCGCGAAGCCGCAATTGCTCATGACCACCGACGTGACGCCGTGCCAGCACGAGCAGGTCCCCAGCGGGTCCCAGGCGACCTGCGCGTCCATATGGGTGTGGCCGTCGATGAAGCCCGGCGCCACGATCAGGCCGTCCGCATCGATCGTGCGCGCGGCTGCGCCCACCTTGCCGATCTCGACGATGCGACCGTCCTTGATGCCGACATCGGCGCCATAGCGCGGCTTGCCGGATCCGTCGACGACGCTGCCGCCGCGG
>Ga0193743_1003346_pt1 | contig 10769 bp, 7 predicted proteins | sample L2c2metaG_FD_143038 | JGI IMG/M metagenome (GOLD analysis project Ga0193743, IMG submission 143038) | Soil microbial communities from a riparian zone of the East river system, Colorado, United States - L2c2 | ecosystem: Environmental > Terrestrial > Soil > Riparian zone | place: USA: East River...
AGCTTCGTCGGTTCCACTCACGGTCAGTATGTGGAAGAGTTCAAGCAACTCGACACGGATCGCCTGAAGCTGGCAAGAGACCGTGTCCGTCGCATTCACGCGGAGCAAACGATCGCAGCGATGAATGCGCACCCAGACCAAGAGGCTCTTATCAAGCAAGAAGCGGCAAAAATGCGCCGCTTTAAACCGCTCCGGAAGATCTTCGAAGAGGCGGGTGACGTGATGATGGCGGTCTGCCCCTGCTGGATGGCTAGCCCACTCTCGGTAGCACAGCTCATCCACCCCGATCTGAAATTCGACTATGTGATCTTCGACGAAGCCTCGCAGATCCTGCCCGAGGATGCCATTTCGGCGGTGATGAGGGGCAAGTACGCCATTGTAGCCGGCGATAACAAACAGTTGCCGCCGACTGGATTCTTTGCCGCGGCGAGCGATGACGAAGACATCGAGACGGCTGCGATCGGTTACGAGAGCCTGCTCGATATGATGTTGCCGTTTGCACGAGGCTTTCATCTGAACTGGCACTATCGTAGCCGGGACGAATCGCTCATTGCCTTCTCGAACCATTGGATGTACGACAACAGGCTCGTTACCTTTCCCGGCGTCGGCGGCCCGCCTGCGGTCGGACACGTTCTTGTCAACCACATCCCCGAAGGGGACGGACAAGAAGAGAGCTCCAGCGCCGAAGTGCAGCGGGTGGTTGATTTGGTCCTCCGTCATGCCAAGGACCAGCCGGGCAAGAGTCTCGGTGTTATTTCCATGGGCATCAAGCATGCCATGCGGATACAGGGAGCGCTGGACCAGGCGCAGGCCAAGCATCCGCAACTCGCGGAATTTTTCGACCCTGGCCGTACTGATCGCTTTTTCGTCAAGAATCTAGAGCGAGTGCAGGGTGACGAGCGTGACTGCATCATTTTGACGGTGGGGTATGGCAAGGACAGGGCAGGGAATCTCCCGCTTCGCTTCGGTCCGATCCTTTCGGCCGGCGGTATGCGCCGTCTCAATGTCGCGGTTACGCGGGCACGTGAATCCATGACCCTTGTCTCATCCTTCGCGCATACGGATATCGATACGACGAAGGTGCGGGAGGGAACCGGACTTGAATTCCTGAGGAACTATCTGCAGTATGCAGCCAGCAACGGCACTGTCTTTGCGCACGGTGAGATCAGCAACGAGCCAATGAATGACTTCGAAGCTGACATTTACGAGGCACTCACTGCACGCGGGCTGAAGCTGGTGCCACAGGTGGGATGCTCGTCGTTCCGCATCGACTTCGGAGTTTGCCACCCGTCAGAACCTGGTCGCTTCGTACTTGCGATTGAGGCTGATGGTGCCACCTACCATTCCAGCTACACTGCAAGGGACCGCGATCGGCTGCGGCAGCAGATGCTTGAGAACCTCGGCTGGCGGTTCCATCGCATCTGGTCTACGGATTGGTTCCAGCACAGACATGAAGAGATCGAGCGCACCATGAGTGCATTCGACCGGGCTCTGGCGGCAGTTGCTGAGCAGCGCACCAGACTGTCCGAGAAACGCTTCGTCGAAGAGAATGTGCCGGATCTGCCGATGCAGGAATTGAGCGGGAGCCGAAGCTCCATTTTCCCGCCTATTCCGAAGCGCACCAGCATCGGGGACTACACCAGCGGCGAACTGAGAGAACTCCACAACTGGGTGATGTCTGACGGACAATTACGCACACACGACGAGATCGCGGATGAGATGTTCGCGGCGCTTCCTTTCAGTCGGAGAGGCTCAAGGATAGAGGAAGTCTTGCGGGACACCATTCGCCGATGCCAGCAAATTACACAGCGCTCCTGATCTGGATGCGGGCTAAAATGCAGACCATAGGATGCGACTCTACGGTGTCCGCAAATCGTCCAGGGCGAATTTCTCTTTGGTCAATCTGACGTAGCTTAGGAAGCATGACTTTTCTCGAGATGGTCGAACAGTGGCAGCAGGAAGCTGTTGGGATACCGCCGCCCGTTGCAAGTGACAGAGTCGGAGCCGTTGGCGGACTGCCGGGCCCAGCTTTCTTTCCAGAGGGGCGGGGGATCGCCGAGTCATGCATCGGGGAGGTGTCACACCAACCGTCGCACCGGCTAGCCCGGTTAGTAAGCCAATTGGAAAGTAAGACTATCCAATAGATGTATAGCGTAAATTGCATCTCATAGGTACCCTCGATAACATAGTGCAGCGTGCGGCAGGCGCCTCGTCCTCGTCGCTGTCAGAGAGTTGAACCCCATTGGGGAGTTCGTTCCGGAGGTAGACGCCCAAGTCTTCCTCTTGCACGCGAAGCGTCACGTTTGTCCCTTCGACCTCGCAGGAAGCCTGAAGCAATGTCACTTTTATCGGCGATGCGCCGCAGGCGTACCGCAAGCGGTACCCTCCAGTCTCGACTGTGGTGCTCGCGGCTAGTGGCACGCCGTCGGACACCTGACGACCATAAGTGGTTGTCCCGGCGTATGTCCTTATCGGACTCCGCGCACAAATCCAGTTAGCAATCACTTGAGAGCTCGACCCTCTGCATGACACGCCCGCACTAGATTACGGGAGCCGCAAATGAACGCATATTTTTCCAATAGGATGTGGAAGAAGAGCACACTCGGTCTGCTGGGGTCGGCTGCGGCGCTGTTTGTGGCGCTCGCGCCCTCACCGCTTAACGGCCAATCAGTGAATTATGGTGCGCTTCAGCAGTTGTTCAATGAGCCGGTGACGACCAGTGTCACGGGTTCGCCGCAGCGGGTAAGTGACGTACCTGCCACCATCGAAATCGTCACAGCCGAAGATATTCGCCGTTCGGGCGCCAAAGACATTCCAGGTGTCCTACGTCACGTCGGAGGAATCGACACACTGGAATGGGGCAATGACAACATTGACGTAAGTATCCGCGGATACGATCAAGCCGTATCGGCGCGGCTGCTCGTTCTGGTTGATGGCCGCCAGGTATACACAGATGACTACGGCTACACACCGTGGAGCTCGATTCCAGTTGAGCTCGGCATGATTCGTCAGATTGAAGTCATCAAGGGGCCGAATAGCGCGCTATTTGGCTTCAACGCTGCCGGTGGCGTGATTAACATCATCACCTACCACCCGCTCTACGACAACATCAACACGAGTTCGTGGTCTGCCGGGACGCAGGAAATGGCGACAGGATCGGTTGTCGCGACCCATCAGTTTGGCAGCAGAGCGGCTGTGCGCCTTTCCGTAGGAGGCAACACAAATAACGGCTTTTCGACGCCGATTCCGCCTGCCGTAGCAGTTACCTCACGGGAGCGTCAGTATCGCGGCGCTATCAACATCAATAGCATCTTTCGTCTCAACAGTAGGACGCTGTTAGGCATCGAGGCTAGCCACTCGTCTACGAAACTGAACGAAATGCAAGCGTTTTATCAGCTAGATAATTCGCGCCATAACATCGACTCTTTGAAGGGGAGTTTATCGGTAGATAGTGGTATTGGCCTGTTACAGGCCAACGTGTACACCAATTGGTCGCGGGAGACAGTCAGGCCGGGGTATGCGAACCAACCTTTTCACTTCAACAACCGAGTGACTGTGGCAGAATTCCATGACATCTTTAAGATTGGTGCGCATCACACATTCCGCGCCGCCGCGGAGTTTAGGCGCGTCGTCGCCGACACCACCTCTGTAACTGGAGCGAGCGTCCACGAAAACATCGTTTCTCCTAGCGCTATGTGGAACTGGCAGATCACCCCCACGATTTCGTTGACCAATGCGTTGCGAATCGACCATCTGGCGCTCGGACGAGACGGCTTTCTCCCATCTGGATACCCCTTCAGCAACTCCGATTGGCATCATTCCTTCACACAACCCAGCTTTAACAGCGGACTGGTCTGGAAACCGAGCGATGTGGACTCCCTTCGCTTCATAGTGGGCCGAGGCACACAGCTTCCCAGCTTGGCTGTTAGCGGTGCGGTACTGGTGGTGACTCCTGTTTTCAATTTCTCGGGTTCACCTTCCCTCAAACCGACAGTAGTGACCAACTATGAGATCGGTTGGGATCATATCTTTCCTAGCCCTCACATCTTGTTTCGGGCGAGTGTATTTGTTCAGGATAGCGAGAACGTCTGGGCGATATTAGGAAGATTTATTCCAACGCCAGGTGGGCCATATCTTACGCCGAACAATATCGGCAAATCAGAGGCAATTGGCCTGGAACTTGGACTCAAGGGGTCGCTTCACAACAACTACCGTTGGGACGTGGAGTACCGTCGGGAGGGGATCTCAGACGACTTCACACCATCGTCCAGGAACGGTATAGGCCTGACTGATTTTCAACACACGACACCTGGCCATTTGGTCAAGGCTAACCTTGGCTGGAGCAGTGGAAGATGGGACATAGACGGCTATCTTCACTACCAGTCTGACACCTTTGGCCTTCAACTGGGAGGCGACGTCCCCGCGCCCCCAGGCACCCTGGCTGTGGGCACCCTCACACCGGTCGCAGGCTTCGCCGCGCTGGATGGCCGGGTTGGCTACAACTTAACGGACCGGTTGACCTGGTCTGTATCCGGCCAGAACTTTACCCATGCAAGCCAGGTGCAAACCGCCGGGCCTGCGGTCGAACGCCGAGCTCTCAGTACTATCTCGTTCAATTTTTAAGTGGCGCCCGTATACACATGTTCTTGGCAAATCACGCTCATCGAGTTCCTGTTGGATATGGCCGTCTTTGTCAGCGCGATCAACTTTTATGGCCCGATCCGGGTATTTACCGCCCGTTTTGTTAAAGGGACACGGGGCGATCGAAACAACAGCGTCCGGCGTCTATTTGGTATAGCCGCTGCCGCGGCGCCCAAGTTGCCGTTGCATCTAGTCTCCCGAGTCATTGATTTCTCGAATAGGTTGCGGGTGAGTGGGCTGCAAGTGTGGCTGGCGAAGCGGGCGATGGAGGCCAGGATCTGGTCTGTAGACTTGGTCCAGCGAAAGGTTCGGTTGCTGGTTATGAGCGGCGATGAACGCTCGGATCGCGTCCTCCAGTTCCTGAACGCTTCTGTGCGAGCCGCGCTTGATCTGCCGCGTGTGAGCAGACCTAATGACCTAATTACACGATGCTAGACTTGATCCGCATCCCGACCGACCCACAATCCCGCCAAATAGTTAGGAAAATCACAGTTTAAACCTTGGCAACTGGAATGTTCCTCGGAGTATCGAACGCGATCACGGTAAGGATTATCTCTCGGCTTGCGTCATTCGGCTGCGCGAAGACGTAACGACAAGTGCTCTCATCCGCTTTACCTATAGGGAATCTACCGAGTGGGCGCCCCGTAGACAAAAAACAAGCGAATGGCAACTGCGCCCTCGACCATCTGCCTGCTGTAGCAGACACACCACGGGTGTCACGCAGTGCTTGACAGCTACTTGTGGGTCATGGCTCTGCCCTTAGTGTCGCGGTGATCGTCGCTTCGATCACGTCGCGCAGATAGCAGAGGCGCACACTTTGGACGGTGTAAGTACGGCTCGACCCCTCATGATCAATCGTGTCGTCGATGGCGGGAAGAGGAACAACTTGGTCGTATTCGTAGAGGTGGCCGAAAGTGCAATCGTCAATAACGCTTACGCGCATCTTCATAGGTGCGAAGTCTACATTATAGGCATTAAGTGTACCTTAATGCGCAATGATTTTTACAGCCGCAGCTAATCGATCCTAAGCAGGTTACGTTTGTTCTGCGAAGATCGCCCAGAACACCGTGTCCAAGATGTCCGGATCAACTCATCGACGGTCGTTGAGCATTTTGGGGACCAATTGGTCTTTCATGCAGGTCCCCTTGATACAGCCTTTAACCGATAGCCTTTTTGTTGCTCGTCATTTACCGCGCAAAACCTCAAGAGCACGATCAAGCTGAGTGTCTTCCCCCCTCTGTGCATCCTCAAAAGACCACGCAACTCTAATATCAGGCTCGATGCCTCGACCTTCGATCCGCGTACCGTTCCAACTCTGGTAGGCCGCAACGGGAAAGACGAGCTGATAGCCAGCGCCGACTTTGGTTCCAGTCCTCGATATGAGACGCCCGGGAGTCTTCGTACCGACGATGGTCGCCAGCGAGTTCTCTTTTGCGAACAGCGTCACCATCTCCGCGGCACCCGTCGTGTGTTCATTGACGAGTGTCACGATGTGTCCATGAAAGGGTTGCGGGCCGAGCCCCTCCGTCTCAAGAACAACAGACTTCTTCGAACCGAACTTGATCGCGAGAGGGATGAGCTCCCACTTCTTCGAAGGAAGTTTCGCCAGCCGTGGAAGACGCTCTTTAGGAGTGCCATTCTCCGCCGTTGCCCGATCCAGGCTGTAGCCCACAGGCTGCCGACGGGGGGTGAAAAGACTCATCAGCCGTAAATTGCCAATCCCCCCGCCAGGATTTCCACGAAGATCCAGCACGAGTCCTTCAGCGCCTGCCAGGCGGTCACGAAAAAGTTGGCTTAACGCGTTTGCGAAGTCGATGCCGATTCTCCCAGGAAAGAGACTGACTTTGACAATCGCGATGCGATCCGGGGTCATTGTTCCAGTTACGCTAGTCGGCTCGGAATACGGGTTGTCCTTATACTTCGGAGCCGGCGTCTTCAGATCGAGATCGATTTGCTTTCGCTCATTGCCGCGGAGAACTTCAACTCGCGTTGCTCGGTCCATCTCGAAGGCTGGCCGCTCAGGTGGAGAGACGAGCGCGCCATTCATGGTGAGCAGGACATCAGCCGGCAGCACGCCGCTTCGCTGAGCAACTCCGCCTGGAGCAATATCCTGAAACACCCAACGGGTGCCCTCATTTGGCACATCGACTGGATGAAAGCTGGCGTTGATTGCATTCCGAGCTGTGATCTTGCTGTTCGGGCCCAGCAATCGCATATTGCTGTCGAGATCCACAAGCATCGTATTCATTTCCCGCTCGAAGTCCTCTGTCGTCGTGGCATCAAAAATCGCCGGCCGATGCGATGCGACGATCTCATACCAATGCTTGCCGTGAAAATCAGGAGCATAGTAGCCAGCCTGTACCGTCTCCTGCACCTTCGTCAGTACTCTCTCGCGCGTTTCAGGGGGGATCATCATCTCGTCGCCTCTTCTGTAGCATTTGTTAGCTTTGCACTTGGTTCTCCGCTCATCTCGAAACCGGCCCAATAGTATGGCTGTGACACAACACTGCCGATCATTTTGACCTTGGCCATCTGCAACGCCTCTGATTTGCTCCGGCCGTGGATCAAGTTCTGATAGAAGTCAATCATGAGTTCCGCGGTTGCCCGGTCGTCGACGTCCCACATCGCACTGACCACCGTGGTTGCACCCGCGTCCAGAAAGGCACTTGCCAGGTTGTCAACCCCAGATTCGCCGACCGGCCCCACGCCTGAGTCACAAGCAGAAAGTGTAACCAGACTTGCGTTGAGTTGGAGATTTCGAATCTCACGAGCCTGCAACAGCCCGTCGTTTTTGCCTCTTCGCTCCGGCGCGAATACGAGCGCCGACCGATCGGGGTAATCCTTGTCGACATAACCATGAAGCGCCAGATGAAGCACGGAATAGTCGTTCAGAGGTAGCGCCTTGAATTGTGTTTCCGTTGCCGTGTCGCCGGACAGCACGATGGATGGCTTTGGGAAGTCCTGGGCAATCGTTGTCACTTCATTCAGGGATTGAGGCAGGGGAACAAACTGCTTCAGCTCTGGCGCTGTGACCTCTCTGACAATATTCGTCAATCCAGTGGGTTGCTCCGTCGTCCACGCCGCCACCCCGATCTGGCCCTCGCGTACTACGTCCAGAACCGTCGCGGATGGCACAACGCTCACGGCGTGCGACTGAATGACATATTCCTTGCCGTCCCAGAGCGCTGAGAATGGCAGCAAATGAAGGCCGCCATCCGCAACGACGATGACTGAACCCGCCTTCCGATATTCAGGCACGACTCCAAGAAGGGACTGGAAGAGTCCATTCCCTAGCGCAGTGGTCGCCGCTTTGTCGCCAATGGCCTTTCGGTATTGTGCAGCTCTGGTTTCCAGGTCCTTCTTTCCGGGTAGGGAATAGATTTCGGGAGCAAAAGCATGACTGGAATTGATATCTTCTAACACTTCTATGTGCCGCGCATGTCGCTCCCGGAGCCAAAGCCATAGCAGTGTCCCCAAGGATTGTCGGCCATTCGAAAGTTAGGAGCACGATCATCCTTGGTTGATTCCCGAATCGGCGTTCTCGTTAGCGCGGCGATTGGCGAACTTCTTCGAGAACGTTGCTGGCAATTATCTTTGTCTTATGTCCTCCGAACAGTCTTTGGCGACTGCAGAGTCCAAATCATTCCCGCACTTTCGGGTACACGTTCGGGTACAGACATCAGTTCGGTTTACTTACGCTAAACTACGCTAAACCCATGATAATCCGCCACTTGGGGCTTGGCCCCTTACGCTAAATCACGCTTATTTTTCATAGCTTTCTGACGGCACGCCGAGCGCGCAAGCAAGCGCAAGAGAACAAAAAAGCGGCGGCTGCTGCAGCAGCTGCTGCTGTCTGCTGCTGCCCTCTCCACCACATCTGTGAGATTTCAGAAGTGATGCGACTGGTCTCTGGAAATACCAGAACCTGGTGCGACTAAATACCAAAACCTAATGCGACAAAATCCCAATTTGACCAGAAGTTGTGCGACCAAAAATCCTGCCTAGTTCCTAAACGCCACAGAATCAGCAAGAAGGCGGCCCTGATAGGAAAAGACTTTGCCCATCGAATAAATTGCTAGTTCGAGTTCTGCTGGGCTGCTGCTTCGGGAACGGAGTAAAGTTTTTCTAGCCCAAGAGGAGCGTGCTCATGGGCATGCCGGTCAACACGCCACGGGCCTGGCGCTTCGGCGTCTTCGAACTGGACGCTCCGAGTGGAGAACTGCGCCGCAATGGCTCCGTCGTCAAGCTGCGCGAACAGCCGGCGAGCATTCTGCTCCTTCTGCTTGAACACGCTGGGCAGATGGTCACGCGCGAGCAATTGCGCCAGCATCTCTGGCCGTCCGACACCTTCGTCGATTTCGATCACAGCCTGAATTCTGCTGTCATGAAGCTCCGCGAGGCCTTGGGCGATTCGGCCGACAAGCCTCTCTACATCGAAACAATCCCCAGAAAAGGCTATCGCTTCGTCGCGCCCGTTTCCCAACCGGGGGATACGCAGAAATGGCGGCGCTTCGCCTCGATTGACTGCAGGATCCGAGATGGCTGGATCCAACACGCGGGAACAGAGCGACGGCAGCATTGAGAGTCCTTCCAGCACGCCTGACGAGAAGCAAGGCCGTCGAAGGCTGCTCTCCAGGAAGTTAGCCGTTCTGATCGTGTTAGTCGTGTCAGCAATTGGAATCGCCGCGCTCATTCGATCTGGCTCTCTTCGATCCGCCCTTCAATCCGGGAACCAGTCGAAGCCATCCTTGGACGAGCCGAACAGAATGTCTTCGAATCTGAGTTCTTCGATTCTTACGAGCGCGCCCGGAGACGCGAAATCCTCGTCGTTTTCGCCGGACGGGCGTCAGATCGCGTTCGTTTGGAATGGCGTGGAACGCAGGCACTATGACATCTATGTGCAGCTGGTGGGAGGCGACACGCCGTTGCAGCTTACACACCACAAGCGGGGCGACGGCGTTCCCGGCCCTCCGCAATGGTCGCCGGATGGGCGGGAGATTGCCTTTGCCCGCTGCAATAGCGAACGCGATGGGGTCTACACGGTCCCCGCACTCGGCGGCGCGGAGCGTCGACTGACGAACTCGCCGTGCCGGAACTCGGTCGCTGGCCGGCCTATCTGGACTCCGGACAGCAAAGCCATGGTGATGCTTGACCAGTGCGTCCCGGGCGGTCCGCGCGGCGTTGTGCTCTTCTCTCTCGCAACCGGCGAGAAGCGCTGTCTGGCGGCGGGATCTCACGGAGACTTTGCCGCCGACGATGCGCTCTCGCCGGACGGACGAACCGTTGCATTTTGGCGTTTTACCGACGGAGGCTATAGCGAGATCTATGCCGTGCCGCTCTCCGGCGAAGTACCGAGACGCCTTGTCTCAGGCGGTACTCAGTTCTGGGACCTGATGTGGACACCCGACGGCAGATACATCGTTTACTACTCCAACCGGGGACACATGGTGCGCGCCTGGAGGGTGCCGGTCGCAGGCGGCCCGGTTGAACCTGAGATGGTCTACCCGGGCGTGGGATCCATCTCCCAGGACGGGCGCAGGCTTGCCTATGCGGAGAGCCAGACGGGGGGGTCTTCCAGTGCCTTTAGTCCCGCGGCAATCTGGCGAGCGGATCTTTCGAAGGCAGGCGGTCCAGTACTTCGTACAAGGAAGCTCATCTATTCACAGTTCATGGAGGACGCTGCCCAACCCTCCCCGGACGGGACGCGTCTTGCGCTGCAATCAGCACGTTCCGGCACAAACCAGATCTGGTTGAACAGTACTGACGGCGATCATCCCGTGCAGCTTACGAATATAGGCTGGCACTCGGGCACTCCCCGCTGGTCTCCCGATGGACGATGGATCGCCTTCGATGCCCGCGCAGAGGATCACGTTCATATCTACTCCCATATCTACGTCGTTGATGCAGAGGGCAGGAACCTTCATGCGATCACGCATGGTGACTCCGACAATGTAGTGCCAAGTTGGTCCCGCGACGGCAGGTTCATCTACTTCGCCTCCCCGCGTACGGGAAGCAGGCAGATCTGGAAGCATTCTGTTGAGAACGGGTCAGAGAGACGGCTGACCGAGCATGGCGGCTTTGATCCTCTCGAGTCCTACGACGGGCAAACCATCTACTACAGCAAATTT
>Ga0193743_1003347_pt1 | contig 10769 bp, 11 predicted proteins | sample L2c2metaG_FD_143038 | JGI IMG/M metagenome (GOLD analysis project Ga0193743, IMG submission 143038) | Soil microbial communities from a riparian zone of the East river system, Colorado, United States - L2c2 | ecosystem: Environmental > Terrestrial > Soil > Riparian zone | place: USA: East River...
AGGGGCATCGCCCTATTGGGAGACCTGCTCAGCGATGGCGGCGATGTCGGACCAGACGTTCTCGCGGCTGATCAGGCCGTCCCGGAGTTCGAACACGTGCAGGAGCCGGAACGTGACGTGGCCCGACTTGCCTTCCAGGCCGAAGAACCGACCGTTCTCGATTCGCCCGGTCCACAACGCCTCGTCCACGACGAAGTTGTCGCCGTACCACCGCGCGACCGGCTTGACGCCTTCGCCCTTGAGGTCGCCGAACAGCGCCTCGTACAAGGGTCGAACCGCGTCCTTGCCGCTCAGCTCGCCCCACGGAGACCCGACCACATGGTGGCGCACGTCGTCGGTGAGGCTCGCGAGTACACCGTCCACATCGTCGGCCGCTTCATAGCCGAAGTGTTCGTTGACGATGCGGTCCATCTCGTCACGGTTCATATCGCCCTCCTCGGGACGGGCCCAGGCTAGCCCCGGTCGTCGGCGGCGAACAGTCGCGTACCGCTCCAGCAAGCCACTGTTCGAGCAAGTGCGTTCCCCACTCTTTGGACGATGACACCGTGGTTTCGCGGCCCTAGCCTCGGCAACCCGGAACGGACGTCTAACCGAGGAGGCTGACCGCATGGCACCCGAAGCCGTCAGCGAGCGAGTATCGGAGGGCCGAGGCAACAGCGGAGGCGCGGCATGACAACCGAGCCGGCCGGCCCGACGACCGTGGCTGCCGGGCTCGACGGCAGTCTCGTGCAGGAGCTGGAGTCCAGGCTGCGCGGGCGGCTCATCCGCCCCAGCGATGACGACTACGACCAGGCCCGCCTGGTGTGGAACGGCATGGTGGACAAGCGGCCCGGCCTGATCGCGCGGTGCGCGGGCGTCGCCGACGTCATCGCCGCCGTCACCTTCGCCCGCGAGAATGCGGTGCCGGTGGCGGTGCGCGGCGGTGGGCACAACGTGGCGGGATCCGCGGTGTGTGACGGCGGGCTGGTGATCGACCTCTCCCCGATGAACGGCGTACGGGTCGACCCGCGGCGCGGGACGGTCCGCGCGGAGGCTGGGGCCACCATCGGCGATCTCGACCACGAGACGCAGGCGTTTGGCCTCGGCGTGCCGATGGGCGTGGTCACGGCGACCGGGATCGCCGGTCTGACCCTCGGCGGCGGTCTTGGCTGGCTGCGCCGTAGGTACGGGCTCAGCTGCGACAACCTGGTGTCCGCCGACGTGGTCACCGCGGACGGCCGGCTCATCACCGCCGACGAGGACCACAACGCCGACCTGCTCTGGGGGCTGCGGGGCGGTGGGGGGAACTTCGGCGTCGTCACCTCGTTCGAGTACCGCGCCCACCCGGTGGGACCCGAGGTGTACGTCGCGTTCGTGGTGCACGCGGGCAGCGACGCGCGGGCCGCGCTGCGGTTCTACCGCGACTGGGCGGCCGGCGCGCCGGACGAGGTGAGCTCCTTCGCCATCCTGTGGCACGCCCCGCGGATCGACGAGATCCCCGCCGAGCACCACGGCACCCCGATCCTGGTCTATCTGGCGGCGCACTGCGGCGAGACGGCGCGTGCCCAGCAGGAGCTCAAGCCGCTGCGCGAGTTCGGCTCGCCGATCGCGGACCTCTCCGAGGTCATGCCCTACCTGGGATTACAGCAGTTCTTCGACGCCGACTACCCGGCCCACGAGATGCGGTACTACTGGAAGTCGCATTTCCTCGTGGGCCTTCCGGACGAGGCGATCTCCGCGCTCGTCGACCTGAACGAGCGGAGCCCTTCCCCGCATTCGACGCTCGACATCTGGCAGCTCGGTGGGGCGTACAGCCGTCCCGGGCCTTCGGACACCGCGTTCGGGGACCGATCCGCGCCGTTCTTGTTCGGTATCGAATCCAACTGGCAACGCCCCGAGGACGACGAGGCGGCGCTCGACTGGGCCAGGGCGGTGTTCGGTCAACTGCAGCCCTTCTCCACCGGGGGGCAGTACCTGAACTTCCCTGGTGCCTACGAGGACCACGACAACGCCGTTCGCGGCACGTTCGGCGCCAACCTCGACCGTCTGGTCGAGCTTAAACGGCGCTACGACCCGAGCAACCTGTTCCGGCTCAACGCCAACATCCGGCCGGACTGACCGGTTCTCGGCGCGATCTTCGGCGGTTGCGGCGAGGCTGGTCGACCGGGGACGGGCCACTAGGGTTCGGCCATGCCCATCAGCGATCCGGTGCGGGACGGCGGGGTGCAGTCGGTGGATCGCGCGGTGTCGATCCTGCAGGTGCTGGCCCGGCTGGGCACGGCGGGCGTCACGGAGATCGCCACTGAGCTTGCGGTGCACAAGTCGACGGTGTTCCGGCTGCTGGACACCCTGGAGTCGCGTGGTCTGGTCGAGCAGCGGGTTGATCGAGGTCGGTATCAGCTCGGGTTCGGCATCGTCCAGCTCGCCGCCGGGGCCGCCCGGAAGCACGACCTGAGCGTGCTGAGCCGGCCGGCCTGTCTGCGGCTGGCCGAGGCGGTGCGCGAGACGGTCAACCTCGCGATCCACGACGGACAGGCGGTGATCAGCATCGACCAGGTGATCGGAGCCGCCACGGTCACCAGCGTGAACTGGGTGGGGCAGCGGACACCGTTTCACGCCACGTCCGCGGGCAAGGTGTTCCTGGCCTTCATGCCAGCGCCGCGCCGCGACGCGATCCTGGGGGGCGCGCTGGAGGCGTTCACGCCGCACACGCTGATCGACCCCAGGAAGCTTGCCGAGGAACTGGCGCGGGTCCGGCACCAGGGGTACGCGGTCACCGCCGAGGAGCACGAGATCGGCCTGGCCGCGGTCGCCGCCCCGCTGCGGGCAATGGAGGGCGACGTGGTCGCCGCCGTGACCGCGTCCGGGCCAACCTTCCGGATCAACGCCGAGACCCTGCCGGGAATCGTGGAACAGGTGGTGGCGGCGGCCGCGGAGATCTCCCAGCGGAACGGTTACCCGAAACCCGGCTGACCGGTGGAGCGGTACCTCCTTGACACCTGCACGCAGCGGACCCACGCTTTGTCTCACGTGTAGCGATTGTTTCGTGATACGGGACAAGGGTCCGGAAGGAGTGCCGGATGACCTCCAGCACCCGAGCCAGCAACCTCCTCGAGGCCTTGCCCGGGCGGTACTACACCGACCCGGCGATCTTCGAGCTGGACCAGCGCCGGATCTTCCAGCGGTCCTGGCATTGTGTCGGCCGGGTGGATGCGCTCACCGAGGCCGGCCAGTTCTACCGCGTCGACCTGGGCGAGGAGAGCGTGCTGGTCGTCCGCGGCGGCGACGGCGAACCGAGGGCGATGCGGAACCTGTGCCGCCACCGAGGCGCACAGCTGTGCACCGAGGAATCCGGCTCCTTCCGCACGGCGATCCGGTGCGCTTACCACTCGTGGAGCTACGACCTGGACGGCCGCCTGCTCGCCGCGCCCAACATGCGCGAGATGCCCGACCTGGTGAAGGCGGACTACGGGCTGCATCCGGTTCGCACCGAGCAGTGGCTGGGCTATCTGTGGCTCAACCTAGATCCCGAGGCGCCGCCGTTGGCCGCGCAGGTCGAGCCCCAGCTGTCCGAGCGGCTCGGCGTCGGGGTGCTCGAACGCTACGGGATCGGCAGGCTCGGCGTAGCGGCCACCATCAGCTACGAGGTCGCCTCGAACTGGAAGGCGATCATCGAGAACTTCATGGAGTGCTACCACTGCGCGACGATCCACCCGGAGCTCACCGCCGCGCTGCCCCAGTTCCGTTCCGGCTACGGCACGATCAGCAACGGAGTGGGCGCCGGTGCGTCCTTCGCCGAGCACGTCGACGGCTTCTCGCTGTCCGGGCGGGCCGCCCGGCCGATCCTGCCCGGCCTCGGCCCGAGCGACGACCGGCTGTTCTACGGCATAGCGCTTCGCCCCAACGTGCTGCTCATCCTGGTGCCCGACCACGTCGCTGTCTTCCGGCTCGAGCCGTTGGCGCCCGGACACACCCGAGTTGTCGTCGACTGGCTGTTCGATCGGGACACGATGGTGGCCGACGGCTTCGATGCCACCGACTCGGTGGCCCTGCTGGACATCACCAACCGGCAGGACTTCGAGGCCTGTGAGCGATGCCAGCTCGGCATGCGCTCGTCCGCCTACGCCGCCGTGCTGGTGCCCGCCGAACACGTCATCACCGCGTTCTACGACTACTACCTGGCCGCCATCGCCGAGCCGCCGCTACGGCCGGGCCTGCCCGGATAGCCACACCTCGCGAAATCGGCGTCTGAATCGACGTAGAAAGCCGCTATAACCCGCTTGGCGCGCAATTCCGACCGGTCGTCGTGCGCGCTCGAGCCCGATCACACCTGTATTACGGCTCTATCTCGACGTCCCGTGCCGCGACTATCACGGCTTTATCTCGTCCGTGGAGGGTCGTGTCCCTCGGTGATCGGCGCCGCGCCCAGGGTTCCCCCGGAGGCGGGCGTAACCCCCTGTTTCCTGCGGAAATGCTGTCAGAGCGTTCGCGTTCGGCAAAATCGGGGGTCACCGGAAAGAGGGAATGAAGCCCTCTCGATTTTACTCCGTGATCTCGGCGTCTATATGGTCTGCACGTCCGCTCCCCAATCGGAAGGAACTTCCTATGTCACGCACCGCTCGTGTTGTGATCGCTGGAGTTGTCTCTGCTGGCATCCTCGTTGTGGGCGCCGGCGCCGCATTTGCAGACTCGGATGACGACGGCCAGGACTACGCTCCCTCGCACAGCTCCGCTGGCGGCGGCATCCTCGGCGGTCTCGGTGGCGGTCTGGTCAGCACGGACCTCGTCACCGGCCTGGTCGGCGGCCTCGGAATCCTGTAAGCGCCGAAACCCCAGAACCTCTCGCCCCGAACTTCGCGCCCGCGCGAAGCTCGGGGCGGTTCGCGAGTGGGGTTCGGCGGGGGCCGCAAACCCCGAGCCGGGCCTGTGCCGAACCGCGCGCCGTACCCCGTCGGGACGGCTCAGTACCCTTAGAAGTCGACAAAGAGGGCGGACCGGACGGTATCGGTCGCCCGGGCGGAGGGAATGCGGTGAGCGCGTCCGCGCAGGCACTGGAGTTGGCACGGGTTGCGGCAGGTGCCGCGGCCAACAAGAAGGCGCGCGAGATCGTGGTTCTCGACGTCTCCGAGCAGCTGGTCATCACCGACTGCTTCGTGATCGCGTCGGCGCCCAACGAACGCCAGGTACAGGCGATCGTGGACGAGGTGGAGGAGCGGCTGCGCCTTGCCGGCAGCAAGCCGATCCGCCGGGAGGGCGCCCGGGAAGGCCGGTGGGTGCTGCTGGACTTCGTCGACATCGTGGTGCACATCCAGCACTCCGAGGAGCGCGGGTTCTACGGCCTGGACCGGCTCTGGAAGGACTGCCCCCGGATCGACTTCCCGGAGGCCAGGTTGGATCCGCTGGCCGATGAGGCGGCGGACGGGTACCAGGGGTGACGCTTCGTCGGTTGGTGCTGGTGCGCCACGGGCAGACCGACTTCAACGCCGAGGGCCGGATGCAAGGGCACCTGGACTCCGAGCTCACCGAGCTCGGGGTGGCCCAGGTGCGCCGGGCGGCGCCGGTGCTCGCCCGGCTCGACCCGGCCCGGTTGATCAGCTCCGATCTGTCCAGGGCGGCCCGCTCGGCGGAGGAGATCGGGCTGGTCTGCGGCCTGGCGGCCAAGCTGGACGCCCGGCTGCGGGAGACCAACCTCGGCGAATGGCAGGGCGTCACGCCGGCGCAGGTGGACGCGCGGTGGCCGGGCGGGTTGGCCACCTGGCGGGCCGACCCGACCTGGGCACCGCCCGGCGGTGAATCCCGGGTGCAGGTTGCTGCTCGAGCCATGCCGCTGATCGAAGAGCTCGATCAGGAGTTCGCCGCCGACCCGCCCACGACGGTGCTGCTGTGCACACACGGCGGACTGATCGCCGCGCTGAGCTGCGCGTTGCTCGGCCTGGAACTGGCCAGCTGGACCGCGCTGGGCGGCCTCGGCAACGCCCGCTGGGTGACCGTGCAGCGCCGGGCCGGGCCGGACACCCGGTGGCGGCTGACCGGGTTCAACGTCGGCCTCCTGGACTAGACCCGGTGCCCAGCTCAGACATATCCCCTCGGACGGATGCCAGTCCGGTGCTGTTGGTGCTGGCCGACTCATTGGCCTTCCACGGACCGAGCCGCGCGGAACCGGCCAACGAGCCGAGGCTGTGGCACAACCTGGCCGCCGCCGCGCTGGGCGGCCACGCCGAGTTGCTGGCCGGCTACGGCTGGACGGCCCGGCACGCGTGGCGCGCGCTCACCCACGACCCTCGGATCTGGTCGGTGATGCCCACCGTGGACGCGCTGGTGCTCGGGGTGGGTGGGATGGACACGTTGCCCTCGCCGCTGCCCACCGCGCTGCGCGAGCTGATCCCGTCGCTCCGCCCGGCCGGCCTGCGCCGAGCGGTCCGCGACGGGTACCTGGGCGCCCAGCCGGCGCTGTCCCGGGCGCTGGCGCTGCTGCCCGGCGGCGGACCGGTGGCGCTGCCGCCCCGGCTGACCGTGCACTACCTGGAACTCTGCCGGCGGGCGGTCACCACCATCCGCCCGGGCATCCCGGTGGTCGCCCTGCTGCCCAGCGTGCACCGGGCCGCCGCGTACGGGCATGTGCATCCCGGTCGGGCGGCCGCCGAGCGGGCCACCCGGTCCTGGGCGAGCGAGGTAGGGGTGGCCACCCTGGACCTGTCAGCGCTGATCGGCGGGCACATCCGGGCCGGCGAGGGCAACCCGGACGGCATCCACTTCGGCTGGGCCGGGCACCGGCGGGTCGGCGAGGGGCTGGCCGCACTGCTCGCCCCGGCGCTCTCAGCTAGGGGCGCCCGGCGGGCAGGCCAGTAGTGTCGTCGCCCGGGACAACCGGGGAGGATGGACAGCGTGGTACTGAACCTGCTGCAGCGGCTCGGCGAGCATGTCGGCGGTTGGCTGTACCTGATCGCCGGGTTCTTCGCCTTCGCCGAGGCCGCGATCATGGTCGGGCTGGTGTTCCCCGGGGAGGCCTCGCTGCTGGTTGCCGGGTTCGCCGCGCAGCACGGCTGGGTCAGCCTGGGGCCGATGGTGGCGGTCGCCGTGGTGGCCGCGATCGCCGGCGACAGCGTGGGTTACGAGGTGGGCAAGCACTACGGCCCCGCGCTGCGGGTATCCCGGCTCGGCCGGCGGGTGGGGGAGAAGAACTGGGCGAAGGCGGACGCGTTCCTGCGCCGGCACGGTGGCAAGGCGGTGTTCCTGGGCCGCTGCACCGCGCTGCTGCGGGCACTGATCCCCGGCATGGCCGGCATGGCTCGGCTGCCCTACCTGCGTACCTTCCTGCCGTGGAACGTCGCCGGCGGAGTGCTTTGGGGCGGTGGCTGTGTACTGCTCGGGTACGCCTTCTCCGCATCGCTGGGGACGATCTCCCAGTACCTCACCTGGGGCCCGATCGCGGTGATCGTTGTGCTGTTGGTCGGCTACCTGGCGCACCGGGTGCTGCGGCGCCGTCGGGAACGCGCCGTCGGGCCACTCTGAGCTCGGTGACTACTCGATGACGGTCGCGGTGGTGACCGACTCGACCGCGTACCTGCCCACCGGGATGGCGCATGAGCACGGCATCCACGTGGTCCCGCTGAAGGTGAGCCTGGGCCAACGGGAGGGTCGGGACGGCGTGGATGTGGGCCCGGCCGAAGTCACCGAGGCGCTGTCCGACCCGGACGCGACGATCGGCACCTCCCGCCCGGCGCCCGCCGAGTTCGCCGCGAAGTACCGCGAGCTGCTCGCCGGCGGTGCCACCGGCGTGGTCTCGGTGCACCTGTCCCGTCGGCTCTCCGGAACCTGGGAAGCGGCGCGGGTCGCCGCCGACGAGGTCGACCCGAGCCTGGTGCGCGTCGTCGACTCCCGGTCCACCGGGATGGGGCTGGGTTTCGCGGTGCTCGCGGCGGCGGGCGCGGCCTTGGCCGGGTCGGCTGGGGACGTCGTCGAGGCGGCGGCGGCCGAGGTGGCGGCCCGGACCCGGGTGTTCTTCTGCGTGGACTCGCTGGAGCACCTGCGCCGAGGTGGCCGGATCGGCGCCGCGGCGGCCTGGCTGGGCAGCGCGCTCGCGGTGAAGCCGGTGCTGCACGTGACCGACGGGCTGATCGAGCCGCTGGAGAAGGTCCGCACCCTGGCCAGGGCGACGACCCGGTTGGTGGAGTTGGCCGAGCGCGCCGCCGGCCAGGGCGCCGCCCAGCTGGCCGTGCACCACCTGGGCGCGCCCGAGCGGGCGAAGGAGCTGGTGGCGCGGCTGGCCGACCGGCTGCCGGCCGCCCGGCCCTGCCTGCTGTCCGAGGTCGGCGCGGTGCTCGGGGCGCACGCCGGTCCGGGGTTGCTCGGCGTGGTTGTGGTGCCGCCAGCCGCGCCCTGACGCGCCGTCGTTCGGGCGACCGGGGCATGGGTGACCGGGGCACGGGCGACCGGGATATCGCGCGACCGGTGCAGTGGCGCTTTGCTCTGCGCACCTATACGCACCGCGGCATTGTGCCGGCGGCCCTGACGGTTCGCCGGCCGCCGCCGGATAGCGGACCGAGTTATCCACACCGAGGTCGGTTATCCACAGGCCCAGCGCGGACCGCCGCCGGCGCCACGGGAGCGGCTTAGCGTCGATCTCGTGACGGCGGCACGTGCGGAGTCTTCGGGTGCGGGGGAGCGGTCCGCCCGGGAACGCCTGGTGGGCCTGCGTGCTCCGCATCGCGCCGCCGGCCCCGCACCGCCGCGATCCGGCGTGCCGTTGCCTCGGTCGGCGGTGCCGTCGGATTCGGCCGGGTCGTACCTGCCCGGGCCGGACGATCACGCGTCAGCCGGCCGGGCCGAGCGGCCGAGCGCGGCGGAGACCACCGCTCCACTCCCGGTGCTGGGCGGCGCGGTGACCCGGCTTGCCCGGCTGGGGGAGCGCTGGCTGCCGAAGTCGTGGCGTGGCACCCGGATGGATCCGGGGCGCCCGGGCGCGCTGGCGTTGGCGCTGGTGGCAGCCGTGGCGGCGGTACTGGCCGCCGTCGGGGTATGGCGGGATCGCCCGGTCGCCGAGGCACCGCCGGCGCTCACCGTGACCGGGGCAGCCGGGGCCGGGGCGTTCGGTGAGCAGGCGGCCGGGTCAGTGCCCCCGCCCGGCCGCCCGGCCGCCGCCGGTGCGCCGCTGGTGGTCAGCGTGGCCGGCAAGGTCCGGCGGCCGGGCCTGGTGACGGTGCCGGACGGGGCCAGGGTGGCCGACGCGATCGCCAAGGCAGGTGGCCCGCTGCGCGGCGCCGACCTCACCCCGCTGAACCTGGCTCGACGGGTCGCGGACGGCGAGCAGATCGTGGTCGGGCTGCCACTGCCACCGGGCTCGCCGGATGCCGCGTCGTCGAGCGGTGCGCCACCAGCGGGGCGGAGTGGTGGGCCGGCGGGTGGCGCCGGCACGGGCAAGGTCGACCTGAACCGGGCCACAGTCGAGCAGCTGGACACCCTGCCCGGGGTGGGGCCGGTCACCGCGCAGCGAATCCTGGACTGGCGGGCCCGGCACGGCCGGTTCAGCTCGGTCGAGCAGCTGCGCGAGATCGAGGGCATCGGGGAACGCCGGTTCCGCCAGCTCCGGGACCAGGTGACGGTGTGATCCGGGGCGAGCCGGCCAGCGACGCCCCGGTTGACCTACGCCTGATCCCGGCGGCCCTGCTCAGCTGGTTGGCGGTCATCCTCGGGTTGACGGCGGGGTGGGCCGCCTCCGCCTGGGTCGGGCTGGTCGCCGCGCTGGTCACGCTGTTCGCCGGGATCAGGGTGATCCGGGCGGCGTCCTGCCGGGTCGCCTCCGGGGTCCTCGCCGCCGCCGGTTGTGTCACCGCCGCGAGCGTGGTGATCACCGCCGTCGCGTACCAGCTCGCGCACCACCCGCTGCGCCCGTGCGCGGACCGCTCCTGCGCGGCGACCGTCCGGGTGGAGCTCACCGGCGACCCGATGCCGGTGTTCAGCGGCGGCGCAGCCAGCGGCTACGGAGGCCGCGCCGGCGGAGCCGTTCAGGTGGCCATCCCGTCCGCGCTGGTCAGCGCAAGCGCGGACGGGGCGGACTGGATCGTGGGCGGCCGCCTCTTGCTGCTCGCACCCACGGACGGCTGGGCGGCGCTGCTACCCGGGGTCGAGCTGACCGCGGCCGGCCTGCTCGCCCCGGCCACCAGGGCGGATCTCACCGTCGCGGTGCTCCGCGTGCGCGGCCCGCCCACCGAGGTCACCCCGCCGCCCTGGTGGCAGCGCGTCGCGGACACCTTGCGCGACGGGTTGCGCCAGGCGGCCGGCTCGGTGCTCCCGGAGGATTCGGCGGCACTGCTGCCCAGCCTGGCCATCGGCGACACCAGCACCATGTCATGGACCTTGCGGGAGGAGTTCCGCACTACCGGTCTGCTGCACCTCACGGCGGTCAGTGGGGCGAACGTTGCACTCGTCTGCGCCGCGGTGTTCGGGCTGCTCACCCTGTTGCGAGCGGGCCCGAGGACCCGGGTGCTGTTCGCCGCGCTGGCGCTGATCGGGTTCGTCATCCTGGCCCGACCGTCGCCCAGCGTGCTGCGGGCGGCGGTGATGGGTGGCGTCGCCCTGCTCGCGATCCTGGTCGGCCGGCGCCGCTCGGCACTGCCGGCGCTGGCCGCGGCCGTGCTCGGATTGCTACTGCTCGACCCGGCGCTGGGCACCGACCCCGGGTTCGCGCTGTCGGTGCTGGCCACCGGGGCGTTGGTGGTGCTGGCGCCGTCCTGGTCGGCCCGGCTGCGGCGGCTGGGCCTGCCCCCCGGGGTGGCCGAGGCGGTCGCGGT
>Ga0193743_1003348_pt1 | contig 10769 bp, 8 predicted proteins | sample L2c2metaG_FD_143038 | JGI IMG/M metagenome (GOLD analysis project Ga0193743, IMG submission 143038) | Soil microbial communities from a riparian zone of the East river system, Colorado, United States - L2c2 | ecosystem: Environmental > Terrestrial > Soil > Riparian zone | place: USA: East River...
TGGTGCATCCCGGTGCCGGGCGACGACAGCCAGGTGATGTACGTCTGGATCGACGCGCTCACCAACTACACCAACGCCCTCGGCTGGACCCGCGACGACCCGCGCTACCAGCGGTTCTGGGCCGGCGCCCGGCGCCGTGTGCACGTCATGGGCAAGGGCGTGATCCGCTTCCACGCCGTCTACTGGCCGGCGATGCTGCTCTCCGCCGGCCTGCCGCTGCCCACCGATCTGGTCGTGCACGGCTACATCACCGCGGGCGGGCGCAAGCTGGGCAAAAGCCTCGGCAACGCGGTCGACCCGGTCGCCCTGATCGACCGCTACGGCGCGCGGGCCGTCCGCTATGCCCTGCTCGCCACCTTCGCGCCGTTCGGTGACGGCGACGTCACCGAGGAGCGGATCGTCGCCGCCTACAACACCGACCTCGCCAACGGGCTCGGCAACCTGGTCAGCCGGGTGACCAGCATGATCGGCCGCTACCGCGCCGGCGTGGTCCCCGCCGGCTCGGTCGACGGCGGGCTCGGCCCGGCGGTCGCCACCGCGATCCGCGACACCGCCGAGGCCATGACGGCCTACGACCACCGCACGGCGATCCAGCACCTCAACACGCTGGTCGGGCGCTGCAACGCCCACGTCGACGACAACGCGCCCTGGCACCTCGCCAAGCGGCCGGAAGACGCCGATCGGCTCGACACCTGCCTGCTGCAGACCGCGGCGGCGGTCCGCGCCCTCGCCGTGCTGCTACGCCCGTTCCTGCCCGACGCCGCCGCGGAGATCCTCGCGGCCCTGGGCCAGCCGGCCGATTACCGGCTCACTGCCGGCGGTTGGCTCGACGGCATGGCCGGCACCCGGGTCGACAAGCCCGCCGCGATCTTCCCGCGCATCGACACCCCCACCACATAACACTCCGGGGCAGTGTGTGGCGGCACGCCATGGGCGCCACCCCGCCAGGCTCGTACATTCATGCGCCATGGCGGCAGATCGGGTGGCTGACCACCACGTCGTACGGCTCGACCTCACCGGCCGCACCGCGTTGGTGACCGGCGGGGGCAGTGGCATCGGGCGGGCCTGCGCGGCCCGGCTCGCGGCCGCCGGCGCGAAGGTGGTGGTCGTCGACCGCAACACGGCGGCCGCCGAAGAGGTGGCGGCGGCGATCGGAGGCGTCGCGGTCACCCTCGACCTCACCGACACCGAGGCGCTCGAACGCGTCGACGTCGACATCGACGTGCTGGTCAACAACGCCGGCTTCCAGCACGTCGCTCCCCTGCCGGAGTTTCCGCCGGACACCTTCGCGGCGCTTCAGCGGGTCATGGTGGAGGCGCCGTTCCGGCTCGTCCGGCGCGCGCTTCCGCACATGTACGAGCAGGGCTGGGGCCGGGTCGTCACGGTCTCGTCGGTGCATGGGCTGCGCGCGTCGGCGTACAAGTCGGCTTATGTCACTGCGAAACACGGCGTCGAAGGCCTGTCGAAGGTGATCGCCCTGGAAGGCGCCCCGCACGGGGTGACCGCCAACTGCATCAGCCCCGGTTATGTCCGGACGCCGCTGGTCGAGGGCCAGATCACCGACCAGGCCCGCACGCACGGGATCCCCGAGTCCGAGGTGCTCTCGTCGATCCTGCTGGCCCGCTCGGCACTCAAGCGCCTGGTCGAGCCCGAGGAGGTCGCGGAGCTGCTGGCCTACCTGTGCACCCCGGCGGCGTCCTTCATCACCGGGGCCTCGATCGCCATGGACGGGGGATGGACGGCAAGCTGAACGCCATGACTGGAGAGTTTCTCGAACTGCTGGCGCGGGAGGCCGCGGCGGTCGAGTTCGAGGGTCCGCTGCTGGCCGCGCGCGCCGCCGCCCTGCCGCCGGACCAGGTCGCCGAGCTCGAACGCGCCAAACTGGCCGCGCTGCGGGTGCGCTCGCTGCTGGAGCGCCGCCGCCAGCGCGAGGTGGAGCTCTCCGGCCTGGTCGACACCGCCGCCGACCTGGCCGGCCTGCGCGACGTCGACGACGTGCTGCGGGCGATCGTGCACCGGGCCCGCACCCTGCTCGGCGCCGACGTGGCCTACCTGACCCTCGACGACGAAGGCCGCGGCGACACCTACATGCGGGTCACCGACGGCTCGGTGTCGGCCCGCTTCCAGCGGCTGCGGCTCCCGCTCGGCGCTGGCCTGGGCGGCCTGGTCGCGCAGACCGGCACCCCCTACGTCACCGCCGACTACCACGTCGACGAGCGCTTCCGGCACACCGGTGAGATCGACGCGGGCGTACGCGAAGAGGGGCTGGTCGCCATCCTCGGCGTACCCCTGCGGCTGGGTTCGTCGTCCCTGGGCGTGTTGTATGCCGCCAACCGCTCCGCGCGCCCGTTCGCCCGCGAAGAGGTGGCGCTGCTCGGCTCGCTGGCCGCGCACGCCGCGGTCGCCCTCGACACGGCCCGCCTGCTCACCGAGACCCGCGTCGCGCTGGCCGAGCTGTCCGGGGCCAACGCCACCATCCAGGCACACAGCAGCTCGGTGGAACGGGCCGCCTCCGCACACGACCGGATGACGGCGCTGGTGCTGCGCGGCGGCGGCGTCGAGGACGTGACCGCCGCGGTGACCGAGGTGCTCGGCGGCGCCCTGCTTGCGCTCGACGCGGATGGCCGGGAGCTGGCCCGGGTCGGCGCGATCGACGAGCCCGATCGCGCCACCCTGGCCGAGGCGGTCGCGGCGTCCCGTGCCGAACGCCGCTCGGTCCGCCGCGGCGACAGTTGGTATGCCGCGGTGGTCGCCGGCACCGAGGACCTGGGCGCGCTGGTGCTGCGGCCGACCGCGGAGCTGGTCGACGCCGACCAGCGGATCCTGGAGCGGGCCGCCCTGGTCACCGCGCTGCTGCTGCTCTTCCGCCGCACGGTCGCGGAGGCGGAGGGCCGGGTCCGCGGCGAGCTGCTCGACGAGCTGGTCTCCCGGCCGGTCCACGACGCCGAGTCACTGCGCTCCCGGGCCCGCCGCCTCGGCGTCGACCTCGACGCGCCGCAGGTGCTGGTCGCGGTCGGCGACGACACCGCCGGGCGGCAGCGGGTGCTGTCCTGGGCCACGTCCTACGCCCTGTCCCGCGGCGGGCTGGCGGCGGCCCGCGACGGCCGCATCCTGCTGATGCTGCCCGGCACCGACCCGGGCGCGGCGGCCCGGCTGGTGGCCAAGGACGCCGCGCGGGTCTCCGGTCGCGCGATGACCGCCGGCGCCGGCGGACCGACGGACGGCCCGGCGTCGCTGGGCACGGCGTTCGCGGAGGCGGACCGGTGCCTGTCGGCGCTGACCGCGCTGGGCCGGATCGGCGAGGGGGCCGGGGCCGCCGAGCTGGGGTTCGTGGGGTTGCTGCTCGGCACGACGGGCGCGGCCGGCGACGGCGAGGTGGCCCGGTTCATCGCGGCGGCGATCGGGCCGGTCGTCGACTACGACGTCCGGCGGGGAACTGCGTTGGTCCGGACCTTGGAGGCCTACTTCGGTGTCAGCGGCGGCCTGGCCAAGGCGGCGGAACTGCTGCACGTGCACGTCAACACGGTCACCCAGCGTCTGGAGCGGGTGGGCCAACTCATTGGCACCGACTGGCAACAGCCGGAGCGGGCCCTGGAGGTCCAACTGGCCCTGCGCCTGCACCGCCTCCGGACCGGCCCCGAGTCGTGACTCAGATCTGGCCGGTCGCCCGCAGGTTGAGCAGCGCCGCCAGCACCAGGATCAGGCCGATCACCGCGGCCACCCGCTTGCGCCGCCGGTAGGCCTCATAGGCGTGGAACCAGGCGATGGTCGCCTCGGCGATCGGCGTCGGCGGCCGCCGCAACGGGCTCAGGAACCTGGCCTGCTTGAGCCCGATGCTGCTCCGCCCGGCGCCGGTCCGGCGGTAGCGGGCCAGGCCGGCGCTCGAGGTGGCGGCTTTCGGCGTCTCGACCACCGGCTCGGCCACCGCATCGGCCCGCAGCACCACCATCTCGACCTCGTAGATCTGCTCGGCCCGCCACCGCTTGGCCCGCGTGCTCAGCACCTGGCGCAAATAGTCGTCGGCCGCACCCGGCCGGCCGAACCACTTCGAGAGCAGCTCGAGCCACTGCCACCGCGCGGCGACGTCGCTGAGCACCTCGGGATAGATCTCCTCCGCGTGCCACGCGTCCCCGGCGAGCTGGGCCGATTCGAAGCGCAGCGAAACCAGGTGGCGGTCGACGAACGACACGTAGCCGTCCGGCGCCTCGGCTTCCATCTTCGGTACGAGCTCCACCGCATCCTCCGTGCGCATCTACCACCATCATCGTCGGCCTGACGCGTCCCGCAAGCCCCAGTCGTGACCGCCCTCACATTTTGATACGAGACCGTTCCGTATCGCATCCTCCTCGGCGTAACGTTCCGACGCGATACGGACCTGTGCCGTCTCGTAATTAAGACGAAGATCTATCGGGGGGAGACGGACGTGGAGCAAACCGCCAACACAGGACATCCGAGGCGCTGGGCGATCCTCGCGGTCCTAGTGGTGAGCCTGCTCGTCGTCGTACTGGACAACACGGTTCTCAACGTCGCCCTGCGGACCCTCGCCGACCCCAGCCACGGGCTCGGCGCCACGCAGAGCGAGCTCGAATGGGCCATCAACTCCTACACGCTGGTGTTCGCGGGGTTGCTGTTCTCGTTCGGCGTGCTGGGTGACCGGTTCGGGCGCAAGCGCTTCCTGCTGGTCGGGCTCGCGCTGTTCGGCCTGGCGTCACTGCTGTCCGCGTACGCGCAAAATCCTGGTCAGCTGATCGGCGCCCGCGCGCTGATGGGCATCGGCGGCGCGGCGATCATGCCGGTGACGCTGTCGATCATTTCCAACGTGTTCGACCCGCGCGAGCGCGGCAAGGCGATCGGTGTCTGGTCCGGCGCGGTCGGCCTGGCCATCGCGATCGGCCCGATCCTGGGCGGCGCGCTGCTCGAGCACTTCTGGTGGGGCTCGGTCTTCCTGATCAACGTGCCCGTCGTGATCGTCGGCCTGATCGCCGTCACGGTCCTGGTGCCCGAGTCACGAAACCCGCGCCCCGGACGCCTCGACGCACCCGGCGTGCTGATGTCGGTGATCGGCCTGATCGGCCTGACCTACGGCATCATCAAGGGCGGCGAAGACGGCTTCGGCTCCGCGCAGGTGCTGCTCACCGGTGGCGGCGGCCTGGTCGTCCTGGCGGCATTCATCTGGTACGAGTCGCGGATCGCGTTCCCCTCGCTCGACGTGCGGCTGTTCAAGATCCCCCGGTTCTCGGCCCCGATCGCCGCGATCGGCCTGACGTTCTTCGCGTCGATGGGCGTGTTCTTCTTCAGCTCGTTCTACCTGCAGTTGGTCCGCGACTACTCGCCGCTGCAGACCGGCCTGCTGTTCCTGCCCTTCGCGATCGCCCAGCTCATCTTCGCCCCCCGCAGCCACGCGGCGGTGCAGAAGTTCGGCGCCAAGGCGGTCACCGCGACCGGTCTCTCGCTGGTTGCCCTCTCGCTGGTCGGCTTCATCCTCGTCGACGCGCAGTCGGCCGTCTGGTTCCTGCTGTTCGTCTTCTTCATCCAGGGCGTCGGCATGGCCAACATCATGGCGCCGTCCACCGAGTCGATCATGTCGGCGCTCCCCCGCGAGAAGGCCGGCGTCGGCTCGGCGGTCAGCAACACGATCCGCCAGGTGGCCAGCGCGCTCGGCATCGCGATCCTGGGTTCGATCCTCGCGGCCGTCTACCGCGGCCAGATCGAGCCGGCCACCACCGCACTGCCGGCGGGTGCCCGCGACGTGGCCAACGAGTCGATCTCCGGCGCCTACGGCGTGGCGGCACAGGCCGGCCCGGCCGGCGGCACCCTGGTATCGGCGGCGAACGACGCCTTCATGACGGCGATGCACTGGGCGGCCGGAGCGGGCGCGATCGTGCTCCTGTTCGGCATCGCCGCAGCCCTGATCTGGATGCCCGGCCGTCAGGCGGGCGCCGACCACGTGCAACCCGTCGAGGCGGAAGCCGGAGAACTGGCAACGGCCGGCTGAGGTCAGCGACAATGGACCCTATGCCAGACATCGAGGAAGCTCCGCGGGCGCCTGGGCGTCCGCGGAGCCTCCGCGTCGATGAGGCCATCATCTCCGCCACCCTCGACCTGCTGGCCGAGGGCACGTCGGTCGAGGTCCTCTCCATCGAGGCGATCGCAACCCGGGCCGGCGTCGGCAAGGCGACGATCTATCGTCGCTGGGCCGGCAAGGAGGCCCTCCTCCACGACGCGTTGGCCACTCTGAAGAGCCCGGGCCCCGAGCCCACCGGCGAGTCGGTCCGGGTCGACCTGGTCGCGATGCTGTCCCAGGTCGGTCCGTCCAACCAGGACCCACGCTTCGCGAAGATCATGCCGTGCATCCTCCCGCACCTGACCCGCAGCGAGGAGCACTACCAGGCCTACCAGGACATCATCGAGCCCAGGCGCGACCGCATCCGCCAGGTCCTCCGGCGGGGTGTCGGGTCCGGAGAGCTCCGGGCAGATCTCGATGTTGAGTTGGCGATGACCGCTCTGATCGGCCCGATCCTGGTCCAGCGCGTGTTGCGCTGGCACCCCGACCTAGACGCCGACAAGATGCCGGAGCAAATCGTCGACCTGCTCATGGCGGGCATGAAGCCCGCCTAGGCGTCGCGCTCAGCCCGTCAGGGCTTCGAGGGCGAGATCGACGTCGTGGTCGGTGGAGTAGACGTGGAAGCTGGCCCGCACCCGGCCGGCGCGGACGGCGGCCCGGATGCCGGCGCGGTCGAGCTTGGCCTCGGCGTCCGGCACGTCGACGACGACGATCGCGCTCCCCGCCGGCGGCTTCCCGAGCCCCGCCAGGAACCGGTCGGCCAACCGCACGTTGTGGTCGTAGATCGCGGCCACGCCGATCTCCTCGACCAGTTCCAGCGCCGGCGCGGAGCCGACGAAGCTGTGCCACGCCGGCGAGATGTCGAACCGGCGCGCGTCGTCGGCCAGCCGCAACGGCAGCCCGTAGTAGGAGCTGTGCGGGTCGGCACCCGCGTACCAGCCGGCCGCCGACGGCGTCATCCGCCCGCGCAACGCGGGCGAGTAGTAGCCGTAGGCCGTGCCGCGCGGACCCATCAGCCACTTGTAGCCGCCGGTCACCACGGCATCGGCGAGCGACCCGTCGAACGGGAACCAGCCGCACGCCTGTGTGCCGTCGACGACGACCAGCGCACCGACCGACCGCGCCGCGGCGACGATCTCGTCGTAGGCGGCGATCGCACCGTCCGCCGACTGCACCACGCTGAACGCCACCACGCCTACGCCCGGCTCGACCGCCTCGGCCAGCTTCTCGACGGGCACGCCGACGACGTCGAGCCCGTGCGCCGCCCACGGAAACACGATCGAGGTGAAGTCGACCTCGGGCACGACCACCCGGGTGCCCGCCGGTAATGCGGCCGCGATCGGAGCGACCATCTGGGAGACCGCACTGCCGACCGCGACGTCGGCGACCGGCACCCCGATCAGCCGCGCGTAGGAAGCCCGTGAGCGCTGCGTGGACTCGTCCCACGGTTCCCACGACGTGCGGCCGACCCGCCAGTCATCGAGCGCCGCCTGCAAGGCGTCCCATCCCGGCTTCGGTGGCAGCCCGTAGCTCGCCGTGTTGAGCCAGCCCGGAAGCGGCTCCCAAAGCGCCTGCGCAAAAGCAAGATCCATACTGTCCGACGCTATCCCCCATCACCCCCGCTCACACGGTCCAATTCCGAGGTGCTGGCCGGCTGCCCTCAGAGCTCGTATATCCCGTACCCGAAGCCGTCGATCTTCACCTCGGTCTCGGCCAGCCGGGCGCCGTGCACCTCGAGCGCGCGCAGGCTGTCGCCGACCAGGCCCGCCGGCAACGCCGCCGCGGCGGGCGCGCGCCGCGGGTTGATCGCCACCAGGTGGGTCCCGCCGCGCGTGTAGACGAACGGGTAGCCGGAGTGCAGCACCTCGACCGCGGCCTCGCTGCCCAAGGCGGGCGTGGCCCGGCGGAGGGCGATCAACCGGCGCACCAGGTGCAGCAGCGAGCCCTCGTCGGCGCGCTGCGCGGCCACCGTCGGCCGGGCCGGGTCGGGGTCGATCGGCAGGTAAAGCTGGTCGGCCGGCGCCGTCGAGAAGCCCGCGTTGGGCGAGGAGTCCCACTGCATCGGCGTACGCGAGCCGGTGCGGTTGTTGAGCGGCGACAGCACGCTGCCCTCTTTGTCGGGCATGTCGGGGATGTAGCGCATGCCGATCTCGTCGCCGTAGTAGATCGTCGGCAGCGTGGGCCAGGTCATCAGGAACGCGAAGGCCGCGCCCACGTGCTCGCGCGACCGCGTGCCGGTGACCAGGCGGGCGTAGTCGTGGTTGGACGTCGGCAGCGCGATCTGCCCCGCACCGGCGATCACCTCGGCGGCCGTCTGCCACTGGTTGACGAACTCGGTGATCGCGCCAAGCCCTTCGGCGTCGAAGTAAGCGGGTCCGGTCGACCACGACGGGTCGGCCGTGCCGATGCCGAGGTGCCAGAGCGAACGCAGCGCCGTACCCCGGAAATGTAGGAAGAAGTCGGCGTGGAAACCGGCTGGCACCGCGACCGCCGGGTCGCCCCATTCCGGAATCAGCACGTTGTCCGGATAGGCCCGGTCGATCCAGGCCCGCATCTCGCCCCAGAGCTTGCCGGTCTCCACATAGCCGGGGTCGTCCTTGACCAGCGACGCCGCCATGTCGACCCGGAAGCCGCTCACCCCGCGGTCGAACCAGAAGGCCATGATCTCGCGCAGCGCCTCCCGGTTGGCGCGCGGACCCGGGGCGTCGACCGGCTGCCGCCACGGCTCGCGCTCGTCGTCGCGGGCGTAGCCGAAGTTGAGCGCCGGCTGGCACGGATAGAAGTTGAGCATGAAGTAGCCGCCGCGCTTCCCCGGCACCGGCGCCCACGCCCCCGCAGGCGAACCCACCTTCGGCGACCAGATGTAGCGGTCGTCGTCGGAATCGTCGGCCCAGGCCCGGAACCACGGATGCTGGTCGGAGGTATGTCCGGCGACCAGGTCGAGCATGATGCGGATCCCGCGCTCGCGCGCCGCCTCGGTGACCGCGACCAGGTCGTCGTTGGTCCCGTAACGCGGCGCGATCGAGAGGTAGTCGCTCACGTCGTAGCCCGCGTCGGCGAACGGCGAGCGGAAGCACGGGCTGAACCACACCGTGTCGACACCCAGCCACCGCAGGTAGTCAAGGCGGTCGAGAACGCCCGCGAGATCACCGATCCCGTCGCCGTTGGAGTCGGCGAAACTCTGCGGATAGATCTGATAAAGGACAGCGTCGGACAACCAGGAAGGTCCATTGCGGCGCGGCTCGGTCACACGGTCAATTTACCGGCGGGCGGCAGAGATCCGCTGTCTGACCACTATGGACTGTGGATAACGTCGGCGCAATACGGACACAACCCGACAGCGCAGCCCCGCGCCATCGGGTTGTGTGGAAATCGACGAGGACTCAGGCGTCGATCAGGGCCATGACGTCGTCGGAGACGTCGAAGTTCGCGTACACGTTTTGCACGTCGTCGCAGTCTTCGAGCACGTCGATCAGCTTGAAGATCTTGCGGGCGCCTTCTTCGTCAAGGGGCACGTTGACGCTGGGCACCAGCGACGACTCGGCCGACTCGTAGTCGATGCCGGCGTCCTGCAGTGCGGTGCGGACCGGGACCAGGTCGGTCGGCTCCGAGACCACCTCGTAGGCCTCGCCCAGGTCGTTGACCTCTTCGGCACCCGCGTCGAGGACGGCGAGCAGCACGTCGTCTTCAGCCAGCCCGGCCTTGGGCACGATCACGACGCCCTTGCGCGTGAACATGTATGACACCGACCCGGCGTCGGCGAACGAACCGCCGTTGCGGGTCAGCGCGGTGCGCACCTCGGTCGCCGCGCGGTTGCGGTTGTCGGTCAGGCACTCGATCAGCAGGGCGACACCGTTGGGGCCGTAACCCTCGTACATGATCGTCTGGTATTCGGCACCGCCGGCCTCGAGGCCGGACCCGCGCTTGACGGCGCGGTCGATGTTGTCGGCGGGTACCGAGCTCTTTTTGGCCTTCTGAATGGCGTCGTAAAGCGTGGGGTTGCCGCTCAGATCGCCACCGCCGGTGCGCGCCGCCACCTCGACGTTCTTGATCAGCTTGGCGAACATCTTGCCGCGCTTGGCGTCGATGACGGCTTTCTTGTGCTTGGTCGTCGCCCACTTTGAGTGGCCGGACATGGATGACCTCCGAAATAACCCCGGATGGGCAGCGGAAACGGGCGGGCTGGGCTGCCCAAGCCACCAAGTCTACCGACGAGAGATGCGTCTCCCCCAGCCGCCTCAATCGGGCATGATCCAGTCAACGCCCGCAGATCAAGATCATGTCCCAGGTTCGCCGTGCGCACGACTGTCGCTCCCACCGGGGACCGGGTCGGGATCCTCGGAGGGGCCCCAACCCTGCCAACGCCTTGGTTCCCAGGCGCCACCTCCGCCGTCGGTCACCTCGGGCTAGGCCCGGACCGGCTCCACGCGCGTCAGGCCCGCGGCCCAATCGGGGTCGGCGCCCGCCGGCTCCGCCAACGGGCCCGCTCAACGCCGCAGGCCCAATCCGGTTCGGCGCCCGCCGGCTCCATCAACGGGCCCCGCACAACGCCGCAGGCCCAATCGGGGTCGGCGCCCGCCGGCTCCACCAGCGAACCCACACGCGCCGCACGGCGATCGGGCTCGGCGCCGACCGACGTCACAAACGGGTCGAACCCGCTGCGCGCGTCGGGCCCGCCCGGTGCCGTCCCATGATCATGTGCACC
>Ga0193743_1003349_pt1 | contig 10765 bp, 10 predicted proteins | sample L2c2metaG_FD_143038 | JGI IMG/M metagenome (GOLD analysis project Ga0193743, IMG submission 143038) | Soil microbial communities from a riparian zone of the East river system, Colorado, United States - L2c2 | ecosystem: Environmental > Terrestrial > Soil > Riparian zone | place: USA: East River...
TTCGGTTCGGTGACGTACCGATTGCGCGCGACGGCCAAATGGCATGATGGCATGCCAATAACACCCGAGGACGTGGTCTTTTCCTTTAATGCATTCAAGAAGCACAACCCGCGACTTTCGGCCTACTATCGCCATGTCGTGAGCGCCCAAGTGACAGGCCCGCGAGAAGTCACGTTTTCGTTCGACACTGCAGGTAACCGCGAACTCCCTCAGATCGTTGGGCAACTTACGGTGCTGCCAAAACACTGGTGGCAGGCGACCGATAAGTCCGGGAACAGGCGGAAGATCGGCAACACGATGCTGGAGGCGCCGCTCGGATCCGGCCCCTACCGCTTGAAAAGCTTCGATGCCGGCCGCACCATGATTTACCAGCGCGTCGACGACTATTGGGGAAAGGATCTCAATGTCAGGGTTGGACAAAACAACTTCGACGAATTGCGGTTCGATTACTTTCGCGACGCCGCGGTAGACTTCGAAGCCTTCAAGGCCGGTGATTTCGACTGGCGCACGGAGAACGTCGCCAGGAACTGGGCAACCGGATACGAATTCCCGGCCGCCAGGCAACGGCGCGTGGTGCTGGAAGAATTTCCGATCCACAACGTCGGGATCATGCAGGCTTTCGCCTTCAACACCCGGCGCAGCAAATTTGCCGACGCGCGGTCGCGTCGCGCGTTCAATTTCGCCTTCGATTTCGAGAGCGTCAACAGGGACATATTCTACGGACAATACACGCGCATCGTCAGTTATTTCCATGGCACCGAGCTCGCCTGCTCCGGATTGCCGCAGGGCCGAGAACTCGAGATACTCTCTCCATTGCGGGATCAGGTTCCCACGGAGGTTTTCACCACGCCTTACTGGAATCCGGTCGGCGGCGGCCCGGCCGCGGATCGAAAGAACCTGCTCAAGGCCATGACATTGCTCGAAGCCGCGGGATTCGCGGTGCGCGATCTGAAACTCGTCGACATCAAGACCGGCGAACCCCTCAAAGTAGAATTCCTGTTGGCAGACCCGACCTACGAACGATTTGTGTTGTACTATCAGGATTCGCTTGAGCGACTCGGCATCACCGTCTCGGTGAGGACCGTCGATTCCGTTCAATACGAAAACCGGCTCCGCAACTGGGACTTCGACATTGTCGTCGCCAGCTGGGAGGAGACACTAACGCCCGGCAATGAGCTCCGGGACTATTGGGCCTCGCGCGCGGCGGCGACGCCGGGCTCCCGCAATCTCATCGGCATCGCCGATAAGGCGGTCGATCTGCTCATTGACCGTGTCGTCTATGCCACCGATCGGGCTGAACAGGTTGCCGCGACCCACGCACTGGATCGTGTCCTGCTCTGGCACCATTACGTTGTGCCGCAGTGGAGTTTCAATAAGGTCCGCACGGCCCGATGGAACCGGTTCGCAAAACCGGATGTCATGCCGACCTATGGCATGTCGGCCTTCCCGGATATCTGGTGGAGGGACGCGCAGCTTGCGGGGACCACGGATCGTCTCTCTGACAGTCGTTACTGAGCGTGCATCCGCCTTCAAGCCGCGGCGGGCTTCTGAGGCCGCAATTCTCCGCACCTCCATCTCGGACACGACGTTGTTCAGTGAGATCGGCCTGCTGTTTCGGCCATCCTATCGAGATAGGAGAGTGCGGCCTTGAGTTGCGCATCGTCGGATTTACCGATGAGTTCCGCCTTGATCGGCGGCGAATAGACGGACGTGGCTTGCGCCGCCTGGGCCTGTGTCCCGGTTGTCCCGGGAGCTTGCGTAGGTGGTCCCGGATTTGCGAATGCGCCGTGTAACGCGCTTTCCCGCAGCACGGCGCCGCCGCTGATCTGCTGATCCTTGGGTGCGTCCACGACGACATCCGGCGCTATACCTTCATCCTGAATCGAGCGCCCAGAGGGCGTGTAGTAAAGCGCGGTTGTGAGCCGCACCGCGCCATATCCCTTAAAGGGAATGATCGTTTGCACCGATCCTTTGCCGAAGCTTTGCGTCCCCATCACCGTCGCGCGCTGGCGATCTTGCAAAGCGCCGGCGACGATCTCGGAGGCCGAAGCAGAGGCGCCGTTGACCAAGACTACGACCGGTATGCCGGACAACATGTCTTCCTTTGCTGGAGCCTTGAAGGTCCCATCTTCGTTCGCTCGTCTGCCATGGATGCTGACCACGGACCCGCCATCGAGCAGATCGCCAGCCACGTCCACGGCCGCAGACAGCAGCCCTCCCGGATCGTCACGCAGGTCGAGCACGAGTCCCTTGATGCGCCCGTTTGCGTTGCGGTTCAGGTTGCCGATGGCCTGCTTGAATCCGTCGGCAGTATCGCCACCGAACTGGCTGATTCGTATATAGCCGATGCCGTCAGGCTCAAGCTTCGATTTGACCGACTCGACTTCGATGATCTTCCGGGTGAGCGTGACGTCAAACGGTGCCTGCTTGCCGCGCGAAATTGTGAGTGTGACCGTCGATCCAGGATCGCCCCGCAGTAACCCCACCACCTTGTTCAAGGCCATCCCCCGCGTGCTCGATCGATCAGGACAATTTCGTCGCCGGGCTCGAGCCCCGCGCGTGCCGCTGGCGTACCATCGATCTGCGAGATGACTTTTGCTATTCCGTTCTGTTCGGAAATCTGCATGCCAAGCCCGCCAAACCTGCCGGCGATATCCGCCTGGGATTGCTTGAACTCCTGCTCGTCCATGTAGTCGGAATGAGGATCGAGGCGATTGAGCAAACCTTTGAGGGCGTCCTTGGTGAGCTCGTCCGAGCCGACCGGATGCACATAGTCACGATGAACGACCTGGATTACGCCAGCGAGTAGACCGAGGTCCGCTACCGCCCCATCTCCGCGTTGCATCGCAAGGGCGGTGACAAGGGGAGCGGCCGCGGCGGCGGCACCGGCGGCGAAAAGACAGACGACGAGCAGGCGCGCTTTCGTCATGGTTTGAACTCACTTCATAATAGTTGTCTGGACCGAGAACGGACAGGGTGCCCTGCTTCCGGCCCTCCGAACTTCGGATAGCCGGCACGGGTCACCGTGGTAGTCGCAACAACAGGCGATAGAGCAAGCGCGCCCAATATTTTCAGTTTGTCCATTTCACTTCTCCGGTCTCATCGAATCGAAACAGAAGATATCTGTCTAGCGTTCCCGGATTACTTAAAGTTTATGGTTACTGCTTCAGCCAATTTGTCCACGAGGCTCCAGGCCTGTGAGTGGAAATCACAGATGCCCTCATGTTCGCGCCTGGCAGAAGGCAAACCTGTGCTCGACATACCTTTTATCGAGCAACACACGCACGGCTTCCACTGGGGCCGACATCGAAGATGCCGCGAACGCTTGTGTAAACGCCGACCGCGTGATCGGAATCAACGGCATGGACCTGACCCAGTATATCCATGGCGAAGCCATGAATATGCTGCCGGGTCGAAAAGCAGGCTGCACAGCGCATCCATAAGTCCCAACCGACGGCGGTGGGCGTAAGGCTGGACCAGAACTCGATCGCCTCTCGAACATCATTTGCGGCTTCAACGACCGGTGGTCCGAACGGCCCGTTCCTGCCGGGTTGGGTCTGGATGGCGGCCCATTATCGCAAGAACGGCTACTCAGCGACAATATCGATCAAGCTTTATCTCAGCCGTCTCCCCACGTCTCCATGAGCTCAAAATCGTAGCGGCGGCGCCATCAGCCGCTTGCCGATCGGATTCGAAACCGCGACCAACAATCGCACCCGCGGTACCGCGTGACGGATGTCCTCGGTTGGGCGGGTTTGGAAGCCGTCGGAAACCTGTCCAAAGACCGGCGCTATGGTCGAATGAGGATCATTGCCTGCCAAACGTGCAGGACAGACATGGAGCACTGGCCATGACGCGGATCACTTTAGCGGTTGCCCTGCTGACCTTAGCGCTACCCACCATGGCGGTGGCGCAGGGATCGCATTCCAGCGGTCCACCCGCTGCGCCGGCGGCGGAGACCGAGAACTTTGTTCACACCGCGGCGGACGCCAACACGTTCGAAATACAGTCGAGTCAAATCGCGCTGCAGAAAACCACGAACGAACAGGTCAAAGACTTCGCACATTTGATGATCAAAGATCACACAAGGATCGGCGACGAATTCAAGTCGATCGCGGAGAAGCAGAACCTCCAGCTGCCGAAGGGACTCGACAGCAAATCCCAGTCCTCGCTCAAGCGGCTGCAATCCGAGTCCGGGACGCGGTTCAGCCGCACATATGCCCGGATGATGTTGAAAGGACACCAGCAGGCCGTGAAGCTGTTTCAATCCTATGCGCAGAACGGCGATGACCAGCAGCTCAAGGAATGGGCGCAGCAAACGCTTCCCACGTTGCAGGAGCATTTGCGCCACGCCGAGGCAATGGAGCGCAGTCGTCCTGTCCGGACTTCGGCACGCTGAGGCTGCGGGGTAGTGTATAGCCCAAAGGATAGCCCGCCGCGCCAGCGACCGGCGGCCTGTAAACTCACGCTCGTTGACGCCGGCCAGAATCAAACAGGTGCTGTCATGGATCAAGCAGGCGCATGCGACTTCTCGGCCTGCCGGAAGCCTGCGCAAGACCTCCCGTTCGCGTGCCGTCCTCCGCGGCCTCGAGGGCGCTTGGTGGCTCGCGCTGTGACGCTGCTCGGCATCCCCTTTTTTTTGATCAAGGGCCTCGCTGTCGTCGCGCCCAGCGTATTGGTCATCCTTCTAATCGGGTCAGCATAAGGACGCTCCACGGCATTTGCCGCCTCACTAGTGTGCTCAAGAGCTCAGAGCTCGCCTGCGCTGCCGATGACGAGCGCCTCGCAACATTTGTCGGGCGAGCCATTAACATTGGAAGACCTGCGCCTGTCTCGATTTGCGGCCGCCACGGAAGTTGCTATTTAGCAGCCGCAGAATCGTCAGCGTTGGTCTCAGAAGATTAAACTCGAATTGAGAAGATTCAGGTTTGAGGGCGATTAAATATTCGATCGTTCGCATCGCGCATTGGGGCGCGGAGATGAACCCGTGCCTCTGCAGCGCAGACGCACGGATCGCCAGGAGGATCGAGGCATGCAGGACACTGGGTTGACGGACACGACTTTCACGGGCGGCACCAATGCAAGGTCAACCGCCAAGCCTAGTGGCCAACCGATTCATCCGATAGTGGCAGCGTTTTCCATCGCGTGCTTCGCGGGCGCCTTTGTCACCGATTTCGTCTATTGGCGGACCGTCGCCGTGATGTGGGAGACGCTCTCCGACTGGCTGATCACCGCCGGTCTGATCATCGCGGGCGTTGCGGTCATCGCGTTTGTGATTGACCTGGTCGGCAGGAAACAGGTCCGTACACCGGCCTGGCCTTACGCGGTTGGCTACGCGCTCGCTGTATTGCTTTCCCTGGTAAATGCCTTCGTTCACAGCCGCGACGCCTACACCGCAGTGGTACCAACAGGCCTGATGCTTTCCGGGCTCGTCGTGGTCATTCTGCTGTTCACGGGCTGGGTGGGCTCGGCCCTGGTCTATCGCCATCGCGTTGGAGTAAGCACATGATGCACGCTGTCAAAATTGCACATTCGGTGAAGCGGTCGCATCTGGCCCTTCTCCTTGTCGCCGTCGCCGGGTTGGGACTAGCCGGCTGTAATTATGAAGGCGGCGACCCGAGGAAAGAGATCGGTGCCAATCCCCCGCTACCCGCACTGCAGCAGTATTTGATACCGCCGATACACGTCGCCAAAGTCGCGGCATGGGGAAAGGAAACTCCCACGGTGCCGGAGGGATTGCAGGTCCATGCATTGGCTACCGGCTTTGAGCATCCAAGGTCGCTCTACGTCCTTCCCAACGGGGACGTGCTGGTGGTCGAGAGCAATGGTCCGAAAGCGCCGATCTACCGCCCCAAGGACATCGTCACCAACTGGGTAACGTGGCTCGCCGGCGCTGCAGCCAAGGGCGGAAACCGCATCACGCTGCTACGCGCCAATGGCGATGGCACTCCCGAGCTGCGAACCACGTTTCTGGATCACCTCAACTCACCCTTTGGCGTCGCTTTGGTCGGCAATGATCTTTACGTCGCGAACACCGATGCCATCGTCCGCTATCCGTACCAGGATGGACAGACCAGCATCACGGCCCCCGGCACCAAGCTCACCGACCTGCCTGGCGGCCCGATCGATCATCACTGGACGAAGAGCCTGTTGGCCAGCCCGGATGGCTCCAAGCTCTATGTCGGGGTCGGATCAAACAGCAACATCACCGAAAACGGAATCGGTGCCGAATATGAGCGAGCTGCGGTCTGGGAGGTCGACCGGGCATCGGGCGCCCATCGCATCTTCGCCAGCGGCCTGCGCAATCCCACCGGCCTTGCGTGGGAGCCCGAGACCCACAAGCTCTGGGCCGTCGTCAACGAACGCGATGAGATTGGGCCCGATCTGGTTCCGGATTATCTGACCTCGGTACAGGACGGAGCCTTCTATGGCTGGCCCTACAGTTATTACGGTCAGCACCTGGACCCTCGGGTCCAACCGCAGCGACCCGATCTGGTGGCCACGGCGGTCCCGCCGGACTACGCCTTGAGCTCTCATGTCGCGCCATTGGGGGTAGCGATGTATGCCGGCACCAACCTTCCTGCAAACTACCGCGGCGGTGCGTTCGTAAGCGAGCACGGAAGCTGGGATCGGACGCCTCTCAACGGCTACAAAGTGGTCTTTGTGCCGTTCAGCGGCGGAAAACCGAGCGGCCCGGCGCAGGATGTCGTTACGGGCTTCCTCGATGCAAACAATCAGGCGCGCGGAAGGCCGGTTGGTTTGGCAGTCGATCGGTCCGGCGGATTGCTGGTAGCGGACGACCTCGGAGACACCGTGTGGCGGGTGTCGTCGAATGATCCCCGTTCTGCATCCAGCAATTGACGACAACAGGCGATCGAACGGCGTCGCGGCCGCAGCTGAACGAAACGGCGCGGCCAGAACGGGCCGCTGCCAAATACCGAGCTCAAGTTCCACACATGATCCGTTCCGGGCGCAAGGTGCAGCGAACAAGACGGGACTCCAGGCTATGCCGGTGCGCGCGCGCCGGGGCCGCGGCATATGCCGCCACGGAATCTGGACAAGAAGTCCACGGTCGTAGTAAGATATGTGCCCAAATAGAAAGAGCGCGTCCTGATGCACGACCGATAATGCCGCCAACAAGCTGGAGAGGCCGCCATGCCTGCAAAGGCAGCCGCGATACGGGCACGGCGAGGCAAAGCTGCCAGACTTGTTCTTTTGTTGGGGACCGGCCTGTGTGTCTTCGGGGGCTCGGCTTACTCCCAGACCGGTATCGGCGATACGCTGAGTTGCCCTGACCGGGATGGGATGCGCCAGGTTTCTCAAGGTCATTCTTCTCAAAGTTATTTACTGGGAGACTGGTGCGGCGAGCGAACACGCCTGCAGGACCGCGGCGTAAAATTCGACTTCCAGTATGTCGCCGACACCCTGTGGGGTTTCAAGAGCCAGCAGACGCCGCAATTCGCGTCGTGGGGCCGGTTCCGTGCGACCGTCGACATCGATTTTGGCAAGCTGGCCGGGCACGACGGATTGTACTTCCACGCGACTGGACTCTCGCAAGGCGGAGGCAATCTCGCAGTGGATCTGGGGCTCCTGACCGGGGTCAGCAGCCTGGTGAGTTTCGGCACGACCCGTCTTGATTCGTGGTGGATCGAGAAGCGATGGCTGGACGATCGTATCGCTGTACGTGTGGGACAGTTTGCGGGCCAGGATTTCTATGGAAATGCGCAATACGGGGAGTCATTCATCAACGGGCCAATGGGCTATGCGTTGGGCAATTTGTCTACGACCTTCGAGACCGCCAATCCGTTCGCGACCCCGGCCGCGGAAATTCGTATCGTGCCGATCGACCATCTCTATCTGAAATCGATGGTGATGGCTGGCGATCCGTCACCTCTCACGAGCAACCCAACCGGCCTGGTTCCGACGTTCCGCGGCAATCCAGTCCTTGTTTCGGAGATTGGGTTCACCCCGGGTCGGAACGCAACATCGGGCACCGTTGACAACATCGAGAGCCGGAAAGGATATTCCGGCCTCTATCAGTTCGGAGTGGCCTATAATCCCGGAGACTTCACGGCGCCCCTGAGCCCAACACCCGTGTCGGGCAACTATCTTGTGTATTGGAAGGCGAGCCAGGCGCTCTGGCGCGCTGACCCGAAACAAGCACGGGGCCTGGATGCGGTGCTTGCGATCGACTGGAGTCCGCCGAATGTCAACCGCAACTTCATGCAGCTCACGGCGGGGCTGCGCTTCAACGAGCCGCTGCCTCTGGGTTTTCACAACTCCATATCGCTGGGCTATGTGCGAAACAGTCTGAGCTCCGATTTCCTCCTGCCCGGCATGGCTCCTTGGAAGACCGAACACGGTGTCGAGCTCAACCTGTTGCTGAACTATGGACCATTCCTGGTCCAGCCGGTGATTCAGTACTATGCCAATGTGGGCGGGATCGGAGGGCAGGCTGTCGTCGCCGGGTTTAGAACCAAGATAGATTTTTAAGAAGCGGACATTCGTCTGAAGCTTTGTCGAATTGCTGGGGTTCCATCCGCGCCATTTGACCGGACGCAGATCAGGTCCGGTCTCCCCCGACAGGCAACAATTCAATTCCAGAGCCGGTCGAGGAAAGTGCCACACCTGGACTCGCCTTGCAGTTGAGCCTGCCATCTTCAGCCGAACACGCCGCGGTTCTTTCAAATGAAAGCGCGGTTGCTCGAGCGTGCATCTAACCTTCACGGCGAGCGAGCTGCCGCTGTTATCCGAAACCGGTCATACCAGATGGCTTTTAGTACGCGAACGCGATGACGATTAAGAGGGTAATCACAACAAAGGCGATCGCATTTCCATCTAGCTGTTTCCTATCGATATGAATACGCATTGATCAGCACTCCTCTTTGCGGAGCTACAAAACAATAAGCCCTAGCTGCCGCCGTTCCAACAGCGTGCCAATGCGCGAAGCACAGCAGCACGTTGGATGCACCGCACTCGCGCGACCCAGTTCGTATCTCGGAAACCACCAACCGTAAAAAGTATGGCCCTACTGTTCCTCGTTCGCCGACATTCTAGTGCCCGACGTCCGCAGCCGCGGCCATCGCCCCCGCACCGCCGCTGCAGCGGCAAGGCAGATTGTAATCGGGAATTCGACCGCGATCCGGTGGGCGAACGGTGGCGGGAGGGCGGCAGCTTTTGAGGCCAAATCCAACAAGGGCCGGAGCCGGTCGCCGGCTGAAGAAGCATGAAAAATGGTTGCTTGCAGAAGCCCGAACCTGCCACAGGAGGAGATCCAGCGCCGTCCGCCCGATCAGCACCAACAAAAGGCGGGGATCGGTTCGGTCTGGATTCTTCGACCGCCACCGCATCAGCTTCAGAAGAAAGCGTGCAGGCGGGTGAGCAGGATCTCCAGCACGATGACGGTTATGAAGGTGATCACAATAAAGGCGATCGCCGCTCCATCAAGCCGCTTTCTATCGGTGTGGACACGCATCGAACAGCACTCCTCTTTGCGGAAGCTAAAAAGCAAATAAGCCTTGGCTGCCGCCGTTCAACAGCGTGCCAGCAATGCACGAAGCACAGCAGCACTTTGGGTGCGCCGCACTCGCGCGGAACATGAGCATCCGCCTGTTATAGAAGCCTGCAGTCTTATTCTAAATGACGCATGGGGGAGTTTACACACAGCCTGGGTCATTTCCGGACCTTGGCGGGCGCAGCCGCGATGTCCGATTTACACCGATGAGCGGACTTCGTCAGCGTGATCGCTTATGTCCGAAAAGTGCTGCCAATAGCGGACGTGGCCACCTCGGTGTCGAACCCTTTGTGCGGTCGAATTTACCATTTGCTGGCACATGAAGTCCTAAACTGAACAACCAGCGACCAAGGGTTACCCTATGAAGAACTTCGTTGCTGCAACGCTGCTTGTCCTCTGGCCGACGGGATCGTTGCTTGCCGATCAGGATCCGTGCGCCAACTACCGTCGAGCGTTGGCCTATTCGCGCACCTCTGATGCTGCAATCGCTACGTTGGCGCTGCGTGAGCCAGAAACAGGCGCCGAGATCGAGATGAAATTACCGCGCAACTTCACCGGCGTTTGCGGCAATCTTACCGATGGTCCTCAATGCAAGCTCGCTTTCGAGCTGATGTGGCCGCAGATGACCGCTGGGGGTCTGGCGCAAGATGAGCAGAAGCGGGTGCGCGCTCGGATGATGGGCGATGCACCGAGGTGGCGGTCCCTGACAATCGACGTCACCGTGGAGCGCAGCCCCTGGGCGCACTGGTTTGTCCCAAGCGCGTATTGCCATCAGCGCAGACGGGGCACGGAGCTTACGGATCGTCCGTATGGATTGCGAGCGCTTGACGATGGCCGCGCGTGGGGCCTGCACCGCCAGAGCGACGGCAGTTATCGCAGTTCAAAAGAGCTTCTGCCGTACCCACTGAACGCGGCGAATCAATTCTACTTACTCGCAGAGGACGCGAACGAGATGATCCACATCTCCTGTTCAAAGAGTGCGCCGCGCTGTCAGTTGCACGACCATTTCGCAAGTTTCCAGACAACCACGCTCTTCAACGCCGAGGATATTGCGGATTGGAAGACGTATCGCGACACTGTACGGCAATTTCTGACTACGCACACGGTGCGCATCACGCCGCCCAAGACGCCGGTCGAAACCGGATTGCACAGCAGTGGGCAGACACCGTTCGGCGCTTGTATGCGGGAGTTAGAGCCCATCGTCGGGCCTGGCACGCTGCGCCGAATGGGCTTGGATCGATAGCGACAATT
>Ga0193743_1003351_pt1 | contig 10764 bp, 8 predicted proteins | sample L2c2metaG_FD_143038 | JGI IMG/M metagenome (GOLD analysis project Ga0193743, IMG submission 143038) | Soil microbial communities from a riparian zone of the East river system, Colorado, United States - L2c2 | ecosystem: Environmental > Terrestrial > Soil > Riparian zone | place: USA: East River...
CGCCGCCAGTATCGCGCCGTGCACCCGGTGGTCGTGATCGCGGTCGCCGTAAAGGTCGAGGATGTGCCGCTGCTCCTGGTCGTGCAGGTCGATCAGCGACTCCAGCACCTGGGCCAGCGCCGGGTTGCCGGCCAGCCGGCCGATGGTGCGGTGGAAGCCCATGTTGGCCTGGTGCAACCGCTGGTCCTCGGCGAGCGCCTCGGTGGTCCGGGAGAAGGCCTCGGTCAGCTCGGCGAGCTGCGCGTCGGTCGCGTTGCGCGCGGCGGCCGCGGCCAGATGCGGCTCGATCAGCTCGCGCGCTTCGAGCAGGTCGAAAATGGCTCCCGGATCGAGCCGCAGCCGGTTGGGGTTGACCATGATCAGCCGCGAAACGTCGGCCTTCACGTAGACCCCGGAGCCGTGCCGGAGCTCGACCGCCCCGGTCGCCTCCAGCCGGCGCAACGCCTCCCGCACCGTCGGCACCGCGACCAGGAAGCGCGAGGCCAGCTCGCGTGACGATGGCAGCCGGTCACCGGGCCGCAACCCCTCGTCACGGATCTGGGCCAGGATCCGGCCGGTCAACTCGTCGAGCAGCCGGGGGCGGTGCACGGGCGTAGCGCTCAGGGACACCAGGACCTCCACGGCCGTATCAGGTCCACATTGTCGCCCACGACCGGGCCCGAAACCTAGCCGCATCTCGTGAGTAGACCTCTAGACAGCTAGAGAGTAAGTCATCTAGTCTCTTGCCCACTTAACGCAACGGAAACACGAGGGAGCCAACGGCGTGACGGTCGAGGGAACGCGGGCAGACGTCGGTCTACGGCCGAGCCTGTCCGACGCGCTCATCGCCCGGATCGTCGAGCTGATCCGTGTCGACGGCCTCGGACCGGGTGACCGGCTGCCCGCGGTGCGGGTCCTCGCGGAGCGGTTCGCCGTTGCCACCCCCACCATCCGGGAGGCCCTGCGCCAGTTGCAGGCCACCGGGGCGATCGACATCCGGCACGGCTCGGGCATGTATGTGATGGCCGCGCTGGACCGGGTGGTGATCGCCAACCCCAACCCGCCGACGCTCGGTGGCATCCAGGCCGCGCAACTGCTCGACGCGCGGCTGCTGATCGAGCCTTACCTCGCCGGCCTCGCGGCCCGAAACCGGGACGCCGGCTCGACCGCTCGGTTGCACGAGCTGCTCGACCTGGCCGAACAGCACCTCAGCGGTGACGACGGCCGGCTGCACCACGCGAACACCACATTTCACCTACAGGTCGCCCTGGCCAGCGGCCACGGCATCCTGCACGAAGTGCTCGACTCGTTGCTCTCGGTGCACGCCGCCGAGCAACGGGCGATCCTGCACATCTTCGACGACCGGGCCCGCGATCACGAGGAGCACCGGAGCGTCCTGGCCGCCATCGACGCGGGCGACGAACCCCTCGCCCAGCGCCTGATGCGGCGACACCTCGAGGACGTGGCCGACGTCGTACACCGCCGGCTGCCCTCCTTCCGCCAGCCGGCGGACCCCCAACACATCGACGAAAGGTTGGAACCGTGAAACGCTTCCGCCTGGCGATCGCGGCCCTCGCCGTGGTCTCGTTGGGCCTCACCGCATGCGGTGGAGGCGGCGACGACAGCTCCTCCAGCGCGACGGAGGTCAAGCTCTACAACGACAAGGGCGCCTGGAAGACCTACTTCGAAGGCGTCGGCAAGCTGTCCAAGGAGCAGATCGGTCTCGGCGTCACCCCGGTCGGCTACACCGACGAGCCCACCTACGAGGCGTTCATCAAGGCCTCGTTCCGCACCAACAACAAGCCGGACCTGTTCACCTGGAGCACCGGCGGCCGGCTCAAGGAGATCGTCGACTCGGGCCAGGTCGCCGACACCAGCTCACTGTGGAGCGACGCGATCGCCAGCGGCGACGTGTCCAAGGAACTGGAGCCCTACTACACGATCGACGGCAAGCAGTACTGCGTGCCGGCGAACGTCTCGTACTGGGTGATGTTCTACAACAAGAAGGTCTTCAGCGACGCCGGCGTGCAGCCGCCGACCAGCTGGGCCGACCTGATGGCGACGGCCGACAAGCTCAAGGCCAAGGGCGTCACGCCGTTCTACCAGACCTCCGTGCTGTTCAGCTTCGTCTGGTTCCAGCAGTTGCTGATCGGCAGCGACCCGCAGCTCTACAACGACCTGGCGACGGGGAAGGCGAAGTTCACCGACCCCAAGGTGGTCGCGGTGATGCAGCAGTGGAAGGACCTGGAGGACAAGGGCTACTTCAGCGACCCGGGCAGCAAGGACCAGCCCGAGGTGATGCTCAAGTCGGGCAAGGTCGCGATGGGGCTCTTCGGCACCTGGTTCAACACCAACATGACCACCCAGGGCATGAAGCCGGACAGCGACTACGGCACGTTCGTCGTGCCCAACGTGACGCCGAGCCTGCCGAACACCACGGTGGCGTTCGAGAGCGGCCCGCTCTGCTCGCTGACCAAGGCGCCCAACCCGGACGCCAGCAACAAGTTCATGAAGTGGTGGATGGGCGCCGACGCGCAGGACCAGTGGGCCAACAGCCGCGGCGACGTCTCGGCCAACCCGAAGGTCCAGATCAAGGACCCGAGCCTCAACCAGCTCAACAAGGACGCCGGTGAGGGCAAGTACACGCTGGCCAACCGCTACTTCGAAGCGGTGCCGCCGGCGGTGCTGACCGCTTCGCTGGACGGCTTCGGCGCCTTCATGGTGGATCCGGGCAGCTACCAGAAGCAGCTCGAGAACATCGAGAAGGCGTCCGCCGACTACTGGAAGTCGAACTGATGACGGCGACGGCGAGCACCCCGGCGAAGGGGCGTAAGCGGTCACTCGGCACCGGCTGGAGTGCGCTCGGGTTCATCTCGCCCGCGGTGCTCGTCGTCGCCGCCCTGCTCTACGCACCGTTCCTCTACACGGTGTTCTACAGCTTCACCGACTACGACGGGCTCACCTCGCCGAAGTGGGTGGCGCTGGACAACTTCAAGAAGTTCCTCGACGACCCGGCGCTGACCACCTCGATCCGCAACACGCTGTTCTGGGTGGTCGGCACCACGATCGTGCCGGTCGCGATCGGCCTGCTGATCGCGCTGCTCAGCTTCGGCATCAAGGGCGGCACGCTGCTGCGGTTGCCGTTCATGCTCCCGTACGCGCTCTCCGGTGCCGGTCTGGGCGTGATCTGGGGCTTCATCCTGCAGAGCGACGGCGCGGCCAACGACCTGCTGCGGTTCCTGCACCTGCCGGGCGCCGACATCTCGTTCCTGCAGCAGGCGCCCTACAACACGATCGCGATGATCGTCGCGATGACCTGGCAGCAGAGCGGGGTCAACGCGCTGCTGTTCCTGGTCGGCCTGCAGTCGATCCCGACGCCGCCGCTGGAGGCGGCCCGGATCGACGGCGCCAGCGGCTGGCGGATGTTCCGGCACATCACCTGGCCGCTGCTGGCCCCGCTGACCACCGTGGTGGTCGGGCTGTCGCTGGTGGCCAGCCTGAAGACCTTCGACATCGTCTGGGTCACCACGCAGGGCGGTCCCGGCCGGTCCTCCGAGACCCTCGCCGTGACCATGTATCGCGACGCCTTCGTCTCCAGCGACTACGGGTACGGCTCGGCCGTGGCGCTCGTGCTCACCCTGGTCACCGGCGCGGTCACGATCGCCTATTTGCGCTTCCAGATCCGCGGACAGGAGAAGCTGCGATGAAGGAGAGCCGGCTGGGCTGGCTGGCCCGCCGGGGCACGCTGGCCGTGCTCGGGCTGGTCTGGCTGATCCCGGTCTACCTGTTGCTGGTGAACGCGATCAAGCCGACCGCGAGCTACGACACTGACAAGATCTGGGTGCCGGACAAGAGTTTCGGCCTGTTCACCAACCTGCGCGAGGCGTGGACCTCGGTGGGGCTCGGCGAGAGCATAGCCAGCACCGCGCTCTACAGCGTCACCGGACCGGCGCTGGCCGTCGTGATCGGAGCGATGGCCGGGTACGCGATCGTCGTGCTCCGGCTGCGCGCCGGCTTCTGGTGGTTCCTGCTGCTCTTCGGCGGCACCGTGTTCCCCACCCAGATGCTGCTGATCCCGCTGTTCCTCGGCTACAGCTGGGCCGACCTCTACGACCGGCGGTTCGGGCTGGTGCTCGTCTACACCGCCGTCAGCATTCCGCTCGCCGCGTTCGTGATGCGCAACTTCTTCACCGGCGTGGCCTACGAGATGTTCGAGGCGGCCCGGGTCGAGGGCGCGTCGACCTGGCACATCTTCCGCAAGATCTATTTCCCGCTGGCCCTGCCGGCGCTGGGCGCGGTCTTCATCCTGGAGTTCGCGTTCATCTGGAACGACCTGCTCTTCGGCCTGACCCTCTCGCAGAGCGACCCGGTGCGGCCGGTGATGACCGCGCTGTCGGCGCTGTCCAGCGCGTACGCCGGAAGCTCGGTGCCCGTGCTGCTCGCCGCCGGGCTGGTCATGTCGTTGCCCACCGTCGCGGTCTTCCTGGCCGCCCAACGGATGTTCGCCCGCGGCCTCGCCCTGGGCCAGTTCTGAGAACCTTAGGAAGGACAGCATGACCAGCCGTTTGCTGCGCGCCCGACTCGGCTCGCCTGGCTATGAGGACATGCGCGCGACCCTGCGGGCCGCGGGCACCGCGACCGTCGCGGAACGCGATGGCGTATGCGTGACGGCGGCCGCCCTGCCGCTGTTCCGCACCGACACCGACGGTGGCCTGCGCCAGGCGGTGCGGGTGACCGTGCAGGGCGGCAGTGGTGGCAGCGCCACGCTCGCCGACGGCGACCGGGTCATCGACACCGGCACCGTCGAGGGCGGCCGGATCGACCTGTGGCTGCCGGAGGTGACCGCGCCGCGCGAGGTGACCGTCGAGGCCGCCGGGCTGTCCGGCCGGTTCACCGTCGAACCGCAGCGCAAGTTCACCGTGCACGTCATGCACCACTCGCACCTCGACATCGGCTACACCGACCGGCAGGGCGTGGTGCTCCGGCACCACCTCGACTACCTCGACTCCGCGGTCGAGCTGTCGACCACCACCGACGAGTGGCCCGACGACGCGAAGTTCCGCTGGACGGTCGAGTCGGCGCTGCCGGTGAAGCGCTGGCTGGAGTCGCGCGACGCCGGCGCCGTCGACCGCTTCATCGAGCTGGTCAAGCAGGGCCGGATCGAGGTCACCGCGATGCCGTTCCAGCTGCACACCGAGGCCTGCTCGGTGGAGGAGCTGCACCGGATGCTGCGCTTCACCGACGAGCTGCGCGACCGGCACGGAATCCCGGTCACCTCGGCGATGCACACCGACGTGCCGGGCGCGGTGGTCGGTTTCGTCGACGCGCTCGCCGCCAGCGGCGTGCACTACCTGTCGGCGGCGCACAACTGGGCCGGCCGCTCGGTGCCGTTCCTGACCGGCGGCCAGGACCTGGGCCGGCCGTTCTGGTGGCGGTCGCCGGCCGGCAACCGGGTGCTGGTCTGGTTCACCGACAGCTCGCACGGCATGGCCTACATGGAGGGCAACGTCGTCGGCCTCGCGGAGAGCTTCGCCGCCTCGGTCGACCTGCTGCCCGGCTATCTGCACCAGGTGGCCAACAAGCCGGTCCCCTACGGCTCGGAGGCGTTCGGCTGGAGCGTGCTCGACGTCGAGGGGCTGACCAAGAAGCCCTACCCGCACGACCTGCTGCACCTGCGGGTGCAGGGCGGCAACGCCGACAACGCCGGCCCGTCGATCCTGCCGCCGTCGATCGTGCGGGCCTGGAACGAGGCGTACGCGTACCCGAAGCTGCGGATGGCCACCAACACCGAGTTCTTCGAGGAGGCGCAGCAGCGCTTCGGCGACCAAATCGAGGAGCACGAGGGCGACTGGACCGACTGGTGGGCCGACGGCCTGGGCTCCGGCGCCCGGCCGCTGGGCTACGCCCGGCGCGCGCAGCACGCGGTGCGGCACGCGGAGACGTTGCACCAGCTCGCCGGCGCGGCCGGTGAGGCAGCGCCCGCGGTCGAGGCGATCTACGAGAAGCTCGGCCTGTTCGACGAGCACACCTGGGGCGCCGCCAACCCGTGGCACGACCACGAGGACGGCTTCGACTCGGGCGGCATGCAGTGGGCCCGCAAGTGCGAGATGGCCTACTCGGCCGCCGACGACGCCGAAGACCTGCGGCGGGCCGGCGCGCACCGGCTCGGCGCCCGGTTCACCGCGCCGGACGGCGCGCTGGCCGCCTACCTGGTGACCAACCTCGGCCAGGCCGACCGCACCGACCTGGCCACCGTCTTCGTGCCGGCCAGCACCGTGCCGTTCGAGACCTGGCTGTCCATCGTGGACTCGCGCAGCGGCGCCGTGGTGCCGCACCACGAGGAGGAGCAGCACCCGAAGGACTGGCCGACCCGGCCGGGCGGGCGCTGGGTCAGCTTCGTGGCCGCCGACGTGCCGGCCACCGGCCACGTGCGGTTCGACGTCGTCGCGACCGAGCGGGCCGCGCCCAAGGCGATCGACCTGGGCCAGACCTGGCAGGTGCAGAACGAGTTCTACGGGGTCGACGTCGACCCCAAGGACGGCTCGATCGTCTCGGTCTTCGACAAGCGGGCCGGGCGCGAGTTGGTCAACCGGGATGCCTACTCCGGCATGAACCAGTATGTCTACGACAAGTATTCGACCGCTCCGCACATCAACCACCTGACCGGCCACATCGAAGCCACCGACGAGCACCTGACGCTGCTCGGCGGCCGTTCGATCGGGCGGCGGGCGTCGATCGTGCGGGCGCAGCGGACCGCGGTCGGCGAGACGCTGGAGATCGAGCTCGACGCCGAGGGCACCGGCTGGCTGCGCACCACGATCAGCGTGACCTACGGCGTGCCGCGGGTCGACATCGCCAACCGGATGGAGAAGAACGGCACTCCGGCCAAGGAGAGCGTGTTCTTCGCGTTCCCGTTCGCGCTGCCGGCACCGGTGGCGTGGGAGCTGACCGGCGGCGTCGGCGGCCCCGACGTGCCGACCGTGCCGGGCGCGGCCCAGCACATGACGCCGATCCGGCACTGGGTCGCCTTCGACGACGGCGAGCTGACCGCCGCGTGGGCGACGCTGCAGGCGCCGCTGGCGATGATCGGCGACCTGTTCCTGCCTTACGCGCCGTTCCCGCCGACCGTCAAGCCGGAGCCGGCCGAGCCCGGCACCGTCTACTCGTGGGCGCTCAACAACATCTGGGACACCAACTTCCCCGCGCAACAGCAGGGCGAGACCACGTTCCAGTACGCCATCGCGTCGCGCTCGGGTGCGGATCCGCGCGAGCTCGGCGCGGCGGCCGCGGCGGGGATGGCCGACCCGTTCGTGGCCGCACCGGTCACCGGCGGGGCCGAGGCACCCCTGGCCCCGTCGGTGCACCGCTGGGCCACGGTCGACCACCCGCTGGTCCGGCTCGCCGGGTTCGGCCCGTCGCGGCGCGGCCACGACCTGGTCGTCTACCTCGCGTCGACGGCCGCCGAGGCGGTCACCGTCGCCCTCGGGGTCGAGAACATGACCACCGCCGCGGTCGGCACCAGCCTGGAACGCGACCAGGTGCCACTGGACGTCACCGACGGCACGGCCCGGGTGCCGGTGCCGCCGGGCGGCTTCGTGGCCGTCTCGGTCGCCCGGTCGGAGGCCTGACCGGTATGAAGATCGTCGACATCCGGGCGACCACCGTGACCGTGCCGCTCGAAGCGCCGCTGCGGCACGCGAGCGGCGCGCACTGGGGCCGGTTCGTGCGCACGATCGTCGAGGTCGAGGCCGACAACGGCCTGGTCGGCCTCGGCGAACTGGGTGGCGGCGGCGAGAGCGCGGAGGCCGCCGTGCGCGGCCTCCGCGACTACCTCGTCGGCCACGACCCGGTCAACCTGGAAGCGCTGCGGTTCGCCATCGCCAACCCGACAGCGAGCCTCTACAACAACCGGATCCAGCTCCTCGCCGCGATCGAGTTCGCCTGCCTCGACCTGGTCGGGCAGCACCTGGACGTGCCGGTGCACGACCTGCTGGGCGGGAAGATCCGCGAGCGGGTGCCGTTCGCGTCCTACCTGTTCTACCGGACCTCGAACGCGGCCGGCACCGGCGAGGTGCGCACCGCCGAGCAGCTCGTCGAGCACGCCCTGGCGCTCAAGGCGGAGCACGGCTTCACCGTGCACAAGCTCAAGGGCGGCGTCTTCCCGCCGGAGTTCGAGCTGGCCGGCTATCGGGCGCTGGCCGAGGCGATGCCGGGCGACCGGTTGCGCTACGACCCCAACGGCGCCTTGTCGGTGGCCCAGGCGCGCCGGTTCGGTGAGGCGATCCGGGACCTGCCCAACGACTACTACGAAGACCCGACCTGGGGGCTCAACGGCGTACGCCAGTTGCGCGACCTGGGCATCCCGCTGGCGACCAACACCGTGGTGGTCAACTTCGAGCAGCTCGCCACCAACGTGCGGGACCCCGCCGTCGACGTCGTGCTGCTGGACACCACGTTCTGGGGCGGGATCCGGGCCTGCGTCAAGGCGGCGGCGGTGTGCGAGACGTTCCAGCTCGGCGTCGCGGTGCACTCCTCCGGCGAGCTGGGCATCCAGCTCGCCACGATGCTGCACCTCGGCGCCGTGCTGCCCAACCTCTCCTACGCCGCGGACGCGCACTACCACCACCTGACCGACGACATCATCACCGGCGGGAAGATGTCCTATCTGGACGGTGCCATCACGGTGCCGTCCGGGCCGGGGCTCGGGGTTCGGCTCGACCGGGACAAGGTGGCGGAATACGCCGAGCTCTACAAGGAGCTGGGCGGCTATCCCTATGACCGGGACCCGGCCCGGCCCGGCTGGTATCCGTTGGTGCCCAACGAGCGTTGGGCCGATCCCGCGATCGCCACGTGACCGGGCGCTGGCGGCCGGCCCGCAACTGGGGGGCCAGGGTGCACGAGGTCACCGCCTACGGCCACCCGGCCGTGGTGCTGGAGAACGAACTGCTCCGGGTCACCGTGCTGCTCACCGGGGGGCACGTGGTCGAGTTCAACCACAAGCCGCGCGACCGCGACCACGTCTGGCTGGCGCCGGACGCGGTCCGGCCGCCGGCTGCCGGCGGCGCGGCGGCCGACGACATGGCCGCGTTCCTCGACAGCTACCCCGGCGGCTGGCAGGAGGTGCTGCCCAATGGCGGCGCCCCGGCCCGCCACCGGGGCGCGGCGCTGGCCCAGCACGCCGAGCTGACCGGGCTGCCCTGGGACGCGGAGTTGCTCGTCGACGAGCCGGACGAGGTCGCGGTGCGGCTGAGCGTTGCCGCCCGGCGCACCCCGCTGCACCTGAGCAAGGTGCTCCGGCTGCGGGCCGGCGACCCGACGCTGTGGGTCGACGAGGAGCTGACCAACGCCGCGCCGGTCCCGGTCGAGGCGATGTGGGGACAGCATCTGGCGTACGGGCGGCCGTTCCTGAAGCCCGGGCACCGGATCACGCTGCCCGACGGCGTCCAGGTGCACCCGCACGCTGAGCCGATCAACCCGCCGGTGCGGTCGGTGCGCGCGGGTGGCCCGTACCCGTGGCCGGTGGTCCCGGGGCCGGACGGCAACCAGACCGACCTGAGCGTGGTGCCTTCGCCGGGTGCGCCGAGCGAGATCGTCTACCTCAGCGGCTTCGGCGACACCGGCTGGTATGAGCTGCGCGACCCGGCCGACGGCAGCGGCCTGCGGGTCAGCTGGGACGCCACCGTGCTTCCCTACCTGTGGCTCTGGCACGAACTCGGCGCGACCACCGGCTACCCGTGGTGGGGCCGGGCCTACGTGGTCGGGCTGGAACCGTTCTCCAGCCACCCGACAGAGGGACTCGCGCGCGCCGTCGCGAACGGCACCGCGTTGACCCTCGCTCCACACGCGACACTACGCCTGCACTGGTCGACGGGAGTGATCTGCGATGGGTGAGTTCGACGGGAAGGTGGCCCTGGTCACCGGCGGCACGCTGGGCATCGGCGAGGCGGTCGTCGAGCGGCTGGTGGCCGGCGGCGCGGCGGTGGCGTTCTGCGGACGCGAGGCGGACGCGGTCGCGGGCCTGGAAGCCCGCTTCGGCGGTCAGGTGTCCGGAGCGGTCGCCGACGTGACCGACCCGGCGGCGGTGGAGGGGTTCGTCGCCGGGTCGGTCGACCGCTTCGGTGGCCTCGACATCGTGGTGACCAGTGCCGGAATCCAGCGCTACGGCACGGTCGAGGAGACCTCCGACGCGCTCTGGGCGCAGGTACTCGACGTCAACCTCAAGGGCGTGTTCCTGACCTGCCGCGCGGCCATGCCGCACCTGCGGGCCCGGGGCGGCGGCGCGATCGTCGCCGTCTCCTCCGTTCAGGCCTACGTGTCCCAGCAAGGCGTTGCCGCGTATGCCGTCAGCAAGGCCGGCATCAACGCGCTGGTGCGGTCGATGGCGTTGGACCACGCCGCCGACCGGATCCGGGTCAACGCGGTCTGTCCCGCCTCGGTCGACACGCCCATGCTGCGCTGGGCGGCCGACCTCTACAAGGGCGACTCGACGGTCGAGGAGACGGTGGCCACCTGGGGCCGCACGCATCCGCTCGGCCGGGTCGCCCGGGCTGCCGAGGTGGCCGAGGTCGTGGCCTTCCTCGCCAGCGACCGCGCCTCGTTCGTCACAGGCGCGGAATACCGGGTCGACGGCGGCCTGCTCGCCGTCAACCCGGCCGCACTCCCCCAGTAGTCGCAACTGATGGAGGAAACATGTCCCTCGACCGACGCACCCTGCTCGGAGGCGCCGCCGGTGTCGCCGGCCTGGCCGCTATCGGTGGCCTGACGGCCACTCCGGCCGCCGCCGCC
>Ga0193743_1003352_pt1 | contig 10763 bp, 7 predicted proteins | sample L2c2metaG_FD_143038 | JGI IMG/M metagenome (GOLD analysis project Ga0193743, IMG submission 143038) | Soil microbial communities from a riparian zone of the East river system, Colorado, United States - L2c2 | ecosystem: Environmental > Terrestrial > Soil > Riparian zone | place: USA: East River...
CAGCGGACGAGCTTCCTGTTGTTACGCGCTGCTGGATCTACTATCCGCTCACCTGCCGAATTCAGGAAACACACGCTTTGTCGAGCACACAACGAATTCACCCTGAAGTAACAGGAAACAAAGAGCAGTAGACGTGCAACTAAGGCATTCTCTCCACCCGGTTACACGATGCGCTACGGATTCGGGTTGGGCAATCAAACAAGTCATTCGGTAGGAGGAAATAAAGATGCGAAGGCGATTGCTGAAATGGCTCATATGTCCTATCTGCAATGGCGCATTGGAGCTATTTGCTTCAAAATGCTCCAGTTTGTCCATAAATGAAGTCGATTACGACCTGTTGCGTGCAATCGCGCCGATTACAGATTCGGATGAAGTCGAGACTGAGATTATTACGGGCGCTTTGGCGTGCGCGGCATGCCAAGTGTACTACCCCATCTACAACGCTGTGCCTCGGATGCTCACTTATGCCACCGAAGTAGCCCGCGTTCATCAGAGAGAAAATGCTCTGTGGATTCAAGAGCAACTCCCCGGCTTCACGCTTCCACACTGCGCTGCGCCTCCGGGCGAGGAAGAGGTCTTACGAAACTTCTCCATAGAGTGGACAGAGTTCGACTGGTCTGGACGCAGCTACTGGTCGACTACTCCGGCGAGAGCCGTGGATTGGATGCGGTATTCGCTTGGTACTAGCAAGCATCCCCTCCAAGGCAAGCTTGCCCTGGAGGTCGGCATTGGCATCGGTGCAATGGCGGATGGCATCTCTAGGGCGGAGAATTGTGAAATTGTTGGTGTTGACTTGGGCTATGGGGTAGATCGGGCACGAAAGTTCTTCGGACAGAATCACCGACTGCATATCGTCCAGGCCTCTGTCTTTGCTCTGCCATTCCGGCGAACTACGTTTGATGTGGTTTATAGCCATGGAGTTATACATCACACCTATTCCACACGGACAGCCTTCTCACACCTGACCGGTTTGACAAAAGAGAGCGGAATGCTTTATGTGTGGGTCTACTCCCATGAGGAGCAAACTACGAGTGGGGTTCGTCGCATAGTGATGCTAATTGAAAGGGCTGTTCGGCCAAGTCTCTCGCGACTGCCGCGAAGCCTCCAAATCATCGTTCTGGCGCCGGTTCTGCCCGCATATATGCTCTACCAGAGTCTGGTCCGCAGGAGGAAGATGGGGCCTGAAGCAGCAGTGAAGTACGGCTGGACGGAGGCTTTAATCGCGGCGCGTGATCGTCTCACTCCACCGTTTGCTTACCGCCACACCTATGAAGAGGTTGCGGAGTGGTTCCGATCGGAGTCGTATGGAGACTTGGAGTTCCTGCGTGACGAACCTCTTCCTGGTGGGTTCCCCGACGACCTTGTCAACCTACGGGTGTCCGTCGGAATTCGCGGATTTTCACAAACAAAGCTGTCGCGAGAGCATGCAGTTGGCGGTACCTTTCATTCCCCTGACCAAATTCCAAGACCTGTACTGAATTCGTAGGGACGAATGTCGTACGATCCAGACGGCACGCCGCATGGGAGCGGCCGAGACAATATGTGTGGAATATTTGGCGCCATCAACACCAAAGGGTTTTTCGATTGCGCAGCATTCGAGCGTTTTTCGAAGCTCAATGACGTGACATCTTATCGGGGTCCTGACGACTACGGCGTCCGCGCACTGAAGCTTAAGCAGTCGGCAGGTCGGGTAGATGATTGCTTCGACGTCTTTCTCGGCAATCGCCGTCTGTCGATACTCGATCTCACCTCGAACGGCCACCAGCCGATGACGGATCATCAAGGTCGCTGGATCGCGTACAACGGTGAAATCTTCAATTACTTGGAACTGCGGCGGGAGTTGCAGGCCAAAGGGCATAAATTCACTACTGACACTGATACTGAAGTCATTTTGCATGTTTACAGTGAATATGGAGAGCAGGGGTTCAATCGTCTTAACGGCATGTGGGCGTTTGCCATCGTTGACGTGCCGAATCGGCGTGTAGTGTTGAGCAGAGATCGATTTTCCATCAAGCCGTTGTATCTTTTACACCTTCCCGGCTGCACCTACTTCGCGAGCGAAATCAAGCAGCTTCTTCCTTTACTACCGACGCGCCGGCTCAATGTCGAGACCATGTCGGCATTCATCACGCAAGGATTGCTCGATTATTCGCGCGAGACTTTTTTCGAAGGGATCGTCAAAGCAGCGCAGCGGACGAACCTCGTTATTGCGCTCGACACCGGGGATATCAGCGAAAGCGTGTATTGGAACTTTGACCGTACCAACCACATTAGTTCACAGCAGGAAGCCGAGGAACAGTTCCGCGAGTTATTCCTCGACAGCATCAAGCTACGCCTCCGCAGCGACGTCAAGGTTGGGGTACTGTTGAGCGGTGGACTCGATTCGTCTGCGATTGCGGTCGGCTGCAGAATGATTAGTGGTGACCGAGTCGAAAGCTATTCGATCGTATCTGAGGACGGCCTTTGCGACGAGCACCGGCATATCAACATCTTGGTCGAGACGGGACTGAAGAACCGTCAAATTGTTTTCGGATGCGACGATGTTCTTCAGGATCTGGATAAGGTGCTCGACCACAGCGATGAGCCCGTCGGCGGCTTCAGCGTAGTGGCACAGTACAAATTATTCCGTGCTATTAAGCAGGAAACGGATGTCACCGTACTTCTGAGTGGCCAGGGAGGGGATGAAGTCCTCCTCGGCTATTTGAAGTTCTTCTTCTTTCACTTGAAATTGTTGTCTCTCCAGCGCAGGTATTCGCAGGCAATATTCCAGTTAGGTGCGAGCCTGTACCACCGCACAGTAGTGCATCAATTCACATTGCGTTCAGCTCGGCGTTATATACCGACGCTCGGTACGGGGCTGGACCGTGCATTCAAAACGGGATACGCGCCAGTGCCCATCTGGGCGTGTGGCGATATTGCATCTCGCCAGATCGCAGACATCGAGAAATACTCTGTTCCAGCCCTGACACATTACGAGGATCGGAACTCGATGGCACATTCGCTCGAGGTGAGGCACCCCTTTCTCGATCACAGGGTGGTTGAACACCTGTTAAGTGTTCCAGCCGAATGGAAAATTAGGAACGGATGGACCAAGTACCTGCTGCGGCAGGCGTTTCCCGAGTTGCCCGACGCAATTCGCTGGCGCCGCGACAAACAGGGGTTCTTGACCCCCGAAAAAAACTGGCTAAAGCATGATCTGGACCACCTAATCCGTAGCGCGTTCCACCATAGCGAGCTTTCCCGGGCTGGCATCCTCAATGACCGAGAATTTCTGAAGTATTACGACCGGTTCCAGCGCGGAGCGGCAATCCCAGACAGTGATATTGCCCGTACGTTGATTGCGGAACGATGGATGCAGCGCGCCTTCTGATGTAGGAACAAGAAAGATGGAACACTTTTTAAAGTATGTCGATGCAGACCAGTTCTTCGGCGCAAGATATGACGGGAAGAATTCTCGATCAGTGGTCCAAAGTGCGTCACAGCTTTCCGTTCGCGGCCAATTTCACCGTGCTCAGTGGCGGAGCTGCGCTGGCGCACTGCTTCACGGTTGCTGCGGCGCCGCTCTTGACGCGGTTGTATCTACCGCACGACATCGGCAACCTGGGACTCTTCAATACGTTTCTTGCTGTTACCGCGGTGGCGGCTTCGCTGCAGTATGATGTTGCAATCGTCTCTGCGTCTGACGAAAAAGAAGCTGCCCATCTCGCAACTCTGTCGATGTTGCTCGCTCTGCCAATGAGCGTAGCGGGTGGGGTCCTGCTCTACGTCATGATCCACTTTTCACTAATGGGCTTCGGTGTATTGCCGGCATATGCAGCCGGGTTGATGGTGCCCACCATCTTCTTTGCGGGCTTATTTTCCATCTTGCGCTACTGGTCTCTGCGGGACGAGAGGTTCGGCATTGTGTCGCACGCCTTCATCTTTCAGAATGGTGGACGTAGCGTGTTGCAGGTCGCTCTGGGAACGATCGGATTGCATTCCTTCGGCCTGTTATTGGGTGAAGTCTTCGGGCGTGGCATTGGAATGAGCCGCATGGCGCGCAAGGCCTGGCCGGTCATCCGCAAGTATGCGCCCAACGTTCGCGATGCGGGAAAAGTGCTGGGGAGCAATCGACAATTCCCACTATACTCAACGCCGTCCTCGTTGCTCAATGTGCTCGGCACGAGCCTCCCGTTGCCTCTACTAGTAACGCTCTACGGCGCAGACGTTGGCGGCTACTACTCCCTCGTGTGGAGGGTTTTGGCGGCACCGATTGTCCTCATCGGCGCCAGCATGGCTGATGCGTTCCACAGCCGCGCTGCACTTTATGCTCGCGAAGATCCGAAACGCCTACTGAGGTTCTTTCACAGTACTTCCGCGGCCTTACTGGCTATGGGAATTGTCCCAGCTCTCACTGTCTTCTTCTTCGGCGAGCCAATCTTCGCGTTCGCATTTGGGATCAAATGGAAGTTGTCGGGGACCATTGCCGTAATCGTCGCTCCTTGGTTTCTGACTTCGTTCATCGTCAGCCCGCTGAGCCGGTTAGTCTACGTGTTGCACGGCCAGCGTTTGAAGCTGATCTACGATGTATTGATCCTTGGTGGAAACCTCATAGTATTTGTTCTCGCCCAACAGCTTGGTTGGACCATGCTTCATATGGTGACCATGATGAGCGGAGTAAATACTGCTTCCAAAGTCGTCTACTACCTCGTGCTGCTCCGGATCGCAGGCACCGCAATGCGGCCATCATCAATGCGGCTAAAAACGACCTAGCATTAAACCTGTCACCAGTCAGCTTGATCGGCTCAGCATGGCATTATTGCCTTCAGTACGACTGGGGTGGGGATACACAGACCGTCAACGGCGTTATCAGGTCCCCCGGACGGAAACGCCAGGAGATTCTTCCGGCTCTTCAGGGTGCCAGCCCACAATAGCACCGGGAACTCATTTGGCCTGAAGTTTCTGGGGCATCAAGTGATTAAGAAGGCAATTGATGCGCTGCAGCCCGAGTGGGTGTCACTGAATCGCTCGTAGATGGCCCAGCTACTCGAGTGAGCCGACTGATTGATCACCCACACCGAAAACCGCTGTAAGCGAATGCGACTGAAGAAGAATAGGGCAGAGCTGTTTTCGTGGACGAAATTGCCAAGATGAGGTGGTCGTGCAACTAGGTAATTCTTGGATAGGTAGTTTTCTGCGTTCCCGAATAACCGTGGTGCTCACCTGTGCGTTGTACGTCGTTGTGTTTGTACTTGTGTACAAGCGGGTGGTCGTGCCGGTATGGGGCTACGAGGGATTCCACTCTAGGACGACGGCAACACGCGCGGCCGCAGCGTGGGTGCTTGCTGTGCTGCCCTCGCTCTGGATGCCAAGCAAGTTGAAGCGTCCATCACAGACTGTGTATTGGCTGCTCTATCTGCTGGTCCTGGTTCCCGCATGCCTGGTGCCGATCTATGCGCTAGAGGATCAATCCAGCGGCCCCCTCCTGTTTGCGGTCTGCCTGGTAACCGTATACGGATTCACGGGAATGATTTACCTACTTCCCCTGCTGCCCCTGCCGCGTGTGCACCTCGAGAGCTATGAATTTAGCGCCATACTGGTCCTCTTGAGCATAACTTTCTATGCGTTACTGGTTTCGAGTTTCGGCTTCCAGTTTCACTATGTTTCGTTCAAGGACACTTACTCGGTACGCGGCCAATTTAAGAACGCCATAGACCAGGCTCCTACTCTTGTGGCATATGCTATTGGTTGGCAGGCATGGGTGATCAATCCGCTTGTGATGGCCATAGGCCTCAGGTCTCGGCGCATGTCGTGGGTCTTGGCCGGTGCGATGGGGCAATTTGCCATCTACTCCATTACGGCTTTTCGGGCCATGCTTTTCTCGGCAGGTCTTTTGCTTTATCTGCTTTGGGCTATGCGGTCGAGCAAAGCATTTGGGACAAGATTAGCTGCAACATGGACCGCGATATTCGCGGGAGCAGGTGCATTGCAGTTCTTCGGCTATTCGCTGATTCCTGCACTGCTTGTGGCAGTACGAATGACCGCATTGCCGGGGCTGCTGACCGGCTACTACTACGAGTTCTTCTCCACGCATGCCAAGGTGCACCTGGGCCACAGCATTCTAAGATCACTGGTCGACTATCCGTACGCTGTGGAACCACCTTATTTGATCGGTTTCCTGTATTTTCACAACGCCAGCAACGACGCCAATGCAAATCTTTGGGCGGACGCCTACGCCAATTTTGGATACCCGGGAATCATTTGCTTCACACTGCTGCTTGCGATAGTACTGTGGCTTTATGACTCGATGGCGGTTGGTCGCGACAAGCGTGTGGCGGTACTGCTCATCGGCCTCCCGGCGTTCTCCCTTGCGAATGGCGCCCTTTTGACCACGCTACTTTCGAACGGCATGGGCCTAGCGATGTTGCTCATGTATCTCATGCCTCCAGTGAGACACGAAAGCTTGCGGCACTCATCTGTGCTGGTCCATCCGGTAGGTGTGGGATCGAGGATATAGAATCGTGACCTCCTGCGGGCGTTCATTCACGGACAAGATGTCGGGTCCTCGGTGTCCGAAGATCGCACGTCTTCCCTTCGGTTACCCGGTTTGCGGCACCCCAGCATTCCAAGAGGACTGGAACTCGGCACAGCCGCGCGGAGCCTGGCGCTGCGCGGGAAACTTAAATTTGCCACGGTCAACTCAACTATGAAAGTAGCAAGCATTGTCGGTGCAAGGCCGCAGTTCATCAAAGCGGCCGTAGTATCCAAGGCATTGGTCTCGGCCGGTGTGAGCGATGTACTGGTCCACACTGGCCAGCACTATGACTTTGAGATGTCCGCGTTGTTCTTTGACGAACTCGATATTCCTGCGCCTAAGTACCACCTTGGCATCGGGTCGGGACATCATGGTGCGCAAACCGGCCGCATGCTCGAGGCAATCGAATCAGTTCTGTTGCGCAACCGTCCGGACATGGTCCTAGTGTACGGAGACACGAACTCTACACTGGCGGGGGCGTTGGCCGCAGCCAAGCTCCAGATTCCCATGTCTCACATCGAGGCGGGTATGCGCTCGTTCAATCGCCAGCCCGAAGAGGTCAACAGAGTGCTCACGGATCACATCGCGGACTTACTCTTCGCGCCAACCGCCACCGCCATGCGGAACTTGGCAAATGAAGGTATTCTCGCCGAGCGGATCATACGCACCGGCGACGTAATGTACGACGCCGCACTGCAGTTCGCGGCACACGCCGATGCGTTTAGCCACGTGTTACGGAGGCTGGAGCTGCAACCGCGAACGTATATTCTCGCGACATTACACCGCAGCGAGAACACGGACGACCGAAGTCGGCTGCGGGCGATCTTCGAAGGAATAGCTGACGTGGCGCGGCAATTGCCCGTCGTCCTCCCGCTCCACCCACGCACGCGTAAGGAAGTCGAACGCGCGCAAATCGACGGTGCAGTCTTGCAACGCATCCGTCTGCTCAAGCCGTTGGGATACCTGGACATGACAATGCTGGAAAAACATGCGCGCCTGATCGCGACCGACTCGGGCGGAGTGCAAAAAGAGGCCTACTTTCATGGCGTCCCCTGCGTCACTCTGCGTGGCGAAACCGAATGGACCGAGACACTGGAGGGAGGCTGCAATCAGCTGGTGTTCCCGGCTAGCGGCGAAGTCGTCGCCAGTTGCATACGTGAGGCTCTGGGCCGCGAGCCTACCTTCCGCACCGATGCCTACGGTGACGGACACAGCGCAGTGCACATCGCGAACACCATCTCTTGTTGGGGGCCAAAGGCCCAGCGTTCATCTAACGAGTGCTTGAACACTCACTCGCGGGTTTCGAACGATGTGAGATCGTGCTATGGCAATGATTAAATTCACGGCCTACCTGCTGGGTGCCTTGCTCCTGGCCTGGCCAATGTCGCAATTCGGGCGCGCCGCCGCTCAAGGTGCCGCGCGTACAGTGTCCCATCCAGCCGCGAGGGGCCGGTCGCCCGCCGCTGTGCGCTACGTCAGTCCGACCGGCAATGACACCGGTGATGGCAGCACTGGTCATCCCTGGGCAACCATCCGGCACGCGGACTCGGTTGTGGCGCCCGGTGATACGGTCGTCGTATTGGATGGAACCTATAACGGCGATATCACCCTCACATCAAGTGGCACTTCCGGACGCCCGATTACATATGTGGCCCAACACAAATGGAAAGCTAAATTGGTGGGGAACACGTCAGGCGCTGGGACGGCAATCATACGAGTAAGCGGTAGCCACATTATCATCAAAGACTTCGATATCACTGGAACCGATGCGAACGGCATCATCCTCGCATATAAAGGCAAGACTGCCAGGTTCAATCAGGCGATAGGCAATTACGTCCACGATATCGTCACGCCATGCGATTCAAACAGCGGGAGCGCGCTCAATAGCGGCGGCGGCGATAACTACTCCGGTATCACACATATTGACTTTATCGGGAACCTGGTCAGCAATGTAACTCCCTATAAAGGCTGTCCTGGCGGTCATGCCGCCGTGGGCATTCATGTGGCAGTCCCCTTCGGAGTAATATCCAACAATATTGTTGTCAATGCCGGATATGGCATTCAATGTTGGCACGCAGCCTCCAATGAAACAATTGTTGGCAACATACTTATCAATAATTTAAGGGGTATAACTGTCGGGGCAGGAGACTCACCCGGAAAAGTCACAAACGACAATACCACCGTACAAGGCAACCTTATAGTAGGCACCTCTAGTTGGGCCATTGCAGAAACCGGTATGACCGGATCGCATAACAAGTACCTCGATAATATGTTATTTAGCAACCCCTACGGCATTACACTTCAGAATGGGCTTGTTGCGAGCGGAACCGTCAAATAATAAGGACGGGCCACCTGCCTCAAGAATGTAGGCTTTCGATTGTGGCGTATTGCAGATACGAGATCAGATTAGTTGGTACACTGACCCACTCACTGTAGAACTAGGGGCGTTGACCGTATTCCGCGCCACGGTTTCCGCCCCTTACTCGCTTACTGGACTGTCACGGTAGCTGAACCCCAATCCGTCGTTCCCGTCGAACTGGTTCCGAGGATTTTGTAGGTTGTCGTAGCAGTGGGTTGCACGGTAGTGGAGCCGTTGAGCGCAACTGGCGTTCCGTTCAATGTCGCCTCTACCGCGTTTTGTGTCGTCCAGGTGAGAACGGATGACTGGCCACTTGTGATCGAGGTCGCGCTCGCTCTGATGCCGGCAGCGACAGTTCCGCTACCCGTGCCAGTCGTCGTCCCAACACCCAGACACGCACCGATTACCGTTTGTCCGGTCTGCGGACGAGACGCTCCTTCGAAGTCAGTCAGAACACCGGGCAGTGCGAGTCCTGTTCCACGAGCCGGGGAAGCCGCCTGCACCTCATAATTGCCAGTGGCCGTTCCGGTGTTGTTGACGAACATTGGATCTGCGTTGACCGTGCCTGTCGCCTTCAATCCATTATTTAGACTGATGGTTGTATTTCCGCCAAAAACCAGGTTGTCAATGTATTGATTATGCGAGCCAGTTCTACCTGTCTCAGCAATGGCGGTCATACTGGAATTGAAAACGATATTGTTTTGAACCAACGAGAAATCGTCGACTGTGCCTGTAAACGGGGAATCGCCTGCGCCCATTGTGATGCTTTGTTTTGAATTGAGGATGACGTTGCCAAAATACGTTTCATGGTGCGCATTGTGCCAGGATTCGATCGCCCAATGTCCGCCATTAATAATGATATTGTTGGCGATCAGGGTGTACGGAATGGCCGCAAATATTCCGGCTCCGTGAGGAGCAGAACATCCTTGCGGATCCGTAACATTGACAACCATATTGCTAAGGATGTCCATGTGCCCAACGCCAGGGTTGTAATTGTCGCCACCTCCGGAATTAATAGCTACTCCACCATTACCGTCACACGGCGCAACGATATCATGGACGTAATTGCCGATCGCCTGATTGTAGCTGGTTGTGGTTCCGGCCGTGGCCAGATTGATTCCACCGGCATCGGTGCCGGTAATATCAAAGTCCTGGATCACGTTATAGCTGCCTGAGACACCGATAACTACCGATCCATCACCTGTTCCGGCGCCAATTAGTTTTGCTTTCCATTTATTCATGGCTTTGTAGGTAGTTCGTTTGTCCGCCATGCCGCTGGAAGCAATTGCAGCGTCGCCACGGAAGCTGCCGTTTGGAAGATGATATGTCCCATCTTCGACAAGGACTGTGTCGCCCGGCTTTGTTTGGGTTGCAGCAAAAGTGATCGTCGCGAAGGCACTACCAGCGGAGGTTCCATTGTTGGAATTGTTGCCAGTGGTAGCGACATAGAAGGTCATCTGCGCATTTGCGTGGACAATCGCTAAAGGTGAGAATGCCCCTGCTGTCATGAGGCCAGCCGCAAAAATGATATTAAAGTAAGAACGTAGTCGGATATTAAAATGCATGGGTCCCCTAATGCCTGCGTAAGGCATGGTCGATCGGCGTTTTCGCCGACGCTAAAAACGACACAGCTCTGCTGACGCCCTTGCGGAAGCAAGGGTCTCCGGCGATCGCCGGTTAACAGTGAGCCACTTTTAGTTAGTTAGTTTGGCAAAGTCGCACAGATATGCGACCACTCCGACATTCAATCGAGTGCCTCGGAGTGGATATGGCCAATGTTGCTGTAGGTTGGGGGTGGAACAGATATGACAATGGCGGCAAAAGTAACCGCGAATAAGTGCATACTATCTCCTTCATACGTGGAGAGCCTGTTATCCGGTACCCGATGGA
>Ga0193743_1003353_pt1 | contig 10762 bp, 9 predicted proteins | sample L2c2metaG_FD_143038 | JGI IMG/M metagenome (GOLD analysis project Ga0193743, IMG submission 143038) | Soil microbial communities from a riparian zone of the East river system, Colorado, United States - L2c2 | ecosystem: Environmental > Terrestrial > Soil > Riparian zone | place: USA: East River...
ATTTGGGCTCCAAATCCCTCGAAATCCAATGCGTGCAATAGCATTTTAGTCGCATAAGTTTCATCATCTATGACTCTTGCACCAGCAAGCGGCTCGAGGTTTAGAAGCGAATATCTAATCCTTTTTGCAGCGCGAGCAATCATCCATATATCCATCTCTTTGCCTAGTGACACAAAAACTCGCTACCGCCCCCTAAGTCCTGGCGAAAAAGTTCAAATTCATAAACACGCTTGCAAAAGCGGCAAAGGTAGCTGGACCAAGGTCATGGCATTCGAATCGGCGCGACGCTGTAATATTTGCTAAGTACGCGCAACGCCCTTTGACGTGATAAAAAGGGTGATATGCTTTCCAAGCACAAATCTTAGCTCCGTACATGCAAGCAAGACCCGACATACATGCATCATTCATACGCCACCTCCCCGTTGAAAAAAAGAAAAAAGAAAGATTCAAACAATGTAAGCCATCCCGTAAGCCATCCCATACTTAGCCTTGCTCCTATCATAGAGACTCAACTCGACGACCCCTAAACGTTAAACACCGGGTATCGCAGTTCATTGATAGGGACAGTAACTTGTTGCGTTCGGCTTTTGCATCTGCATATTCACCATCAAATGATAATGAGTGATATATTTATTTTTTTCAAATTTCGCTGTAAAACGTTTCATACGTTACTCACGGTACATTGATTAATCCAAAAATGCATATCCTCGCTATAGACTATCGAGCAGATAAAACGCAGCGTAAAGTCAAAAAAAAGTTTAAAATGATATGCGTTCGCTCGGGTATTTCTCATAACTTACACCAGGGTTTAGCCAATCAGAAGCCGGCATTGACAACCTGATGTTACACACTCCGGACCGGCACACCTGTAAAGCTGCTACTAAAGCCAAGACTAAAGCATTTCAAGAATTCAAAAAAAAAAGGTTTTTTTCCTTCCCCGCCAGTCCTTGCCATTGAGTGGGTTTGCTAGTAAATAAAATGAAATACTTGTAGAGTCCACTACTGACTGGTCAAAATTTTGATTCGAATAGGGAAAATGAGTGAGATATTCCAAGTGGCGGAAAGGTGGGTACCGTTATTCTATGTGCGGGAATAGTCGGTTGCGAAGGGCGGTAGATGACAGCGAATGCCTGAGTTCTCGTTAACACTGTATTGAGATCGGCCAATGATTATCGATTATCCCTGGGACAAAACAAGTGATGAAAACATACCAATTTGTATAGACTAAACAACTTCCAAGTTCCTGCTATGAGTCGTCGAAGAGGATACGTCTCCAGTGTGGTAGCGCAATCCGAACATCACGACCAGGTGGTGTAGATTGTCCCTTGTTGTCGTGGTCCATAACTGTCCTCCGTCATCTTGATGGCATGCACATGCAAGCCTATGCAGGGTCGACTGATTCAAGACTATACCGTATTAAACTTAGCCAATCTGTTTCTTGGCCAGGCTGTAAACGACAACATAAGTAAGACGACTTTGATAAACTAAATTTATATAAGAAGGGAAGCTTGTTATCGCTCTATCTCATCCCCATCCCCACCAGACTCTTCCATCCAACCTTCGTCGACATCTTCCAAATGGTCGAATACTCATCTCAAACTTTTCGCCCACTATTGGACAAATTAGTGCAAACACCTGAATATTTCAGCCCAGACGACGTCAAGGAATCGCTGGAACATTTGTTCACCCCAGATGCCCTTCATCCAGCTCAAATCGGCGCTTTTTTGACTGCACTACATATCCATCGTGTCGAACGGAGACCAGAATCGTTGGTAGCAGCAGCTTCTGTCCTTCGTGGACGGGCATTGAAAACCGCTGTCGAGGACACGGAAAATGACTTCGTGGTCGATATCGTCGGCACTGGCGGTGATGGCTACAATTTATTCAACGTCAGCACAACTGCTGCGATTGTGGCAGCCGGTGCTGGAGCTCGCGTGATAAAGGTCTGTTTTTTTGTTGTTGTTGTTGTAGTTCTTATGCCGAAATCATGCTCTCTTAGCATGGTAGTCGGGCTTCGACTTCTTCCTCTGGCTCCGCCGATCTATTAGAATCTCTGGATTGTCTTTTTAAAGCTCCTACGGCAGGGACACCTATGCCTATACCTCGCATACCCTTCACTTTCATCATGGCACCCCATTATCATCCATCCATGGCTTCCATCGCACCCTATCGGAAAGCCCTTCCTTTCCGTACAATGTTCAATGTCCTCGGCCCTTTAATCAACCCAGCCAGACCACGGGGTATGGTTCTCGGCGTCGCAGAACCCGAAATTGGCCCCACTTTCGCCCAATCCCTGGGTGAAGGCGGCGTCGAACGCGCATTGGTGGTATGCGGGTACGAGCGACTCGACGAGATCAGTTGCGCTGGTCCTACTCATGCCTGGGAGTTGAGGGATGGGAAAGTCACGAAGACCGTTCTCAAGCCAGAGGATTTTGGTCTTCCCCATCATTCGCTTGCCACTGTTGTGGGAGGCACGCCGACAGAGAATGCGGCCACATTCAAAGTGCTGCTTACTTCAGGGGACAACATCCCGGAAAACCTTGTCCCCATACTAGACTTTGTTTTGATGAATGCTTCAGCGTTGCTGGTGGTCGCGGGCATAGCAGCTGACTACATTGAAGGGACAAAACTTGCACGAGAAAGCATCATTTCGGGAAATGCTTGGAAAGCCTTGGAGACTTTCCGCGATGCAGGAAAGAAGGCCTCCCACTGCCCAGGTATAATATCATAAAAATAATTTATTCTTATCTATAGTTTCATTCAATAACTTGGACAAGACTCTTGAATTAGAAAAACTCGGACCCTGTTCAGAGGCCCACAATCACTGGCTGCGACCATACTATGAGAAACAACACACCGAGAATTGCCTATAACCTGTGGATTCCATGAGTGGTAACATTATACTCACCATAACTAAAGGACAATGACCTTGCTCTTTCACAGATGGTGTTGAGGGAATCTACCAAAGAGCCTGAGAAACCTGGGACATGAGCTTCATGTTAGTGCGATCTGCCACCAGCACGTTGCAATCTTATCGATGGATCAAAACTAAGAAGATTTCTCTACGACCAACACTAGATTGTCAGTTGGAAGTAGTCAACAACAAAATACAAAAAAAGTATACAAAATGACCGATGTAAACTATTAAGAAAGGAGTATTTGTTGTTGGAAGATTGTCCTGGGGTAATTGATTTTCATAAACGACAGTATGCCTTCTTACAAGAAGGCAGACTGTCCGTAAACCTCATGGGAGATAATGCATCAAGACACATATACTCCCAAGAGAACTCCCCAGCTATGGGCGAGAATGTATACACCCTCGACCACAACGGGAGAATGTGCTGGAAGAGATATCAGTGAGATTTGAATTAGAGAGTGACAACGACCATAAAACCTCACCGAGTAAGACCCACACAATCATATGCAACTTTCCTCCTGTCCGCCGTCTGTCGTACAGACCTTGATAGGCGCTGAACACTGAGGATGAATAGGAAAATGACCATGTGAATAGACACTCAAACGCAACAAAAGAATCATGTACTCACACTCTGTCGTACACGCCTTGACAGGCGCTGAACACTGAGAATGAATAGGAAAATGCTGATATGAATACAGATAGCTGAAGGCAACAAAAGAATCATATACTCACACAATCGTTTATGCGGGCTCTTGGTCGTTGGGGAGAAGTCTCCGGAAGTGAACAAAATGGTCGAGTGCGGTTTTTATACCAACTAGTTTAGGGCAGGTTCGTGACTGTGACTGGTGAGCGCTTAAGAAGTTGAGCAGTTATCTAAGTACTGATAGACTGGCAACACCTCCATGTAACGAGGTCGCCAGAGATATATTCGGGTGATCATGTTGAATCTTTAAGGTATGTGATAATTTACTGATACATGTCAAAGCAAATTAATCGATCGGAGTGCCTGAGTACCAGAAGGACACCTCTGGGCTTACTTGGACCTTTCGGCCTTCGAATTTCGACGGGTTAATTTGTGAACGAATGACCTCGAATTTCTTGGGTACCGTTATTTAGCTGGTTTTTTCCTTCACGAGCATTTCCAATTTCTTCGTCTACTCGTTGATTCATCCCCGTATCAAGGGACAATGAGATATTCATCGCCCTTTGCCTTGGAGAACCTTGGAGCTCCTCCCGACTGCTATCGATGCCATTTCTCAATTCGTGCAATTCGTCACGAACTAACACCTCAGGATGAACACTCTTTCCTAAGTATATCGCATCGGGCTTTGGAAACTTAAATATCAGAAAGGAAGAAAAAAACCCTGAGAGTGTAATTCACGTACGAGGACCATCAGGCTAGAGCTATTTTCCGAATGTGCCGTCCTTCCATGCGAATTAAATGGGCCACCATCACTGCTGAAGGTATCGTACGAGTCACCGACACTCCGTAGAGCAATAGGACTCCTCGGAGATGTGGGGCTAAGTGGCGAGGTGGGTGCGTTCGAAGCCAACAACATTTCTAGATTAACGCTAGAATGCACATTGATAGATTCATGGTATGATGATCCAAGCTGCCAACCACGTCGTGAATTGATACTACTCATGAGAGAATTGCTGTATAGTTTGCAGAGAGGAAAGTTGAATATGAGATGGCTGGAATGAAGATTTGGTTTTTCTTTGGAGGATGATATGGATTAGAAATACATACAGCCCGCTAGGCTGGAAACGAAGACTCAAATTAATATTTCTCTTTGTTTCTACATAGCATGGATGCTCACAGATGCCAAGAAAAAGATTAAATCTAACATCGCGACGACTGAAGTGAGCAATCCAGTTTGCACAGTCACTGTTGTATTTTGAGCCCACATAGAATTCGGAACGATGATGAACGGTGCTGTGTGAGATACTCACGTCGTATGATACGGTCTACCAAAAGATCGGATTCTTTAAATCCGCTTTTGTGTTTATGCTTGAGCAATCACTCAACTTCATAAAACCGGCATTTTATAAAAGTCGCATAGACGCTCACCCTGGGGGATGGGAACCGTTAATAGGCAGACTGACAAACAGAGGAGAAGGAGCTCACAAAAACCAAACCAGCATGGTGGTTATGGTAAGGTCGGTGATGGCTGCTGAAGCCAGCCAGACGATCACGACCGACTAGACATAAAAAGGCGGGACTGTCAATATGTGAAGACACAGGTACTTTTGAACTAACTTTGAAATTGCGGAAATCAACAAAATGAGGCGTACGACCGACTTCGAATGCGGTTGCTATTGCGCCAGCTAAAAGTTGGCATCGTCGCATGTGTTTGATAACTCTCTAATAAAGAGGTAAACTTGCCGCATCCTGCTATAGCACCCAAAACAACGACTACTACTAAGGGCCAACTTCGCGTCAAGGCACCTAGCCTCCAAGCAAAGAAAATCTGGACGAGGCATGCTGCTATGCCCTGCATATCCACGTCGTCAGATGATGGTTGGTTTGGTAGAAAGCATGACGAACAGTTATTGCAGGATCTACGAGCAAGCGACATGAGAACTTATAAATCAAGAATCAATGTTTAGATGCCCTACCTGTCGCGAATACTGACAAAGGACATAATATTAATAGCGAATCCAAAAAAAAGTGACCCACTCACACCAATCCGCCGTAGCCAAAAAATTGACATCGCCTAGAGGATAGAGAGATAAAAACCTGAATAACAATGTGACATGGATTTTGAGCATATATCTGACACACCGAAGTGGGTTATCAGCGCACGATACAAGTATACCAAGTCAAAGGCAGTATTGGCGGTGTCAACCACGAGGAGAAGGAGGACCTAATGAATTTAGAATTAGTGATTAACACGTCTTCTACTGGGAGGTCAATACAAAGGCTTTCATCCACCGTTTATCCCTAAAAAAAATACTGTAAGAAACATCACTAATATCTAGAAACAGGAAACAAACTCTTTGTATGTGGTATAATAGATATATGCCTGGGCGATCATCAGCCCATAAAGCATAACATTGAAGGTGAAGCCAATCAACATGGGGCCATGTCTAAGAGATATCACTTGGTCGCAGAAAGGATAAAGGGAGTGTTTTGACTTACACGGACTCAGCTGGCCCTGTCATGGTAGGCGAGTGTTCGGAGGCGGTTATCGGCCAAGAAAGTGAAGCCAGTGAAGGAGGATAAAGTTACTGTATTATTGTACTTGCGATTCGGGCCCCGTGACACCGACAATATGATCGAGAATTCACAAGGCGAACGAGCCTATCATCGTGGTGGGCGATAGAACTGTACGTGTACACCACAGAAGGATTGTGGAAACATAACGGAGACGACGAAAGCTGACCCCGCAATCTTGCACTAGTCGCGATCAGTCGACCTCCCAAGCCCAATGCCTTGATGATACAGGTTGTTAAACTTTTACCTAGACCCCTCATGGACCTTTTTCGCGCTACCGTACATGCGGCCTACACTCGCTTGTCGTACATTCGCGAGTACCGCTGTTGAGGTGAACATATGTGGAAATATATTTGGTAATTCCTACCTTAACAGCTGTAAATTCCTTCTGATATTATTTTCTATTTCATTTTAATGTTTTCATCACAAATATCGAAAATAGGCGGAATTGATCTACGATAGTCCACAATCCATCGGAAGTGCTCAAATGGAGACGCCAATGATGTGGTTCAGACTTTGTCATCGACTATTCTGCTTTTGAACTTTGTTGCAGATATGAAATCACTGGCAGTAGATTCATGTGCGCTTTGGCCTTCATCGACGTCTTCAGCGCCTATATCATGTCGGCGCGTCATGATAGCAGGACCCTGAAAACCCCCTATAATGCCGTTCGAAAAATGCCTCGATTTTTATACGGACAGTTTTTGCCCAATTCTTATCCAGAAGGCGGTTTCGGCCTCCGGCATCCAGCATACTAAACTTTTTTGTTTCACTCTTCAATGCCGATTTTTCGCTCGGCTGTCTCTCTGGAGCACCCATACGCACATTTTGGATGTCTCAGAAGTGAAAAAGGCACATTTAGAGCAAGAGAATGTAATATATATATTATATGCTTTCGATAATGTTGGGGCCTACTCCTCATCTTCTGCATCTTCCTTCCGGTGAGAGTTTTCAAAGCTTGAAGAACCTTCTCACCATTGTCCTTGATTTCTTTGAACAGTTTCCAAATCATCTGAAGGAAGTCTCGTTTAGTCTAACGTTCCAACTTCCATGACCTGGGCCAATTTTTATCCGGACTTGGCTCTGGGTCAGATCAACGGCCCAATTTCTGTCCGGAAAAACTACTCCAGGATTTTCCCAAATTGTTGAAATATTTATCCGGACAGTGCTACGGGATTTTAAAAAAATTCTATCCGGATCCAGGAACGGCATTATAGGGATCTTTCAGGGGTCCTCTGATAGCTCATGGCGGCTATCGATTTCTCCTATTAATAATTGATAGCCAGCCTGCCTAGGACCCCGGATTATCCCTGCCTAGGCTAGACCCCAATCCGGACAGATTTTGGACTTTTTGGGGCAAAAGGCCAGATTTTGGTTGTGAGATGTCCGGACAAATTTCAGCCGAAATTTTCAGACACCATGTGACCGGACAGGATCTTGATATTGATAGACACATAGATCCATGTCCGGACAAGAACCGTTAGTGTAGTGGTAGAGAGTGGTGGTTGGTGATCTCAAGTTCGAATACTGTTACTTACATTTTTTCTAATGTGCTCTATTGATATTTGTCAGTGCACATGTTGAAAATTTCTGACAACAATTGCACTAGATTGCTAGACATCTCTATGGATCACGACATTCTTGATTTGGATAATGTTCCACCCTTTATTGAAAAGGACTGGATCAAGGCAGGAAAACAGTATCCTAAAGGCAACACTCCGTACAAAGTACTATGGGCCAGAGAAGATAGACTGACAATCCCTGAACTTCATTTAAAACATCTCCCAGCACAAAATCTACCCATTGCACAATTTCTCAAGCATGAACTACCACCTCAATCAGCTGAAATTATAACCACCAAAGCTCAGTCATGCTTTCACCCTGATATTCCTATCACTGACATAAAAGCCTTACTAAAGAGGCCTATCCCACCTGTGACATTTCTTCATGACTTAGAGAAGGAATTTGGGCAGGCCTGGTTTGATGGCGCAAGATCAATTGTCGATCATAGATTCAACAACAGCATGGAGCGGTTCCCACTCTGGGTTCTGACAGTTTGGAAGAAGCTTTCAGAGACAATAACGGTTTAGAGCACCTGGGGAAAAAGCTGTCAGTGGTTAGATAACGAGGAGAACATGACAAGGAATTTACCAACAATTGACGCAGTGCACACAGCCAGGCAAATTATTGCATTGCTGGAGTGGAACGTACGTCTGACCTACCTCCAAGGCACAGTCACTAGTGCTCATCTGGTGGGGCTACTTGGCATGGCATGGCTTAATGACGACCACATTGACATGATGATGGAAGAGTTGTCAAAAGAAGTTGCAACCGATCCTGGCCTCGCACAGAAGATCATCATCGCAAAGCTATTGTTCACACAGCAAGTACTGAATGTTGATGGCAAGTACACTCGAAAAGTGCACCACTTCTCTGCCGCTACAAGAAACACATCAAAGATAACAACACTGAAGAACTATACTTCACTATACACATCAACACGAATCACTGGATTGCAGGTCTCATCCATTTCAAAAATCGAACTATTAGCTTTGGTAAGTTCAAATCAATCTGTATATACAATGTACTCACTGGACTCGAGGCGACTCACTTGATGATACCTTCGTTATACCAAGGAAATTACTTCGATCACTCCAGAGCTGGTTGCAATCAGTGTTTGGCCAAAAATTCACATGTAATGGAAACTCAATAGAGCATGGTACACAGGTCGATGGCTATTCCTGTGGGATCATCCTGGGCAACACTATTGAGCATGCTATAAATGCCACACCTGTTTGGGAACACCAGCAAGCAACTATTGAAAGATTGCACTGGTTTCAACACTTTTCAAATGGTATCAACCATGATGTCAAAGAAGTTGTCGCATCCTCAAACTTCAGTAACACCACTAAGGATATGTTGACAGAAAACCCCGAGCTTAGCATTTCAATTGCACTTGGAGACCATAACTTCCCTGACCTCGCACAGTTTGCTCTGGGTTCAGATACCGACACTGAGACCAAGGCACCTCCACTGGATCCATCTACAGCTGCACGGACACACCTCTCCTTCAAAGATATCCTTAATCCAGCATCTGAAGATTCTAAATGGATGGAAAACACCAGCTCAAAACCGGATGTAACAGCAGTTGATGGGAGTCTATCCTCGCTAAGTGAGGACTTGGGAGGTCAGGGTGGACAAGCAGGCAATGTGACTGATGCCGACCTTGCAAGTAACATTGAAAGCACCATGGATACAGATAGCCCACAATGGGAAACTGGAGGAGTTACGGACACATCATCTGGCAGAGATTTCATGGATGTCGATGGTGATGAAGAGAATGGTTCAAGCGTCTATAAGGCGATTGAGAGTGGAGGAGTGAGTCGGCATCTAAAGCGTTCTCGGGTCGTTTCTGACTCAGACACAGATTCTTATGCCAGTGATGAGAACAAGGTCTATCAACTGATAAAGGGAAAGGTTGGCAGGTCAGAGGCAACAAGTCGATCAGCTAAAGCATCATGGGCCCGGAGAGAGAAACTTTGTCAGGGAGAGCTAAAGATAAATGAGGCCTTATTCGAACAATGGAAGCAAAAACTACTTGCCGACAATTCTAACGTTGAATTTCATTCAACCAATGTTTGTTCTGTCCGGCACCTGACATGTGGCAGAAATGTTTTGATGAAGGAGGTCTGTGACGCAACGAGGTGGCAAACACATTTGAAGGAATGTAACACATCAGGCAGGAAGAAAAGGCCTAGTGCTGGTGTGCCTACCTTGCTGAAGATGGGCTTTGGGAGTGTCAAAGCCTCTATAGGATCTAACCTCATCAAGAAGAAGCCACCAACAGAACTTGAAAGCAATGACAAGATGGGCAAGCACAAAACAATTCCATGTCCTGGTATCACAGAAGTCAACAATCCAAGTGTTCCAACATACCTACGCCGCACTGCTGTTTCTGGTGGTGGTGCTCGATCTGTCAAGATGATAGCTGGAGAGATACACAAAAAACACTTCAGTGTACTTGGAACGAAGGCAAAATGAGATGTTCTTGACAGACAGCAGCATGAGAACAAGTGGCAGAATGATCATCTCAATCTGCGTGTGTTTGCTGTTGCTTGCAAGCATGTTGTTGAGACATCTGCGGTAGCGCCGCATAAGGTCCCTCTGCCATGTAGTGAATATACTCGAGTACTGTCTAGCAAAGCCTTTAAGGATGCGTTGCGGAAGCCAAAGCCAGAGGAGAAGAATTACATTTACACTAATCATTGATTTCGAAGTCCATTACTGGGTCAAATCTATGCTTGATCAATTGGGCTCAAGGAACTAATCAAGACTCCGGTAAGTTTCTGTTATTTTCTACAAAGACAACTCCTTAAATTTCAAATTCTATTCCTACAGGATGCTAAACATACTCCTTGCATTCGCTATGCACAAGGTGTACTAACAGGAAAGTATGATAATTGTTACGACTTTGACTGATTCAGGCTTTATGTTACGATTTTTATTCCTTCACACACTCTTTTTCTTTGAACTATACTTTGGATCTTATCTTATAGGAACAACGATCTCTTGATCTCTTGATCATATCTTTTGATCTTATCTCTTGATCATATCTCTTGATCATATCT
>Ga0193743_1003354_pt1 | contig 10759 bp, 8 predicted proteins | sample L2c2metaG_FD_143038 | JGI IMG/M metagenome (GOLD analysis project Ga0193743, IMG submission 143038) | Soil microbial communities from a riparian zone of the East river system, Colorado, United States - L2c2 | ecosystem: Environmental > Terrestrial > Soil > Riparian zone | place: USA: East River...
CACCGGGACCCCACCAAGCCGGCCGACCCGACCACCACCGCTCCGGCGTGCAAGCCGGGCAGCGGCGGCGACTCGGGCTCCGGGAGCAGCTGTGGCGGTACCGGGAACCGGTGAACGCCACCGGTACCCGGTACCCGCTCAGCTCTCGGCGATGATCTCGGCGAGCACCGGGGAGCGTGGCGCCAGCACGTCGAACACGCCGACCGCGCGGACCGCCGGGACCAGCGCACGCAGCTGGTCGACTACTTCCTGGTAGCCGGGGTCGGTCGGATCCAGGCCTTCGAGCAGCTTGACGTTCGCCACGAACGCGCCGATGGTGCCCTTTCGGACCGACACGCCGTTCATGGTTCCGACGTCCAGCTCGTCGGGCAGCACATCCTCCGGCCGCACGGCGCGAGATTCCGACATAGCGTCCTCCATCACTGCTAGATGCGTGCACTTTGCACGCTTTCCTGTTCAGGCTAGCTCGGCCGGAGATTGCGTGCAAGAGTCACGTATCATGCTCCGGGTGAACGAGCTCACTTCCGGCGCTCGGGTCGAGGCGGCGCTCGGCCGGCTACTGCTGCGCGGCACCCGAATGTACCTCTACGACCGGCTGGTGGACCGCGTCGAGGGAGTGGACGCGACCACCTATCCAGTGCTCTCCGGACTGGCCCGGGGCGGACCGACCAGCGCGACCCGGCTCGCCGCGATCATCGGGCTGGACCGCACCGCGACCACCCGCTATGCCTCCCGGCTGGAGTCCGCCGGGCTGCTGCGCAGGGCTCCGGACCCCCAGGACGCGCGGGTCACCCGGCTCGAGCTCACCGCCGCCGGCCGAGCGGCCGTGGCGGCCATGCGGGACACCCTCACCGAGGTCTTCGATGACCTGCTGGCCGGGTGGAACGGGCCAGAGGCGGACCAGTTCGCCGCCGCGCTGGAGCGGTTCACCACCCAGCTGGAGGCGAGCCGGGGCTAGGGGGTCCGTCCGGGCGAATCTCTCAGGCGCCCCTCGGGCACGAGACAGAGGGGGAAGGCAGGCCGCACACGGAACACAAGGGTCCCGGCGTGATCGTCGTTTCGGGACATCGCCGGAGGCGTCTCCTCCCGCAAGCTCCCCGTTCGGCGATCAAGACCGGGAATATCGGCGTTCGGCCACGGCGGCGGGGGTGATCGCGGAGGCTGGTCAGGGGTCTCCATCCCGCGATGATGCGTCGGATGAGTGCCCGGTCAGGGCGGTTTCGCGGAACCCGTAGTCGTCCGGGTGGCTCGTGTTCGCGATCGCGAATCGATCAACGCGAGCCACGACCGGCGCGGTACGCCGCCGTCACGATCCACCCATGCCACACCGCAGACGAGCACTCCACCGAGCAGCTGCGCTCGGCAGCGCCGTCGCTGTAAGCCTCGGCGGCTTGCTGGTCAGTTCCGGTACCGCCTACGCCGACCTGCCTCTGTGCACCCGGCACGACTCAGTCGGCCCCGACGGAACCGTGCAGGCCCAGGTCAACCAGGCAGGCCAGGTGGTCTGGGGCGTCACCATGAACCCGTCCAGCAAGTCCGCCGGCGTATGGAAATTCCGCACGTTCTATAACGGGAAGCCCTCACGAAGCGGATTCGACCAGGTAACCACCGGCCCTTACGTGCCACACGGAGTCACCCCGGAGTCGCGCCCCGGCATGGTCTGGTCGGCCAAGGGGATGGTGATGGCCGGGATGGAGTACTGCTACATCGTTGGGGACCAGTGCTACATCCCGAAGTGATCGGAGACTGATCGCCATGCCCGCCAGCACGCCCGTTGAGGCTGCCTCAAACGGCTACCCGCCCGGAGTCGCCCGGCCGCTGTTCGTCAGCGAGCACGGCGACTACGCGGCCGTACTGCTAGAGACTGGATCCACCGGCCACCCCTACCCGTACTTCGTCCTCACCCGCCGTCAGGGCGGGCAGTGGGAGGAGCACGGGAGCTCCAACATGAGCGGCGGGTGGTACCAGACGGAGGACGACAACGGCGTGGTGGTCTTCTGGGGCGAGACCGCTGGACTCGACGAGCCGCTCGAAGTCGAGTTCAAGGGTCGCCGCTGGCCAGCCGAGGTGAAGGCCGGTGTGTTCTTCACGGTGTGGTGGGACGAGCTCGACCCAGGGAACTTGCTCGAGCCGACGTGGCCCGCAGTCTCCAAGGCGCGCTGAACCTGTCGGTGTGCCGCGGCATGCTGGTCGGATTACCCCGGCGGCGATCAAGGCAAAGCTGCCAGATGGCACCTCTCCGCACGATCTCCGCCACCACTACGCCAGCGTGCTGCTGGCGGCCGGTGAGTCGGTGGTGTCCGGGTATCTGCGCGAGCTGACCGAGAAGGCGATCCAGACCCTCTTGCGCTTCATCCCCGACATGCCCTCCACGGCGAGCGGGGTCGGCCTGCAGCAGATGCACGGAGTGGCCAGCAGGGTTGCCCCATCATCCACGGCCTTCCCACACCGGGCCGAGCAGTACGACTTCCTCATCCTGTCGCAGTGGCCGGATGCGGCCGACTCACAACGCAACATCGAGTGGACCAGAGCCCTGTTCGATGCGATGCAGCCTCATCTTGAGGACGCGGTGTATGTCAACAACCTCGGCGACGAGGGCGCGGGCCGGGTCCGCGCGGCCTACGGGGACAACTACCCGCGGCTGGCCGCGGTGAAGAAAACCTACGACCCCGACAACCTGTTCCGAGCGAACCAGAACATCGCTCCGCTCACGGACCTACCCGGCGGAGAGCACGACAGGTAACCGCCAGCCAGCAATGGATGGCACCACCGACTCTTATGCGTTTCGTGGCCGCTACCTGGCGCTGCGATGCTTGCCGCGTGCAGGGGAAACCGGTGGATGTGCTCGTGCTCGGACCGACGCTGGTCCGGGCCGGAGACACCGTGCTCCCCGTCGACCGGCCGCTGGAGCGCGCGCTGCTGGTCCGGCTGGCCATGGGCCGGGGGACCGCGGTAGCGGACCAACGGCTGGCCGGCGACCTGTGGGGCGATGAGGAGCCGCGCCGGCCGATCGAGCGGCTGCGGGTGGTGGTGTCCAGGTTGCGCACCTCGCTGGGCCCGCACGCCGGCCTGATCAGTCGTTCGGCGGCCGGTTACCGGCTGGCCTCGGCGCCCACCGACCTGGTCCGGGCCGAGGCGGCGGCGGAACGGCTGCACGCGGCGGAGCGCCTCGGGGACCACGCCAAGGTGCGGGACGCCTCGGCCGCCGCACTGGCCTATTGGCGCGGCCCGTCGCTGGCCGACCTGCGGCTGATCCGCTACGCCCGGATCGAGGCGGAGCGGCTGGACGACTGGCGGCTCACCCTGACCGTGGCCCGGCTGGGCGCTGAGCTGCACCTCGGAGCGGCCGGGGCGGTCACCGCGGAGCTGTCCGCGCTGGTTGCCGAGCACCCGCTGCACGAGCCACTGGCCGGCCTGCTCGCCCTGGCCCTCTATCGGACCGGTCGACAGGCCGACGCGCTGGCCCGGCTGGCCCGGCTGCGCCGCGCGCTCGCCGACGAGCTCGGCGTCAACCTCGGGCCGGAGATCGCCCGGCTGGAGCTGCGGCTGCTGCGCCAGGACCCGACCCTGCTGCCGACCCCGCCGCCGACCAACCCCGCGCCGACCGCGCCGACGATTTTGCGGCCACGCCGGATCGACGCGCCGCGCGCCACCGCCACCGGCCTGGGCCAGGCGGGCGAGAAACCGCACCACCACGCCGCCGATCCACACCTCGGCACTGCCGATCCACACCGCCGCACCGGCGACGCTCGGCCGGGTGCCGGCGACGCTCGGCCGGGCGCCGGCGGCCTGCCGGAGATCGCGGTTGCCGAGCACGGACAACCGGGCGCGACCGTGCTGCGGCTGCCGGCGCGGGCCCCGGCCGGCCCGCCGGACGCCCCGCCCCGAGCGTTCCCGCAACGGCCGCTGGCCATGGTGCGGCCCCCGGCCGACCCGCCGGCGGACCAGGTCAGGCCGAGGCTGCCGATCCCGGAGACCACCCTGGTGGGCCGCGACGGCGACCGGGCGGCGCTGCGTGCCCTGCTCCGGGAGCCGACCATGGTCACCCTGGTCGGGCCGCCCGGCGGGGGCAAGTCCCGGCTGGCCCTCGAGGTGGCCCGCGAGGTTGCCGACGGAGGCCGGCGGACGGTGTTCGTCCAGCTGGCGCCGCTGGGCCGGGAGGAAGAGGTGGTCACCGCGGTGGCCGAGGCGGCCGGGGTGGCCCGTGACCCGGCGGACCCGCTGTCCCGGATCGGGGCGGCGCTGGACGGTTCCCTGCTGGTGCTGGATCACGCCGACCACCTGGTTGAGCAGGTTCGTTCGGTGGTCTCCGGGCTGCGGCAGTCGGCACCCGGACTGAGTTTCCTGGTCACCTCCACCCGGGCGCTGCTGGTCGCCGACGAGGTGGCGCACCGGGTCGAGCCGCTGAGCCGGGCGCACGCGATCGCCCTGTTCACCGACCGCACCGGTCGCCGACGGCTCGGCGGGGGTGGTTCACCGGCCGGATCGGACCGGGCGGACGCGGCGAGAATCTGCGCCTCGGTGGACGGGCTGCCGCTGGGCATCGAGCTGGCCGCCGGGCTGGCCAGGAGCCTGCCGGTGGCCCAGTTGGCCGGCCGGGTGACCGGGCAGCTCCGTCTGCCCGGCGGCGGGGCGCCCGCCTCGGGTGGGCCGAGGACCAGCCTGCGCGCCGCGCTGGACTGGAGCTACCAGCTGCTCGACCCCCGGGAGCGGGCGGTGCTGCGCCGCCTGGGCGTGTTCGCCGGCGACTTCACCCTGGACGCGGCCGAAGCGGTTGTGCGGGGCGAACCGATCGAGCTCGGCGACGTGGCGCCGGCGGTGGCCGAACTGGTGGCCCGGGGCCTGGTCAGCTCGTACACCGAGGCGGGCCGGCGGCGGCTGGCGCTGCTCGAGACCGTCCAGGCCTATGCGCTGGCTCAGCTGGGCGCGGCCGGAGAGACCGAGGCCGCTCGCACCCGGCACCTGTCCTGGTGTGTGGACCGGGTGCGCGCCTCGGCCAGCCCGGCGGCCACCGCCGGCACCTCGCCGGCCATCGCGGCGGTGGGATGGCCGAACCTGGCCACCGCGCTGGAGCTCGCCGCCGGTCAGGCCCGTGCCGCCGATGGCCTGCGGCTGGCTCTGGCGCTGGACCCGCACTGGCTGGCCGCCGGACGGTTCGAGGAAGCCAGCCGGCACTACGCGGCGCTGGTGGACGCCGCCGGTGCCGCCCGGGCCGAACGCGCCGAGGCATTCAGCAACCTGGGCTGGCACGTGGCGCGGTTGGGTCGGTTCGGCGAAGCGGTCGAGCTGCTCGCGCGGGCCGCCGACCTGCTCGACGGCGGGTCGGACCAGATCGCGCTGACCATCCGCTACCGGCAGGGCCGCCTGGAGCTCGGCCGCGGCCGGCTTCCCTCGGCCATTCGCGCGCTGCGAGCCGGTCTCGCACTGGCGCACCGATCCGGCTCGCCCCGACAGCGGGACTCCGTTGGGTCCACCCTGGGCGCCGCGCTGCTGATCGCCGGGGACGCGGACGGGGCGCTCGAGGCGTACCGGGGCGCGGCGCTCGCCGTCCGGGAGTGCGGCGACGAACGCGGCCTGGCGCTCGGAATGCACCGCGAGGCCGCCGCCCTGCTCGCCGCCGGCCGGACGGACGCGGCAGTGCGGCTGATCTCCGAGTCGGACCGCTACGCCAGCCTGCTGGCCGACCGGCGCCTGCTGCGCGGGAACGCGCTGATCCGCGCCCAGGCGGCCCGCGCCGACGGCGATCTGGTCGCCGCCGAACGGCATGCCAGGATGGCGCTCGGCCCGCTCCAGGCCCGACTCCCGGCCAGCCTGGACACCACCGAGGCCCTGGCCCGCATCGAATTGGCCGACGTCCTGGTGGACACCGGCGCGCTGGTCGAGGCGCGGGTACTGCTCGAGGCACGCGGACTGCTCGACACCCCGCCGGACCACCCCCTGCCCGACCACGCCCTCCCCAACCATGCCCTGTTCGAGCACGCCTTCCCCGAGCGCGCCCGGCTCGAGCACGCAGCTGGGCGGGGCCAGCCGGCGGTGCTGCTCCGGCTGGCCGCGTGGCCGGTCGCGTCGGCGCTGGCCCTGGCTGAAGGTGATCGCGTCACCGCCGAGTGGCTGGTTGCCCGCGCCGAGGCCGAGTTCGCCAGCTCCGGGTTCGGCTGGGCCCGGTACGCGGCCCGGCTGGCCGAGGTACGCCACCGGCTGGACATCTCCGCCGACACCGACAGGCCGCCGGGCATGTGCCGGTAGGGCCGTCGACACCCCGTAGCGACCTACCGGCGAGCCGGCCAGGAAAGATCGTGCCGGTCAGGGTTCGCCGGCGCGGAGTGAGGCACCAGGAATGGACGGAATCCAGCTGCTGCTGATCGTCGTCGGGGCGATCGGGGTGACCGCGCTCGCCCAGCGACGCGGGCTCCAGCCTGCGCTGGTCGTGGTGCTGCTCGCGGCCGCCGTCTCGTTCATCCCCGGGCTGCCCCGCTTCGAGCTGGGCCCCGACCTGATCCTCAGCGTGGTCGCCCCTCCCCTGCTGTACTCCGCCGCGCTGGGCTTCTCCTTCGTCAGCTTCAAGCGCGGCCTGCGGCCGATCCTGTCCCTCGGCGTCGGCATGGTGGTGGTGTCCACGCTGGTCACCGGGGCGGTGGCGGCCTGGGTGGTGCCCGGGCTGACCCTGGTCTCCGGGCTGGTGCTGGGCGCGGTGGTGGCCCCGCCGGACGCGGTGACCGCCCTGGCCATCGGCCGGCAGCTGGGCCTGCCCCGCCGGCTGATGACCATCCTGACCGGCGAGAGCCTGGTCAACGACGCCGCCGCGCTGACCATCTTCAGCCTCACCGTGGCGGCGGCGACCGGAGGGCACACCGTGCTGTCCAACCCGATCCTGCTGTTCGGCTACGCGGCCGTGGTGGGCATCCTGGTCGGGCTGCTGCTGGCCGGCCTGGTGCACTGGATCCGGATGCGGCTACAGGACAGCGGCCTGGAGACCGCACTGGGATTGCTGGTGCCCTTCGTGGCCTACCTGACCGCCGAGCAGTTGGAGGCGTCCGGGGTGCTGGCCGTGGTGGCGGCGGGCTTCTGGTTGGGGTACCACGACGCGGACGCCAGCTTCGCCACCCGGTTGCAGGGGCGGCAGTTCTGGAACACCGCCGGCGTGCTGCTCGAGGCGTTCGTGTTCGCCTACATGGGGCTGCAGTGCCGGTTCGTGTTCGAGGATCTGGCCGCATCCGGGATGCCCGCCGGCCAGTTCGCACTGGCCGCCGCGGCGGTCTTCGGCACCGTGCTGCTCATCCGTCCGGTGTGGGTCTTCCTGACCTACGGAAACGGGATGATGCTGCACCGCGCGATCGGCCGGCTCACCCGGCGCATCCAGCTCACTCGAGCCCGCGGCCACCCCGGGGTGGAGCTACCGGACGAAAAGCCGTCCCGGCCGCTGGAATGGCGGCACGTGCTGGTGGTCTCCTGGACCGGAATGCGCGGCGTGATCACCCTGGCGGCGGCGGCCGGCATCCCGGTGATGGCTGCCGGCGGCACCCCGTTCCCCGGGCGGGCGGCCATTCAGGCGCTGGCTTTTGTGGTCACCGTGGGCACCATCCTGTTGCAGGGGCTCACCCTGCCGCCACTGATCCACCTGCTCGGCATCACCGTGTCCGAGCAGGAACGGCGGGAGCAGGCCCGCTCGCTGCGCCGGGCCAGGCAGATCTCCCGGGAGGCGTCGCGCCGGGTGCTCACCGAAGCTCGGGCGAACCCGCCGCCGGGCACCCATCCAGCGGCCATCGAGTACGTGGTGAGCCGGGCGCAGGCCGATCAGGACGCCCGCCGGCAGCTGGATGAGCAGGAGACCGGCGAGGAGGCGGCCGGCCAGCGGGCGCCGTCCATCGAGGGCACCGCCCGGGTGCTCCGCCGACAGGTGCACGCGGCGCAGCGCACCGCGCTGGTGGCCGCCCGCAACGCCGGAGAGCTGGACGACGAGGTGATGCGGGCCGAGCTGGAACACCTGGACTACGAGGAGGCGGCCCTGGACTTCGACCGCGGCGGCCCCGACCGAGGCCCCTACGACCCCGCCGCGGCCCGACCAGTCGAGGGCTGAGCCGGCTGAGGCTCGCTACGGTCGCCACTCGACGTGCAGCGCCTCGGGTTTCCGGAAGACCAGGCCGCGGGGCAGAGCCGGTTCCGCCAGGCGTGGCTCCGGGAGCTGGTCGAGCAGCTGCCGCACCGCCGCTCGGGCCTCCAGACGGGCCAGTTCGATGCCCAGGCAGAAATGCGGGCCGTGGGCGAAGGCGAGGTGGCGGCGGACGTTCGCCCGGCGGATGTCGAACACATCTGGCTGGGGGAATACCGCGGGGTCTCGGTTCACCCCGGTGAGCGAGACGGTGACCAGGTCTCCTCGCCGGATCGTGGCTCCCCCGAACTCGACGTCCCGGGTGGCGTACCGGTCCACCACCGCGGCCGCCGGCTCGAGCCGCAGCGACTCCTCGATCGCGGCGGGCAGCAGCTCGGGCGCTGCGTCCAGGAGCGCGGCCTGATCGGGATTGCCGAGCAGGTGCAGCACCGCGTTGGTGATCATGCCCTCGGTGGTCTCGATGCCCCCGAACATCAGCACCGCGGCGTTGGACACCACCGACGGCAGGTCGAGCCGGGTGGCCGCGTCGGTCAACAGCGACGGGGCGCCCTGGCAGACGATGGCCTCGATCCGAGTACGGAGCTGGCCGAACGCGATGGCCCCAGCGTCGGCCGGCGGCCGCCCGGCGGAGATCCCGGCCACCGAGGACACGATCGCGTCGTACCAGGCCAGCACGTCCGCGGTGTCCGCCCGATCCAGCCCCAGGGCCTGTGCGACGACCGCCACGGACAGCGGCCCGGCGAGCTCCCGGCGCAGCTCCGCCTTGCCGGCCGGCCGCAGCGCCGCGACCAGCCGCGCCGCTTCCTCCTCGACGAATCCGCCGAACCGCTCGGTGATCTCGGCGGGCCGGAAGTCCCTGGCGAACGGGTCCCGCTGGCGACCGTGCTCCGGGCCGTCCACGGACAGCATGCTCGGGCCGACCACCACCGCCGTGGAGAACTTCGGGTCGTCCACGGTGAACGTCCTGGGTTCCCGCATCACCCGCAGGCCCAGCTGGTAGCCGGTGACCAACCACCCGCCCAGCGCGGGCAGCCAGGAGACGGGTTCGTCGGCGCGCAGCCGGGCGAGCACGGGGTGCGGATCAACGGTGAGCTCGTCGACGGTCACCGTCCGGCCTACCGGGTACACCGGAGCGAGACTAGGCGTGTCCCGTGGATCTATGCCGCAGCCGGCTGGATGATCCGCGGGACACGCTCTAGATCGTGCGGCCGGCCATCGCCCGGCGCAGTGGGAAGCGCAGCCGGCAGACCGCCGCGTCGGTGTGCCGCCCCACGTATCGGGCCACCACCGAACCGCGCCGGTTGAACAGCGCCCGCTCCCACCACCGCTCCGGCCCCACCTCGCCGACCAGCACCACGACCTGGCGCTCGGTCAGCGAGCGCACATAGCGGGCGATCGGCGGGCCGAGCAGCCGGTGCGCCGAATCCAGCAGCACCAGCGGCACGTTCGGCTGCCACTGCTCCCAGCGCCGCTGGAAGTCCCTCGCGGCGCCCACCTCCTCCGGCTCGGTACCGAACACCACGTGCACCGCCACCACCCGGTCGCCCATGGACAGCGCGGCGGACAGCGTCTTCTCGGCCAGCCGGGTGATCGCCACGACCGGGACCACCACCACACAGGTGCCCGACCGAGGACACGCCGGCTGCTGGTCCACCCCGAGCTCCGAGCCGATCCGCTCGTAGGCCCGCCGCACGCCGATGAACAGCAGCACCAGCAGCGGCACCACCAGCACCACCAGCCAGGCGCCCTCGGTGAACTTCTCCACGGTGATCACCAGCGCGGCCACGGTGGAGGCGACGCAGCCCAGCCCGTTGATCGCCAGCCGGGTCTGCCACCGGCCTTCGCGGTGCCGCAGCCAGTGCCGCACCATGCCCAGCTGGCAGAGCGCGAAGCCGATGAACACGCCCACCGCGAACAGCGGCACCAGCACGTTCACCTGGCCGCCGGAGAACACCAGCAGCCCACCGGCCAGCACGGACAGCACCACCAGGCCGGCCCGGTAGACCTGCCGGTCGGCGCGCAGCCCGAACACGTGGGGCAGCGCGCCGTCCTTGGCCAGCTTGGCCAGCAGCACCGGCAGCCCGCCGTAGGAGGTGTTGGCCGCGACGAGCAGCAGCACCACGGTGGCGAACTGCACCACCAGATAGGCGGGCCCGGTCCCGATGGAGCCCTCCGCCAGCAACGACAGCAACGTGCGGCCGTCGGTGGGGCGCGCGCCGAACAGCTCGACCAGCACCGCCAGCCCGACCAACAGCGTGCCCAACGTGATGCCAAGGCCGAGCTCGGCCTGTCGAGCCCGGCGGGCCCGGTCGGCCCGGAACGACGGGGTGGCGTTCGCGATGGCCTCGATACCGGTCAGCGCGGCGCACCCGTTGGCGAACGCGGCGAGCACCAGCAGGATCCCGACCGACGCGGTTACCCCCATCGGGCTGGGCGCGGGCAGCGGGTGCAGCGGGTGGCCCCGGACCACGCCCACCACGATGAGCACCGCCAGCGCACCGACGAAGATCGCGGCGGGAACCGCGAACAGCCGACCGCCGGCCAGCACGCCGCGCAGGTTGACCCCGACGACCACCAGCAGCGCGGCCAGGCCCAGCTCCAACGTCCAGGGCAGCAGCACGGGGAAGGCCGAGGTGAGCGCGGCGACTC
>Ga0193743_1003355_pt1 | contig 10758 bp, 8 predicted proteins | sample L2c2metaG_FD_143038 | JGI IMG/M metagenome (GOLD analysis project Ga0193743, IMG submission 143038) | Soil microbial communities from a riparian zone of the East river system, Colorado, United States - L2c2 | ecosystem: Environmental > Terrestrial > Soil > Riparian zone | place: USA: East River...
CTCACCGCGCGCGACCGCTGGAGCGACAAGGTGCAGGGTTTCGATGCCGGCGCCGACGACTATGTTGCCAAGCCGTTTCATCTTGAGGAAATCCTGGCTCGGATTCGTGCGCTGCTGCGCCGCTCCACCGGCCACGCCCAGTCTGAGTTGACCTGCGGGCCGGTTTCGCTGGACACCCGCACCGGCCGGGTCAGCGTGTCGGGCAATCCGATCAAGATGACCTCGCATGAGTACCGGCTATTGGCCTATCTCATGCATCACACCGGGCGCGTGGTGTCGCGCACCGAACTGGTCGAGCATCTCTACGACCAGGATTTCGACCGCGACTCCAATACCATCGAAGTGTTCGTGGGCCGCATCCGCAAGAAGCTGGACGTCGATATCATCCAGACCGTGCGGGGGCTCGGCTATCTGCTAACGCCGCCATCGCCTGGTGCCTGATCAACGGTGTTGATCAGGCACGCACCAGGCTTATCCGCTTGTTCGAGCATGATCTTGTCCGAAAACCGCCATCCATTCATCGGGTCGTGGCCTGAGGATATGCTTTTCGGGATCATGCTCTGATGCGCGGTAGCTCGCTCGCCACCCGGCTGTTTCTGTCTGCGACCGCATGGGTGGTGGTGATCCTGGTCATGACCGGCATCGTGCTGTCGTCGGTATATCGCGACGCTACCGAGCGCGCCTTCGACCGCCGTCTCAATCTTTATCTTCGCACCATCATCGCGGAAGTCGCGACCCCGGACAACACGCCGGATCAGTTCCAGTCGCTCGGCGAGCCGCTGTTCGAGTTGCCGCTGTCCGGCTGGTATTGGCAGGTCACCCGAACCGACTCCGAAAAGCCCGAGGTGCGCGCGTCGCGCTCGCTGTGGGACAAGAAGCTGCCGAAGCTCGAAGAGCAGGGCGCTGATTTAACGGCGGCCGGTATTCGCCTCGGCTATGTCGATGGCCCCGAGGGCCAGAACCTGCGGATGGTGGAACGGCCTGTCGATCTCGGCGCCGACGGCAAATTTCTGGTCTCGGTAGCAGGCGATGCCACCGAAATTTTCGACGAAACGCGCGCGTTCGATTATTATCTCGGTAGTACCTTCGTCGCGCTTTCGATCGTGCTGGTGCTGACCACGATCTTCCAGGTCCGCTTCGGCCTCGCGCCGCTGAAACGCATTTCAGAATCGATCGCCGATATCCGCTCCGGCCGCGCCGAACGGCTCGAGGGCGAATTTCCCGTCGAGATCGCACCGCTGGCGCGCGAGACCAATGCGCTGATAGACGCCAACCGCGAAATCGTCGAGCGGGCCCGAACCCATGTCGGCAATCTCGCGCACGCCATCAAGACGCCGTTGTCTGTCATCGTCAACGAGGCCTCCGCGCGCGCCGCCGATCCGTTCGCGACGAAGGTTTTGGAGCAGACCGATCTGATGCGCGATCAGGTGGCGCACCATCTGGAGCGCGCGCGCATCGCCGCGCGTCTCACCATTATCGGCACCGTCACCGAGGTCGCGCCCGCGATCGAGGCGTTGCGCCGGACCATGGAGAAGATCCATCGCGACCGCGGCATCGCCATCGAAGTCAAAGCCGACCCGCAGGCGAAGTTCCGCGGCGAACGGCAGGACCTCGAGGAGATGGCCGGTAACCTCGTCGACAACGCCTGCAAATGGGCGGCGTCGCAGGTGTTCATCGAGGTGCTGGTGGAACGGCCGGTCGAGCCCGGCGCCGCACCGATGCTGCGGATCTTCGTCGACGACGACGGGCGCGGCCTGTCGGCGGCCGAGCGTGCACAGGTCTCGCGCCGCGGCCAGCGACTGGACGAGTCCAAGCCGGGCTCCGGGTTGGGGCTGTCGATCGTGGTCGACCTTGCGGCATTGTATGGCGGCAGTCTTGCGCTCGGCAATGCGCCGATTGGCGGCTTGCGGGCAGAACTGGTGCTGCCGGGGGTGTGAGCGCTGTTTGCCTTGGGGCCTGCCCAGCATACCACCTCGATCGGGAGCGAGTACCTGACCGCCTGCCACCGCCAGTTCGTTATTCCTAAACGACTTCTTAACGCCGGCGCTTTTATGATCACCGGTGGACGCGTTTTGCCGTCCCGCGACACTAGCGTACATACCGGGCGCATGAGCCAGACATCGATCGAGCGGTTGAGGGACTATCTCGTGCAGCTTCCGCCGCAGTCGCAGGCGCTGCTGATGCGGGAATTCGAGCGTGCCATCGAGCGCGGCGAAGACACCACGGTCGCCATCTTCGTGCTCGAACAATTGCGTAAGATCGTGCGCGGAACCGACGAGGAGACACGGCCGCGCACCGATGATCCGGCGCGGCTGCTGTTCCGTCCGCTTGAGCCGTTTCTCGTCGAAAGCAATTTTCCGGCAAGGCCGGGTCAGATCCGCCGTGCATCGTTGCTGCCGGTCTGGCAATGGCTGATACGCGATGGTGCGCCGGACCAGGCGCGCGAATTCGAAGCCGCGCTCACCCGGGTGCGGGAAACCGGGACGACGTCCGACCTCGAAGCAGCGATCCGCAAATTCCAGCTCGCCGCGGCGGATGCGATCTTCAAGATCGCCACGCCCGCGCCCGGCGGCGACATGCAGCGCGCGCTGGCCCGCGTCGGTCCACCCAATGTGATCGAGGACATGCTCCCGATCGGCTCGGTTCTGCAGGTTCGCGAAGCGCTGGACACCATCAACGGCCGGCTTCCCAGTCACCTGCGGGTTTTCGCGGATCCGCAGATCGCCTCGGTAAGCGTCTCCCTTAACGTTCCCTCCCTGCAAACACGGCAAATGCTGCCGTTCGCGCTGTCGCTGGTAATGCAACGGCTGACTGCACCGTGGCAAATCATCCGCCTCGCCATCAAGATGGCCGCGTCCGACGACGAAATCCGCGTTGCCGCTACTCCCTACGGCGTTGCCGTTACCATCGCGCTGCACGATCTGTCGTTCCTCGCGGCCTGCCTGCGAGCCGATATCAAGCGTGGCCATTTCGACAACGTCGCCGAGCATCTCAAGACCCTCCATGACGGCGTACGCGGCCTGCGGACCGAACTCGATCTGCGCAACGATTCTTCGTGGGGCAAACAGCTAACGTCGATCCGGGCGGATATTTCCAACACCCTGCAATCGGAAATCGACAGCGTTCCCGGCCGTGTCCGGCGTCTCCTGCGTCAGCGCGCCGACAAGGATATTTCCGCCAGCGCCAAGGTTGACGCCAGTGAGGTCGACGAAACCGCCGCATTGATCGATTTCGTCGCGGTATGCCGCACCTATGCCAGCGAGCTCGCGATCAACGAGGTTACGCTGCGGACTTACTCCGACCTGCAACATTACGTCGAGCAGTCCACCGAGGCGCTGGTACAATCGCTGCGCGCCGGCGATGCCAAGGCGCGTGCCTATCGGCAGATGCAGGTCAAGGCGGCGATCCGTTTCTGCGACGTATTGTTCGGACATGACTATGCGTCGCTGATGAGCAGGGCGGCTGAAAACGCGCTGACCGGCGAACGCAAGCCTTCGCGCGTCGGATAAAAAGATATGAAAGTCCAAATTACAATTTGCGGTTGACCCGATCGTGCGAGGGACGTACCGTTTTTGGTATGAACCCAATCATCAATTTCGTTGAACTTGAGAACCGCGTGATCTCGGCGATATATCGAAATCTCATGGTCAGGGCGAAGGTCGTACTCGTCAACAAGACCAGCGGCGAGCAGTTGCCAGATCCGGTCACCACGATTGCATCTCCGGCCCCTAACGGCTTGCTGAGGATCAGGCTACCGGACGCCGTCAAACCGGGCGCCTATTATCTGAAAGCGCTGAACGGGCACGGTGAGTACGCTGCGCAAAGCGGCGCGTTTGACGTCAGCTAACACCAGACTTTTCTCGGGTTTTCGGGATTTTCCTGCCACATTGCGCATTGACAATTGTCAATTGCCGGGCTTGCCGCTCGTGGTGTAAAGCGGCGCATCGGCGCGCTTCTCCGTGCTTGCGCCGTTCCACCGGAACCCGCTTGATGACGCTGTGGTTTGTGTTCGCGCTGATGACGGTCGCGGCGATTTTCGCCGTGCTCTGGCCGTTGAGCCGTGGTGGCCGGGCGCCAAACGATGGCAGCGAAGCGGCCGTCTACAAGGATCAACTTACCGAGATCGATCGCGACGTTGCCGCGGGGCTGATTGGCTCTTCCGAAGCGGAGGCCGCGCGCGTCGAGATCAGTCGCCGCCTGCTGGCCGCGGCGGACAGTCGGCGCGATCCGCCGATTGCATCGAATACCAGATTGCGCCGTTCCGCGGCAATCATAGCCCTGGCTGGACTGCCGATCATCGCGGTCGCTTTCTATCTTCCGCTCGGCTCGCCGGGGCTCGGCGATTTTCCGCTGGCGGAACGCACGCGTGCGCCCGATGCCACGCAGCCGCTCGACAATCTGGTGGCGCAGGTCGAACAGCACCTCGAGAAAAATCCAACCGATGGCCGTGGCTGGAACGTGCTGGCGCCGGTGCTGGCGCGGCTCGGTCGCCACGAAGAAGCGGTCCGGGCCTATCGCAATTCGATCATTTATAACGGCGACAGTTCCGAGCGCCGGGCTGATCTCGGCGAAGCCCTTGCCGCTGCGGCGGGTGGCGTCGTCACATCCGAGGCCAAGGCCGAATTCGAACGCGCCATCGCGTTGAACGCGGACGAAGTCAAGGCAAGCTACTTCCTCGGCGTCGCCGCCGAGCAGGACGGCCGCACCGCCGAGGCCGCGTCGATCTGGCGTGCGATGCTCGCGAAGGCGCCGACAGATGCGCCGTGGCGTCCGCTGGTTCAAGCCGCATTGGCGCGGATCGGCGGTTCCGTCGCCCCGGCGCTGCCAGATGATGCGGTGGCCGCGGCAAAAGACATGAATGAGACAGACCGTGGCGTGATGATCCGTGGCATGGTCGAGCGGCTCGCTAGCCGATTGAAGCAAAACGGCGACGATGTCGAGGGATGGCTGCGGCTGGTGCGGGCCTATATGGTGATGGGCGATCGCGACAAGGCCAGAAGCGCGCTGGCGGACGCCCGTCAGGCCGTTGCCAACGACGCGGGGCGGCTTCGCCAACTGAATGAGGGTCTGAAAAATCTCGGGCTCGATGGATGAGCATGATGCCGAAAAGTGTGAAGCGGTTTTCGGATAACATCATGCTCCAAACTAAGTGAGCATGATGCTGAAAAGTGTGAAGTGTGAAGCAGTTTTCGAAGATTAAAGGGCAGGCATGACGCGCAAGCAGCGGCGTTTGACAATGATCGGCGGTTCGCTCGCGGTGCTCGCGGTCGCGGCGGCGCTTGTGCTGAACGCGATGCGCGATTCGATCGTATTTTTCTCGACGCCGACGATGGTGGCCGAGAAACATATTGCCGCGGGCAAGCGTTTCCGGCTCGGCGGCCTCGTGCAGCCGGGGTCGCTGGTGCGCGGCGACAACCTGGTCGTCACGTTTACGGTTGCCGACGGCAGCGCCGCGTTGCCGGTTTCCTACAAGGGAATGCTTCCGGATCTGTTTCGCGAAGGGCAGGGTGTGGTCGCCGAAGGCGCACTCGACCCATCCGGCGTGTTCAAGGCCGATACCGTGCTTGCCAAGCATGACGAGACCTACATGCCCAGGGAAGTCGCGGACGCGCTGAAGAAGCAGGGGCACTGGAAAGACGATTACGGCGCGAAGCCGGATTATAATGCAAAACCCCCGGGTACTCCGGAAGCATCGCGTGCTGCGCAAGGCGCGCCGCAGGCGGATCAAGGCGCGCCGCAAGCGAAGCAGGGGGTATCGCAGTGATCGCGGAAGCCGGACATTACGCGCTGGTGCTCGCGCTGGCCTTAGCGCTGATCCAGTCCACCGTGCCGATGGCAGGCGCGCGTTGGCGCGATCCCACCCTGATGAATGTCGCGCGCTCGACGGCGCTGGCGCAACTGCTGTTCGTAGCGGTGTCGTTCGCGGCGCTGGTCACGTTGCACGTCACTTCCGATTTTTCCGTCGTCAACGTGTTCGAAAATTCGCATTCGATGAAACCGCTGATCTACAAGATCACCGGCGTATGGGGCAATCATGAGGGCTCGATGCTGCTGTGGGTGTCGATCCTGGCCCTGTTTGGCGGCCTCGTCGCGGCATTCGGCAATAATCTGCCGCTGTCGCTGCGCGCCCATGTACTGGTAGTGCAGGCCTGGGTCGCCAGCGCGTTCTATCTGTTCATCCTGATCACCTCGAACCCTTTCCTGCGGATCGCCAATCCGCCGATCGAGGGCCGCGACCTCAATCCGGTGCTGCAGGATATCGGCCTCGCGGTGCATCCGCCGCTGCTCTATCTCGGCTATGTCGGATTCTCGATTTCGTTTTCGTTCGCCGTCGCTGCCTTGATAGAGGGCCGGATCGACGCAGCGTGGGCGCGTTGGGTGCGGCCCTGGACGCTGGTAGCGTGGATCTTCCTTACGCTCGGCATCGCGATGGGTTCGTACTGGGCCTATTACGAGCTCGGCTGGGGCGGCTGGTGGTTCTGGGATCCGGTCGAGAATGCATCATTGATGCCTTGGCTTGCGGGCACCGCGCTGTTGCATTCTGCCGTGGTGATGGAAAAGCGCAACGCGCTCAAGGTATGGACCATCCTGCTGGCAATCCTGACGTTCTCGCTGTCGCTGCTCGGAACCTTCCTGGTGCGCTCGGGTGTGCTGACGTCGGTACATGCGTTCGCGACCGATCCGACCCGTGGTGTGTTCATCCTGCTGATTCTCTGCATCTTCATCGGCGGCAGTCTTTCGCTCTACGCCTGGCGCGCCTCCGCGCTGAAGCAGGGCGGCCTGTTCGCGCCGATCTCGCGTGAAGGCGCGCTGGTGCTCAACAATCTGTTCCTCACCACCGCCTGCGCGACCGTGTTCATCGGAACGCTGTATCCGCTGGCGCTGGAAGTCCTGACCGGCGACAAGATTTCGGTGGGCGCGCCGTTTTTCAATCTCACCTTCGCGCCATTGTTCCTTCCGCTAATGCTTGCAATGCCGTTCGGGCCATTGCTGGCCTGGAAGCGCGGCGATCTCCTCGGTGCGGCGCAACGCCTGACCGCCGCCGGCGTCGCGGCGTTGATCGCAATCGCGGTGCTGTGGGCGTGGACGCGCGGCGGTAGCGCCTTCGCACCGCTCGCCATCGGACTTGCCGTATTTGTCATCGCGGGCGCGTTGAGCGACCTCGCCGAGCGCACCAGCCTGTTTCGCGTGCCGTTTGGAACCGCGATGCGGCGTGCGCGCGGACTGCCGCGCTCGACCTGGGGGACGGTGTTCGCCCACGCCGGCGTCGGCGTCGCTTTGATCGGAATCGTTTGTGAGACCACGTGGAACAGCGAATACATCGGAACGATGAAGCCCGATGACATCGCTGTTGTCGCCGGCTACGAATTGAAACTCGACCGCGTGACGCAGCGGCAGGGCCCGAACTTTCGCGAAATGCTGGCGCAGTTCACGGTGAGTCTCGATGGCAAACGGCTCAGCGCGATGACGCCCTCGAAGCGCAATTTCACGACGCGGGGATCGTCGACCACCGAAGCCGCATTGCTGACGCGTGGCGCCAGCCAGCTCTATATCTCGCTCGGCGACACCGCCGCCGACGGTGCAACCGCGGTGCGAATCTACCACAAGCCGCTGGTGCTGCTGATCTGGTTCGGGCCCGTGCTGATGGCGTTCGGCGGCATGCTGTCGCTGTCGGATCGGCGGCTGCGGGTCGGTGCGCCGAAGCCCGCGAAGGCTCTGCGCGGATTGCAACCGGCGGAGTGATCAATTGAAGCAAGTCCTCGCCTGCGTGTTTGCCATAGCCGTGATGATGGGATCGTCGGCCGCTTACGCCGTCCAGCCCGACGAGATCATGTTCGATCCGGCAAGGGAATTGCGGGCGCGGGATTTGTCGCGCGAACTGCGTTGCATGGTGTGCCAAAACCAGTCGATCGACGATTCCGAAGCGCCGCTGGCGCGCGATCTGCGGCTGCTGGTACGCGAGCGAATCGCAGCCGGCGACAGCGACGCGCAGGTGATCGACTTTCTGGTGGCGCGTTATGGCGAGTTCGTGCTGCTCAAGCCGCGCCTCAAACCCCACACCTTGTTGCTGTGGCTCTTGCCGCCGCTGGCGCTGGCTGGCGGCGGTTTGGCGCTGTGGGCGCATAGCCGGCGGCGCTCAAGATCCGCGGCGGCGGATGATCAATCCTTGTTCAAATTGACTGCGGACGAAGAAGCGCGGCTGGAACGGCTGATCGCGGCGGAGCCGTCGCGGGACAAGCCGATTTAAGCCTGGGACGAACCGTTTTCGCCCTGCGATAAAGGGTTTTCGCCCTGCGATAAACTGCCGCATTCGTTCACCTCTTTATTACAAAAGTTTAATTTCCCCGCCAGCGCGCCGTAAGGCGGCAACCCCCATCTTCAGATCCATAGGGTGCTTGCCCCCGGCACCGTCGATTCAGGCTCTGGAGAATTTTATATGACCGACCGTCCCACCGATCTTTCGTCTCTTCCGTCTTATCAGGCGCCCCGCCGTTCCCTGTTTTCCGCCCGCAAATTTGCGTTGATGGCTTCGGTCGTCGCCGGCCTTGGCGTTGCCGTTTATGGCTTCAGCCCGTCGCCCAGTTCGATAGATTTCCTCAGCAGCCCCGCGCATGCGCAGGTCAACAACGAAGTCCGTAAGGTCGCGCAGCCTGTCGGCTTTGCCGACATCGTCGAGCGCGTGAAGCCATCGGTGATTTCAGTAAAGATCAATATCAACGAGAAGCTCGCCAAGGATGACGGCGCCAATAACGATGACTCGCCGTTCCAGCCGGGCTCGCCGATGGAGCGCTTCTTCCGCCGCTTCGGTGGACCTGACGGCATGCCCCCGGGCCTGCGCGGCGGACCGCGCGGACGCGCTGTGACCGGGCAGGGCTCCGGCTTCTTCATCTCTCCCGACGGCTATGCAGTTACCAACAACCACGTCGTCGATGGCGCCGACAAGGTCGAGATTACGACCGACGACGGCAAGACCCACATCGCGAAGGTGATCGGCACCGATGCGCGCACTGACATAGCGCTGATCAAGGTCGAGGGCAGTTCGAACTTCCCGTTCGCCAAGCTTTCGGACGGCAAGCCGCGGATCGGCGACTGGGTGCTGGCCGTCGGCAATCCGTTTGGCCTCGGCGGCACGGTTACGGCCGGCATCGTCTCGGCCAGCGGCCGCGACATCGGCAACGGTCCGTACGACGATTTCATCCAGATCGACGCGCCCGTGAACAAGGGCAATTCCGGTGGGCCGGCCTTCAATACCGAGGGCGAAGTAATGGGCGTCAACACCGCGATCTACTCGCCGTCAGGCGGCAGCGTTGGCATCGCGTTCTCGATCCCGGCATCGACCGTGAAGACGGTGATTGCCCAGCTCAAGGACAAGGGCTCCGTCAGCCGCGGCTGGATCGGCGTCCAGATTCAGCCGGTCACGTCTGACATCGCCGACAGCCTCGGCCTCAAGAAGGCGGAAGGTGCGCTGGTTGCGGAACCCCAGGCCAACGGTCCGGCGGCCAAGGCCGGCATCGAATCCGGCGATGTGATCACCGCGGTGAATGGCGAAACGGTCAAGGATGCCCGTGAACTCGCCCGCACCATCGGCGGCCTTGCGCCCGGTGCTGCGGTAAAGCTCAACGTCCTGCACAAAGGTCAGGACAAGGTCGTCAACCTTACGCTTGGTCAGTTACCGAATTCGGTCGAGGCCAAGGCCGACGACCCCGACAAGAGCGATAAGGGCGGCGCGACCCGTGGTACCGACGTGCCGAGGCTCGGTCTGACACTGGCACCCGCCAACAGTGTCGCCGGCGCCGGCAAGGACGGCGTCGTGGTGACCGAGGTCGATCCGAAGAGTGCGGCTGCTGAGCGCGGCTTCAAGGAAGGCGATGTGATTCTCGAAGTCGCCGGAAAGAGCGTCACCAATGCCGGAGAAGTGCGCGAAGCGATCAATGCCGCGCGCACCGACAGCAAGAACAGCGTGCTGATGCGAATTAAGAGCGGCGGTTCATCGCGCTTCGTCGCGGTGCCGCTGGCGAAAGGCTAAGCAAGAGGCTGCTTACGGAATGGGAAGTGTCGCCGGCATTAGTCGCCCCCGCCGACGGCCCAACCCGGGGGGCGGGTCAAAAGCCCGCTCCCTTTAGTTACCTTCCGGTGGAATACGCCCCCCTCCGTCGGAAGGTCAAAGGGCGGTGAGGTCCCCCCAGCTTCACCGCCCGCTTCTTTCGGCTGTCAGGTCGCCTTGCATGAGGACGCCGACCGCGCCATGGTGACAGAAAGCTGGCCCCCTTGACCGCAACCGACACCCAGATGCGCCTCCTGATCATCGAAGACGACCGCGAGTCTGCCGATTATTTGGTAAAGGCGTTTCGCGAAGTCGGTTACGTCGCCGATCTTGCCAGCGATGGCGAGGAAGGGTTGGCACTCGCCGACACCGGCGACTATGACGTGCTGGTGATCGACCGGATGCTGCCGAAACGCGACGGCCTGTCGCTGATTGGCTCCTTGCGTGAGAAGGGCAATCGCACGCCGGCGCTGATTCTCTCGGCGCTCGGGCAGGTGGACGACCGCATCAAGGGCCTGCGCGCCGGCGGCGACGACTACCTTCCAAAACCCTATTCATTCGCCGAGCTGCTGGCGCGGGTTGAAGTGCTGTCGCGCCGCCATGGCGGTCCGGCCGAGGAAACCACCTATCGCGTCGGCGATCTCGAGCTCGATCGTCTTTCGCATCGGGTGGCGCGCGGCAAGGACGAATTGACGCTGCAACCGCGCGAGTTT
>Ga0193743_1003356_pt1 | contig 10758 bp, 9 predicted proteins | sample L2c2metaG_FD_143038 | JGI IMG/M metagenome (GOLD analysis project Ga0193743, IMG submission 143038) | Soil microbial communities from a riparian zone of the East river system, Colorado, United States - L2c2 | ecosystem: Environmental > Terrestrial > Soil > Riparian zone | place: USA: East River...
CGCCGGGATCCAGGCACAGAAGTCCTACGGACCGGCACCGACCGCGGCCGGCACCGGCCAAGGAGGCGCGGGTAGGCCGGGCGGTTTCACGCCGGCCTCCCCCGGCCGCTCGGACACCGGAACCGGCGGCAACTCGGCGACGACCGGCACCGTGAAGCTGGTCGACGGCACCACCGTCTACGTCGAGACCACGTCCGGCGAGGTGGTCACGGTCCGCACCAACAGCGAGACGGCGGTGAGGGTGTCGGGCACGCTGAAGAACGTCAAGGCCGGCGACAAAGTCTCCGTGGAGGGCGCCGCCGACGCCGAAGGCGCGGTCACCGCGACCACCCTCACCAGCACGAAGTAAAGCCTGCTCAGTAGCGGTCGATCCCGCTCGACCCTGCACCGCCTCTCGCCCTGGCGGGCGGAACGCTTCACCAACGAGGAGCTCCACAGGCTGACACACACCCTCGGCAACCTCGTCATGACCCCCGACAACAGCGCCTACTCCAACAAGGCGCTTGGTGGCCTGGCCCGGCTCGCGCACCTGGACAGGACCGCTCCGGGGCAGGGTGGTCGGGTGGCTGATCATTCACAGGACGGTGCCAGCATGATGTCCGGGCGCTATCTCCGACATGTCACGAGTCAGTAATAGCCAACCTGGTTGCGTGCGGCTTCTCATCGCCAGAGCTGTCGGAGCAGCGCGTTGACCGCCGCAGCCACCGGCGGCGGAAGCGAAGTACGAGGGCAGCCGTGGCGGCAAGCATGGTCACTGCGACGAGCGCGTCCAGCCAGTAGTGATTGCCAGTCGACACCACGACGAGCAGGGTGATCAGCGGGTGCGCGAGCCACAGGCACCGCCACCGCCCTCGGCCGGCGGCAACAAGAGCCACCGCGACGGTGAGCGCCCAGCCGACATGCAGCGAGGGCATCGCGGCGTATTGGTTGGTCAATGTATCGGTGTCCGGCGGCCCATAGACGCTCGGACCGTACAGGGCTCCGGTGTCGAGCAGCCCGGTGGCCGGGACCAGCCGCGCCGGGGCGAGCGGGAAGAGCACGTGCGCGATCAGTGCGGTCGCCGTCAGCCAAGCCAGGATCCGGCGCGTGCTGCGGTACAGCTGCGGACGGAACAGATACAGCCAGATCAGAACAGCGGCGGTCGCCGGGAAGTGGACGTAGGCGTAATAGCTGTTGGCTGCGGTGACCAGCCAGTCATGGCGGAGCAGCGCGTGCTGGACGGTCAGCTCGCTCGGCAGGTGCAGCCGGCGTTCAAGGCGCCAGACTGATGCGGCGTTGGCCGTAGCCTCGCCGACATGGCCCGAGATGATCTGACGGCCGAGCCTGTACGCGAGGAAGAGACCGGCGACCAGCAGCAGTTCCCGGATCGCGGGGCGCAGCCGGCCGCGCGTTGCCTCGGGCTGCGTGACGGACTCGGGCGGGTGTTGTCGCGGTGGCCGTCTGCCGCTCGCGGCACCGCCTCTCCGGGTCCGCGTGCCCGGCGTGGACAGGACGGTCCGGGCGACGGGACTTTCGGCAGGCGTTGGCTGCCGCGAGTCTGAAGCGCCTATTGGCCGTCGTGGTCTGCAGATGGTCGCCTGGGTGCGCCTTTGCGCGGGCGTCATGTGCTGTTGCCCCGTCTCGGCCCTGGTCACCGCCGGCCAACGAGAGGGCGACGGGTCGGCCGCGGCAGCGGTCGGGCTGGTCATCTCACCCCTGAAAAGGGATGTTCGCTTCGACCATGGCAGCTTCGCGGTCGATGATCAAGAAAGAACGTTCGCGTTTATCCTTCGTCACATGCCCCGTGTCTCCGAGTAGCACCGGACCCCGGTCGCGACGAATGCTGTTGACGGCCGAACTGGCCGGCACCCGAGGTGTCGACCTCTATCTGGATCCGGTCTGGCGGTCGATCATGTCGGACCGGGCAAGCTCACCGATGTCCGGTCCGGACCGGTCCGCTCGTTGCCTCTTGCTGCCGGTCGGCGCGCCTGCGGGCAAGGGATCTGTGCGGTCGGTAGGACCGGCGGCGGATCTTGCGCTCTAGGCTGGGCCCATGCCTACTACACCCTTGCCGGAGCGGGTCGTTGAACTTTTGCGGCAGCCGAACCCCGCAGTCATGGCCACGGTCGCCGCGGACGGGCGCCCGGTGACCGTGGCCACCTGGTATCTGCTCGAGGACGACGGTCTTGTGCTGCTGGGACTGGATGCAAAGCGGGCGCGGCTCAAGCATCTCCACGCCGATCCGCGGGTCTCGCTGACGGTGTTGGCGCGCGATGACTGGTACACCCATGTCAGTCTGCAGGGCCGGGTCGTTTCCATCACCGAAGACGTCGGCTTGCGGTATATCGACCGCCTGGCGCGGCACTACACCGGTGACGCATATGCGAATCGTGAGAGTCCCCGCGTGGTCGCTCAGGTCGAGATCGAGCGGTGGCACGCGTGGGGCAAGCTCAGGGAGCAGTGAGGAAAACCGACGGCCGTCGGGAGGCCGGGCACCTGTTCCGGGTGCGGCGTTCGCACTCACAAGGTGACGGATCGGTTGCTCGGCCCTCGATCACGAGACGTCCGACTCCGAGGGCGAACACTGTCGAAACTGCGCCCGATCATGACCCGAGACCTCGGCATCGCGCTGGCGGAAACGCTCGGCTCGGCGGCCGGATGTTTGATCCCGCAACACGGTCTGGTCACCGTTGGCCCCGACGCCGCGACCGAGGCGATGCCACACCTACGGAAGAGACCATCCAGCTCGCCGGCCACTCGCGGATGGCGGTGCGTCGGCCGACATCGCGCTGTGCGAGACGGCGCAGGTACACCAGTCGGCGGGCGATACTAGGGCTCCAGCCACTGGAGGTCGATGTCATGCCGGCACTTCCGTTGTTCCCGACCACGCTCGTGGGCAGCTTTCCGCAGCCCGAGTGGCTGATCGACCGGGCCAAGCTCGCCGGCCGGTTTCCGCCGCGCGTGAGGGCGGCGGAACTGTGGCGGCCCGCTCCGGAGCACCTCGCCCGCGCGCAGGACGACGCGACGCTGCTTGCGATCCGGGCGCAGGAGGATGCCGGCCTGGACATCCTGACCGACGGTGAGATCAGGCGGGAGAGCTACTCGAATCATTTCGCGACTGCCCTGGTGGGCCTCGATCTGGACCGGCCTGGCGAGGCGCTGGACCGCAGCGGACATCCGAATCCCGTTCCCCGCGTGGTCAGCGCGGTTGGCCGGCCGCGGCCGGTGCAGGTGGCAGATGTTCGCTTCCTGCGCGAACACACCGACCGAACGATCAAGGTCACGGTGCCGGGCCCGTTCACCATGTCGCAGCAGGCTCAAGACGACTACTACGGAGACCCGGAAGCCCTGGCGTACGCCTATGCCGAGGCCGTCAACGCCGAGGTGCGTGACCTGTTCACGGCTGGCGCGGACATCGTCCAGCTGGACGAGCCCTATCTTCAGGCGCGGCCGGAGCCCGCTCGTGCCTACGGGGTGAAGGCCCTCAACCGCGCACTGGCCGGCGTGGTCGGCACGACGGCGGTGCATCTGTGTTTCGGCTACGCCGCGATCATCCACGAGCGTCCGTCGGGGTACTCCTTCCTGCCGGAACTTGCTGATTGCAGCTGCGACCAGATCTCGATCGAGACGGCCCAGTCCAATCTCGACACATCGGTGCTGAAACATCTCACCGGAAAGACGATCATGCTTGGCGTGATCGACCTGTCCGACCCCGCAGTCGAGTCCGTCGAAACGGTCGTCGAGCGTGTTCGCCGTGCGCTGCCTCACGTCGCGCCGGAGAAGGTCGTGATCGCCACGGACTGCGGGATGAAATACATTCCGTGGGAAACGGCGACCGGCAAGATGCGCGTCATGGCCGGCGCCGCCGAGGTCCTGCGTCGCGGGTGATCGGCCTAGGCCGCGTATCGAAGTCAGGTGTGTGGTCTGACCTGTGCTGACGTGATTGGGTGCGTGTCGGAGATATCGGCTGCTTCGTGGGAACCGAGTTCAATCAATCTGGTTCGTAACCGCTGGAGGCGCCCCGGCAACTCGCCGAGGAGCCGCTCAACAACGTCGGACGGCAGCGCGGGCAACGGCTTATGGTTCCCGACCGGCCGGACGAGTACGAATTTGGAGCCCGCGCTATTCGTCGATCATGCACAAGAGTCCGAAGTATGGCTGGATTGTCGGCGGCCAGCCCCGTCTGCTGTAGCTGTCCGACCTATGGTTCGACAGCCCCGGCGACGTCCGTGGCGTCGTGTTCCGCAAATGCGATGCCAGATGGCCGAGCGTCCAGGTGGGATGGCCCTGGCCGTGCCGGAGACGAGACCGGTGATTGCGGCGAGGGCGAACTGGCGACGAGTGTCGGTTCGCATCCGACCGCGGGCGCATCATCGAACGCCAGCCCCGTCACCGGGCACGGCTCGGTCTCCGAGGCTGGCCATCACGCCGGCCCTGAACCCACCTGGCACGCTGGTCGAAGGTCAAAAGGCGACAATAAATGTTGTACGTAATAGGTGTCTATACTTTGCTATATACAGGAACTTTCTACCGAGTTAGAAGATTATTTTGGTTATATACCTAATTGTCCTTGGGTAATTCCCGCCCGAGGGGCCATCGTTCGACATATGACACAGGCAGTACCGCGCACTGACAAGGACCTCCAAACCAACATCAGCGACGAGCTCCTCTTCACGCCCGACCTCGACGCCGCGCGCCTCGAGGTGAGTGTCAAGGAGGGTGTCGTTACGCTTGCCGGCGACGTCGGCACTCTGCCCGAACGACACGCCGCGGAGCGGGCCGCCATGCGCATGTGGGGCGTCAAGTCCGTCGTCGACGCGATGGTCGTCCGCATCCCACGGTCGTCCGGCACCGAAGACGGCGTCATCGCCAAGAAGGCCACCCAGCTGCTCGACTGGGCGGTCGATGTGCCTTCCTCGAGCGTCAAGGCAGACGTCGACAACCACGTCATCACGCTGTCAGGCGCCGTCACCTGGGAGTACCAGCGCGACGCCGCCGAGCGGGCCGTCGCCTACATCAACGGCCTCGCCGGGATCAGGAACGACATCTCGCTGAGCCAGGCCGCCACGGTCACCGTCATGAAGCCCGCGGTCGAGAAGGCCATCGCGCGCAACGCCCAACTGCGCACCCAGGCCATCACCATCGACGTCAGGGACCACGAGCTGACCCTGCATGGAACCGTGCGGTCCTTCGCGGATCGCCGCGGCGCCGAGCACGCCGCCTGGTCCGCCGCCGGCGTGACCAGCGTGCGAAACGACCTGCGCGTCACCTCCTGAGCCAACCACCGCCGGGAAAGGTCCGGCAACTCAACCGCGCCCCATGGGATCGTCCAACGCCGCACGCACTGCAGCGCTGGCCGGTCCCATGGGGCGATCCACGCGACGCGGACCGCTGTCAGCCGGCCTCCGTCCGGCCTCGGCCTGCGGCGCTTGAGCGGTGCGCTCGCTCGGGTTCGCGTCTGCACGGATGAGTCAAAAGCCCCGCGGTGCGGTGGTTGCGGTTGACGGTGCCGTTCGCGCTATGGCGCGGTTTCCGTCGCGCGAACGAGCGCAGTCCGAGGTAGCCTTGCTGCATATGGCTACCTTTCGCAGTGTCTCAACGCTTCTTTCCTCGGACGGCACCAGAACCCCTGGTACCGCCGCGCTCTTCACCGAGCCTGGGCGCAAGGGCGGAACCCCGCCGTGGGCCGGCGACTTCCGGCTCGCGAACGGCGCCGGCAACGGCCCCAAGAACGCGGTCGGAAGGACCTTCACGTTAGAGCTGCCCGACGGCAGCACCGGCAAGGTCGTGGTTCAAAGCCTCAAGAGCGGAAAAGGAGGCGTCACGTTGGCGTTGATGGGCGAGGACGCGCCCCCCTTCTGATCAGGGAAAAGACCTTTGGCAGGTCAGACGCCGGACGATGGCAGTCATAGTCCCGGCACGTGTTGGTTTGTGGTCGGACGTCACTACCTGGCGCCGGCGCCAGGCCTGTCGCTCACCGATGATCCTTGGCGAAGTACGCGGCGGCTTTTTAAGGAACTCGTTCTCCATCCGCAGTTCACGGGCTTCGCGTTCCAGCTGACGCAACCGCTCCCGTTCGCTGATGTTTAGCGCAGGTTCCTCGCCGGCGTGCTCGCGCCGATAGGCGGCGACCCAGTTTCCGAGCGTTCCCTCTCCGACTCCGATTTCGCGGGCGACAGCGGCGATCGGACGCGATGTCTCGATCACCGATTTCACTGCCTCTTCCCGAAACTCGGGAGAGAATGTCCTCTTCGCGCGTGCCAATGATTTCCCTCTCCAGACAGACCAATTCTACTTTGGTCCACCTGTCCGGAAAGCCCGAGGCACTTCAGGCGCAACCAACCCTACGGACCCTCGGCAGAACGACTATCGGCCTTCTTGATCGGGTCGTCCGAAGAGCTGGGCACCGGAGCGGCGGCGTTTGGCCTCGTACATGGCCTCGTCGGCATCGCGTAGGAGGGTTTCAAGGGGTTTGTCGATGCTGAACGCCACTCCCACGCTGGCTGCGGGTCGCAGTGTTTGGCCTTCGATGGACACGGGTTGCGCCAGCGCGTCGACGATGCGCCAGGCGGCTGCTAGCGCATCTGCCTCGGCCGTGTCGGGCAGGATGATGGTGAACTCGTCGCCGCCGAGGCGGGCGACTGTGTCGGTCGGGCGAACGCTGTGCCGTAGTCGTGTCGCGACGACTTTCAACAGCTGGTCGCCTGCCTGGTGTCCGAGGCGGTCGTTGACGTCCTTGAACTGGTCCAGGTCGAGCAGAAGCACGGCGTTGCCACGATTCCGGACGTCGGGGGCACGTAGGGCCTCGGCGCGTTCGTTGAACAGCGCACGATTGGCCAGACCGGTCAGCTGGTCATGGCTGGCGTCGTAGCGTAGTCGCTCGCGAAGGGCGACACTCTCGGTGATATCGCGGATGTTGACGACGACTCCGGCAACCGACGGGTCCTCCAGGCGCTCGGTCGCGACCACCTGAAGCCACGCTTTGGCGCCGTCGGCCCGGTATACGTCGAGCTCGCCGGAGCCGCTGCGAGTGCCGCCACGCAGTAGCGGTTCGAGGAGCGTGTCGAGTTGCCGGGCATCGACCGGGCGGAGCACCTCTTCGGCGCGGCGCCCCGCTGCGGCGGTGGGGTCCTGGCCGAGAACGCGACGCAGGGCCGGTGTCCCGTACGTGACCACACCGTCCGCACCTAGCACCAGTGTGATGTCCGAGGCATGCTCGACCAGCGACCGGAACCGCTGCTCTTGTTGGGAGAGGGTGTCGAGGGTTCGGTCCAGTTTTCCGACCAGACGGGCGTTCTCGACCATGATGATGTCCTGGCGGACGATGATCAACACGGCGAGGATGAGAGTGCCCAAGGCCGTCCCCCAGCTACGCACGGTCAGCCCCTCGTCCGACAGTTGAGCGATGAGTAGGAGCTGGGTGGCAACAACGGCGACAAGCGGGGCGAGCATACGACCGCCAAGGCCGCGGTCGTCGCTGCGGGCCACCGCAGACCTGCCGAGACGTGCCAAGCACACCGCGGCGGCCAGCAATAGCGGCGGCAGCAGCCGGATGACCAGCGCCACCGACGAGTCATCAGCGCCCATGACCTGTGGGTTGAGGGCGCGTTCAAGGCCATGAAGCGTGGTTGCCAGACCAAGGGCGACGCCACTGGCGACGGTGAACGGCGCCACTCCACTCACCAGTAGACGCGTGATCGCGAACGCCGAGACCAGCATGATGACCGCGCCGACCACCGTCCACGCGACCTGCTCTGGTTGCTCGGCGTCCATCCCGCCGGTCACCGCGATCGTCCAGATGAAGACCGCGGCCGCCACCATGACCGTGGCGGCATCGAACCAGGGCCCGGCGCGCTGCGGGCCGGCCCGGTTCGGAATCCGGATGAGCATGAAGATCAGCAGCCACGCCGAGCCGATCGTGAGCAAGGCAGACGGCACCGTCCACAGGGTGCTCTCCAACTCCGGGGACGCAATCGCGTCGACCGCACGGACCAGCGCGCTGGCGGTGAAAAGCAGGCCGCTCACCGTGACCGCGCGCCAGAACCGGCGGGCGTCGGGCGACGGTGTCCGCAACGTCAGCCGCCAGGAAAGCCCGACGAACACCGCGTCGACGACGGTCTGCGTGATCCATGAAGCGACCGACGGCGCCGGGCCAACCAGGATCGCGATGGTTGCCGCAGCGAACGTCGCCAGGAGCGCCCAGAGCCACTGTTCCGCCAGTATGGCGCCGGCGGAACCGGCATCATCAGCGTTACGTGGGCTCAGCTTTCTCTTCACTCGTCGAGTTCCCGCCGCCGGCCAAACGTTTATGACACCACGACAGGCGAACACTCGGCGGTATTCACAACGGCGTGGTCCAAGCGAGGCATTGCGCCTGTGCGCCACCGTTGCCAACGATGGCCCCGATTCCGGCTGAGCTGCCGGATTCCGGCTCGTTCGACCTAGACGCGCTCGTAGCGTGACTGATATCCGAGGTGTCGTCCGCCCAAGCCGATCCGGCGTTATGTTGTGGTCATCGTGATCCTCGTCGAGAGTGGTCGTGGTGCATCAGGCGCGTAGTCGCCGACCTGAACGAGGCCGTGCGGCAGGTCGTTGGCCGGCCCGAACGCGGGCCGCGGCGCCGGGACGGTGCCTGCGACGTTCGGGAGACAGAACGGGGGCGCCAGGAAGGAGATCCGCGATGACGGGCCTTGTGGGCGTGGAAGCGGGCGTACCGGTCGCCGTGATCGGCGCGGGAATCATGGGATCTGCGATGGCCCGCAACCTAGTCGCCGCCGGCTTGACTGCCCGGGTCTGGGACCGGTCCTCGTCGGCGACCGGTCCGCTTGCCGATGCGGGTGTGGTGGTCGAGGCGTCGGCACGCGACGCCGTCGCGGACGCGGCGGTGGTGATCACGATGCTGTCCACGGCCGACGTGCTGGACGCCGTGATGTTCGAGGGCGGTGCGGTCGACGCGTTCGCGGACGGATCTGTGTGGGCGCAGATGGGCACGATCGGTGTCCCGGCGACGCTGCGTGTGCGGGACCGGCTCGCGGCCAGCCGGCCCGGGGTCATGTTTGTCGATGCCCCCGTCTCCGGTAGCAAGGGTCCCGCCGAGCAGGGTCAGCTGTTGATTCTCGCGTCGGGGCCTCCTGCGGCGTCCGGGCCGGTGCGCCCGGTGTTCGATGTGTTGGGCCGCAAGACGGTATGGCTCGGCCAGGCCGGCAGAGGCAGCCAGATGAAGGTGGTCGTCAACGCGTACATGTCGATTCTTATCGAGGGTGTCGCCGAGACGATGGCGCTCGCTGACCGCCTCGACATCAGTCACCGGGACCTCGCGGAGGTCATCGAAGGCGGCCCGCTGGACGCGCCGATCGCGGAGGCGAAGCTCCACAAGATGGACCAGCGCGATTTCGCGGCTGAGTTCCCGCTGGAATGGGCGCTCAAGGACGTTGACTTGGCCATCGATTCCGCGGGCGACGATGTGCCGCCGCTATTGGCCGCACTGTCCCAGCAATGGCATACCGCCGTCGCCGCCGGCCATGGCCGCGAAGATGTCAGCGCTGCCCTGCTAGCCCTGCGCTCACCCCATTAGCGATAGCTCAGGACGTTTCAACATTGTCCTGCGCCTGATCACGCTGCGCTTTTGATCAATTCCCGCAGCAGCCCCGCTACGGAGCTCTCGTCGCTCGAGCAACGGGTTAGGAGCAATCTCAGCCCCGTCTCAGGCCGTGCCGAGGGACCTCCTATTAACGGTGGGCACTCTGGGTAGCTCCCTGCGGAAGAGGAGCGCGATCATGAGCGACTACGACCCACCAAGCCCCCATGAGACCTTTCCTGCTCGCCCCGTTTCGAGCGCGACCTCTGGGGCTGCGCCGCCCGCCACACCGACGCCATCGCCAGCCTGGCCGGCGCCGGTAACCAAGGCTGAACAGGCCCGCTGGGCAACGCTGCGGCGATTGCTGTCCACGGTGCGGCGGTTGCTCTCGAACAAACGAAGTGGATGGATCGCCGCGGCGGCGCTGCTGGTTGCCGTGATCGGGCTGTCCATCGGTCTGGCCACGTCCCCCTCGCCAACGGCAGAGCACACCGCGGCCGGCAGCAGCGCCGCTGGCGGATTCGGACCCGGCGGCAACGGCTCGCCTGGAGGTCCCGGATCCGGCACCGCCGGACCCGATCCTTCTGGGCCGGCCGCAGGCGGAGCATCCGGCGGTGGATCCAACGCCCGGTCGGGCCCTGCGGCGGGGGGAGCGTCCGGCACGGTCGACAGCATGTCCACGTCGAGTTTCACCATGACGACGTCGGCGGGTCAGAAGGTGACGGTCAACGAGGCGTCCGCGACGACATACCAGAAGGGGACGAGCCCGACCTCGGCGAGCGCTATTGCTACCGGCGAACCCGTCCTCGTGCTGGGGACGACCAGCGGAACAACCATCACAGCCAGCCAGGTCATCGTCCAACCGACAGACGGCGGGTCGGCGGCTTCCTCGGCGGCAGGGGTGATCCCCTTCCAACGTGGCGCACCCACCACGTCAAAGCAGGTCGGCCAGATCCCGCCGAACTACACCGAGGGGTCGGGGACAATCGTCAGCGGGACGACGGCCGACAAGGCGACGGAAGCTGCACTGGCCGCCTACCCGGGTGGCGTCGTCGACCGTGTCGTGAAGCTGAGCAGCGGCGAGTATGAGGTCCACTACATCGGCGTCAACTGGCCACACCACATCTTCGTCAACCAGGACTACACCGTCCTCGGCGCCAACTAGCCACGTAGCTGCCGGGTGCCGCGCTCTCATGTCGCCC
>Ga0193743_1003358_pt1 | contig 10754 bp, 11 predicted proteins | sample L2c2metaG_FD_143038 | JGI IMG/M metagenome (GOLD analysis project Ga0193743, IMG submission 143038) | Soil microbial communities from a riparian zone of the East river system, Colorado, United States - L2c2 | ecosystem: Environmental > Terrestrial > Soil > Riparian zone | place: USA: East River...
AACAAGAGGTATATGTATATGAAAAAGATTGTGAATTATGTCTCGTGGGGCTTTAATAACCATGCAGATCGGTTTCCGTGGATTAATACATCATCACTGCGATTTGAAATGTGTTCGGCCTTCATTAATCATTTCCGACTATTGTACAAATGGGTACCGGAGTATTCGCATAAACACAATTTCTTGTCGTGATTATTACTCATAATCATGTCTTCTAGCTTCAAATTTCAAGCGTTGAAGTTAGTTTAAGCGCACACAGTCTGCACAGCCTAGCCCGTCAGTCGCTGTGTCTACATAGCTCCGAGTCCGAGAGCGGATCATTTCTACTGGATTCCGGATACCACCAAGAATATACTGATGACTTAAGGGATGTCGCTCTATTCCGACAGCGCATGGAGTTTCGTTAGTTGCAGTGTATTATGAAGACTCCGAGGTACATAATGACACTTTTCCTTGGATGACGGGGATTTGACTTTTTTTCCGTTTTGCATGATGAGGGTTCTTGGAAGGCCGAAGGGAATGGGCCCGTGTCGGTGACCATTCTCGCAGTCCGCAGTTTCTCGGTTGACTGACAAAAGTTGAACGCCGTTATGGCTGATGAGACTGTTCTATACGGCTCCACAGTAAAGATAAAATGAGACTGTAGATCACATCTACATCAGTCAGCTCAGCCGAACGAAGGCTCGTTGCATCTCCCGTGTTCACTGGAGATGAAAAAATCATGAGCAACTAACACACCAAAAATCACCAAGTTTACGGTGGCTGCTCCGGCTTGCATACAGGTATGCTTGAACGAAATCCGAGCTGTACACCTGATATTCCGGCGCTTGATGGTAGATGGGAATATATAGAGTACTCTGAGTAATACATCAATGTCAAAGGTCTAGCTAGACCCAGCGAATCAGTTATAAGGTTGGATAGGACTAGGCGTTTACTCACATTAGGTTAAAACGACGTGGCAGGATGAGATACAAGAGTCAGGGCATACAATTAAAGAGCGGTAGCGTAGAAGACATGGAAAAGACAGCGATAAATCCGGAGAGTGCAAGTAAAAACGGGTCATGCTGCTTATGCTTCGTCCGTCATGATTGCAAAGAATTCTTGCTCATTGATTTCGCCGTCTTGATCAAGGTCGAATTCGTCAATCATAGCTTTTCTGTATTGGACGCGTTGAAAGTAAATAGAATGGGCAAGCAAATGAACGTACAGCTCATCATCCTCTAATCGATCCCCAATCTCCTTTGCTACACGTCTTAGGTTCCGTAGGCTGATTTTCCCCGTTCCATCATCGTCAAATAGTTTGAAGGCGCGACGAATTTCTTCCATTGGGTCTCGTTCCAATATTCGCTCGCTCACTAAGGGCAGAAGCGAGTGGTAAGTTATCCGTATCAAGCATCGAACAGAGCCGCAACGGGACATGGGGCTAGATCTCGGACGACGCGTCGTGACCCAGATCCGAGTACGAAGAGCTGTGAAGCTAACCCCATACCCATGCACAATACAAAAGAACGTGTTTACTCACTGATTTTGGCAAAGTCTTGAAAGTCCATCAGGCCAGTATTGTCTTTATCGTGATCCCGCAAAAGTTTCAGCACCTCTGCCTTCTTTAAATCGAAACCCAAAGCCCGCATCGCGACTTTGAGTTCATGGTAGTCCACACATCCATCCTTATCCGTGTCAAACAGCTCAAATGCCTCTTTTATTTCCTGCTTCTGTTCATCTGCGAGTTCTGGACGGGCATGCGTTCGTCGTTTCGCCTTTTGGGCTGCTGAGGAGGTATACATAGTTTGTTAAGGTTGAAAAGTTTGAGCGAGTGTGACTATGCATTCGCGGTTGCACATGATCTATGGAACATTCGCGTTTGTCACACCCGCTCCAGCGCCTCTTTTATCAGCCCTCCATCTACTAGTCATCCGCGTCAACTGAATCCAATATCTTCTCTTCTCTTGGATACCCGCCTTTTCTTGGATACCTACCTTTTCTCGGATACCTTACTCTTTCAGCCTGTACTTCGATTCTGCAACGATACCCACAACCCTAGATGACACCCCTGCCATTAATGGTCAATGTTTGATAACTATGAAAACAGGGCCCGGTATTAACTTAACTTGAGTAGGATCTTACCGAAAATATTCCTCCAAGCTCAGATAGCTCTGACACAGGTTTGTTTTCTTGGGCTGCGGCGGCCATTGCTTTGTTAAGGAAATCGATATCTAGACTCGGAGGACTCCAGCTGGATCATATCTGACGACGAAGTCAAAACTCGTTCCCCAATTCATCTAGGGAAGACTCCCAAGTCCTATAAAGCTCCAACATCTTTGCTCAAGGTGAAAACTCCAACTGCTCGAGATATTACGGAAAAGGCGCCACAGGTGAAAGGAGGATCTATAACACCGGTCAAAAGTAGTTAGTGCCCACTTTCGCTTACATAGTGCATCGGAATTTTTCTTTCAACAAGCCATAGATGCCTCCTCATCTCCCAGCGCAACCCGAACATTCATCGGTAGTCCAACAACACTATCTCAAAGTGCTTTTGGACCGCGTGGTACTCCGTCCAGCCGAATGAAGGGGATTGAAGGTGCTTTTATCGCATTAAACTTAAGTAATCATCCTTTGCCATTTGCTTACTTTGTGACTGGATTTCGATCCAGCCCCTTCAAAACCCCCCAGAAAGAGTGTACACACACCCAGGGTAAGTTCAATGGTTTAAACGTTAGCATATATCCGAAAGATGATAGGCGGGCCATGAATATGGTGTTGTTGTGATCAAAGATTCCGACGAAGAAGGTACGGTCGACTCTTGACCTTTGTATTTTCTCTATTCACGCTTCGTGTTTCTTCACTAGGCAAGTCAATCGAGGCTAATCTAAAGTCTCACCCAGTAACATCTGTTGTAGATCTGACAGACACGGACACCTCCCAACAACCCACTCAACCGGCGTCCCTCTACGATATCCGTTCTCCTACGTCTACAAATTCGTCCGTTTCCTCGGAAAACTCGCTCTTCTCGGTATTGCCATCTTCAAGCAGTACCAGTTCGGTCGGTTCATTTAAGATAGATTCCAGTGATGGCCCGACTGGGTTTTCAACCAAACCGTCCTCTCCGTCGCTAGAGCAAACAGCGGCTCAGTACTGCGACCGTCTCATGAAATCGCCGCTGCCTCCCACATCCGGCCTTCCTGTCGTTCAAGATGACATCTTCAATGCCCAGGCTTCCAATATAACGATGCGAAAGCGCGCTTCTCCTCAAGTCATTCAATCTCCAGTGCCCACGCAACCCAACTCACCACTATCATCACCTGGGGTTGGAGCTCAGAACCCCAGGTCCTTGCCTTCATTTGCCAGGAGTTCTTTTGGGACTGAACTCAGGCCGGTTATAATCGCCCACAACAAGGAAACGCAAACCCTTCTGGATCGGTTTCATATTGCTTGGGGAACTCAATATGAACTTGCGAGGGGAGTTTCCTTAGGGATCTGGACATGGGAGGAAGTGAAGGGGAAACTCAGAGACGTAACCGGGGACAACGCCCATGCAGCTTGCCAGGTCCAGACCGTTATGCGTGGCAGGTCAGCGGCGTCGGCAAACCCTTCTGACTTTTACTTGTGGTATGTTCTTAGACATCGCTGTTATTAATTTATTTGATACAAATGAGTGCCTTTTTATTCTTTTTCCAGGAAAGAGCTTGACCGCGAGCAAGCTGCGATTGAGGAGAATAAATCTCGAGGGCTGGGTCTCATGGGGGAATGGAAAGGCGTACCCAAGTGGTATGGCGGGCAGGTGCAGCAGGTCATGCGTCTTGTCAAAGCTGACACAGGCTACAAACTCACTCTTGAACCGATGGAAAAAAGACGCTCTCATCGCTTCGCCAGATTCTACGGTTCCAGACGCTTTCTGCAAGTGCGTATGTCGGACACTCTCTTTCGCGAAGAGAACGACGCGATAAGAGCTTTCTTCGTGGCGAAATTTATCCTGTGTGGACGTGTCTTTGTGCCTTTCCACTCAAAGGATGGTGGTTTATACATGGTGGAAAGCAGTGAAAATTGGGAGCGCGAAAGTCAGGATTGGTGTGGTGACCAGTTCCGGAAGTCATTCCGGGAGTTTATTAACTGGCACAATCCCCTTGAAGCAAGGAAAAATTATTCTCAAGTTCAGATTTGCCTCTTTCCAGACCGGACCGTGCTTACCTGTTCCCTAATGTAGGCAATCGGCAAATACTCTTCACGGTTTGCGCTTGGACTATCAAACTCAGTCCCCGCTATCGAGTTTGCGATTGAGGACATCCATTTAATTGACGACATAGGTAAATCTTCCTTTGGAATATTATTTCTCTTACCGAGTATTTTAGCTGCTTCCGATTGGCTCAAGGCAGACGGGAAACCGCCGACGGAAAAATTGATGACCGACGGATGCGGTCTCATAAATCACAAGGCTTTGGTAACTATAGTAAGATCGTTCAACTACGAAAGCCTTCCAGCAGGTATTCAAGGCCGTATCGATGGTTCGAAAGGTTTTTGGATCCTCCATCCAACAGATGAATCCGATGAGCCGAAGATCTGGATTCGAGATTCACAGAATAAGATCAAGAATAGTGGCTTTGATCGAGCTCACCGCATTTTCGATCTCTTGGCTCCCTCTCGCCCATCTTCATCAGTTTCACTTTCTGCACAATCTATCGTCAACCTTTTCTCTAATGGCATTCCCGACTCAATTCTAATCCACTTGATGGAGCAGGGCCTCCTTAACGAAATCTCTCCCCTTTTGGAATGGGACAAGCCGCATGCAATGGTTTTCTTGTGGGATGCTGTCAACAAGTGTGGAAAAGTTTCAGGCATTCGAACACAGAGGCTTACTGCCTCGTTGAATCGAGTCTTGGGTCTCAAGGGGCGTGATTGGGGTCGGGATGAAGATCCAGAGAGAGAAGATTCAGCTGAGGACTCCAAGGCAGACGAAACCCCGTTTTCGACCTTCACAGGGAGGAATAAGTATAGCGGAGGTAGCTGCCTGCTTTTAACGTATGCTCATCTCCAAATTGATAGTTTTCTCTTAGCTCCTCTTGCGTTGTATGAATCAGCTGTAGAGCTGATCCAATCTGGATTTCACCCAGCTCACAGCAAATTGCTTTTCGATAAGATAGGAAATATCATTGAGCAAGTCATCAAAACCTCAGTAGAAAAATGCCATATCCCGATCTCCGAGTCTCTCGGCGCATACGTTGTCCCAGGTAGGCCGTTTCTCACCAAGTAGGTGACCTATCCGAAGTTGCATTAGACCCTTTAGGTATACTCAAAGAAGGCGAGATTTTCTATCGCTCGTCTAGACCTCAGAAGGATCCGCGCACCGAAATGCTCTTTCATGTCCTTACTGGTGATGTAGTGGTGAGTCTCTGTTTCTTTATTTGTAGTTCGCTTATGACAATGTTTATAGGTTGGTAGATACCCGATCCGACTGCCCTCAGATATGCAGAAGGCAAGGGCTTCACCCTCGATTCTAATAATTATTTTGATTATTTAACGTATTCTAGGTCAGAGCTGTCGATGTCACAGAGCTACACCGTTGGCCAGACGTTGTTATCATTCCAACGCAAGGTTCACGTAGTCTCGCTAGCATCCTTGCTGGTGGTGGTACGTTAATCCTTTTGTACTGCTTCTCGATTTTCTAACAATCTCTATTTTAACCTAGATACGGATGGCGGTGAGTTGTTTTTATCTTGACAATCCTTTTACTGAAACTCCTCCTCAGATGAGCTGGTGGTCATTTGGGATCCCTTGCTTGTTAAGGAATTTGAAAATAAACCTTTGACGGAATGTCCGGAGGGTGCGATATCTGAGGCGTTTTTGCCCCTCAATGGTGTCGAAAATGTAGCGCAATTCGTCAATCGAATCCATGCCTTGCCCACGAGAGCGGCCCATGAGGCTTTCCAAGAAACGTTAATGGCCAATCTCGCGCAAAGCAATGTGGGGATTTATTCGACTTGCCATGATCACTGCGTTGCAAGGCACGGATATGAACACCCCGGATCCATTCGCCTGGCATACATGTACGTCAATATCACACCACTTTCTCCTCGAGCTTTATCAACAATGGCTGCGCCAGTGTTGCCACGTTATTAGATGCCAGCAAGACTGGTCATCGGTTACAGCCAGGGATCCTTGAAAAGGATCGCAAGGTATACAGTCCTTGGGCCTCGAATTCTAAATCCTTTCTCGATATTCTGACACGACTGAAAGTCGCCGGCGAAAAGAAAGGTCGAGAACTCCTTGGGCAGCACAGACAAGCGGGATCGAAACTAGATGAGTACGCTCATCGCGACGCTGATCTGAAAGCTCCCTATGAAAATGCTGTGACCCACGCAATTGAGGTATTCAAACGCAAAAACAAGAGAGACTTCACCGATGAACTGGATTTGATTCGGAAACACGTGGACCTCGCCAATATAACATTCAAGAAAGCAATTTCCAAGAAGGACCAAGACTCGCCCTCAAAGTCCAAAAAGGGGTTCCAAATCAAATCCGACCAAGAGGATCTTACACTCAAAGCCGCTCGAGAGTATGCTGAGCCAATCGAGAATATCCTTCTCACCCGCAACGTGGAGGAAGTGAAAGCCTCATACGCATACAGGCTCAACATCAACTTTGCCTTTTCTGTTGCCTTCAACGAACTCTGTCTTATCAAGGCTCGTGCTTCTCCTGAAGGTATTGCGCCAAGTCTTCGGATCTTTGACGAGGGAAAGAGCTTTACGCCTTCGTTTTTGAGAACTCTACTATCTTGCGAGAATGAGCACGGTCTTCCCCGATCAAAGGACTAAATGGTCTACTTGTGGGTTGAATATTTTGCCTCTTCTTGTGAGTTGATGAACTTGGCGTTGACTGATCTTACAAACTTTTTTTCTTAATCACTTGCGACTAGATTCTTTCTGGTTCCTTGTCACCAACCTATAACTGCCGACGATCTCATTTCTGTCTAATATCTTCATTTTTGGTTAACGTTTCTTTGTCACATACATTTACATGACCTCTCTCATCTTTTGCACTTCGTCTTTGTAGCATGTTTACGTATACCTTACTTGTACTTATCTATGGACTCTGCATCATCTGGAACGTGTGAGCTCTATTGGATATTCTCAAGCGGTTCGATGATCAACTTCTTGTTTCTCAAAGACTCTCTATGGCTCCTTGTAATAAACAGGTTTGGATGCCATATGATGATGTACATAGCGTAGCTACACATCTGCTCACTGTGATGCATGATGAACAAACAATTGAGGGCGTGGGAAAGTCCGCGAAATTGCTGCAGTTTTTTTGATTGGTTTTGACGTCGTTATTCTCAGCTTTCTTGCTTTTCGAGATCATCTAGGTCTCCCTTTGACAACATGGTTTTCAACACCCCATCTTTGGATGACTTGATTTCATCTCCAGACACCGACAACGTCGCTATCGCCGTTTCAGAGATATCTACACCTCTTACTCACTCTGGAAGGACATCTCCCACTTCAATCGACGCTGAGATCCCAGATGTCACTATAACGACTGCTCAAAAAAAGAAGAAAAAGAAAAAGTCGAAGAAGTCAGCGAAAGCTAAAGAGGCGGCATCCAGAGCGAAAGCCCAAGACGAGCTCGACTTAGAAGGTCGGCCTCCGGTGCTCTGTATCAGCAGAAATAAACACTGGCGCTATATAAGCTCCTACCATGTACGTACTCCTTCCGAACCCATCTAAGTCAAATTCAAAAGCTCAACCTTTCGCTAGGGCCCTTGGTTGCAGCTGCCTGTGGAACTTCTTGATTCCCTTTTGAGCCTCAATCTAGACCCGGCCACTCTCACAGTGTCAGAAACGCGTCTTCCACCACTTCCACCACCCTCGTCTAGTAATTATGCTAGCAAACAGCGCGACCGTGGCTTTCATGGATTAGGCGACTTTTCGCCTCCAGATTCACCTCGTAACACATTCTCAACGATACCGTTGCCACCACCATTCCCTCCTTCAAAACCTGGCAAGGCAACGCCTCCGCCTATCGACCCCGGCGTCTTCCGCTCGGTGAGGTCCATAAGACAACTTATAGATGAAGCAGCAGAACTATCTGTCCGTGCTTCATCGGGCTTATCTGCGGCAGAGCTGGGTACCATGAGGGGAGCTTCCAGTTTACACGGCAGTCCATGGGCAACTGCTCAATCACTCGGTCTTAATCCACTCGGCATCAGCAATGGAGGGGGCAGAAATGTTGCCATGTCTGCGATGCGGATTCATAGATTACGCGCCCTTGCCGTTCAAAAGCTTGCCCAAGCTTACAAGGCAGATGAAATAGCATCTAGTGTCATGGTTATGCAGGGTGGCAGCGTTTTCGACGATGTTGCAGAACGCGTACTGAAAGTCGGTATGTAAGGCTAAAATACGGTTTTGAGATATCCTAGAAACTAACTTGTATCGCGCAGACCCTAACGATGCGCATGCGAAATACGTTCATTTCTTCCACGAAAAAATCCCTTCTCGGTAAATGCTAATTTGTCGGAGTTAACATTCCTTGCTGATATCGTTTAACCAGGCAATTGGCTGAGTCAACAAATACTAGGGTTCTAGATGAGCTTATTGCGGCCCATCCTCAACGACTCGAATATTATCGTACTCGCGGAATCGTCCATTGCTTCCGCGACGAATTTCCACAGGCGACCAAGGATTTTACCCATGCGCTCAAAGAAGCTAGGGCAGTTCGTAAAGCTCAACTGGTCCATCACAATAATGGCTCGCAGAGCGAATCTCGAATTAGCAAGCATGGAAAGCGTCGGAAAGGTGCTGCAAATCATACAAACGGTCAAGCTCCACCTGACGGCACTAGTGCGATGGAGGGTACCGTTGATGGTTCGGATGGGGAACCTCTGTTAAAGCATCCTTCCGTCCTGGATGATGCTCCAGACCCTATTGAACCTCAGCTTCTCTTTCTTCGTGGGGCTGCTTATCTTCAGCAAGCAATTTATACGATCGAAGCTGCCATCTTAAACATTGAAGGTGTTCGCAAAGTTCCTTCGGTAGATGGCGCCGAGTTAAGATTGTGCTACATCGAGAATTCGAAATATGGCGGCGTCGAGATTGGGAACCCCGATGGGCCGTTAGGCAAGCACGACGGTCCAAAGTCACTTGCGTATGCTGCAATTCTTGGAGAAAGGTGGTTCAAAGATCATATATCTCAGTTGTTAAAGAAGAGTTTACGCGACCACGAGAAGTTTTTGTCGCATTTCGACTCGTTGGACTCACCCAATGCGATGCCCGATGGCGACCTTGCCTACCAAACTGAATATTCGTTCCTCTTGTCCGAGTCCATGCGTCCCGGAAACCATTCCAATCTGCCTCCACCAATACCAGATGCCGCTGCTATGTTCACCACCTATCATCCCCTTCTTGTTGAATCCCATTTCAGTGTTCTTATCTGTCAATTGATGCTAGCCGATTTTGCCACTATTCTTCCGACGTTTACCCGTACCGCGTCTCTTGTTGATGGATTGGAGGGTTATCCGATTTTCTTGCCTCCTAGGTCTATGGCTCAAGCCGAATTCATCGAAGTCCTGGAGCGACTTTCTGGGGGTTGGAGAAACGGAATAAAACCCCATTCGTTGTCAGCCCAGCGCGGCAAAAGCAGGCTTGCAATTGAGGGACCGTCATTTTTCTACCCGTCGTCGCCTACCGTCGAACGAGGATCAAAGCATGAAGCCGAGAACGACCTCTGTGCCGGGTCATCCTCTTCCTCGACCAGGAAAAATAGCGCGTCTAATGCGGCTAATGGGGAGAGTAGCTCAAATCCTGTTCTCATGCAACCCATGAATTCAACGCTCAACGGTCATCACTCGAACAAAGACCCAATTTCCCGACGTTTGGATGCGGCAGAGGCGTTGGACAGTGCTCGCATTTTACTGGCGCCCGTCGCAAAACGACAACGAGAAAGGGCAGAGAAGGCGGCAGTTGATAAGGTGTCTGGAGGGAAGAAGAAGCCTGTGCCAATCAATATTCCGCTCCATGGTCCAAGGGTAGAGGTGATTTTGGCGTGGCTGGGTGCAGTCCATTTACCTGAGCTGGATGGAATGTGACAGTAATGAGGATAATTCTGATATCTAGTGGCTCCCATGTTTGAAGGATATACCCCCCCCTAAACTAATTTTTCATTTCTCTTGCTCTTGTCAGGACCCTTGTTGCTTAAATGACTATGAGAGTGATGAGATTCAAGAAAACTTGAAAAAAGATGTAAAGCAATTTCTAATTTCACCTGCAGATTCCAAATTTGTCGTGTGACAATGATGTGGCCAGACGAAGTACTGGATGATGTTCCTCCTTCAGCCACTTCGAATATCTTCCTCAATTTCGACTCAAAAATCAGACCAAATCTGACATATAGCATCTATTACATAACCTTAATAGTTTCTGTGCTTTTTTTTGTTGGTGTATTTAGAGGTGGAGAGAAATATGTTTGCCGAGAGATGGAGTTTTGACCTCGCCCAAGGGCGTTTGCGAAATAGAAAAACCGACCTAGAGGTCAGTTTTTTTTTAATTTCATCCTGACTGGACTAAACCCGTAAGTACTATGTAAATCAGGCACATGTCCATATAAGGAAATATGACATCACTGATGTGCTCCTCCAGAAATAACCAGCAGCAAGAGGGCCTTCCCTCCCTTTTCATGGGTTTATCTGCTTCAATATCAATGGTAGGGAAAAAAAAAACAGTAATGTGCCTAAACCCATGATTTTTTTTTTGTTTTTTTTTTTTTTTTTT
>Ga0193743_1003360_pt1 | contig 10752 bp, 9 predicted proteins | sample L2c2metaG_FD_143038 | JGI IMG/M metagenome (GOLD analysis project Ga0193743, IMG submission 143038) | Soil microbial communities from a riparian zone of the East river system, Colorado, United States - L2c2 | ecosystem: Environmental > Terrestrial > Soil > Riparian zone | place: USA: East River...
CCAAAACTCTCCAGAAGGGGCAACTCGTCACCCTGGAAGGCACTTTGCGGTATCGCGACTACCAGGAAGAAGTTCACGGGCTGACCGTCAAGCACTGGGTCGCTGAGATCCATGCCGTCAGCATGAGGCGGCTCTCGAGAGTCGAGGCCGCCGATGATCCAGCAGACGGAGCCGGCGACGAGTAATCGCCGCCGCTCGGGTGGATGAGGCCTATTCGGTCTCATCCACTGTTTTTGCATTGTCTCTCGCTCGATGAATCTTGACGAGCCAAGAGCTTATCACGTACTCTCCTATTTCAAATAGGTGAGTGAGTGATGGACAAACAAGTAGAGCTACTCCAAGGGACTCTCGAGATATTGATTCTCAAAGCCGTATCCCTAGGCCCACTCCATGGCTACGGCATTCTACTGCGCATCCAGCAAATTTCAGGTGAACGATTACAGATCCCTCAAGGATCTTTCTATATCGCCCTCTACCGAATCGAACATAAGGGTTGGCTTAAGGGAGAGTGGGGAGAATCTGACAATAATCGACGCGCAAAGTTTTACCGCCTCACTCCTGCAGGCAGCCGTCAGCTAAAGGCGGAGACGGAAAAGTGGTCTCAGATGACTGATGTAGTCGACGGAATTCTTAGGGCTAAACCGGAGCAAATATGAGCTTTTTTGCCAACCTTGCGTCCTGGTGGAACGCCCTCGTTCATCGAACGCGCGTCGATAACGACATCGAAGCTGAGCTGCGGTTCCATATCGACGCTCATACCCAACAACTCATCGACTCCGGCATTCCTCCCCGAGAAGCCGAACGAAGATCCAAAATAGAGTTCGGTCGTGTCGACGTGCAGAAGGAAAAGTACCGCTCCGCCATTGGTTTGCAGCCCCTGCAGGAGATCGGCGGGGATCTTCGATATGGTCTCCGCTCCCTCTACAGAAAACCAGGCTTCGCACTCGTCGCGATACTTTCACTCGCCCTGGGTATAGGGTCGACCACAGCTATCTTTAGCCTCATCTACGCTACTCTCCTTCATCCTTTTCCCTATGACGGCGCCGACTGAATTGTGAACCCCGCGGTCATAGACCAAGCACATCCGCAGGTTCCGACGTGGTTTGCCCTCACCCCATCTCAGTTTGAGAGTTTTAGTAAAGCCAGTTCCATCGACAGCGTCATCGGATTCTTTCCCAATGGACTCACGGCGACAGGTAACGACCTTCCCGAAGATGTACAAGCAGCATACGTCACTAGCAACGTATCCAGTTTCCTGGGCGTACCAGCCAAGCTCGGTCGCGGCATTGAACCCTTTGATGTGCCCGCGGGAAAAGAACCATCCAATGTCGTTGTCCTCGACTACAAATTCTGGCAACACAAATATGACAGCGACCCGAAGGTTGTCGGCCAGGTCCTGCAGCTGAATCATGAGAACTACACCATCGTTGGTGTCATGCCACAGCGCTTCAACTTTACACATGCAGTCAGTAATGTCGACGTCTATATCCCGTGGACTGCAACTCGCTGTCCCAACGTATTTCCATGGATCAGGCTCAAACCTGGAGTAAGCCTTACGACGGCAAACGCCGAGTTCCAATCCTTTCTCGATCAGTTCAAGCGTGAGACCCCAAAACACTTTCCTGCAGCTTTTCAGGTCAGCGTTCAACCGATCATCGAGCCTTACGTCCATCGCAACGGGCATACCCTCGCGCTTCTTTTTGCCTCGGTTCTCCTTCTTCTTCTAATCGGTTGCGCCAACTGCTCCATTCTTCTGCTCGCTCGCGGAGAATCACGTCAACAAGAGCTTGCTATCCGCAGTGCTATTGGAGCGAGTCGTTTTCGCATCGTGCGGCAGCTTCTTATCGAATCGCTCGCCATATCCTGCGCGGGCGCCGTAATCGGCGTTGCCTGCTCTTACTGGCTTGCCAAGCTTCCTCTAAGCCTCATGCCAGACGCCTTTCCCGAGGAAGCCATCATTACCGTCAACCTGCCGATCCTAGCGTTCTCCATAGGCCTTGCGCTGATCACGGGCATGCTCTCCGGCCTCTTTCCTGCGCTGCGCCTCTCGCGCCCAAACCTCTCGCAGGTTATCCAAAGCGCATCGCGTACCGCTGGTGTCAACACCAGCAGGCGTACACTTAGCATTCTGATTAGTGTCCAGATCGCTCTCACCTTCGTGCTGCTCGGCGCAGCGGGGGCGGCGATCGCAGGCTTTCTGAAGATTACATCCACCCAACTCGGGTATGACCCCCACAACGTCATGGTCGTCGGCATCCCACTCAAACGAGATACAAGTAAGAATAGAGTAGAGCGTGCAGCCTATATCGACCAGATCCGCGAAAGTGCGGCCAGCGTCTCAGGTGTTATCTCGGTCGCCGTATCCATGCGAGGCATTCCGCCCGCTCCGCCCTTTAGCGGAATAGGAACACAGGCTCCATTCGAGATCCTCGGCGCACCGTCACAACAGGAACAGCTCGCGGGCATCTCACTCGTCAGCCCCGAGTACTTCCCCACGCTCAAAATCCCTCTGCTCAAAGGCAGGCTATGGAACCAGTCAGAGAACCAGCGCGGAGACTTCGTTGCCGTCGTCAATCAAGCCCTCGCCCAGCGCTACTGGCCCCATGGTGATGCCATCGGCCATCAGATCCGGGTTGACTCGCTCAACGACGACGGAGCTCCTCTCGCTGTAGCCTCTCCTCAAAGCAGCCAGCAACGCCAGATCATTGGAGTCGTCGCCGACTCCCGCAACAACGGTCTCGAACGTCCTACCGCCCCTGCCGTCTACGTTCCCTATACAACATTCATGTGGGACTACACCCAGCTATTCATCCGAACTTTAAACGAACCCCTCGCTTCGCTTAGGGCCGTACGCACCGCATTGCATTCCGTCAATGCTGAGCAAAGAGTGACGATTGTTGCCGACGATCTTGAAGATGGCCTTCAACACCAACCAGTATGGGCTCAGCAGCGTCTCTTCTCCATTCTCTTTTCTTGCTTTGCCACGCTCGCTCTCGTGCTTTCTTTAGTTGGCCTGGGCAGTACTCTTTCCTTTGCAATTGCTCAACGCCAGAGCGAACTCGGTATTCGCATGGCACTGGGGGCTCAACGAGCCCATATAGTGTGGATCGTCGTAAAAGCTAGTCTCGTTACCGTTGCGACCGGAATCTTCGCCGGTCTTCTCTTGAATCTTTTCGTCGGAACGATGTTGCGGCACTGGACGCCGGCCAGCGTCTCCGCTCCGGGGATGCTAGCCTGCGTTACGCTACTTCTTCTACTCTGCGCAACGATCACATGCCTTATACCCGCGAGACGCGCAGCGAATCTTGATCCCACAAAAACGCTTCGTTGCGATTAGAACTGGGAATTTGCGAGAGGAGACGAGAATTGACCCCGCGTTCATCGCAAAACCCCGTTCCGCTTGTTCTGCCTCTAGTTGGAAGTTTGGTCTGTACAAGTGTCGTAGTATCGATTTTCGTTGTGCCCCCAGCGCGCCCGTCTCTCAGTTGGCAACAACTGTTTATCTTCACGTTCCTTTATGTGGTGGTTGCGGCCTGTGTTCATTCACTCGCCGTCTGGGGAGTGTGCCGGGCGTTCCGCGAACACATACAACAATCAACCTGGGGGTTGACTGTCGATATCTGGATTTCCGTTGCCTGGCTGCCGTTGATCGCGATTTTGGACAGGGAAAGGTCGATCTGGGTTTGTGCAATCTTGCCATTCACGGTCGGAAGCGCCGCCCGCTTTTTGAAGCGGAGCATTGACTGGCAAGACAGCGAAGAGCACGAGCCTTCAGGAGGAGCAGGGAGTCGTGGTCTCTTCTACACCGAGGACGCCCCGCCGCTATGGCGGACTCTGTTGCCAAATGCGATCACCGTGTTTGCAGTACAGGCAGGCGTAGCGGCCCTACTGGGAGGACGGACCTGGATTGCCGGGTCTCTATTTGCGATAAGTTCCGCTGTCCTCACCTGGCGCTCGCCTGGTAAACGTCGTACCACGCACTTAGATCAAAATCGACAAAGAGTCTTGCGCTCTTCTGCTCTGCACTCCCTACTTGTTTTGCTACTGGTTGGAATTGCTCTGATGCCGTTCCTGAAGAGAGGACATAGAACGATGGGGATAGAAGCCCTGCTGGGCATCCAACAAGCCCCGTCTTCGCGATCCACGATCGCGGAAGATAAGCGCTCTTCCGGAACAGCATACTCCGGCGTCATATTGATGCTGCCACCTAAGCCACATCAGGAGATCGTACCTCCTGTTCGCCCCGATGGATTGCACCTTGCTGGAGCTCTTGCAAAACCGATTGTGATTCCGTTCGACGGAGCTTACTGGTACTTCAAGCGACCGGATACACGTCCCAAACCCGATGCAAGGGTTCAACGCGGAGATCCCTTGAAGGCGAACATTCGTTCAACAGATCGCATTCCTCTTGTAATGGAGGCACACCAGGTATTGCCATCTTTCAACATGACGGATTGTTGCACGGCTCTTCGAGTGGAGTTAGTGAACGCAGACAATCGTCCGGGCGCTATCACAATAGAGATTTGGTTGAGAGATACCTCTATGAAATCCGCTCTGGCATTGTCCCTTGGAAGCGTCGTGATTCCCTCGAGCAAAGCTCTTTCTATTTCTCTGAAGCGATCTCCCATCAATGAAGTGCTGACGTTCCGCTTTCCACCCGGAGCTCATGGCAGTAAGTTCGATGAGATTACACTGATGATCAGGCCAGCTTGGGAACGAGCACTTGCTGGCTCACAGGTGGCGATTCAAAACTTTGTCTTAGTTCCATGAAGAAGCTAGGAATTCACCTTTTGGTGAAGATCTATTCTGGTCCAGTGGTGATTCATATCGTCGGGCAAGTTGTGGCACCTAACGCTTATATATCCGCTACGTGTGGGTTCGAATCGGGGAGCACAGGCTCCCAAAAATCTCTCTTTATTCAAAAGCAGTGGTCGTCGCCCACCGCGCCACATCCACAATCCCATCAAACCGATGTTCTTCACCCGACGGAGTGTTCGGCGAATAGGCACCGGTTTTATCTTCTACAGAAAGGTTCGGTCTTGTAGCGAGCTGCACCGACCAAACACAGAAGCATCGCAAATTGCAGAAGTACATCTCTCCGACCGTATCCTTCAAGACGAAGGAAGGGTCAGGGACGGCATGAGCAATCATAAGCGAAGGGAAAGCCCTTTACGCGGTAGTCAAGGAGGAGCGTATATGTCTATCAAACCATTTCCTTTCGAGGAGACTCTCTCGCAACTGAATGAGATCGACGAATGGCTCAAGGGTCGCGGCTACGCGTCGCATGACCGAATCCGTAGATATAAGAAGAACATCGGTGACATGCTCAGTTTTCAAAACGAAGACGACATAGACGCGCTGTACAAAATTTCCGACGCGAAGAGACGAGAGATAACTTGGAGTTATGTCGAAGCGGACGAATTTGTACGAGCTGTAGAGCCGCTTCGTGCCTGCCTGGGGGACGATTTGCCGGCGGCGCCGCTATCGAAAGCACTTAATGGGCCGGCCGATCTGTATCTGGAAACCCACACCGTTGGACCTATGACGGATTTCTGCAATTGTCACAGCAGTAATGGGTCTTGGCACGCCACCGGGCCCTTTAGAGCGGTAGAACGGAAGGACCTTGATCGCTCTGCAGCTAGTTTTGTATTTCGCAAAGTAGCGGTAGTATTTTGCTCTTTGATTCTTGCGGTAACGGGCTCTTCCGCAGAACAGACCCTAGGCAATCCTCCAAGCCCGACGGAATCGGCCCAGATTCCCGTCATGGTGCGAGATTCGACCGGCAGACCGGTGAGGGGGTTGACCGCTAGCGACTTTGTTGTTGTCGACCAGAGCGAGAAGACGGCAGTGGATGTTCTCTCCAGCGGCATGGAAGATCGCGCTCACGAGTTCACTACTTACATTCTTATTGTTATCGCGCCTATGGAGATCAGCGGTCGAGCAATGCCCTGCACGAATTGGATCAGTATCTGACAAGTGCGCAGTCCGATCACTATCAAGTAGCACTGCTCGATTCCTCAGGACAGTACTACCCTTTTTCCCAAAATCTTCAGGAATTGAAGAAAATAACATCAACCCTCGCTTCAAAACCCCCATCACCTCAATATCCTGGTGGCCCGTGGCTCCCGGCAGCCGCAAAAGCCATTGAAGAGCTTGGGCTGACGCCTGGCAGACGAGTGATTGTCACTTTCACCGATTATGAATCTAAGAGCGGAGAATCCTATCGTCGGAATCCAAATCTGTTACGGGTCGATCCGATGATGCTTGTCAGCGTGGCCCTGCGTGCTCGGGCTTCAATCTATTCAGTGCAAACCTCCAGACCCACTCCTGTGGTGCCTTTTGGCAGCGCCGCCTCCTCGGAGCAGTACTCTGCATCGGGACCGGCTCTAGCTGACCGCATCAACTCTGAAACTGCTTATCTCGGCCAGATGAGATCGCAGTTGTTGTTCTCCTCCGCTTTGACAGGCGGAAAAACGGCAAATGATCTAAATGAGGCGATTAGGGAAATCAAGTCTGATATTGACGGCTATTACATAATCAGCTTTAAGCCCAATCCACTAGCGTTGGACGGTGAGTGGCATTCGCTGCAAATCACGACACGGTTTCCTCAACTCAATGTCTCGGCCGCCCATTTTTACCAAGCGCCCCTGAGCCATACCGCCGCGGCCGGAGTACCTCGTCAAATTCTTGCTGCTCTAAACTCACCCGACAATACTGACGCATTACCAATATCTCTTAACGCTTGGCTCTTCCCAAACCATCGCGGTGCTTACAGCCTAACGATGAGCGCTGATATTAATCCTCCGACTTCGTCGCAATCTCCTAAGGTTTACGTTTACACGCGATTACGGAACGAAACGGTAAATGTTGTCATGGGAACGTGGACAGAGACCCTTCAAAGATCAATTCATATTCAAGGAAACTCCGGAAACCCTGTGATTCATTGGCAGCAAATGGCGACGGTATTTCCTGGTTCATACACATTGAAGATAGCCGCGATGGACGACAACTCAAATGTGATCGGTACCCGCACGTATCGATTTATGGTTCATTCTTTCGAAAACCTCACCGTTCCCGTAAGTTCACTCGTCATTGCGAGCTCGTGTCTTGCCGATGAAAAGAGAGACGATGCGCGTCGTGTCCTCCAAAGTCCCTTGCAGTGGCATTCGTGTGAACTGGCTCCTAGCTCGCAATTCGTAGTTGGCACGGCTCTGAAAGTTTTAGTGCGTCTTTATCCACGGGATCCAAAGTTTGCAAAGGAGCTAACTAGCCATTGGTCCGCCCGATTAGTTGTGGATAATATGCCAATAGACAGGTCGCATGAGCTCACTATTGCTGAGCAGCCAGACGGTACGGTGACAATATCCAGTGAAATTGAGACAACCAGCGCCATACAACAGGCGGGTAATCATCAAGCCGACGTTGTCCTTATCAGCCCCAAAAGAGACCGCATTTTGCTTGCGCAGTCACATTTCCTTCTATTTTTGTTTCCTCGCGATCGCTAGTATTGCAGGAGCTGTCGCCGTAGAGCCGAGGTGAACAATTGGGTGGGTCTGAACTTCCAGCATTATGACTGCTGGACCTGCCACCTCCTTGGGGGCGCACTAGCGATCGCCGACCTTGAACATTGTCCCAGCTGTCGATTCTGAGTGGATCGTTGCCTATTCGACAGTCGCCAAACCGGCAGTTACTCGTCAGTAAACAGCCTCGAGGCGACAGGAGCCCTCTGTACCCGGTGGCAGAAATTTGCGGCGGTTTGGACTTAGTAGCCCCCAAAACTAGCGGCCACTCAACCCGGAGATCGTTTCGAAACACGAGCCTGGCCGATTTTACTTTCGCGGGGGTTGGACAATAATAGCCTTCTCCCGAACCTTCCGTCGTCGATGCTCCAGAGTCTAACCAAACCTCGATGCAGCAGACGTTGTTATGAAATCAAGTGGAAACTGTCAGTTCAACCCACGAAGTGTTAGCGTACGATTGTTTACGTTTGGTGTAGTGACCCCTGACAGATTGCTCATGCAGCCGCTAAGCTCCTAATAGGGAGATGCATTATGGGATGCCGCAGAACGCGATGTGTTCATTTCTTTCTGATCTTTTTGCTGGCGGTAACTCTGCATGCGCAGGAGATCACAGGCAACTGGCAAGGATTGCTCGGTGGGAAGTTCCGCGTCGTGCTGCAAATCACCAAGAGTGCCGATGGCAAGCTCCAGGGAAACCTCTACCGCATCGATCAATCTCCCCATTCCATTCCCGTCACGACTTTGTCCTTCGTGAGCCCGACCCTAAAACTCACCATCGATGAGCTGAATGCCTCCTATGAGGTAGCGCTCAGTACTGACGGCAAGACGATGACCGGGACACTGACCTCGGGACAGGCGACTTCGCTGATTCTGTATCGCGCCAACCCAGAGACAGCATGGAAGTTTGGTTCATCCTCCCATACGGTCCAAATGGTCTCCGTAGAGAAAGGTGTCAGCCTGGAGGTGCTCGATTGGGGCGGCAGAGGCCGGCCGCTGGTTCTGCTAACGGGCTTGGGAGACACGGCTCACGTCTTCGATGAGTTCGCTCCGAAGCTCACGGCCAGCTATCACGTCTATGGCATCACTCGCCGTGGCCGCGGCGCTTCCAGTACGCCGGAACCCAACGCGACGAACTATAGCGCCGACAGGCTGGGTGAAGACGTGCTGGCCGTCATCGATGCGTTGCATCTCAACAAACCCCTACTCGCGGGGCACTCGATGGCTGGCGAGGAGCTAACCTACATCGGATCGCATTATCCCGTGAAAGTCGCCGGACTCATTTACATGGAAGCCGGTTATCCTTACGCTCTCTACGATCAGACCAACGGCGAGTTGGAACTGGATGCCATTGAATTACGGAACCAGCTACGCCAGTTCATTAATGGTTATGCTCTGGAGCCGGTGAAAGATTACGACAACCTGATCGCCAATCTGCAGCGGGTTGAAAAGGAAGTCAAAGAGCAACAGCAAGATACGGGAAAGCTTCCTCCTACGCCGGTAAGCCCGAGGATGACTCCGGATCTCTTCGCCATCTTGGAAGGTCGGGAACGTTTCACCACCATTCACGCACTTGCCCTCGTGATCATGGGCGATGAAGACAATCCACATCCCGCATCCGAAGATGATCCCAAATCCCGCGCCGAAGCCGTGAGACAGGCACTCGAGATTCGCAACAAAAAGCGGCAAGTCGCAGCCTTCGAGCGGCAAGTTCCTTCAGCACACATGGTCTTGATCCCGCATGCGACACATTATGTATTTCAGTCCAATGAGGCCGATGTCCTTCGCGAAATGAACACCTTCATCGCCACACTGCCCCCAGCAAAATAGGTTTCGCAGCGGAACTTCGCGCAAGCAACCACGAATGCCGTGGAATCGGTTCGACACTTGGGACGATTCACATGAGTGATAAGTCGGCATCTCGTACAAGTGGAACTGTCAGCTCAACCCACGGAGTGTTAGCGTACGATTTGTTACTTTTGGTGTAGTGGACCCATCTACCTTGCCGGAAATTCCGGGCTTCGCGAGGTTAGGGCCTTCTGGAGGGTCGCCTTCAGGGTTTCTGCTGGCTAGCGAGAGCTAGCCACACGTCTGGTCCTAGCTTGGATGAGCTTCTGAGATTCCACTAGAGCTGCGACCTTGATGTCCTCGAAGACAGCCGCCTCAAAAAGAGAGTTTCCACCAGCATTCTTCCTCAACTCTGGCAGCTTTTGTTTGACGGCGCGATAACTTGTAAGCATCTCCGGAACAGTCGTAACATCACCCGGCTGCCGGAAAATGTTGCGAAGCCCTGCCATGAGCCCCTTCGGTCTCCCGAAGTGGATCATCGGGTCGATTGCGTTGACATCACTCGTAGAGCGTTGTGCTCGATAGCGCTTGCTTTCGAAAATGTGGACTTGATGCTGGCCCTTAGTGGTCTTGGATCGGTAAAGAGCTATTCCCAGTTCGAGAGGCATATTAAAACGCGGAATTCCCCGCGAGACCTCAATGCGGGACAAATCATGGATGGAAAAATTTGATCGCTCAATCAGTCCGATGATTGTTTCCAAACGGCCTTGCTTCGGAACCGCGAGAGTCGCCGTGACATTCAATCCCAGCTGAGTAAGACCAACGATATAAGCGAGGTATAGACTTTCGAATGGTCCGTCGTAGGGAATGTTCAGAAAGACAGATTCGATCTTCTTCGACTTGGGCACGCGCACCTATTTCTTCGCGGCCTTGTAGGATATCTTCTTTGCAGCCTTGTAAGCTGCACGTACACGGGTCGACCTCTTTCGAGCGGTCCCGAGTGCGCTGGAGGCACGCCTGGAGTTTTTTACTCTGCTGGGTGTGCTCATAATCGAGCGCACGGCTGCGACACGGTCGGAGCTGATGCCTAGGATCTCCCCCATCTCTTCCGGAGTAGGTACCGAATTGCGAATAACGTGAACGCTCATAAATCTATTATATGTTCACTCCTGATCTAAAAACCGATCAAAAACCGAACGCGTCAACGACATTGCCTTGGAAGAGCGATCCTTTCCGACCGCGCTGATGTCCAGCAGCTTTTTCGCAGGCGTCACAATCGAGTGTGACAATCCAACACGAATCCTTACCGGGGGGGTGGCCACGGGCGAGTACGAGTGTCACGCTGCACTAAATTCCCAGAATCACGCTCGTTTGTTTTCAATCTTTTTCCGGGATTTAACTGCATTATCGCTGCACTGAAATCCCGGATTATTGCACGTAAATCCCG
>Ga0193743_1003361_pt1 | contig 10750 bp, 10 predicted proteins | sample L2c2metaG_FD_143038 | JGI IMG/M metagenome (GOLD analysis project Ga0193743, IMG submission 143038) | Soil microbial communities from a riparian zone of the East river system, Colorado, United States - L2c2 | ecosystem: Environmental > Terrestrial > Soil > Riparian zone | place: USA: East River...
TCCGGACAGAAACCCCAATTCCTGGATACGGCCTTTTCTGCTACTATCGGGGGTCCTGTCACACCCTTCTCATTCTTCCCTCAGCCCCCAACCTTCGTTCTTTCAAGCTTAGGACCACAAGACATGCCCCCCCGTATCTCACCGGACCGTGGTAGCCACAGAGGAGGTCGTCCTTCTCGCGGTGGCCACCGTGGCGGTGCGTCTCGTGGGAGCCAGACTGGTGGCCCTTCGAGCACTAACTCCAGCGCGACACCCACACAATCCTCAGCATCAACTACTACTTCTACAACCCAGGTAAACCCTCCCAACCCCTCCAGAGGACAACCATCTGGCCATCGTTACCGCGGCGCCAGTCGTGGAGGCACACCAGGTAGTCCTTTAAGCGCCGTAGCAACCTCAGCCATTAGCGCTGCTCCAATTACCACCGAGATCCCACCCACTACCAGTCCCTCTCAAATCACAGTCAGAGGTCGTGGTCGTGGTGGACATCGAGGGGGTGCGCGAGGCAGCTTCCAAGTCCCCGCTACTGATTCTCCTTTCCGAGGAGGTCGTCCTCCCCGTGGCCGTGGCCGTGGAGATGCAATTACATACAACAGAGAATATGTCACAGACACAGGTTCCACAGCAAGCATCCCAGGTTAGTCATATTATTTATACTATCTACCTATCTGACTTCCTCCTTCGTTTAGATATTGCGGACCATATAACAACCTTTGGCGCGAAGAGACCGGGCACTGGAGGACGCAAGGCGACGATTATTATCAATGCGTTCCCAACGACCGTGCCAGACGCTATAATTTACCAGTATGACGGTGAGACCCCCTCTTGAACAATACCATAAGCTTAGACATTCATTCGCCGTGATCTACTTTTATAGTTGGTATGTCGATATGTCGGATGATGATGATAGACTGGAACTTGACTCAAATCGGTCTACAGTGATCCACAGTGGCAAATTGCCGCCGAGATTAAACATGGAACTGTTGAGATCGCTTCAAGAAGAAGAAGCTACCACTTTCAGTCCAAAGGTCGTATATGACGGACGGAGGATTATTTTTTCGGTTCGCGAACTTCCATTAGGTTCAACCGATTCCAAGAAGGTGATATCATTGGTGTAAGTTTCAATCATTGTTTTTATACTTACTCCGTTGTCCAGTTCTACGTCAGTCGTTCCCGACCCAACGGACCACCGAGAGTGTACGAAATTACCTTGACGAAAGCTGCCACGATGAATTCGGCGTAAGTCCCAAAATCTGTTTTTCCAAAATTTATTTCATTCCATTATTGCGTACAGATTGCTCCAAAGCTACACAGCGCGCGAATTGTCGCACAACGAAAATGTGTCGACGATTCTGGCGGTTGGTCACTTTTTCATGCTTCTATTCTAATATACACTAACATTTTCGATTGAACTTTGAGGCGCTCAACGTCGCAGTCAAAATGGAGCCAAACCAAACCCATCCATTTAATAAACGCTCTTTCTACATACCTAATGACAGGGTAGATATCGGAGGAGGGATTGAACTCTGGCGAGGCATCTTCCAATCTGTGCGACCCACCTATGGTCGTCTAATTGTCAACATCGATCTCTCAACTGGAATGATGTACAAAGAAGGAAACCTCCTCCATTTGTGCATTGACTTTTTTGGACGTGGACCAAATACTTCCCCGAACGATATATTAGTTCCAGGAGCTAGATTCGGAGATGCGGAAAGACTTAGGCTCCAGAAATTCCTGTCCGGAGTTCGCGTTCAAGTGTCCACTACTGGCACGAGGGAAAGAGTCGTTCGTGGGCTGAGCAGGCAGGGCGCAAATACACTGACTTTCGAAACTCAACCGGGCGTCAAACTGACCGTTGCACAATATTTCCAATCCTTGGGCATAAATTTGCAATATCCATCAGTGATATGCGTTCTGGTGCGCGTCTTTTCTGATGCACAATCACCCACCTATCTACCCAAGTTTTGACAAGCTATTTCATCGCAGGTTGGGCAGGTCGCCATGGTACCTTTGGAACTCTGCACAGTTCCAAGGGGCCAATTTATGCGCAAAGAAATCCCCCCGGACAAAATCCGAAGCATTTTGGACTTTTCTACCAAGAAACCTCACGAGCGACTCGAGAGTATCAAGGGTGGCCTACAGGTGCGAGATATTCTTTTTTATGTAAATATCCAATTCGCGAATCCCTCTTTCTTTTCTTATTGGGGATCAGTACCTTCGATATGGTCAATCTGAGTATGTCCGAACCTTTGGGATGACTATCGATGAGAATCCACTTTCAACAAGTGCTCGGGTCATCAAGCCGCCGAGGTTGAGGTACAACGAAACCTCTCTTCAACCATCCATTGTCAGTCTGATATACCTACTTCTCTCGTGTTCTTTGTATAACTTCATTCCGTATGATAGGACCCAGATCGTGGAGCTTGGAATATGTTTGTTTATTGAATCAATTTTGCCATTCGTCGTATTAATTTTCTCACAATTTAGGATCGACAAGAAGTTCTACCAGCCCAGTAAAATCGCTGGATGGGTCGTGGTGATTTACGAAAGTCAGCGTAACTTTCCCAAACCTGCGTATGAAGGATTGGTCAAGGGTTTTTTGAAATCTTGTGCTGCAGTTGGTCAGTATTTCAATATCTACTGTCTAGATAGTTTATAGGCTCATATTTTTATTTGTCTACAGGGATCACGGTGGACAATCCTGACCCAATTTATAAATTCGAAGACGGCCAAGGCTCTATCGAAAAAGTAAGTTCATTAAAACGGGGCTTATTTTACAATATACTGATTCCTTGTCTATGATTAGCATCTCAGGAACGCGGTCACCAATTTTCAAGGAAAGTTCAAGGAAAGGCCAACTTTGATCGTCGTTGTGCTTCCGAATTTCAGCGGAGGAGACATCTACAACGCTGTTAAACAGTAAGTCCAGGTTCTTTGTCACTGTCCATTTTCACCGTCAATCTAACTGCAGTCGCAGTTTTGGAGATATCACGGTATGAAAGCTTTGCTCTATTCTCGAACTTGAAACATAAACACTCCTCTATAGTTTGGTATTCCGACGCAGTGCCTCAAATCGTTTTCCTGCAGGAAGGCCAATGACCAATATTGGAACAATGTTATGCTCAAGTCGGTCCCATTTTCTTGCTAAAATTTCCATATTCTGATTAAATAATATACAGAGTCAACGCTAAGTTAGGCGGAATCAATGTCATCCCCGACCCAAGTACTTCGCTTGCGGCACAAGCCCTGCATGATCCGGCAAATCCAACCATCGTCATGGGCAAGTGTCCTCTATCTATCCCACTTAGGATGTTTAAATTTTCGACCACTAACTGGATACATTTTATCATCAGGCGCTGATGTTATGCACCCGCCCCCAGGTGTCAATCGTCCGTCATACACTGCTATCATTGGTAGCGTCGATTCGCATACGGCGAAGTACACAGCTACCAGCCGTGCGCAGACAGGAAAACAGGAGATCATAAATGATATGAAGGAGATGTGCAAAGTATTGATAACCTTTAGAGCCTACACATGAGTCCGAGTTTAACTCTTCTCCGCAGACGATTTTGGCTGAGTACAAGGAGTACCAGGTGAATGTGGAGAAGAAAGAGTTTGACCTCAGCCGGTTGATATTCTACCGGGGTGAGTAATCTGGATGGTATGATATTTCTCCTCCCTTTCTAAAATATTAATAGATGGTGTTTCCGAATCGCAATTCAAACAGGTTTTGGAACTCGGTATGTTTTCATGGCTCCTTCAATTCTTCCTTAACCACGCCCTCTAACATACATATTAGAGCTTCCTATGATTCAAGGTGCTTTATGCCCAGTATATGCCAATAAGAGAAATGTTAATTAGATATGGACAGCGGCCTGTGAGGAATTCGGGGTCAACCCGAAAATAACTCTTGTCATCGTCGGAAAGCGCCATCATATCCAGTACGTTAAGGAAGATAATGGGTTGCATATTACAGACCTGTCATTAACGATGTTTCCTTCTTTCTTTTCCAGATTCTTTCCCTTGCCCAGGGAAGGCGACAGGAGTGGAAATTGTTCCGCTGGAACTGTTGTGGATCAGGATGTCACCCATCCTACCGACCACGATTTTTATCTCTTGAGCCATGCAGGCATCCTGGGTACGAGCCGACCGGCTCACTATTCTGTTCGCAATTTCTATTTAGTCAATGCAGAATCCGATGACTGATTTTCTTTGCCTTAGGTTTTGTACGACGTGAGTCACAGCTTCAAGTGCTCAAAAAAATTCCTCTAACGAGACTAATATGTTTCTATCTTCACCCAGGATTCCGGCTTCAGGTACGCCCCTCATCTCCATGATTTTGAATTTGCTACTAATGTTACGGCCATTTTACTCAGCGCTGACGCACTGCAGTCTTTATCGTACTCGCTTTGTCATTTATATGCGCCATCCACCCGATCTGTGTCAGTTCCTGCACCTGTATATTGTACGTCCCTTTCTAATTCCTCCCTTAAAATCTATTGACGTGGATAAATTTGTTTATTAGATGCCGACTTGGTTTGTTCTCGTGCCAAGACGCATTTCGATCCAAAGGAGCATCTCAATTTTGATGCTGCAAGCACTGTATCTGGTTCAACGGACCTCGAAGCTTTCAAGGGTGCATACATGCCTTTGCATGCTAATCAACAGAAGGCTATGTACTTTGCTGTGCGTTCCCAACTGCCATAGAAATAGTCGAGTCTTTTCGATCTAACAGGACATTCTATAGTGACCTTCAAATCAACACCAGATGCTACCATGACAGCCCAGCCCAGCCCAGCCCACGCAATTAAAGAGTCAACTGTTCTGAATGCCTATGTTGAACTCTAGTTGATACGTGTTCGTTTTCAATCCCCTAAGTGCCCAGTAGTGAGTTGTGAATTTCTGTTTCCCATATGACTCTTGTCCACGTAGTATGTTTTCCCTCCGCCGCTGTCGAGATTCGAAGTCTGTACAATGTATAAATCCAGTGTGAAAAACCCAATGAATATGTTATCCGTCCCTGACACATATAAAATAGAGATTTGAACCTGACTGGTCTTGACACCTGTTCAACATTCAACGGTCAATGGTCAACGGGTGTCGTATTTGCTTAACAAGAACGCCGCTACGTTGTCGCATCTGAAAATGGCTCGTGGTATATCAAAAGACTGTGTGAGCGAATTATCTGATTCGAAATCTAAACGCGCATTTTACGAGTCCTATTATTAGACCCTTGTAATCTGGTCAGGTCGGGCTTCGTTCGTCCACATGACGGGGATAAGCTTTACTTAAAAGTGCAGAAAGACAATAGATTGGGCAATTATTAGGTCTGTTCTTCCTCCACATCATTTAGCTTATGAAGAATCCAGGGTTGAACTCTTGTCTAGCGCATTGCGTTCTACTCTAGCGGTTACATGATGGATACTTATGAAATCGTCATAACGAACGCGCTGTATATGCAGTACTTGTCTGCATGGTCGTCCTGAAAACCAAAGAATGGTTAATAATGACATCTGATAGCACATTGTGCTGCATCACGACCAGATGAGGGCGTGGATGGACGTCAGATTTTCGGCTATCGAGAATAAATGAGAGCTACATTCTAGTACAAGAAAATATATTAATAGGGAATGCAGAGGGTATGTGACACCAAGATCTCGATTAAAGCGACAAGTAACCTCTTCCCTACAATAAGCTGCTGATCTATTAGCTCCCTGACTCTTCACCCCTTGAAATGTTTGAATAGGTGGAATCTGAGGCGTGTTCAACGCAGTATGTGCCAGGTGATGCAGTAGGTACCTCGTCCCTTTCTTTCTTGTTGGTCGGAAAGAATTTGGGACCATAGTCGATGAATAGTTCTTCACCTTGCGAGATTTTTTTGGCTAGAAACGAAATGATCGTTTAGAATCAAATATGGCTTTTTTTTGTTGAATAAATATGCACGTACAAGCGTAGATGCCTATCCTATGTTCTCCATTGACGAGCATAACTAGAAGGGTTTATGTCACGCCCCCAAAGGGTTTTGAGGAAGAGAAAAGGACGTTACCAGTGCTGCCACAATTTGGGGTAGAACTATGGTTGATGTATCTGGTTTCATTGCCCGACGAGCCACTGTCGAGAGAAAAGGTTGAGTTGAGCTCAAAAACGTAGGAGCGTCCCTTATGCACCGCAACCCCACTAGTCAATTTGCGTTATGGCCATAATGAACATCGAATACCATTATTTGGAATGATAACGACATACTCACTCGCGTGAGTGAAATGTAGGTTCGAAGATCAACTCTCCGACGTATTCTGTGGATTTAACGATAAAGTCAGGCGTATTTAAAAAATGAAAGCGACGCGAAGTGCAACATACCGGAGATCAAGTCTCCTTTTTGGCAAGGTTCTGACATGAAAAGGCCGAGACCCCATGTACTCTGACGAACATGTGTTCTCTACAGTGCCAGGGTTTCAGTGACGAGTGGTTCGGGTCAAAAGAATCGAGAGGCAACCTTGATTTCACCCCGTCGGATGCCGCTATTCTTGCAGAGATTTTCATCTAAGATTTTTGGTGAATTATCTTATTATTTCACCAGAGTTATTCGATTTTTACCCCTTAAATGAAATTTGTTGAGCGGACTGGACTGATAAGTGAAACAGAAAAAAGATAACGATACGTACTTTGTACCACACGAAAGGCATACCTCGGGATCACATTCAACATTCGCTTTGAAACAAGAACATTTCTTTGTCCTACATGCTTTTTCAGTCTTGGAACAAGTACAGCCTTTCCATCTTCGTTGGCCTGAGGGGAAGGAGATGAAAAAGTAATGAAAACAAAATAAAAAACGCACTTACATGCCTTGGCACAGCGACAAGTATTCCTACAATGTGCTTTGTTGACGAAGCATGGACAATTTGAGCGAGAATCACATGGACCGTCATGCTTGCATGGTCGGTTTCTGGAAAAAATGGAAAGATGAATGCTTTGGTAAGGTATGATCGATGACGATCTGAACTTACGGAACGAAAACACTAACTCTTTCCTCTATTGAAGGGGAATAAGAGGAAGTTTTGAAGAGACGTTATAATGATGTATACCAAAAGAACCATGGCTATGGTGTTTCCCTTTCTCTATTTGAGGTGGTTTGCGATAGAGAGCACGTTGTCTATAGACCTATAATACAGGAATTTTGAAATCTGGTGTTGGTACTGGTGCATAAGCAACGCGACTAACCTCGCGACATGGTTTACGACATATTATCGCCAAATCACAGGGCAAGGTATCTGGTGAATATTCAAGAATGGCGAATAATGTTTCGATGTCTCTCTGCGTCCAAAATGAGGCCTATGGGATATATCCGACGTCAAGTTGGACTTGGAAGGGAATCGTACAGTAACTTACGATATTGCTAGAAGAAGGGGCAGCCTGGAGGAAACATTGGAGCCCGCACGGCTCTCTGACAGACTCGTGCATCTTGGAGTAGGGAATTTTGGGAGGGACAACATTTGGTAGGTGAGTGTCGACCACTTATGAGTGGAAGATGTGAAGTAGAAGGTTTCGAGTGTGAAAATTACTCACGATGCGTTGTACAGTATCCTGTCATGCAATTGAAATTATTGCAGAAAGTTGAAAGGAAGTAGTCCAAAATTTCCTTGGGTCTGTCGACAGTGCGGGTGACTATTTGAGACAAGTTGGCGCTAGGACCATGAGATCGCCACTTTGGCATGTCTCTATAGTGGCATTATTCAGGTTTTGAAATTTGAGTAAGTTCAAGTCGTACCGTCGCCGACCAGATCTTATGATTTGATCAACTGGAAGAGGAAGAATGCCACTTTGATCAATATCTTCCAAGGTCATTCCATGATCTTGAAGTAAGCTACGCGTCGTTTCTATGTTAATGACCTCTACTGGAAAATAAACAACAGAACCATCAGAAATGAAAGCATGGGTCTAGAAGAGTGAAATATCGCACAATCAGGATCCCTATTGGGTTGATGCCACGCGAAGAACTTGTGCTCGCCAATGTCATAAGGGTAATCATAAGCAGGGTCGTCCGAGTTGGGAATGAAGAGTAGGAAGTCAGAATCATCTCCTACCATTAGGTTTCGCGAGATTGGCGTGCAAGCTTCATATGAAGGAGGTTGTAACAGCTGGTTTTCTTTGATTGTGTGTACGTCTGTAACGTAAATCGTACTCTTTGAGCCGTTTGCTATGTCCCAGTCATCGAAAGATTCGGCAATGGTGCTTGGAGCGTCGCGCCGAGATGGCGGTTCCTTTAAAGTAGATTGGGATTGCCCAGAGGACGTTGTGAGTGGGTTTAGATGGGTTCGGACTGGACGGGAAAGACTTTGGAGGGTTTGCTGACAATGATTCTGTTCCCAAATTGAGAAGTCTTCCCAGACCGATTTGTAAACCTGGGAGGCGACGGCTCTGATGTCCGAGAGTCCTGAGTCAGCTTCGTCTCCACTTTGCAGAGATGTATCTAGCATAAAGGGATGGATTGTGATTACTAGAGCGCAAAGATTTAAGCCTTCCTCAGAGCCAAGGTTGACGACTGGTTGGCACTGGCAACTAGTACGTCTGTATAGCTGCTACCCAGGGCATATGACGATAAGTTACACTGTAATGGCTTCTGACCGATTGAATGTAGCTGCGCTGAATCCTGAGTCTGTGGTCAGATTATTCAAATTGGGAACGCGCGCAAAACTAATCATTGATACAGTGATACATCACGTGACACCAAACCCAACTTCACATCTAAAGTAGGAAATAGAATAAAAAAATTCATCCAAAGCAGTCATACATAAAAATGAATACATCAACGAACGGCTAGCTTCAATGAGATGTGTGTGATTCGACACCAAGAACACTGGTGCCCTTCTGCAAAAGCAAAGAAAGTGAGCAAATCGAAACACCAACAAACGAAGAAAAAAAAACGAACCTTCCGAGGGCATGAATGAGATACCTTGTTACATCCCCACACCCTGACCTCCTGCAAGTTCCCACAACCACCCTTGTGCACCCCTCGAACCAGTTCGCCTTCAAACCACATCTTCAACAAGAAATCGTCTACAGCTCTGCACCATCCCACATCCAGCTTCTTTAACTCACTCGCCAGCAGTCCAATCACTTTCAACGCATCCTCACCTACATCCTTCCATCCATTGATATTCAATTCCTCCAATTGTTTTCCAGAGTGGTTTACCAGACTCTGTAGTGCTAAACTTCCTAAAACTTCATTTCGTGACAAATCGAGAGATAGTAGAGGGGGATTCTTCCATGCGGTGAAAAAATTGGACACGCCTTCATCCGTCAACTCGGGGAGATGAGTTAGAGTTAGAGACTGGAGTGTCTTCGCATGAGGTTGAAGACCTTTTGAAAGGAACTGGTCTCCTAAGAGACTATGTTTGGAGACGTTGAGATGAGTCAACGATTTGCCTATCGAACGCATCAACACTATCATCGCGCTTTCGTGGCATGACTCCGTTGGATCTGAAAGGTCGAGATGCCTCAATCCCCCTTTAAGCAGCTTGATCTGACTGAGGAAGGAGTCGTTCATATGTCCAATTTCTTTCAAACGGAGGTCTGTGATACCAGGACAGTTTTTCACAAGACTCGCCATGCAGGCCTCATTGAAACGAGGGCTTTGGGTGACGAGAAATGCTTCAAGTTTCGGATGAGACTTGAAAAATGCCTGCCACGCTGCAGGTCGAACGAGGAAAGGCCCGAGAAGTTCTAGTCTTTGTAAGGAGGGAAGAGACGTGCTGAAAACTTTGAAAGAAGCGTCATCAAGGTGTCCGCAGAAATCAAGGCGTAGCGAAATAAGATTTGCGTTGTGGTATGCAAGCGTCTCGAGAGCAGGGGACGGTAAATCTGACAAGATCTACAGTAAGTACGGGAAATTGTGAGGATACCTGGATGATTGACATACTGGTGGCATCAAACAAGGCAAGAGTAGAGTTCCCAGAATCATAGAAAAGCTGAACGTTCTCGGGCGTTCTAAAAATCAGGTCAGAAGAGAATGCGATGAAACCCGGTTTGTACTAACAGCCCTCGATTCTTTGATAAAGCTTTGGAAATAGCTTCAACATTCAGAGAACCAATGTCTCCTAAAGCCTCTATGTCGTCTATGTGTTTAGTAACGAGCTGCCGTTCATTCGTTTAGCATGCTTTCAGGTAATGGTGGTACTTGCGCTGACCTGGATGCAGATGGAAACGAGCGTAGGAAACCTCTTCTCCTCAAAGGTAGTGATGTTCCTCCTGTCTGCTGGCGCCCTGCATTTTTTCGGAGCAGCAGGTTTCTTGAAAGGATCATTGCCGCCTGCTTTCGCACATTGGTGGCAGAGAAAACCCGTGCCAGAACTCGCCGCCAAGGTGTATCTAGTCTAAAGTGGTTTCAATGAGAAATGTTATGAACTGTGTTATGAACTGCTGAGAAACGTGTAACATACGACCGTGAATTGCTTCTCACACACTGCACAATTTTCAAAGCTTCCCACTGGTGGCTTGGAGGTTCCGTTCGACCAAAGTGATTTTGAAAGCGCGGTATAAGCATCGTCATCTTCGTCATCGTCACTGCCTTTATTCTTCTTCTTCTTTTCTTTGGCTTTCAACTTGGCCTCTGCGGCTTTTGTGAGTTTTCGCTTTTTGGCTGGGGCCGCTTTTTCTTCGTCCTCTCCGTCTACATCCATAACATCACCAGCAGCATTTCCGCCTTCAGGTTCATCGAGATCATCAGATGCATATCCAGAAACCTGAGACAGAT
>Ga0193743_1003362_pt1 | contig 10750 bp, 12 predicted proteins | sample L2c2metaG_FD_143038 | JGI IMG/M metagenome (GOLD analysis project Ga0193743, IMG submission 143038) | Soil microbial communities from a riparian zone of the East river system, Colorado, United States - L2c2 | ecosystem: Environmental > Terrestrial > Soil > Riparian zone | place: USA: East River...
AGCGCGGCTGTGCCTTCCAGCACCGGGTGCGGAACCGGCAGCCGCTCGGCGGCGACACCGGCGACGGGATGTCGCCGGACAGGATGATCTCCTGCCGCGGCGGCGCCGCCCACGGACGGATCACCGGCACGGCGGAGAGCAGAGCCTGGGTGTAGGGGTGCACCGGGGCCGTGAAGACCTGCTCGCGGGTGCCGCGCTCGACCACCTTGCCGAGATACATCACCGCGACGTCGTCGCACAGGTGGCGGACCACCGACAGGTCGTGGGCGATGAACAGGTAGGCCAGCCCGAGGTCGGCCCGCAGGTCGGCGAGCAGGTTGAGCACCTGCGCCCGCACCGAGACGTCGAGCGCCGACACCGCCTCGTCGCAGATCACCAGGCGGGGTCGCAGCGCCAGGGCCCGCGCGATGCCGACCCGCTGGCGCTGCCCGCCGGAGAACTGGTGTGGATAGCGGTCGGCGTGGTCCGGGTTGAGCCCGACCCGGTCGAGCAGGTCCTTCACCTCGGCCGGCCAGCGGTCGCGCGGCACGACACCGGGGTGCACCCGCCACGCCTCGCTGATGATCTGCTCCACGGTGAGCCGTGGGTTGAGCGACGCGTAGGGGTCCTGGAAGACCATCTGGATCTGCCGCCGGGTGTGCCGCAACTCGGCGCCGGACATCGCCAGCAGGTCGCGTCCTTCGAAGTGGACCGTGCCGGACTGCGGCTTTTGCAGGCCGATGACCGTGCGGGCGAGCGTGGTCTTGCCCGACCCGGACTCGCCGACCAGGCCGAGCGTGCGGCCGGCGGCGAGGTCGAAGGAGACCCCGGCGACCGCCTGCACGGCGCCGACCTTGCGCTGCAGCAGCGCGGACCGGATCGGGAAGCTGGTGTGCAGGTCGCGCACCGAGAGCAGGGGTTCAGCCGGCGACGCCATCGGTGACCACCTCCTCGGCGTGGTGGCAGGCGGCCAGGTGGGTCGCCGGCCGGGTCGGCACGGGCAGCAGCGCCGGCCGCTCGGCGGCACAGACGTCGGTGGCGAAGGAGCAGCGGGGCCGGAACGGGCAGCCACCGGGCAGCCGGGTCAGGTCGGGCGGCGAGCCGGGGATCGGGGTCAACCGGTCGCGCTGGCCGGACACCTCGGGGATCGAGGCCATCAGACCACGGGTGTACGGGTGCCCCGCGGCTTCGTACACCTCGCGCAGCGGTCCGGTCTCGGCGACCCGGCCGGCGTACATGATCATGACCCGGTCGGCGACGCCGGCGACCACGCCCAGGTCATGGGTGATCATGATCATCGACATCCGGTGCTCGGCCTTGAGCTCGGCCAGCAGCGCCATGATCTGTGCCTGCACGGTCACGTCGAGCGCGGTCGTGGGCTCGTCGGCGATCAGCACCTTGGGTTGCAGCGCCAGCGCCATCGCGATCATCACGCGCTGCCGCATGCCACCAGAGAACTGGTGCGGGAAGTCGTCGACCCGGCGCGCGGCGGCCGGGATGCCGACCCGCTCCATCAGCTCGATCGCCTTGCGCCGGGCCTGCGCCCGGGAGGCTCCGCGCCGGCGGCGGAACGGCTCGCCGATCTGGGTGCCCACCCGGAACACCGGGTTGAGCGAGCTCAGCGGGTCCTGGAAGACCATCGCCAGGTCGGTGCCGTTGAGCCGCCGGCGTTCCGCGGCGGGGCGGGTGAGCAGGTCGACGCCGCCATAGTGGATCTCGCCGCCGGTGATCCGGCCGGCCGGGCGGGGCACCAGGCCCATCAGGGCCTGCGCGGTGACGCTCTTGCCGCTGCCGGTCTCGCCGAGCACCGCGAGCGTCTCGCCCTCGGCGAGGTCGAAGCTCACCCCGTCGACCGCGGTGATGGTGCCGGCCCGGGTGCGGAACCGCACGGTCAGGTCGCGCACCGACAGCAGTGGGGGTGCCTGGACGGACGTGGTCGCAGCCATCACATGCTCCTCAGCCGGGGATCGAACCGGTCGCGCAGGGCGTCGCCGAGCACGCCGAAGCTGATCACCAGGATGGCCAGGAAAATGCCCGGGATGGTGGAGATCCACCACGCGTTGGACAGGTAGTCGCGGCCGTTCGCGATGGTCACCCCCCAGCTCGGGGTGCTGGCCGGCGTGCCGAGGCCGAGGAAGCTCAGCGACGCCTCGGCGAGGATCACATGTCCTAGCTCGACGGTCGCCACGACCAGGATCGGCGCGATCGCCGAGGGCAGGATGGTGCGGGTCACCAGGTGCCAGGAGCGGGCGCCCAGGGTCCGCGCGGCGTCGACGAAGTCGCGTTCCTTGATGCTCAGCACCTGGCTGCGGGTGACCCGTGCGAACGTGACCCAGTTGGATATCGACAGCACGATCACGACGTTGACCACGCTCGGCCCGAGGATCGACGCGATGAAGATGGCCAGCAGGATCGACGGGAAGGTGAGCTGCACGTCGCCCAGCCGCATCAGCACCGCGTCGAGCCAGCCGCCGAGATAGCCCGCGGCGAGGCCGGCCGCGACCCCGATGATCCCGGCGAGCAGCAGGGTCGCCACGCCGACGGTGATCGAGACCCTGGCTCCCTGCATCATCTGCGCGAGCACGTCCTGGCCGACCTGGTCGGTGCCGAACACGGCGAAGCTGCCGTCGGGCAGCGTGGTGCCGGGCGGCTTGAGCCGGGCGCCGAGGTCGGTGGCGACGGAGTCGTACTTGAGCAGGATCGGTCCGAAGATCGCGGCGAGCACGTAGAGCCCGATCACGACCAGCGAGCCGATGATCCGGAGGCGGCCGAGCGGCTTGCCGGCCTTTGGAGCCACGTCGTCGGGCGGCGGCAGCAGGTCCGTCGCCGGCGCCACAGCGGTGCGGTCCATGCTCACCGTCCCAGTCGGATGCGCGGGTCGAGGTAGCCGTAGAGCACGTCGACGATCAGGTTGATGGCGACGAACCCCGCGGCGATCAGCAGGATGGCGGCCTGGACCACGTTGTAGTCGCGGGCCGAGATGGAGTCGATCAGCAAGCGCCCGGCACCCGGCCAGGAGAACACCGTCTCGACGATGACCGCGCCGCCGAGCAGCTTGCCGAACTCGATGCCGGCCACCGTCACGATCGGGATCAGCGCGTTGCGGATGGCGTGCGGGAAGATCACCACCCGTTCGCCCAGCCCCTTGGCCCGGGCGGTCTGGATGTAGTTCTCGTGCACGACGTCGAGCAGCCCGCTGCGGGTCAGCCGGATCAGGATCGCGATGACCGGCAGCGCGAGGGTCAGCCCCGGCAGGATCAGCCGGTCGAGCCCGCCGCGGCCACCGCTGGCCAGCCAGTTGAGCTGCCGCGCGAAGACCAGGATGAACACGATGCCGATCCAGAACGACGGCATCGACTGGGAGAGCAGGGCGAAGACCGAGACCACCCGGTCGGCGAACCGGTTGACCCGCAGGGCCGCGACGACGCCGAGCCCGATGCCGAGCACCAGGGCGATCACCATCGCGACGACCGCGAGTTGCAGCGTCGCGGGCAGCCGGTCCAGGACCAGCCCCATCGCGTCGCGGTGGTAGCGGTAGGAGTTACCGAAATCGAATCTGACGACGTCGCCGAGATAGTGCCCGTATTGCACAGGGAGGGAGCGGTCGAGCCCCATCTGGGTGCGCAGTGCCGCGATCTCGGCCGCGGTCGCGTCGGAGCCGAGAATGAGCTGCGCCGGATCTCCGGGAACGAGTCGCAGCACCAGGAACACAATCGTCACCGCGCCCCAGAGGACGAACAGCGCGAAGACGATGCGCCGGATCAGATACGCCGTCATGATCGGTCCTATTGCTACGTTAACGTTAATGGAGCTGCTCGCCGATGCTAGGTGTCCGGTCCACCCCCGTCAAGCATCATGAGCAACTCTCCGGTATGGACGTGCGGTCCTACCAGGGAAAACATGTCTTGATCTCGTCGGAGCGGCTGGACCGGGCCCTTGACGGCGTTCTCGCATTAACGTTAATGTCCGTCCGCGACACCAACCCTTTTCCAGGAGCGCTGGATGACCACATCGGAGCGGCCCGACACGGCCGCCGAACTTCGTGACGCGATCAGGTCGGCAGACCCCCGGTTGTCGAAGTTCTCGCCGCTGCGGCGGATTCTCGCCCACGACGACTTCAATTCCGGAACGCACGGCTGGACCGAGCTGCTCGGCAACTACAACGGTCGCGGCGACCTTTCCACGGTCGACGACCACATGCGCGACTTCCGGCCGCCGCAACTGTCCTCGTGCACGTTCTTCGACATCGGCACGCACGGCGCGATGAGCGGCACCTACGCGCTCAAGCTGGCCACCCGTCCCTACGAGGGGCACACCGCGACGGCGATCCGCCGGCTTACCATGAGCGGCCGCGGGTTGTTGCAGCTCGAGGCCTACTTCACCTTCAAAGCCGAGGCGACCGTCGACCCCTCCGGCAGCGACCGGTTCGGCGACGTCACCTGGGACGGCAACCTGCACCCGTCGGAGGCGCAGTTCGGCTGCTTCACCGTGGCGACCGACCTGTGCGGCGACGGCGGCCTGCGCTACCACACCGTTGCGCGCTACCTGAACACCTCGCTGGACAACCAGCTCACCCGCCAGTGGGTCTACCCGGTGGTGCCCGAGCCGACGCCCCGCGAGCACCTGGAGGGCAAGGTCAAGCTGGGCTACGCCGCCGACTTCACCGCGCCCAACCCCGACGACTGGAAGCCGTTCGGCGAGCCGCAGGAGCTCTGCTACAACGAGGTGCCGACCAAGGTCAACTGGCACTACCTGCGCTGGCTGATCGACACCCGCGCCCGCCGCAGCGTCGAGTTGCAGGTCAACGACCGGCTGATGGACATGTCGGGGCTGCCGGTGCCGCCCTACGCGGACCGCTACGACTCGCTGGAGAACCTGCTCAACTTCTACTTCTCCGTGCGGACCCACTCGACCGTCCGCAACTTCCTCTTCCTGGATTCCGTCCTCATCTCCACGGAGTGGTGACATGCGGCAGGCACTGACAGCGGTCCTCGAGCGGGACACGACGTTCACCGGTGACTTCGTCACCGAGCCCTACGAGGCGGCGTGGGCCGGCGAGGCGCGCTGGTTCGTGCACACGCTGGCCACCGCCGGCGACGACCTCGCCGTGCGGATGGTCACCCAGATCTCGCCGGACGGGTTGACCTGGTGCGACCTCGACGGCGAGGAGCACCTGGTCACCGGCGCGGGGCTGGTCACCTGGCCGGTCACCGGTTTCGGCCAGTGGCTGCGGTTGCGTGGCACGTTGGCGGGCGACCATCCGTCGGCCACAATGCGTATCTATCTGACCGCCAAGAGCTGACAAACCGCCGGTAGGGAAGGGCACGGGATGGTTGAGGGCCGCCGGCACACGTTGCGCGACATCGCGGCGACGCTCGACCTGTCGGTCAACACCGTCTCCCGTGCCCTGTCCGGAAAGAGCGGCATCGGGGCGCGCACCCGCGCGCTGGTGCACGCCGAGGCCGAACGGGTCGGCTACGTGCCCAACACGCTGGCCCGTTCGCTCGTCCTCGGCTCGGCGATGACCTTCGGGCTGGTCATCACCAACCCGTCCAACCCGTTTTACGCACAGCTCATCTCCGGCATCGAGTTGCGCGCCCGGGCGCACGGCTACTCGATGCTGCTCGTGGTGACCGACGAGTCCGAGGAGATCGAGGCGCGCGCCGCGGAGTCGCTGCTGCGCTCCTCGGTCAGCGGCGCGATCGTGGTGCCGGTGCAGAGCAAGGTCGACCCGTGGCGCCGGCTCGGCGGGGTCGGCGTGCCGACGGTGCTGATCAACCGCGACCTGCCCGACCTCGGCTACCACTTCGTCGGCACCGACAACGAGATCGGCGCCTACCAGGCCACCGCGCACGCGATCGCCCGCGGCGCGCGCTCGATCGTGGTGCTCGAGGAAGACCTGCCGATCACCACGATCGCCGACCGGATCGCGGGCTTCCGCCGGGCGATGGCCGAAGCCGACCTGCCGGTGCCGCGGGGCAGCGTGATCTCGGTGCCGACCCGCCGCTATGAGGAGGCGGCGCTGCCGTGGCAGCCCGAGCAGGCCTACCGGGTCGCCCGCCGGCTGCTGCGCCGGGCCACCCTGCCGGACGCGGTCGTGGTCGGCAACGACTACTTCGCGCTCGGCCTCTACCGGGCCCTGCACGAGCAGGGCCTCAAGGTGCCCGGCGACATGATGGTGATCGGGTTCGGCGACTACCCGTTCTCGGAGTTCCTGTCGCCCTCGCTGACCACGGTGCGGCTGCCCGCCCAGGAGGTCGGCAGCGCGGCGGTCGACCTGCTGCTGGAGCAGATTGACGACGGCCCGGGCGCGGAGCCCCGCAAACAGCTCATCGCGCCAACCCTGGTAACCCGTGAATCCACCGGGCTCGCGATTCCGCGAAGCCGGATCCCGCGAACTTAACGACGACTAGGCTTCCTATTGGCAGGGGTGGCCTTCGCGTACGCATTGCGCGGCCACGTGCCCGGCGCGACCTTTCGCGGGGCCTGATCCTCATTCTTCCGCCTCGCTCACCGGGCACTCGCGGGACAGCCGGAAAAGGAGTCAGAGTCGTGAAGAAGCTAATCAACGCGCCCGAAGGGGTGCTCACCGACGCGCTCATCGGGTTCGCGGCCGCATACCCGGATCTCACCGTCAACCTCGAGGACCGATACATCTCCCGCGGGCCGACGGCGGGCAAGGTAGGGCTGGTCTCCGGGGGCGGCTCGGGCCACGAACCGCTGCACGGCGGCTTCGTCGGCTACGGCATGCTCGACGCCGCCTGTCCGGGCGAGATCTTCACCTCGCCGGTGCCCGACCAGTTGCTGGCCGCCACCAACGCGGTCGACGGTGGCAACGGGGTGCTGCACATCGTGAAGAACTACACCGGCGACGTGCTCAACTTCCAGATGGCCGCCGAGCTGGCCGGCGACGACGGCACACCGGTCGAGTCGGTTCTGGTCAATGACGACGTGGCGGTGGAGAACAGCACCTACACCGCTGGCCGGCGGGGCACCGGCGGGACGGTCTTCGTCGAGAAGATCGTCGGCGCGGCCGCCGAGCGCGGCGCCGACCTGGCCGCCTGCGCGGCGGTCGGGCGCGAGGTCAACGAGCGCTCCCGTTCGTTCGGCGTGGCGCTGAGCGCCAACGTCATTCCGGCCACCGGCAAGCCCGGCTTCGAGCTCGGCGAAACCGAGATCGAGCTGGGCGTCGGCATCCACGGCGAGCCGGGTCGCCAGCGCGGCGAGATCAGGACCGCCCGTGAGATCGCCGGCTACTCGCTGGAGGCCATGCACGCCGACATGCCGCTCTCCGGCGACGTCATGGTGATGGTCAACGGCCTGGGCGGCACCCCGTTGATCGAGCTGTACGTGGTCTACGCCGCCGTCGCCGAATGGCTGGAGGGGCACGGCGCCACCATCACCCGCAACCTGGTCGGCAACTACATCACCAGCCTGGAGATGGCCGGCTGCTCGATCACCGTGACCCGGATGACCCCGGACCTCACCGAGCTGTGGGACTTCCCGGTCCAGACGCCGGCACTGCGCTGGGGTCGTTGATGGACACCAGCGCATTCCGCGCGTGGGTGCACGAGGCCAGCCGTCTGATCACCGAAGGGGCCGAGGAGCTGACCCGGCTCGACGCGGCGATCGGCGACGGCGACCACGGGATCAACCTGCGCCGCGGTTTCCAGGCAGCCGACGAGATGGTCGACACGTCGGAGAAGGAGACACCGGGCGCGGTGCTGGCCACCGTCGGACGGGCGCTGATCAGCAAGACCGGCGGCGCGTCCGGCCCGCTCTACGGCACGGGGTTCCGCCAGGCCGGCAAGTCGCTGGGCGACGTCACCGACGTCGACGCCGCCCGGCTCGGCGCCGCGCTGGAGGCCGCCTTCAACGGTATTCAGCAACTCGGCGCCGCGCGCGAGGGCGACAAGACGATGCTCGACGCGCTCGGCCCGGCCGTCACCGCCTACCAGGTCGCCGTCGAGAACGGCGGCGACCTGGCGGTGGCGACCCGGGCCGCGGCGGACGCGGCGGAGCGCGGCCGCGGTGAGACCGCGCCGATGCTGGCCCGCAAGGGCCGGGCGAGCTATCTCGGCGAGCGGACCATCGGCCACGAGGACCCGGGAGCCGCGTCCACCACGCTGATCCTGCGCGCGCTGGCCACCGTGACCGCCGGCGCGGCCTCGTGACCGCGGTGGCCCACCGGTGGTCCGGGCAGGGTGTCGCACCGGGAGCCGCCGTCGCCGGCTCGTGGCGTGCCGACCGCCCGCTCCCGGCCGGCACCGTCGACATCGGCCCGGCCGAGGTGGAGACGGCGTTCGCGGCCGTCGCCGCCGACCTCGAACAGGTCGCCGACCGGGTACGCGCACAGGGCCGGACCGCGGCCGCCGACATCGTGGCGGTCGGCGCGCTGATCGCCGCCGACCCGGATCTGCTCGACTCGGCGAAGCAGGCCGCGGCCACCGACCCACCGCTGCCGGCGGTGCGCGACGCGGTCGAGGCCTACGCCGTCATCCTCGACTCCCTTCCGGACGAAGCGCTCCGCGAGCGCGCCGCCGACGTGCGCCAGGTCGGCCGCCGGGTGCTGGAACGGCTGGCGGGTGGCCGCGGCGGACCGGCCGGTGACCGGTTCGTGCTGGTGGCCGGCGAACTCGGCCCGGCCGACCTGATCGAGCACCTCGGCGAGGGCCTGGTCGGCGCCGTCGCGGTGCGCGGCGGTGCCAGCTCGCACGCGGCGATCGTGGCCCGCTCGGTCGGGCTCCCGCTGGTGATGGGCGTCGACCCGGAGGTGCTCGACCTGCCGGACGCCACCGACCTGCTGGTCGACGCCGACGCCGGCGCGGTGGTGGCCGAGCCCTCCCCGGCCGAGGTCGACCGCACCGAGGCGGCGTCGGCCCGCGCGGTCGAGCGCCGCGCGCTGCTCGCCGCCGAGCGCGGCCTGCCCCACGTCACCGCCGACGGCCAGGCGTTCGGCCTCTACTGCAACGTCGCGTCCGATGTGGAGGTTCGCCTCGGGCTGGACAGCGGCGCCGTCGGGGTCGGCCTGGTCCGCACCGAGATTCCCTTCATGGCGGCCGACCGCTGGCCGGACGAGGCGGAGCACCGGCGGGCGTTGGCACCGCTGCTCGCCGAGGCGAGCGGGAAACAGGTGACCGCGCGGCTGCTCGACTTCGCCAACGACAAGATCCCGCCGTTCCTGGCCGACGGTCCGGCCGGACTACCGGCGCTGCTCGGCAACCCGGACGCGCTCGCGGCGCAGGTCCGGGCGATGCTCGCCGCCGGTCGCGATGTTGACCTGCGGATCATGGTGCCGATGGTCACCAGCGCAGGGGAGATGGCGCCGGTGCGGGCCGCTGCGGAGGCGGCCGCCGCCGACCTCGACCTGCCGGTCCCGCCGGTCGGCGCGATGGTCGAGACGGTGGCCGCGGTCGACACGGCCGACGCGCTCGGCCAGGCCGTCGACTTCTTCTCGATCGGCAGCAACGACCTGACCGCCGAGGTGCTCGACCTCGACCGGGTCGACCCGCGGGCGCGCACCGAGTTGGCCGCGCACCCCCGGGTGCTGGAGATGATCGGCCGGGTGGTCGTCGCCGCCGACCGGGCCGGCCTGTCGCTCACCGTGTGCGGTGACGCGGGCTCGCACCCGATCACGCTGCCGCTGCTGATCGGCGCCGGCGTGCGCGCGGTCAGCGTCGCGGTGGCGCGGGTAGACGAGACCCGCTGGCGGATGCGCCGCCTCGACACCGAGCGGTGCCGCGCGCTCTACACGGACGCGCTGCGCCTGGGCGGTGCCGAGGAGGTCGCGCAGTTGGTGAACGAGCGGATCGAGGTGGCCCTACCGTGACCGAAGGCCTGGGACTCGTGGGCATCGTGCTCATCTCGCACAGCGCCGCACTCGCCGAGGGCGCGGCCGAGCTGGCGCAGCAGATCGCCGGCGGCGCGACGGTGGTGCCGGCCGGCGGCATCGAAGGCGGCGGGCTGGGCACCAGCACCGACCGGATCGAGGCGGCGATCGAAGACGCCGACGCGGGTTCGGGCGTGCTGCTGATCCCCGACCTGGGCAGCGCGGTGCTGAGCGCGCGGGCGGTGCTGGCCGACCTCGCGGGAGAGACCACCGCCCGGCTCGTCGACGCGCCGTTCGTGGAGGGCGCGGTCGCCGCCGCGGTCGCCGCCGGCAGCGGCGCCGATCTGGACGCGGTCGCTCAGGCCGCCGAGGAGGCCCGCGATGCCGTCAAGTTCTGAGGACGACGTCGCGGAGCGGTCGGTGCTGCTGCCCAAACCGCTGCACGCCCGGCCCGCCGGCCAGTTGGCCAAGCTCGCCGGCCAGCACAAGGAGAACACCATCGAACTGGTCGCGGGCGAGAAGAAGGCCAACGCCCGCAGCGTGCTCGCCGTGATGGCGATGGGCGCGGTGACCGGCACCGAGGTGGCGGTGACGGTCACCGGGCCCGACGCGCCGGCCATGGCCGACGCGGTCGCCAGGATTCTCAACAGTGCGGAAGCGGCCGACGCCTAACCGAGCTCGAAGCCGGTCAGGTGCCAGCGGCCCAGGTTGGCCACCACCAACTCCTGGCCGCGGAACGCCAGGTTGGTCGGGTGGCAGAGCAGGTGCGCGGTCTCGTCGTGGGCGAACACCTCGACCTGGCCGGGCGCCGGGATCCGGAGCACCGCGCTCGGCTCGTACGCGCCGACGTAGAGCACCCCGTCCGCGTCGACGGCGAGACCGTCCACAATGAACCCGGGCGTCTCCGCGTAGGTGCGGGCCGGCCCGCACCTACGCGGAGAC
>Ga0193743_1003364_pt1 | contig 10747 bp, 9 predicted proteins | sample L2c2metaG_FD_143038 | JGI IMG/M metagenome (GOLD analysis project Ga0193743, IMG submission 143038) | Soil microbial communities from a riparian zone of the East river system, Colorado, United States - L2c2 | ecosystem: Environmental > Terrestrial > Soil > Riparian zone | place: USA: East River...
TTGTACTACAACGCGATCCGCAACTGTGGGACGATCCGTTTAGATTCGACCCCGAGCGGTTCAGCCCGGAGAACTTCAAGGCGCTCGATCGCTGGCAATACATCCCGTTCGGTGGCGGACCGCGCTCGTGCATTGGCGACCATTTCGCCATGCTCGAGGTCACGCTTGCCTTAGCGACAATTATTCGCGGATCCGAAATCCAGTCTCTCGATGACGAATTCCCGCTCGCGTTGCACTTCACCATGATTGCGGGTGGCCCGATCCGCGCCCGCGTCCGAAGGCGTCGCTAGTAATGCCGCACCACGTCCACACTGTGGCGCTCAGCTCCGCTCAGAAACCGGGGGCACCATGAACCAGCCCGACACGACTGCTTACAGGGCACAGATTCTGGACCCTGATCAGGACGCGGACCGTGCCGTGCTGGAGCAGTTGCGGGCGGACCCTGAGGTGGAGTTCCTTGATCACCGCGACGCACAGCTTTCCGGTCTGCGCAGTCTTCGGCCGCCGCCTGGTCCCGACCTTGTTGTCGAACCGCCGAAGTGGGCTTACTACCCATGGCGTCGCACCGTTGTCGCGGTACTAGGCCCGCGCGGATTTCGGGCACTACGACTTGATCGCAACAGAAACAACATCACCACACAAGAACAGGTCCGGCTCACCACGCTGAACATCGGAGTCGCCGGTCTCAGCGTCGGCCACGTCATAGCCCACACCCTGGCCACCCAGGGACTCTGCGGCCACCTGCGTCTAGCCGACTTCGATCACCTCGAATTGTCGAACCTGAATCGCGTGCCGGCCACCGTTTTCGACCTCGGACTCAACAAAGCCCACGTGGCAGCGCGCAGGGTCGCTGAGCTCGACCCCTACCTACCGGTCGATGTGTTCGACACCGGACTCACCGTCGACACGGTTGACGCGTTCCTCGATGGACTGGACATCGTCGTCGAAGAGTGCGACTCGCTCGACATGAAAGCGGTGCTGCGCATAGGGGCGCGTGACCGGCATATCCCAGTATTGATGGCCACCAGCGACCGCGGAATGATCGATGTCGAACGCTTTGATCACGAACCGCAACGTCCAATCCTGCATGGACTGCTAGGCCAGCTGGACTTCGGGCTACTGCCGGGCATGACCAGCCGCGAAAAGGTCCCCCACATGCTCCGCCACCTCGAAGCGGAACGATTATCCCCCCGCACGGCTGCATCTCTTATCGAGATCGACCGATCGCTCTCAACCTGGCCCCAGTTGGCATCCGACGTCGTCATCGGTGCCTCAGCAATTGCCGAAGCTGTGCGAAGAATCGGGCTAGGCGAGGAACTGAGATCCGGGCGGTGCCGCATCGACATTGGCTGGGCCCTTAGTCAACTCGACGAAATCGACATGGCCCAGCATCGCCCTGCGCCCGCAAACGAGGATAGGAACAACCCGGCCCCTGTAACCGTGACCGACACCATCGTCGCCGCTGCTATCCGCGCACCATCCGGCGGTAACGCCCAGCCCTGGCATATCGACGCGGGACCTACCAAAATCACCATCAGCGTTGCGCCCGAACACACTTCTACGATGGATGTGGGTTTTCGTGGCAGCGCTGTGGCACTGGGTGCAGCCCTGTTGAACATCAGAATCGCCGCTGCTGCCCATGGGATGCTTGGCCCGGTCAGCTTCTCCGAAGACGTCGACGGATCTCCGCTGCGGGCTACGATGCACTTCGAAACGGGCGGCAACCGCGCCATCGCCGAGCTCTATGGGCCGATGCTCGCGCGCGCGGCCAACCGCCATCACGGCACGCCCGGTCCACTCGATGACGAGACGATCACGTTGCTCACCGCTGTCGCCGAGGGCGAGGGAGCGCGCCTGCACCTACTCACCGACCGAGACGTCCTGTCCCGGGTCGCCACGATTTTCGCTGCGGCCGACCGTATCCGGTACTTGACGCCGCACCTGCACAAAGAGATGTTCTCAGAACTTCGCTGGCCTGGCGATCCCGACCCCGACACCGGTGTCGACGTACACAGCCTCGAACTCGACGCCGGCGACTTGGCAATACTCGAGGTCTTGCGCCGCCCAGACGTCATGGCTCACCTTGCGGAATGGAATGTCGGCAGCGCGCTGGGCGACGACATGCGCGACCGAGTCCTCGCCAGCTCCGCGCTGGCGGTGATCACTGTGACCGGACATCGACTTTTCGACTACGCCAGGGGCGGATCAGCTGTCGAGGCGGTATGGATCCTCGCCCAGCAGAAGGACCTCAGCGTCCAGCCGTTGTCACCTGTCTTTCTCCACGCGCAAAGTACTGCCGATCTTGAAGCGTTGTCGGCTACCTTCGCCGACGAATTGCGGCAGCAGAAAAGCGATTTCGCGCGCCTTAGCGCAATTCATCCCGAAGAATCTATCGTGCTGGCATTGCGGTTCACCGCAGCACCACCAGCGTCGGTACCGAGTCGCCGCAGTCTGAGCCGCGTCCGTTCGCAGCGCGTTGGCGATCAGCGCAGGCGCTAATGTCAAGGGCGCACAGAGACTTCTTGGGCACGCGACAGCGGCCATGACGCTTGACCCATGGCATAGCGGAGCAGCAGCTGAACACAATTAAGGAGCACGGCCGGCGCGAAGCGAAACCGCCGCTACAACTCCGTATACGTCTTGCTGCGTCGCTTCACTCGGGCCGGGATCGGCGCACCGGCCACCAATGTGAACGGCACCGCAAACGGGAATTCTGGTGCGATGGACTCGATTTCCACTGTACGCACGATGGTGGCCAGCGCGAGGGTCGCTTCCAGCATCGCGTAATGGTCGCCGATGCAGGTGCGTGGCCCGGCGCCGAATGGGATGTACTGCCACCGGTCCAGCTTGCTCATGTGCTCTGGGCTGAACCGCTCAGGGGCAAACGTCAGGGGGTCCGGCCACAGCGCTGGGTCCCGGTGCATGCCGAACACACCAACCAGAATCATGCTCCCGGCGGGGACGCGGTAACCGTCAACGGCGATGTCGCGCATCGCCGTACGTCCGGCTACCGCCACCGGCGGGCACAGCCGCAACGCCTCGCGGAGCACTTGCACGGTATAGCCGAGGCTCGCCACGTCGTCGGGCGTCAGCGCCCGGTCGCCCAAGGCGGCGACTTCCTGAGCGATTCCGCGCTGAATGTCGGGGCTACGTCCCACCTGCCACATCGCGTAAGCCAGCGTTGTTGCCGTGGTGTCGTAGCCGGCAAACATGAAGGCGATCAGATCGTTACCGATGTCGAAATCAGACAGTGTCTGGCCCGTTTCCGGATCGGTGGCATGAATCAACGCGTGCACCAACGGCGCGTCGCGATCAGGGTGCGCACGGCACGCAGTGACGACTTCGCTTGCTAGTTCGCGCATGCTGGCCACAGCAGCCCGAGCCCGGCCGCGAGCCGGGGTGAGAAGCCAATGGGGCGCTCGCACCGGCCGCGTGCCACGATCAACGACGTATGCCAGGGCCACGCTGAGTGAGTCGGCCAGTGCTTCCGCGCGTCCACCGAGCTCCATGCCCAGAACTGACCGGCCGAGCACCCGCATGGTTAGCCGCCGTGCCTCGGCATCGAGGTCCACGTTGGCGGCCACGCCCCACTCGCGGGCGACCGTCTCCGCGGCGTCGGCCATATGGTGGCCGAAGGTCGATACGTGCTGGCGGGTGAACACCGGCTGCAAAGTGCGCTTCCGTGAGCGCCACGGCACGTTCGGAAGATTGGCAAGGTTGTCGCCCATGAGTTGCCGCATCTCGTGATGCACGAGCGTGCGGTCGCACCATTCATTGTTGCGCGCGAGCACGTCTCGCGCACCCGCTGGCGACATCACAAAGACGATGGAAGGGCCGAAATTGGAAGGACCCAGGACCACTCGCGTGACCGGTCCCCCCGCCTCGCGCAGCTGTACCTGTCCGGCGTGGTACTGCCGTGTTGCTGTCATTCGCTGTCGCAGAGGTAGTGGATTGGGCGGCACCAGGGGGAGGCCGGCGACATCGGATGATCCTGCAATCAGCTCAGACATGAGGGCTCCCGGTCACCAACGTAGCTCCCTGTCATCCGTGCTGTCGACGAATACGGCGCAATCGAATACGGCGGGTTACCAGTAAAGTACTCTGTTTTCATCAGATGAATCACGAGTTCGTCGCCAACCCTCCCCTGACCCGATTCAGCTGGGACCATCGACGACACGAATCCGCCAACTTCGTGAACATCAATTTCCGCGGCAGCCGGTAGCGCGCGCCGCTTCAGAAGCGATACTGTGCTGCCGCACTTTCGGTTATTGCATTGGTCTGCGCCGCATTTCGGACGAGAACGGCGACTAAAACCCGAACCAGCGCGTGAGCACGCTACGCAGTTCGCGCAATTCGTCCGCGTCGGGCCGGGCCTGCGACGATGCCCCGATTGGCGAGTGGACGTGTGCGGCATCGCCGAGCAGAATCACCCGGCCAACCTGGTACCGGGATGCGATCCTCGAGTTGATGCCGGAGAACCGACGCAGATCAAGTGGCGCGCCAGGCGATGCCGGCCGCAGCACCACGTCTGCGCCGAGCACACGTTTGGCGCTGGCCTCCAGCTCGGCCAGGCTCATGGGCAGTCCCCTGACATGTTGTTGTCAGGAGCTTTGGAGCAGTCCCCAGGCCTGCTTATGGGAGCTGACTTTGGCTAATCGCTCACGCGAGGCCTAGGTATGACGCGGCGGCCGCCACTGCCTCGTCGTCGACGGCTAGCGTCCGGACGCCGCGCACGCTTAATCCACCCAGGGCGCGGTCGAACAGCGTCACCTGAATCCAGCTCGCCTCCAGAGTCGACCACCACCGGAGCCCGGCCGCGTCGGTATGGTGCTCGAACTGGCCGACCGCGTAGGCCTGTGTGGCTGAGCGCTGACCGGTCGCCACGATGGACGGACGCAGCGACTCGGTGACCAACACGGCAGGGTCATCGAGGTCGATGAGTGTTGCGTCCCCCGCAAGGTCTAACTCAGCTAGGGCGAGCTGTCGACCCGAGCGAACGAGCAGCTCAGGGTGCAGGTCCCCGGTGCCCCGGAACGGTGCAAGGGTCTCGGCGACCGCCGAAACGGCCACCTCAGCCAAGTAGAGACAGCCATACCGATCCGGAGCGTCGTGGCGCCCGCTGCCCTGATACTCCCTGGGCACCCAGAGGGCGTGGCCGGGCTGTCCGACCGGCGCCGACGGGTCCCATGGCAGGACCCGCCACAGCCTCACGCGAAGCTGCCGGCTTGCTCGTTCGCGATCGCGTCAAGTACCTCCCGCGCCTGGCCGCGGCGAATGAGGTCCACAGGCCGCCGACCTCCCAAGCTCGGGTTCATCCCGACCAGCCAGCGCTCGGCGGCCTCAGCCGAATAAACGCGTAACAGGTGAGCCATCACGAGCTCCAGCAGGTCCACGCGTCCAGCGTTGACATCATCGATCCCCTGACCTCGGCGCCACCGCGTGACCTGTGCGGCATTGACCCCGAGCAACTCAGCCAAACGCCGCTGCGAGCCGAAGTCACGACTCAGCGCGATTACCTTCTCTTCCGTGGACACAGGCACGACTCCAGTCTAGCGCAACATAATATGTTGCGTGCTGTTCCAGGCTCGGAGAACCGGTCACTCGGTCCTCGCAGCCTCCTATTGGGCATCTCAATGCCCTTCGGCGCCACTCCCCAGCATCGAGGACAAGACCAAGCTCGGGCGCCACGCTGGGTCGTCGAACGCACCGTGTCCTGGGTGCTGCGCTTCAAGCGCCTCGGACTGCACCACGACCGCACACAGTTCACCCTGCGCCCGCTACTCACCTTGGGCTGTACTGATCAACCTGCGCCGACTTGTGCAGCAAGAGTCCTGAGACCAGGATCGTCAACGTCGCCTTGGGCCGCCGCTCGCACCAGCTGCTGTGGCACTCGGCCTGCGGCGTGATGGGAGACGCTGATGGGTTCGTTCGATGTGCTGCTGGACGACGAACGCACCCAGCTCGACGCGTTCGTCGAGGAGTACCGCAGCGCCCTCGAGGTGACCCTCGACTGCCTCACCGAGGAGCAGGCCCGTCGCCACCTCGTCTCGTCCGCGACGACGTTGCTCGGGCTGCTCAAGCACGTCACGTGGATGCAGCGGGTGTGGTTCGAGGAGTGCGTCGGCGGCACGTCCCGTCGGGAGCTCGGCCTGGTACAGAACCCGGAGGAGTCCTTCCGGCTCACCGACGACGACACCGTCGCCTCGGTCACGGCAGCCCACCGGGAAGCCTGCGCGAAGGCCCGGACGGCGGTTACAGACCTGCCACTGGATGCCGTCGTGACGGGCCACCGGGCCGGGCCGCGCACGCTTCGCTGGGTGTACCTGCAAGTTCTGCGAGAGCTGGCCCACCACTGCGGACACGCCGACATCCTGCGCGAACAGGTACTAGATGGCCTCCCCCACGGCTTCCATTCGCGCTGCCGTTAGCGGAAAGCCGTTGAATACGGCGGAATCGAATATGCCAGGTTACCAGTAAACTGCTGCGTATTCGTTATCATGCTGTGCGACACCGTATTTCGTGGCGCCGCAATGTGCCGATGATTCGGCGCGCAACGTGATCGTAACCGTCCCAGCGATTCGCAGGCCGCCGCTAGGGCGTGCATATATCGATAGTGATGTATCAGATGTATCAGATGAATCGGCTCGGTGTGGCACGAATTGATGATGGGGACGGCGGGTCACCGGCGCCGCTCCCCCGGCGGGGGATTGCCGCGGCCTGTGTGGTAGTCGAACGCTGACATGTCGGGCGCAGGGCTTTACCGGACGCCCAGGGTGCGGAGGTGTTCGATCATGGTGTCGACGGCCGCTTCCAGCGGAGCGGTGTCTCGGCGGACCTGGCTGAGCAGCAGGCCGCCCTGGATGGCGGCCAGCGTCGCGAGTGCCAGGTTGTCGACCTCGGTGCCGTCGGGTAGTTCGCCGCGAGCGGCAATGGCCCTGAGCCCGTCGCGAATCATGGTCTCCCACTGAACAAACGACCGTGCGACCTGCGCGCGGGCCAGTGGGTCGGTTTCGGCGAGATCGTTGGCCAGCGATCCGATGGGGCAGCCGCCGACACAGCCCAGCCGCCGCATCATGTCGACCATGATGTCGCGCCACCGGCGCAGGTCCTCAAGGCATTCCAGGCGGTCCAGACCCATATGCTGAACGGCGAGGACCCGGTCGGTCTGGAAGTCGATAACTGCTGCGACCAGGTCGCCTTTGTCGGCGAAGTAGTGATACATCTGCGAAGTGCTCACCGCAGCGGCTTCCTGGATGTCCTCGATGGTGGTGCGGGCCACCCCACGCTGGGACATCAGTTCGGCGGCAGCGGCCACGATCCGTTCTCGGGTCGCGCGGCCCTTGGGGGTCAGCATCTCTGGTGCAGTGGTCGGCATCGGAGCGGCTTTCTACTGGAGCGCTCGCATGCGGTGTGTTGGGGCTGCGTGCCGGGGCCGAACTTTGGGCAACATGGTCTCCTGACCAAGGTGGTGATGCCGCCGTCGACGACGACGTTGGTGCCGGAAACGTAGCTCGCGGGACCGATCGCGACCGCTGATCACCACGTGGGCTCCGCCGGCGGCGAGCTGGCCCGCGCGATACCCGTGGTGCCGCCGGTAACCAGCGCTGTCTGCCCCGCGAACTGACCCGTCACATCAGCGTCTCGTCCATCTCGTCATGGTCTTCACACCATTGGAGCCCGATGAGAATGGAGTGTCAACTCCAAAATCTGAGCCACCGAGTGTTCAGCCGTCATTTTTTGGAGTTGACACTCCATTTTTCTGGGTGCAAGCTCGCGTCGTCTCGCAAGTTCGAATCCTGCCGGAAACCGTTGTGTGGCACCGGCACACATCTGAAAGGCTCTTTGATGACGACCGCTGCTAACGTCAATAGCACCACGATCGCCGATCGCGTCGCCAAGATGCACGTGGGGATGGCCGGCCAGATCCCTGATGAGGTACTCGGTGTGTTCGGCGCCGAGCAGGCCGGCCTGGATGCCCGCGGCATCCCTACCGGCATCGCCGAACCCGGCGACACGCTCGGCGATTTCGACCTGCTCGACGTCCACGGCGCGCCGACCACACTGTCGGTCGCGCTGGGCGGGCGCACCGCGGTGATCGTGCTCTACCGCGGCGCGTGGTGCCCCTACTGCAATTTGGCGCTGCGCGCCTACCAGGACGACCTCGTCCCCACACTGGCCGACAAGGGCGTTGCGCTGGTGGCCATCAGCCCGCAGAATTCCGACGGCTCACTGTCGGCCCAGGAGAAGAACGCGCTGACCTTCACCGTGCTGTCGGATCCGGGCAACAAGATCGCCAACCGGCTCGGCGTGATGACCGCACCGCCCGACGATGCCCAAGCCGCGCAGCGCGCGATGGGTTTGGACCTGCCCGAGGTCAACGCCGACGGCACCCTTGGCATACCCATGCCCACTGTCGTCATCGTCGACCCGACCGGGGTGATCCGCTGGATCGACGTGCACCCCAACTACACCACCCGCACCGAGGTCAGCGACATCCTCGCCGCCCTGGACATCGTGTCCTGACCCTGTGGGGCGGTCCCCCGCTCCCCCGAGCGCGGGACCGCCCCACCCAAACACCGTCGCCCTCAGCGGCCCAAACAGTAAGGAGCCAAGCGTGTCTCAGGACTTCGTCTGCCCAACAGCGCTGATCACCGGCAGCACCAGCGGCATCGGACGAGCAGTCGCCGGACAGATGGCGGCCCGCGGCGCCCACGGCTGCGAGAAATAGGCGTTTCACGAGGGGATCCTTTGCCGGACGCTTCGGGTGGGCAGGCACTGGTTCTTCGGTGGGCCACGGTCGCTCGGCTACTGTCGTGTGCGGACGCGTGAGAGAGTGAGCTGATGGGAGACGGTCTCGCTCGAGCCCCTCGCTCTTCGTTCCCCCGCTACTGGACGGCTGCCGCGATCAGTTCGTTCGGCTCAGCGGTGACAGCGGTCGCGATGCCCGTACTGACGGTCCAACTACTCGGCGCGACACCGTTCGAGGTCGGTGTCGTGAACGCCGCGCAGTTCGTGCCGTATGCGCTGCTCGGGCTCATCGCTGGCGTGTACACCGATCGGTGGCGTCGCAAACCCGTCCTTATGTGGGCGAGCGTCGGGCGTGCGCTCTCCCTGAGTGCAGTCCCGATCCTGTGGCTTGTTGGGGTACTGCAGATCTGGATGCTGGTCATCGTGCTGTTGTTGTTCGGCGCATTTTCCGTATTCGGGTTCGCCGCGACCCAGTCGCTGCTTCCTCGCCTGGTACCCCGAGCGCGACTGGTCTCGGCCAATGCGCGCCTCGATCAAGCAGACGCCGCCGCTCAGACCTTCGGGCCAGCAATCGGCGGCGGACTCGTCGGGCTGTTGGGAGCCCCCGTGGCGATTGCCGTCGACGCGATCAGCTACCTCGTCGATGCAGCACTCATCGCGAGCATCCGGGTTGACGAGCCCCGTCCCGACTCCCGCACTCGCAATCTTCGCGCGGAGATGCGCGACGGCCTGCAGTGGACGTATCGCCATCGCACGCTCGGCCCATTGGCGGCGTCGACGCACGTCTGGTTCCTCGCCAATGGCGCCGCGATGACAGTGCTTTCCCTTCTTGCGTTGCGATCGCTCGGGTTCACTGCCTACGCATTCGGGATGCTGTTGACGGTCTTCGGTATCACCAGCCTGGTCGGCGCGTCGATCGCACCCCGGTTTGGTGCTCGGATCGGATCGGGACGGGTGATCATCCTGGCGCGCATGGCGTACCCGATCACGTGGCTTCTCGTCGCCATCGCCCCTCCAACCGGTGTCGGCGATGCTCTCCTGTTCGTCGCACTGGCCCTACAGGGACTCGCCGCCGGCACAGAGAACTCGAACGACATGGGCTACTGGCAGGCGCTCACACCGGACGAGATGCTCGGCCGAGTGAACGCCACCAGACGCTCGATCAATCGAACATCGGCCGCACTCGGAGCTCTCATTGCCGGCCTCCTCGTCGGGCTGATCGGTGATCGCCCCACCCTCATCGGCGTGATCATCGCGTTCGCGGTCGCCGCGCTCACCGCAGCACTGTCGCCGTTGCGAGAAGCAGCTCCGAGGAAGAACGCCGTGCCGCCCTCGTCGACCTCCTGAACTTCTATAACTACGAATGAGCACACTCGGCGCTTGGCCAAAGCCGCCGGCCGCGCAGTCTTTCGCACGCCGATATCCAATGCACGGAGCTCCAGGCGACACGCGGCCGAAACAACCCATAGCTACGTTTGATCAGGAACGCGTCGAGAGGAGTCGGCCATGAGCACGCAAACACGTGCCACCTACCGCACGATGGCCGAGGGAACCGCGGAAGACTATGCCCTCATCAGTCGCGCGGAGGAGGCAAATAACTCTGGACTGGTGACCCGCGTCCTCAAACTGGTGGAAGCTCTCGCCGATGGGCAGCAGGCATATCCGGTCAGCCGGCTGGAACACTCGCTGCAGTCGGCAACCCGAGCCTTCGACGACCGACAATCGGTCGAGTACGTCGTCGCGGCGCTCCTTCATGACATCGGTGACACGTACGCGCCACATGCACATGGCGCGTTCGCGGCAGCAGTCATCGCGCCCTACGTGTCGGAACGAGTGGCCTGGATCGTCAAGGTACACCCCGAATTTCAGCAGTACTACTACGCCCCTCACATGGGTGGCGTCCGGGACGCCCGGGAAAAGTATCGCGGCCACCCGTGGTTCGGCGACTGCGTGGAGTTCTGCGAGAAGTACGACCAGAAGTGTTTCGATACGCAATTCG
>Ga0193743_1003365_pt1 | contig 10746 bp, 10 predicted proteins | sample L2c2metaG_FD_143038 | JGI IMG/M metagenome (GOLD analysis project Ga0193743, IMG submission 143038) | Soil microbial communities from a riparian zone of the East river system, Colorado, United States - L2c2 | ecosystem: Environmental > Terrestrial > Soil > Riparian zone | place: USA: East River...
CTTCGGAACAGTTCTTCGAGTCCCCCGGGGGTGAAGAGCACGAGCATGCGAACGGGAGCGTCCTCGGAAGGATTGCACCATGCATGAGGTACGCCCCTGCCGATGGTGATGGACGAACCGGCACCGACCTCCACCCGAATGTCTCCATTCGCGATGAGCGCTTTACCCTCCAGAATAATGAAGTGTTCCTCCTCATTATCGTGAACGTGCATGGGCACACCGTTTCGAGGGTCCGCGACAACCTCCAGCATCGAATAGGCACCGTTCGCTTCTTCCGAAGTTGTTCGGATGATATAGCGTTCACCGCGCGTGACCTCCGACCACTCGTCCTCACGCTCATTGCCGTTCGAAAGTTCTTTGGACGATTTTTTCAAGGTCATCACGCTTACCTTTCTCGTTGTGAAACCAAAAGCAGTGAAATGCGCGTTAGGATTCTCGTGATGTTTTCTTGTTACGAGCTCAGCCAATTCCCATCGACGTGGCTGACCGGAGTCGCCACTACGCGGTCAAGTTCGGCGACGTTGCCGTTCTCGGATATCGGATGGGGGCATGCTCAGGCTCGGCCGAGATCGGCGCTCGGCGCGCCGACCACGGGTGGGGACGCCATGCAGCATTCAGGACAGCCTCAATAGAAACGCCGTGGACTGCAGCGCCATATGCAGCAAAGCCTTCCATGAGGAACGCGAACACCGACGACCAAAGCGCAGCACCGGGGCGATCGGTAGATTCGTCCTCCCGCTCGCGACCGTCAGGAAGCTTCTTGGGGGACTTTATCCGAGCCGCCATCGTTGACGAAAACGTCTGGCGGTTCGCCCCTCCGGGCATTGCTGTGTGCCCACTCGCGGGCACTACCACTAACCTCGTTTTCTTCATGGACCACACTCCGTGACTGGCTCCGCTGGAACGGTGCGTCGCCTAGAGCAATTCGAGCGAAGAGGACGCAACGCAACACGGTCACCAACTCGTGACGAATGGCTTCGTGCAGAAAATATTCTCGTGAACTTGTTGCGATCGCGCCAATGGCGACGAACTGAACGATATGAACTCGCGAGAGCCCGTCTGGTCCGAAGCCATCCGCGTCAAGCGTCAAGCAGACGCCGCGGCTTGTAACCGACTGCTCAAGGAATTTTCCGACCTATCGCGAAGATGATCAGACATCGTCTGGGCGATGAAACTTGAAGAAGAATGCAATGCTGACCCAACAAAAAGCGGCCATGAATTATGCAACCGTGCCGGCCCTCAGCTTTGGCATTTTTGATCATTTGGATCACGCGGGCGGGAGCATTCGCCAGCAGTACAGCGACCGACTGGAAATCGCCGCAGCGTGCGATGAGGCTGGCTTTCGCGCCTATCACGTCGCAGAGCACCATGGCACGCCACACGGTCTGGCGGCTTCACCCAATTTGTTCTTGTCCGCCGTGGCGCAACGCACCCGAACACTGAGACTCGGACCGTTGGTGATGTTGTTGAATCTTTATCACCCGCTGCGCGCTTTCGAAGAGATCTGCATGCTGGATCAGCTAAGCGGGGGCAGGCTCGATCTTGGCATTGGCCGCGGCGCCGTTCCACTTGAACTTTCATTTTTCGGCGTTTCGCCTGCAGAGGCTCAGGAGCGCTACAGCGAGGCGGCTGAGATTGTTCTCAAGGCCATGGAAACCAATACGCTTACGTACAGCGGCCGCCATTTCAGCCTCTCCGACGTGCCGATTACGCTCTCTCCCATCCAGAAGCCCTATCCCCCGCTGTGGTACGGCGCGATGAAGCCCGAGACGGCCCGATGGGCCGCGGAGAATGCGATCAACATCGCTTGTGTCGGAAAGAGCAGCGCGATTCGCCCAATTACCGACGCCTACCGCGCACACTGGACAACGCGGCCACCTCAAGTTATGCCGCTGCTTGGCATGGTTCGCATTGTCGTGATCGCCGGGTCCGACGCTGAGGCGCGTGCTCTGGCCGCTCCGGCCTATGCGCGCTGGTTCAAGACATTCACCTTCCTGTCGCGCATGGCTAATTTGCCCCCTCCGCCGAACCTGCCGAGGTCGTTCGAGCAAGCGTTGGAAGACGGGTTTTGCCTGGTCGGATCACCTTCCACAGTGCGAGAGACGCTTAGGAGACAGGTCGTTGAGGCTGGTGTGACATACGTCATGTGCCAACTCGCTTTCGGAGACCTGCCGCTCGCTGCATCGCTCCAAACGATCTCGGCGATGCGCTCGACCATCATTCCCGATCTCACGCGGCAAGTGCTTGCTCACTACGCGGAGTAAGCGCGAGTCGCCTGAGCGCTGGTCCGACACAATGCCCTAGCGCGGGGGCAAGACTTCCGCGTCGTGCCCGAATATCATTGCCCTTTCCGAACTTATGCCTGAAGGGTTTCGCTCGCTTCTCCTCGCAGCCATTCTCGCATCTCGTTCTTGTTGGTCGGGACCATCAGGAAGATGAAAAATCGTTGAGTTCCGTCGGGCAAGAGCCTGGATTGCGGCGGTTCGCGGTTGCCGGATTGCCTCGTATTCGCGGAGCAGATCTGCCACCTTTTCGGAGTGCCCCTCCCGAAGGCAGGCAGCGAGCGCGGCACCATCCTCAATAGCCTGAGCAGCGCCCTGCGCCATGTAGGGAAGCATGGCATGGCAGGCATCTCCCAGAAGAGTCACTCGTCCCTTGCTCCAGGCGTTGAGCGGTTCACGATCGAACAGTGCCCACTTGAACGTCGCCTCGACGCCGTCCAGAATCCCATGGATCTGTGGATGCCAATTTTCATAGTATGCATGAACCTCAGCGAGGTCAGCGCGATCTGTCCAAGACTCGTGCGTCCAGTTTGATTGCTCGGTAACCGCAACGAAGTTCAGATAGCGCCCACTTGACACGTAGTAGTGAACGAAATGTCCCCTCGGGCCCATCCAGTTAGTAGATTTGAATTCGATTCCGAGTCCGGCCACCCGCTCTGCCGGCACCAAGCCGCGGTAGGCGACATTACCTGAGAAACGTGGAAGTCCTTTTCCGAAGAGATGTTCACGAACCACGGAATGTATCCCGTCTGCGCCCACCAGGACATCGGCTTCAGCGTATGTTCCGTCCTGGAATTCGGCACGGACAGTTTGGCCATTCTCGACGATACGTACGCAGTGTTTCGCAAGATGTAGCGCATCGTTCGAGATCGGGGCGCTGAGGATTCGCAGCAGGTCGGCTCTGTGAATGTGGTAGTATGGCGCTCCGTACATCGTTGCGACCGTTTCACCGAGATCTTCGCGGGAGAGTATCTTGCCATCTTGCCAGCGCCTGGCTTCGACGGCCACCGGCCTGACGGCTATAGACTCAAGCTCGGCGCCCAAGCCGTATCGTTGCAGCAACCGGCTGGCGTTCGGCGAGATCTGAATGCCGGCGCCGACTTCAGTCTTTTCCAGTGCCTGTTCGTAGATATCAACCCGACAGCCGACGCGCTGAAGCGCTAACGCGGCCGCGCAGCCACCGATGCCGGCACCGACGATGATAACCCTCAGATTGCCCATAATATTCTCTATGCGAGGAGACGGCACCGATGCTCAGTAGCGCCTTGCGAAGCCGAGCGCGATTTCCTGCACAACGTCTCCCTTGGGGGCAGAAGCGACCCTGGTACCAAAATGGCAGGCAGGGTTCGGCCGAACCATGCTTTCCGCGGTCCACGGGCACAATCTGTCGGTTGTGATGACTGACCCATACTTTGGTACGGGCTTCAACGATGCGACAACCGCAGGCTCTGATACTGCTCCAAGCTGAGCTTTGAGCGCCCACCGGTTCGCTTTTATCACTGCGGGATCTGGCGGTAGCTGCGCGGATGACGATGAACGCACCAATGGACATTCATGTCGCCCATTGGGCGATTCGCGACGGCAGCGACATCGGCCTGCAACTGCGCGAAAACTCGCTTATTGTCGATCAACTCGCGGCTTCCATCATGACCTTGCTGGCTCAACTTTCGGGATCTCGCGAAAACGCAAGTGTATCGATTGGAAAACATTTGCCGGCCCAGGACGAAAAGGCTATGCAAATCAATAGGGCGGACGTGGCGGAACTGGTAGACGCAAGGGACTTAAAATCCCTCGATGGCAACGTCGTGTGGGTTCGAGTCCCACCGCCCGCACCAAACCTGGCGAGCATAAGGGGGTAGCCATGCCCGATGACGACGACCTTTTCGACGAAGACGGCCAGGAAGCCCTTGATGAGTTCGACCGGCTGACGCAGTTGCTGTCTCAGCACGTCGTCAGGTTTGCCGAGGACGAAGACATCCCCGACGAGATGCTTTCGCCGCTGCTGCTTCGGATTGCAATAACCTCGCGTATGGTGGGCTACCTCGCCTCGACCGCCAAGCCCTCGGCTGGCGGACTCAAACTCGATCTCGATCGGTTTCGCCGCGACGTCGAGGACGTCATCCGCGAGACGAAAAAAGATGCCGAAGGGTTCATCGCACGCGCCAAGGAGTCGATCGCGGCGGCGGAACTGGATGAGGATGAGGATTGAATCGGGCGACGCCTTGTGATGACGACGGAGCAACCGGGTTCGGAATGAGTTTGCGTCCGAAGTGTAGGCGTGAACCGCGGTTGCGAAGTGAAATTGACGTTATCGGTCAACCGATCGTTCTTTGCGCTCCCGATCTTGCTGTCGCCGATCGTTGTGTCAGTCGTCATGATCGGATTCCTTTCGATTCTCAGTGAGCCGCAACGCCAGAAATTCAGCGCGATTTTTTTGGCTGGCGCGGGTGCCGCTTACCTGAGCGGCGGTTTCGGGCTGTGGGAGTTCGGATTTTGCGCCGTGATTACGGTCCTGGCGTACCAGGGCTTGCGGCACTACAGGGCGATCGCTGCGGGTTGGGTGCTGCATACATGCTGGGATATCGCGCATCACTATTACGGCAATCCCATTATCCCCTTCGCTGCGACTTCATCGATCGGCTGCGCGGTGTGCGACTTGGGTCTCGCTGCCTGGTACGCGATCGGCGCGCCGCAGATAATTCGTTGGCCGCGATTGCTGACGAACCCGCGTTGACAACGTTCGATCCACGAAGCCGGACGCCGTCCAGAAAAATCGAATCAAACACCGCTTCCGACGTTCGCCAATTGTTAACCTCACCGGCGGATGTAACAACCGCAAGCTGTATTTTTTATCTTGTTCGCACTATGCCTCCGCCGTTTCGGTGCGAAGGGGGTCACATGCTTCAGGATGGAGAATATGCGGCGTGGTACAAGACCCCGCGGGGCGAAGGTACCGGCATCGTCCACCTCGCCAACGGCGAAATAACCGGCGGCGACAGCGTGCTGAGTTATTCCGGCTGGTACAAGATCGAGGAAGACCGCTTTACCGCCGTGTTGACGACCAGACGGCACACCGCGGGACAACCCTCGCTGTTCGGTATCGACGAAGTGGAATTGCGGCTTGCCGGCAAATCAACGGGCGTGACGGCTAGCTGCGCCGGGACCGCGACGCAGGCGCCGGAACTGCCTTTTCAGGCAACACTGATCCGCGTTCAGACCTCGCAGCCTTCATCAAGCGCGCCCGTGCACAAGTCTGGATCCGCTGGCGTGCTGGTCGATCTGCAGAGACATGGCGTTTCGCACCCGACCATCAAGTCGCGATTATGAATTCCGAGAACGGCGCCGTGATGCCAACGGCTTGACGCCTGAGCGCGCGACTGCGGCTGTTCATGACGCCCACGCGTCTTGCGTGATATTTCCATGCCTTTCTGCTTGTTTTCTGCTTGTTTCCGAAGGCGTCACCAACGGTAATTTATTACTTTCATTCTCGTCAATTTGCCTGTTCAAGCGATCGCTTCGCAGAACCCGATAGACGCCGGCGAATTAAAGTCGCTGAATAACAGCCCTGCGTAAAATCGAGCCCTCCGCCCGCAACCTATGCCGCAGCAACGGGTTTGCATCGGATCACGCCCATGTCGCAATTCGAAAAAATCACGCTTGCACCCGGCCTGACCTTCGACGCCCTCGCCACGGGCGAAGCCGGTCACGCGCTGGTGCTGCTGCTGCACGGCTTCGCGGAATCGATGAACTGCTGGCGCGCGCAACTGACGGCGCTCGCGGCAAACGGCTATCGCGCCGTTGCACCGAGCCAGCGCGGCTATTCGCCGGGCGCGCGGCCCGATGTCGGCGAGGCCGCCAATTATCGTATCGACCATCTGATGGACGACGCGATGGCGATCGTCGGTGCCTGCGGCTATCGCGACCTGCGCTTTCATCTTATCGGACATGACTGGGGCGGCAGCATCGCCTGGGCACTGGCCGATCGCATGCCGCAACGGCTGGCGTCGCTCACGATATTGTCGCGGCCGCATCCCAACGCCTTCAATCGCGCACTGGAAATGCCGGACGGCGATCAGGCGCAGCGGTCGCGTCATCACAAGGCGTTCCTCGAATCCGATGCGGCCGATGTCGTGCTCGCTGATGACGCCAAATGGCTGCGCGAGCGATGGGCCGCGAACGGCGTTCCCGATGCTGCGATCGAGCAGCACCTTGCCGTGCTCGGCAACAAGCCGGCGATGGAAGCAGCGCTTGCCTGGTATCGCGCCCGCGGCGCGATCCGCGCCCCAATCGGCCCGATCCGGGTGCCGACGCTCTACATCTGGGGCGATGCCGACGACACCGTCGGGCGCGCCGCGGCCGAGGGAACCGAGGATTTCGTCGCTGCCCCCTACCGCTTCGAGGTGCTACCCGGGATCGGCCATTTCGCCGCCGATCAGGCGCCCGATCGGGTCAGCGAATTGCTGCTGCAACACATCGCGACTTATCCGGTCTAAATGGTCGTCAACGCCTGGAACTTCACGCGCTGCAAAATGTTGTCCTGCAGCAAATGGAGCAAGACATCATGGCCCAGAGCCACATCACGGCTGAAAATCGTTCGGATCAGGACGTAGCCGCGCGCCAGACGCCTGAGGATTTGCGTTCGTCGGCGCGGCCGTCGCCGCAAAGCCGCCCGCCGGTCGCAAACGACGGGCTGGAAACCGTGCGCAGCAACGACTGCTGAAGCTGCAAACAAACGCGACGGAAGAGCGAACCTCCGTCGCGTTGTTATGATGCTAGCTATTCCGACTTGTCGATGTTCCAGAAGATCGGCGTTGCCGGGCCATCGAGCACGCCGGTGAGCGATTTGCGCCACACCACCGGCGCCAGATATTGCCCGAGCGGGATGTAGATCACCTGGTCGTAGACTTCCTTCTGGATGTCGGTGGCGATCTTCTTCTGCTCCTCGGGCGTGGTCGCCCGCGCGAAGGCGTCGCGCATCGATTCAAGCTTGGGATCATCGGCCCAGCCGAACCAGCCGCCATCCTTGCCGCGTCCGCTGACGGAGGCGTTGACGACCGGATTGACCACGTCGGCGCCGACCCAGTTGGTGAAGAACATGTCCCAGCCGCCTTCTTTGTCCGGCTTCTGGCTGGCGCGCCGCGACACCACGGTCTGCCAGTCGGTGGCCTGCAAATCCACCTTGAAGCCGGCATCGCGCAGCGCCTGCGCCGCGACCACCGGCTGCGCCTTCAGCGTGATGACGTCGCCGGGCGCCATCACCACCACCGGCGTGCCGTCATAGCCGGATTCGGCCAACTGCTTTTTTGCCTCCGCCATGCCGTCGCCCTTGATCAGCGATTGCGCGCCGATATCGGAGGCAAGCGGCGTATCGCAGACGAAAACCGCGCCGCAGACCTTGTAATATTCGGGGTTGCCGACCAGCGCATCCAGCACATTCTTCTGGTTCATCGCCAGGAACGCGGCACGGCGCACCTTGACGTTATCGAACGGCGGATGAAGGAAGTTCATCCGGCCGAGCGTCTGGAAGCCGAGCTTGTTCAGCACCTGAATCTTCAAATCCGGATTGGCCGCCAACACCGGCAGAAGATCGAATGACGGGTTCTCCATGAGATCGATATCGCCGGATTGCAGCGCATTCATCGCGGTCTGCGCATCGGGCATCGTCACCCATTCGACGCGGTCGACCTTCACGACCTTGCCGCCGGAGGTCCAGCTCGGCGGCTCCTTGCGCGGCACATAGTCGGTGTTCTTGACGAACACGGCCTTTACGCCCGGCTGGAATTCCTCTTTCACGAATTTGAATGGGCCGGATCCGATCTGCTCGGTGATCGGCTTGTCCGCCGGCGTTTCCGCGACACGCTTCGGCATCATGAACGGCACCACTGACGACGGCTTGCCGATCGACTCCAGCACCAAGCCGTAGGGTTCCTTCAATTTCAGCGTGATGGTCTTGGCGTCGGTCGCCTCCAGGCTGGCGGTGTATTGCGTCAGCTTCTGGCCCATATTGTCGCGCTTGGCCCAGCGCTTCAGCGACGCCACGCAGTCTTCCGCCGTCACCGGCGCGCCGTCATGCCACTTCAGGCCGTCGCGCAAGGTAAAGGTGTAGGTCAGCTTGTCGTCGGAAACCTTGTACTCCGCCATCTGCGGCTGGATCTTGAAGTTGGAGTCCATCGCCAGCAGCGTGTCGTAGACCATGTATCCATAGTCGCGCTGGATATAGGCGGTGGTGATGATCGGATCGAGAAAACGCAAATCGGAGTGCATCACCGCGGTGATGGTCTTGCCGGCGGCCCATGTCGGCATCGGTAACGCCAGCGCCGCAGCGAGTGCGATAGCCGATGCTATCGTGGAACGCTTCCAACGCGAGATGTGGGACATTCGATCTCTCCTGACGTGAAACTGGTCAAACGCCGATCATAGTTTATGCATACGGTCCGTTATTTAGGCGCACTAACACGCTGTAAAAACTGGACATTCGAGACTTGCGCAAACGAGACTTGCATCAAGCCCGCCGCGCGTCAATCCGGTTTTGGGCGCTTGCCATGCGGTGAATGCAAGTTGACACCCAGTCGAGGTTTCACTTTACAAATCGATCGCCGATCCGTCTCGTGAGCACCTCATCGTCGCACCGCCTCGCAACAAACATCCCATTCGAAACACAAGAGACATGCCATGAACCCTGCCAACCTTCCGTTCGATACCGAAGCCATGCTGCAGGGCCTGCACGGCTGGGTAGAATGCGAAAGCCCGACCTGGGATACAGCTGCGGTCAATCGCATGCTGGATCTCGCCGCCCGCGACATGGCGGTGATGGGCGCCACGATCGAACGCATCGCCGGACGGCAGGGTTTTGGCGGTTGTGTCCGCGCGCGCTTTCCGCATCCGAAGCAGGGCGAGCCAGGTATCCTGATCGCGGGACATCTCGACACCGTGCATCCGGTCGGCACGCTGGCAAAACTGCCGTGGCGCCGCGAGGGCAACAAATGCTTTGGTCCCGGCATCTATGACATGAAGGGTGGCAACTACCTGACGCTGGAAGCGATCCGGCAATTGGCGCGCGCCGCCTTCACGACGCCGCTGCCGATCACCGTACTGTTCACGCCGGATGAGGAAGTCGGCACGCCCTCGACCCGCGACATCATCGAGGCCGAAGCCGCGCGCAACAAATACGTGCTGGTGCCCGAACCCGGCCGGGCGAACAACGGTGTCGTCACCGGCCGCTATGCGATTGCGCGATTTAACCTGGAGGCCATCGGCAAGCCGAGCCATGCCGGCGCCACGCTTTCTTCCGGCCGTTCCGCGATCCGCGAAATGGCGCGCCAGATCATCGCGATCGATGCCATGACCTCGGACGATTGCACCTTCTCGGTCGGCATCGTGCATGGCGGCCAATGGGTCAATTGCGTCGCCACCACCTGCACCGGCGAAGCGTTGAGCATGGCGAAGCGCCAGGCCGATCTCGATCGTGGCGTCGAGCGGATGCTCGCGCTGTCCGGCACCGCCAACGATGTGGCGTTCAAGGTCACGCGCGGCGTCACCCGGCCGGTGTGGGAACCCGACGCCGGGACCATGGCGCTGTATGAGAAGGCACGTGGCCTCGCCAAGCAATTGGGCGCCGAGCTTCCCCATGGCAGCGCCGGCGGCGGCTCCGACGGCAATTTCACCGGCGCGATGGGAATTCCGACCCTCGACGGCCTGGGTGTCCGCGGCGCCGACGCCCATACGCTCAACGAACACATCGAAGTCGACAGCCTCGCCGAACGCGGCCGGTTGATGGCAGGACTTTTGGCGACGCTGGAGTAAGCTAAAGTCGTCATCCCCGGGATGAACGCAATTGCGTTCACCCGTGAGGAGCCGCGAAGCGGCGTCTCGAAGGATGGCCACACGTGGGGCGGTCACCCTTCGAGGCTCGCAAGAGCTCGCACCTCAGGATGACGGCTGCTTCAGCCTGAATTCAGCGCAATGGCACGGGATTTGCTGAATTGTATAGCGTGCGGACGGGGAAAAAGATTGGCGCACACCGGCCGACCGGTTCGCGAATTGTGACAGGACGAAGATGCTCGGATATCTGCTTCGCCGCGTGCTGGCCGCGATTCCCGTGATGGGCGTGGTGGCGCTGTTCGTATTTCTGTTGCTGCGGATCACGCCGGGCGATCCCGCAGCGATCCTGGCCGGCGACAACGCGACGCCCGAGCAGCTCGAGCGCATCCGCACCTCGCTCGGATTGAACGAGCCGCTCTACCTCCAGTTCATCACCTGGATCGGCAAGTTGCTGCACGGCGATCTCGGGGTGTCGCTGATTTCCAATGTGCCCGTCTTGCAAATGATCAGCCAGCGCGTCGAGCCGTCGATCAGCATTGCGCTGTCGACGATCATCCTTTCGATCGTGGTCGCGGTGCCGCTCGGCGTGATCGCGGCGTGGAAGCATGGCACCTGGATCGACCGTTTCGTGATGGGATTGTCG
>Ga0193743_1003366_pt1 | contig 10744 bp, 14 predicted proteins | sample L2c2metaG_FD_143038 | JGI IMG/M metagenome (GOLD analysis project Ga0193743, IMG submission 143038) | Soil microbial communities from a riparian zone of the East river system, Colorado, United States - L2c2 | ecosystem: Environmental > Terrestrial > Soil > Riparian zone | place: USA: East River...
AGCGTCCCCTAACAGTGGCCAGTGTGTAGATATCACTGGATCAACATGGAACTTGATAGTAATCATCTTCGATTCCTCTGAATATGAAAACGTTGGCAGAGGATGGGACCAGGGGTTGGGCCACGGTTCAGTACATTGACGATTGGGGGTTATTAATAATGTATTGCCTACCAAAGCACAATCTGCGCTCAATAGAACACTTTGAAATCAAGAGATTTAATAACATACCCATTACATCGACCTCTGAGCTACTCTGATAGCATAAGTTTCCAGTTGAGTTCACGAAAAAAGTCTTCACGAAATGTCAGTTATTATCAACATAAAAGCGGATGTAAAACAGCTTCCTCACAGGGTTTGGGCAGTGGGTCGGTGTCCAAAGACCAATGAAATTGCCCTGACGCTCTACAGCGTGATTCAACACCAAGTGATAAGAGGTTGCAACGGAACAAATGTGGAATTTTCCAGTCAGGAATCCAGTGCATTTTTTTGCCAGTGTTGATTTGAACATAACATGATCTCCCGGTGTTGATCCCGGCCAATGTCCTTGCTCTGTCAAGATGTGGTCATCTTTGAGAGGAGTCATCATGTCCTTATCAACAAAAAGTTGCGAACAACCAGTAATACCCTCCTTCACAGAAATGAAATGAATCAATGATGCCACAGAGAGAGGTGGGGGTATAAGGTCGAGGTCGAGCCTGGATACCCAGACTTCCTCTGGGTCGACTGGGGCCTTGGACGCCGATACACCATCATCTGTATAGACCCCATAGTACACTATTGGATACACGTCATCTTTGACAATGAAAATAATTTACCTTCTGGGATGACATACTGTATCGGAGTGTAAGACTGTATTTTTATTTCGTTCACGTAAATCAATAACTGTTCGCAGTTCTTGGGCATCCTTTGGTTTATGTGGTTTTGGAATAAGCAACATAGGCATGGTATTTCATGCCATCGTCATCTTCCAGCATCCAGATTTAAGGTAAGCATCCCTTTTTTCGGCCCAGTGTTTTCTAAAGATCTCAGGACATCGAGATGCTCTCCACTGATACATTTTGTTTTCGCTTATCAGGGGTATCGCATGATTTATTGCTCAAAACGGGGGCAACTCAGTCTCCTCAACTTTTCTGCACAATGGCTCAGCATATGCCATCAATTCTTCCCGGGCGTTTACTATGGAGTCCTCAATGGATGGCGCAACAGCCCCCAATAAGTATTTTGTGTTGTTTCCGACTGCAATTGGTACTGTGTTATCACTTCCTACTATGATACGAGCTGGGTTTAAACCAATGCATACTTGATGTTGGTACATCCAAGGTGTACCCAATATTACATCATAGTCATTCAAGTTGACCATGTCGAATTGGCAGCTTTCATCAATTCCTTGGTAAGTCGAACGCGCAGTTACGGTCGAATTTATTTTTGACCTAGACCCTTGCACGGCTAACTGTAGTTCTATTGCTTTTTCTAGGACTGCACGTTTCAAGTTTAATTGATCCACAACCGTGGACGATATGAAATCACCCAGAGATCCAGAGTCGACTAGTGCTCCCGCCGGATGCCCATCTATCTCAATTCAAATGACAACAGGCTTTGGCAGCAAGTGCTTGCTAATATTTTTAACGTGTGCGGCGTTTCATTGTACGTTAATGTATTTATTCCTATCAACCTGAACTCCATTCAGTGCTAATGTAGTTCCGCCGGTGTCTCTGTGGTCTGGATCATCAGGATTATTGTTGTGTTCATTATCATCAACGTCACCGTTATCCGATTCATTCGACAACTCAAGCTCTGGTTCTTGACGACAATACCGGTATTTATTTGATAATGTGGTACTCCACCAGTTCTGACCTTGCATCCATTCGTTGGATGCTTCCCAAGGCGTGTCCATATCTTGATTCACGGCGCATTGTTCCGCAAACCATTTTCCTAAGGAGAATTCATCCCAGGTGGCTATGTCCCATGAAAGATAAGTCTCAAACCCTTGTACCCTGTTGTATATTTCTATCAAATCATCTATCTTATCTAGAATGAATCTTGGGTTCTCCGATGTGTATGCAACATCCACAGGTTGCCCATCTCCTGGGTATGGTTGGCACCTTTCCAAGGTATCAATTATTTCTTTCATCAGTTTTATTCTGCCTCAACCATTAACACTGATGTTTCCTCATCTATTTCTTCTAGATCGACTAGCCGGGGTAGATCGAAGAACAGATCTTCTTCTTCATCCGGTATAGGTTGATAGTGATATTTATGTTGTAGCATGTATTGTTCATAGAATTTCCGGTCTTCCATGATATGTTTGAGATACCAATTTATCAAATTAAATTTCAGGTTCTCTAGTAGTTTTCAGTCTATTTCGATCTTAAGATTCAGATCTTTATCAATCATAACATAAGTAGGGCTTCTGAAGTCTTTTAAATGAACAAAAAACCTGTCATCAGAATCTGTTACGACTTCGACTGATTCAGTCTTTACAGACTTGATCAGTAACAGTCGTTAGGCTAGTTTCAATTTCGTTCATTATCAGACTATAAGAATGCTTTGGTATAACCAAAATATTGTCTTAAGTCGAGCCAATGTTCTCGTGTATCAAGAATGTCTTCGTGTTCAAACAAAGACTAGCTAAAGTTACATGGTAACTGGCTAAAGTATATATATGATAAAACATGCGTGTAACGCATGGTCAAAGCATGTTCTGCATGTGTTTGATAAAGAAATAAAATGAAAGACATGTGTCGCTAGCATGTAACATGCACGTTATGCATGGAAGAAAGTAAAAATAAATGAACATGCGTTCACGGCATGTTGTTCAAGAAGTGATTGTAAAAGTAAAAATGAAATCATACATGTTGAGGATGAAATCGTAACACTACCCTCGCTAGCTTCGAAGATCCCAGATTCGGAAATGTTTATTCAAGGTCAGGGCAGTTTTCGATGAAATGACCAAATCTTTTGCACCAAGTACACACCATTTCTCTGCAGTCAAGCATAACATGTCCTTGAAGGCCGCATCAGTGACAGATCATGGCGGGTGTTACAACTTCGAACAATTCAGACTTTACAGTCGGTTCTGCATCTGGGTCCTTAAAGGCTGAGCCTAAAGAGTGCTTAACCAGTAAAGGTCAAGTATTGTCTAAAGGTTTAAGAGCGAAGAGGATAAAGCAGATGGCTAACTTCAATATTATTGCTAATAAAGATTGTCTAAAGAGTACAATCGTCTATGCTAGGTTTATATAGTAAAGTAAGCATGTAAGCAGTAAGGCGAACATGCATAAGTCATAAGTAAAGCATGCTGCAAGCATGAGATGCGCAGCATCAAAAATGAGTGGTGTGCGTAAGCTGTGTGTAACACATGTCTAAAGCATGTAAGTAATATCCAAAGTATGCGTCTAGCACATGTTGAAGAAATGTAAAGAAACATAAGATCATCTGTTAGATAAGATCATCTGTCAGATAAGATAAGATCAAGAGATAAGATCAAGAGATATGATCAAGAGATATGATCAAGAGATCAAGAGATCATTGTTCCTATAAGATAAGATCCAAAGTATAGTTCAAAGAAAAGAGTGTGTGAAGGAATAAAAATTGTAACAGCAGGGGCTCCAGGGACGAAGATTGTGTCGCAATAGTCTTCGTTATGATAACTGTTATGTATGTATCGATGACACCTAGGGCATCGAGTGTTGTTGGTAGGTGTTCTAATTTTGTTATCGGAATCATCTTCCTCGACGACTATCGGATTGTGGAAGGAGCCAAGTGGGGCTCTAGGGCAAGAAGGACCAGAGTTGTTCGAAGATTGTGAAATATTATCAGGTTGTCATCTCGATTGTTGAATGGGAGAAGGAAGGGAAGATGAGTCAGAGGGTATTATGGGTGGAGACCGTCCTGTCCTATGAAGATGACGATGGTTTCTTTCTTCTCTGAGGTGTATCATTGGCTGTAAATTAGTGTCAAGTCCACCGACGCAAGCTTCTTGAAAGGATGCTTCAGCAAATTCTCGAAGAAAGGCAAGTTCGTTTTGTTCATGTTGCAAACATCTGTCAGATTCTTCTTCCTGTTGAATGATCATTTGGCGAAGGAAAATGAAGGTTGCATAATTGTCTTGGATGTCTCTTCAACCAGCGAGTAATAAGTAGACATGTCAAATGTCAGTGGTGGTGGAAGAGTTTTGGAATAGAATGTCGGAAGAGAAAGCGGTTTGGCAAGGACGAGAGTTTCAAGAAGGAGGCATTGTTTAGTAGAATAGATCGGGGAAGAGACTTTGTAAGTTTTGAACGTCAAAGTTTGGGATAGTTAGAATGGGAGGAGTTTCTCGAGGGGGAATCAAGAAGATTTCATTGTGTTCAGCGAAACGAACAATCTTTCTTTTAAATGGAAGCCTTGTTGTTTCCATGGTCAAGTCTATTCTTGCTATCAAGTTGTCCAATTGTGTAAGGAATTTGGTGTATTCATTGGTGGAGTTCTTCATGATTCGGATTCTTTCATCACAATAGTTGTTGAAAGTGATGGAAGAGGAAATGGAGTCCATGGAAGTTTGTTTCAGGATAGATCTCATCTTTTTGAGGGTTCGGAGTTGATGTTGTCGTTTATAAAGTGACAACATGTTTCCGTCATCGGAAAAGGCCTGTTCAGGTTCCCACGATGCTTCGGAAATCGGGTATCCCTTTCATTTGATGTAGTATTGATATCCTTGTCCTCTTTTTTGATGATTAAGGATAGAGTCTACTTCATAGACTTCTTCATTGTTTTCTAGTTCCAAAGGTGGTTCAGGGAAATTGGGTCCATAAATTTCATTTTCCTTGTAAGGTTTCAAGAGAGTGGCGTGAAAAACATTGTGGATTCTCCAAGAGGCAGGAAGTTGAAGGCAATAAGTAATTGGTCCGAGAACTTCTGTAATGAGGAATGGTCCTTCTCGTTTTGGTTTCATCTTCTTATTGTGTCGCGTTTTCATGTTTCTTGAATCTAACCATACTTTTTCTCCTTTTCTAAACGGAATGAAAGTAGATTTCCGCCTATCAGCCATGCGTGAATGTGCAAGTTCATGTGCTGCTAAGGCTTCTTCTCAATTTTTGATCAATGTTTTCATCCTGTCTTTGATTGCAGGAAACTTCGTGTTTTTGAAAGTAAGGGGTAGGGCGATAGGAGATTCTCTGAACATGAGTTTGAAAGGTGATTTCTGTCTGTCTGCATGTCGTCGGTTATTATGAGTAAACTCCAGTAAATGGAGTGCGGTTGGCCATTCTTCTGGATGAGAGGTGCAGTAAATTGAGAGATATGCTTCGATCTCTTGATTTACTCGTTCGGTAGTTCCGTCTGTTTGTGGATATGCGGTGGATAATGCCGATTTGACGTTCAAGAGTTTAAGCAATTCTTTGAAAGAGTTAGAGGCAAATTGTGGTCCTCTATCAGAAATTATCTTGTCAGGTAGTCCGAATCGTTTGTATAGGTTTTCAAGCAAAAATTTGCCTGTGTCTTTGGCGGTAATAGTTTTGTTGCATGGAATGAGAATTACCCCCTTTGTAAGCGCTTGGTCTACCACGACCAAGATAGAATCAAAGACGTCAGCAGGTGGCAGGTCGGTAATCAAGTCCATCGAGCAATAAGAGAAAGGTCTAGTCGATTGAGAGCCTTCCGTGGGTAGAAATGCGGGTTTTGAGGGGCTTCGGTCAATTTTAAACTGTTGACAAGTTCCACATCCTAGGACATAGTTTTTCACGAAAGTGTGTAAGCCTGGCCACCAGTAATGTTGTCGCACAGCGTTATAAGTCTGTAATTCTCCAGGGTGACCAGCAGTTTTGTGATCATGAAAATCTCTCAGAATATCTTTTTGTAATACGTCGTCCCGAGGAATATAGTTCTTTTCTCGATAGAAAAGGATATTGTGATCGCCATATTTTTCCAGTGTCCAGTCATCAGCAAGTTTTCCGTTCAACAGTAATAACAGTGCTGTTTCAGCGTCTTTATCCATTTTGTCAATATTTGCAATTCTTTCTTGAAGATCAACATCAATAAGATCGATGAATAGGTTGTCCGGTAATAAAACCATGTCTTCATTGTCGTTGTCTTTGGCAGGGCAATGATCAGGCCTTCGAGATAATGCATCAGATTGGATCATTTTTTTTCCAAGCTTCCAGAGCTCTAATAATAGCCAGTAGTTCTCTATCATGGATGTCATAATTTCGTTCGGCAGGAGAAAATGTTTTGGAATAAAATGCTACAGGATGTCGATCACCATTTGAATCCAATTGTGATAGGACTGCTCCGGTTGCATATTTCGAGGCATCCGTTTCGATTTGAAATGGTCGGCAATGGTCAGGCATGGCCAAGACAGGTTCTTCAGTAAATTGTTTCTTCATTTCATCAAAAGAAGATTGACATTCGGGGGTCCAGACAAATTTTCTGTCTTTCTTTAAGAGTTCGTTTAGAGGTTGTGCAATGTCAGAGAAGTTTCGAATAAATTGTCGATAGAAGTTTCCAAATCCTAAAAATCCTCTGACTTGTTTGACGGTAGAAGGAATAGGCCAGTCTTGGATTCCTTTTAATTTCGAAGTATCCATAGATATTCTTCCTTCTTCAATGATCATTCCAAGATATTCAATCTTCATCTTGTGGAATTCACATTTCGACGGTTTCAAATATAAATCGTTGTCCTGTAATCGTCGTAGGACTGATCTTGTATTTGTGATCAATGGTGATAGGTCTTTTTCAAAGATAAACATGTCGTCCATGTAGACAATGATCAGAGAATCGGAAATCATGTCATCAAAAATAGAATCCATCATTGCTTGAAATGTTGCTGGTGAATTACACATTCCAAAGAACATGACCGTTGGTTCATATAATCCATGATTTGTCTTGAATGCTGCTTTCCATTCATCTCCTTTTTTGATTTGAATATTATTGTATCCCCATCGGACGTCCAGTTTTAGTGAAATATCTGGCTCTGTTGAGTTTGTCAATTATTTCAGAGATGAGTGGTAGCGGATAAGCATTTTTGATCGTCCATTCATTTAGATATCGATAGTCTTGACATGGTCTTAGCTTTCCTGCATCTTTTTTAGAGACAAAGAAAAATGGGGAAGCCATACGGTCAGATATATCCTTTTTCCACGTTTTCTTTCAGGAATTTATCAGTTCCACTTGTTCAATTGGTGTCAGGTTGTAGTTTTTGAAAGATTTTGGAATGAATCCGTCTTTCAATTCAATCTTGTGGTCCCAAATTCATTCTTCTGGAAATCGATCTGCTTTCTTTTCGTCGAAAACATCCAGGAATTTGTGATATTCTTCTGGTATTTGTTCTTTCAATGGAATGTCTTTCTTCTTTTCATCATGAGTTTGATGAAGAAGTTGAGAAGTAGTTGTTTTTGCGTTTATCCAAATATTCAATTCACTTTCCGTTTCTTCAATCGTTCTAATGACAAAGTCTTCTTCATCAATTAAAGGATTGATAAGTCCATTTGAGTGTTCTTCTTCATCTTTTTCGTCTTCAATGAAGGCCAGTAAAGGAGTTTTGTCTTTTTCGGGAGGTGTGGGAAATAACCTTAAATTTCCATCACTACTTTTAAATCATGAGAACGAATTGCCTATTTAATTTCGTAGGAGTTTTCGAGTGGTTCGCCAGTTAAGTTCTCTGGTTTGCCAATTGATTTCTGGGTTGTGTCTGTTCAACCAAGGGAACCGAGGATAATCCTTTGGATCAGGACAGTCTTTTCCGAGATGTCCTTGTTTTCCACAGCCAAAGCACAACCCTTTTTGCATGCATTTGGCATGTTGTTCGGGCGTCATTCAATCGATATCCATTGTGTTCGGGTCCTTTTTAGTGAAGGTGAAGCGTCTGGAATTGTTATCGGGTTTCTTTTGTTCCTTTTTCTGTTCGGTTTTCTGATCGTTCTTCCTCCAACTGTTAGAGGTTTCTTGTTTATTTTGGGTTGTTCTCCCCATGATTCGTTGCATCCTATGGAATTGATGGTCGAATTTTTGTGCCCATTCGTAATGTCCTTTTATTCCATCGAGAGGGAATTGAAGGGTTAAAAGTCGTTCTTGGAGTTTCCTAGGTAAGGTCTCCAAGAAGAGGTCGCAAAGGGCTTCTTCATCTTTTCCAATTTTGGCTTGGTTGACCAAAGTTTTGAAGGTAGCGATGTGTTCGTTCATGGGAGTTTTCCCTTCTTTTTGTAATCTTTTGAGTTTTTCCCTTGCCTCTCCAAGCGCGTCATATGGTGAGAATGCTTCTTCGTGGTTTTTCTTAAAGTTGTCCCACGTTCCGAGATCAAGATTTTCCAAATTCGGTTGTTCTTCAATAAACTGCTCGTTCCAAGCAGCTGCTTCTCCACTATTCATGAAGGATAAGACAAAGTTGATTTTATCGAAATCATTTGGGTAAACTTTGTGGTTTCCTGCGATGTACATTCAACAACTCATCATCCATCGTTTAAAATCATCTCAGTTGCCAGAGAATTCTTTGGGCATGTTCATCTTCTTCTTTCCAGAAGACGATTCACTTGATTCTGTTCCGAGATTCATGTTGTTTGGTGATTCTGATGATGATGGTGGTGTTGGTTCTGGTAACGGGTTTTCTCCGATGTTTAAGGGAGAGATGGGAGGGGATTGGACAGGAGTTGTGAATGGGATGATCACTTCGAGATTAAGTGGTGGAGGGAAAAAGCTATTGAACGGGCCAAATCCTGGTGAGAAGATAGAGCTTCGGGCTAAATCTTCTGGTTCTTGTATCGATGGCGAGCTTGTTCTGACAGAACTTGCTCGGCTGTTTCATTTGGAATTCATTTTGTCTTTTCGAGAGAGTGTCACCTAGGTCAAAGACCTTCCAATGACGTTTGTTTTGTTCAGTTGTTTCGAGTTTCTTCGCTTGTATGGAAACAAAGCGAAAGGTTTGATAAGCTAGTCTTTTGTTATGACTTCGACTGATTCAGTCTTTACAGACTTGATCAGTAACAGTCGTTAGGCTAGTTTCAAGTTCATTCATTATCAGACTATAAGAATGCTTTGGTATAACCAAAGTATTGTCTTAAGTCAAGCCAATGTTCTCGTGTATCAAGAATGTCTTCGTGTTCAAACAAAGACTAGCTAAAGTTACATGGTAACTGGCTAAAGTATATATATGATAAAACATGCGTGTAACGCATGGTCAAAGCATGTTCTGCATGTGTTTGATAAAGAAATAAAATGAAAGACATGTGTCGCTAGCATGTAACATGCGCGTTATGCATGGAAGAAAGTAAAAATAAATGAACATTCGTTCATGGCATGTTGTTCAAGAAGTGATTGTAAAAGTAAAAATGAAATTGTACGTGTTGAGGATGAAATTGTAACAGAATCCGTGTTAGGGTTGACATTCGGAAAGTGAGCATGAATTCCATTGCGTAACAACTGCATGGTTACTAGTGCTACTGGCTCTTCCATACAAGCCAGAAATTTATTTTTCATGGAATCATTGAGGCCCAAAGCGCGTGCTCGGCTTTTTGCATACCAATGCCCTAAATTGAATTTCAAATTATCCAGTTGAGACTTATTTATTATTATTTCAAAATCCATAAGTCTGTCAATGATCTTGAAATCATTATGGCTTTTTTGGTGTCTGTGTCATGGTCCGTGCTCGGTCACGTTCTTTCCGAAGAACAATCAAAGGACGGCTCCGACGGAGTCTCCGATGATGGCCGCCTCACCATTGTTCAGTGCCACCATTACCAACGGCCACCCTTGTCGGACTTATATCGGAGCTCTGTCGGAATACTTCCTCCACTCCGCTACCACCAACAAACCTGCATTCTTATCATTGTCATTACCAACCAGCACCATGTGCTTTCTACTGCAGCACAACCAGAGCCCCACCATGCTCCACACACATTCCATTTTCCAGGCCAATCACATTGCGCACGCACCAGTTCTCGAGGTCATGAGTCGCGGTCACCACAAGGACCTGTGAGGATTTACGTCGGCATCCTTTGGCACCATCCAGAATATGAGTCTCCTTGTTATATGTTCATTCTACTACCATATGCTCTTCACGATAACTCCTTATATGTTTATGTTTTGCTTCAGTATAAATACTCCAGTTTGTTGTATGTATTTCACTAGTTTGAATATCAACTTAGCAACCTACTTCTCCTTAACTCGCTCTCGTCTTCCTTAAGCTTCTTCTCGGCTCGATTCTGGACTCTCCTACTCTGTCCGGACCTCCGAAATTCGAGGCATCCAGCAAGAGAGCGGCGCAACCTACAAGTTGAAGCCAACGCCTCGCACAACTTTGGACCCGACATCTCCGTCCGAACTCTGAACTTAACACAAACGAAGGACGAACCAAAAACTATTGTGTTGTAAATGGCGAACACATTCTTATTCCCTTTCAAGAAGGACCGAAGGACGAGCTCAACGTCTCCAACCCTTAAAAAGTCTGGAATCCTTTTGGCTAAAACGGGGGTAGTGTTATGACTCCATTTTTACTTTTACTTTCTTACCTATTCAGACGATGAACATTTACTTTTTGTTTACTTCTTTCGAATGAACAATGCTTTTGCATTGTTCCCTCTTTTGATCAAACAATAGAACAATGCACTTGCATTGTTCTCTTTTGCTTATTGTCCAACGACTTGATCAAACAATGGTTTACCATTGTTCTCTCATCTTGAACTTTCATTGTCTTTACAAGTATATAAACTCTAGTAGTTTACAACTTGTTCTTCAGTTAGTCTTTAATAAAGACTTGTACCAACTCAACGAACTT
>Ga0193743_1003367_pt1 | contig 10741 bp, 15 predicted proteins | sample L2c2metaG_FD_143038 | JGI IMG/M metagenome (GOLD analysis project Ga0193743, IMG submission 143038) | Soil microbial communities from a riparian zone of the East river system, Colorado, United States - L2c2 | ecosystem: Environmental > Terrestrial > Soil > Riparian zone | place: USA: East River...
TTTTTCTCAAAATTTATCTTTTTGAAACATGATAAGTGTTTCTTTCTTTGTTTGAAACAAAGAAAGCATGTTTCCCATAGATAAATCTTGAGAAAAACAAAAAAATCTATCTATGGGAAACATGAAAGAAACACATAATGTGTTTCTCAAATTTTCCTTTCAGAAACACTTTTTGTGTTTCCGTGGGAAAAATCCTTTGGAAATCACAAAATGTGTTTCTTAATGGGTTTTTCCAGGGGAAACACCACCCAGTGCCAGCAGTGTAAGCCAGGGTAAGCCAAGGTAAGCCAGGATGCCTAGGAGCTACCAGAAATGTATCCAACAGCCCATCAATGACTTGGCATTATCAAATCATTCCAGGGCTATCTAAAATAACCAGGGCAAAAAGTCATTTTCCTGATGAAGGGGCCCAGACGAGCAATGGGTGCTCATCTGGGTTAGTGAGAGTTGGATGAGATGGGGAAGGGGCCCAGACGAGCGATTCTAGCTTGTCTGGGTCAGTGAGAGTTGGATGAGATGGGGAAGGGGCCCAGACAAGCAATGAGTGCTCATCTGGGTCAAGGAGAGTTGGATGAGATAGGGAAGGGGCCCAGACAAGCAATGGGCACTCGTCTGGGTTAGTGAGAGTCAGATGAGATGTAAAAGGGGCCCAGACGAGCGTTTGCAGCTTGTCTGGGTTAGTGAGAGTCAGATGAGATGGGGAAAGGGCCCAGATGAGCAATGGGTGCTCGTCTGGGTCTGTGAGAGTCAGATGAGATGGAAAACAGACCCAGACAAGCACTTGTAGCTCGTCTGGGTCAGGGAGAGTCGGTTGAGATGGGGACAGGGTCACAGAGTCAGATGAGAAGACCCAGACGAGCTATGAGCACTCATCTGGGTCATCTGGTAAGTGTCAGAGGTGGGAAATGATTCATATATATACAAGTGAACTCACCACAGAGCAAGAATAGAAAAAGAAAAGAAAAAGAAAAATTAAATTAAAGACAGGCCAGAAGAGTTCATCTGGACTTTGTAAACAGCCTCACAGTAAGCCAAACAGTCCAGATGGGCCTTAAAGGGCTTACCTCAACTTGGAGATTGTTGAGATGACCCCAGATGAGCTCGGATGGCTTGTCTGGGGGTCTCAGAGGTGGTGGGCAGTGGCAGGAAGCAAGAAACCAGCGTGACCAATATGATTGCCAAAAATGGCAATGTAAAAATGGCTCGAGCCACTCTCAAGCTGTTCAGCTCAGCTCTGGCTCATGAGCAGGAGCTGAATTTCGGCTCACAGCTCAGAGCCAAGCTAAGCTGTGACAACACTACATGGTGCTGGTTGGTAATGGAAATGATAAGAATGCAGATCTGTTGGTGGTATTGGAGTAGGGGATGAAATCCAATGGAGGTCCGATATGAGTCCAACGTGTTGGAAATATTGGATGTTGGATTAAAGAACAAGACTATCAAGATCAATAGAGAGAACTCAGATGATTAGGATAGGCGATGGATACGCTATGTATTGGTTTAATCCGATAGAGATCCACTCTAAACAGTTCAGGTACTTATACACATGAAAAAGAGGCAGTGCTATGAAGGCTATGCTATGAGTTTATTCCGCTATTGGTCAGTATCCAATTTGCCATGATGATGCAATATGATGTGATTTGACGTGATTAGAACGACATATTCCAACACAATGAGGGTGGCCGATGGTAAGGATGGCACTGAACAATGGTGAGGTGGCCATCATCAGAGGCTCTGTCAGAGCTGTCCTATGAATGTTCTTTGGAAAGAATGTGACTGAGCACGGACCATGACATCATGTGTCTGTCAGACTCCGCTATCGGAGCTGTGAGTGCACTCCAACTTGTAGTTAGCGATGATGAGGAGGAATGTACAGAGGCAACAGAGTGATGTTGGATGGGATGGAGTGTTTATCAGAAGAAACATTGGACAAAATGGAATGTCCCCTAACAACTAGCCACAGATGGCAGATAAATACCCAACCCAATGACTGGTAAACCCTTTACTTTGTATTCTACCTCATTACATATGTAAAGAAACAAAAAGACATATACATGACACATAATGTGTTTCTTGGATTTGTGTCTCCATGGGAAAACCCTTTGGAACTTGCAAAACATGTCTAGAAATGGGTTTTCTGGGGAAAACACCACCTGGTGCTGGCAGTGCAATCAGCAACTGTACTTCAGATACTGCTTTGCTTTTGGAGAATTTAGAGAGAGCTTAGGTTGGCCTTATGTCCAAACACACAGGCATCAACAACACTCAGCACTGGTTGTCTGCTAGTCCACTATCATGGCCAGCATTTGGAGTGCTCAGCCCCACATTGACTTTATAACAATAATCATGCAGTTGTTAGTGAGCTAGTTGCTAAGTTGCATGCTAGATTGATTAGGGAGGTATAACATAACAGTGGGAGGAAGTGCAAGTAAAAACTTAATTTATAGATAGGGTATTAGTTGTTCAAGAGTTTTGTGTGTCAATGCTGGAGGACACAATTGCCGTGCTTGCCGTGGTAACGCCCATTGTATGTCATTGTTATAATATCCTGGCCTGAAACTCTTCCCCGTCTTGCTGGGCAGCAGAACGGAGGCGCCAGTCCTACCCTTCATAACAATGGCGTTCTTTGCCAGGCCCCAGTCGACAGCGATAAAGATAGTCAAACCCCCCGTCTCGGAGGTTGACTCATCAGGGAAACAACGTTTCCGAAAAGGTAGGCATCCCTGTTCGCAAATTAACTGAAATTACTGAGATGTTATAGATTCTGTACAACGCCAGTGTAAAAATATCTTTATCTATGGGTGAGTTTCATATCCAGACTGCAACCTTATACTGACCTTATACCTTATCCAACAGGCACTGTAAATATCAAGATAAGGGGTGTATATATTCCCATCCCCCAGTACGTCTACTCCTGCTTCTCCATCAACCAACCCTTAGCCCCTTCTCTGTAGTCGACGGGCGTACCTATTTCACCGTATGTCCCGCCCAAGCCTCATGCCCACTATCTAACATTAGCTCAGACCCGCTTCTCCCGTCCCTTTCCCTGAATCTCCAGCAATGGGCACACTCACTGCTCAAGCCGTAAATGCACCTGTCTTCGTTCCAAAGTCTGCTGCCGTCACCACGACGGCTGCATCGACTGAGATGGCCCCTTCTTCCCCTCTCCTTCCCCCACCACCGTCGTCTACCACCGAAACAATGTCTTCAGTGGGCTCGTGAGTTTGTTGCATACCATCGACCTGAGGGCTGCCTAATTTTATTCGTTGGTCGGAAGGTCAACGCTTGCTTCTGATACTGAATATATGGAACAAGAGGATAAGACCGAGCAACTTCCACAAGAGTACCTCGCCGAAGGAGAACCAGGATTTGGTTACGATTCCGACTACGCCAGCACCTATGACTATCCAGCAACCGAAGACACCAACGGGGCACTAAGCAGGGAAACTGTATGTGTTGTTCGATGTTATCCCCCTCCGCCTTCCTTTGTTTGACATCCACTTTGTTCGGATCTTGTCTTTCATCCTTGTTCTTCAACAGTCGGACACAAACTACTACGACCAGAATCAAATGGAATACCAATTACATCATGATTATGAGCAGGAGGTTATAGATGCCGCTTACTACAACCATCCTCCCGTGTTTCTACGTCAACCAGTAGGCCACTTGATGTAGTTCCCCAACGTTTCATGCTAACGGACGATGATAGTTAAACTACCTCCTCTACACACCATCTATTCCACCCGAACTTATTAGGAACACAAGCAATAGTCATTTCGTACCTGCTTCCAACGATCTCCGTCAGTTATTGCAAGAACGAAGTGAAACCATTCAGGGTGTCGCTCCAATTGGTAGTTATACTTTTCCCTTTGTCTGTTGTCTTGCATGATGTGCTTGATGCATTTTCCTTAAGCTCTACGTTTACCGGAAGAACTACAAGGCTACCACACCCTCGTTCCAATCGAACCGAGTGGCGCTAACGTTGAACGCAGAAAATTGGGGAATTGGCTTTCAGTTGTTTATAGGGCTACTAGGACTTTGGATGGCATTCCATATACTTTGAGAAGGATCGAGAGTGCGTGTTTATAACCGATTTTTCCTCTTTAATATTGAGAGTAGCGTTCATGAAGATTATCGCTTGACACACCAATCTGCGTTTGCTCCTGTCGAGGTTTGGTCGCAAATCCAACATCCAAGTATCATTGCAGTACGAGAGGCATTCACGACACGCTCTTTTGGTGATAACTGTATGTTGCCTCTCGTCCTTAAATTGGTTATACCTTTCTTAGTTTGGTACACAGCCCTCGTTGTCGTCTACGCTTACCATCCCAACGCCCAAACACTATATGACGCTCACATCAAACCTAAAGCTCCAGCGTACCAACAACCAATCTATTATGGACGCCATCAACAGTTGCATAAGTATCAACAGGCTCAACACCAGATGTTGCCCGAACGCACATTGTGGTCATATATTGTACAGCTTGCATCTGCTATTAAGAGGGTACATGAGAGAGGTCAGGCGGTGAGGATGTTAGATGTGACAAAGATCTTGGTTACGGGACAGAATCGGTTCGTCATTTCGCTTTAGTCCGGGTTTTTCAAATTGGTTTCACATATTTCGAGTATAGAATCCGAATCAGCTCATGTGGTATCATCGACATTCTGATGCACGACACCCCACAAGACGTGCACAGTCTCCAACAAGAAGACTTGCTCATGTTTGGGCAGGTGGTATTTGCTCTGTGTTGCAACAACGTGGCTGCTTCAAATTCTCAGCATTTACAAACTAGTCTAGAAACGATTGGGAGGATATATAGTATGGATGTCAAGAATGTTGCGTTGTTTTTGATTGGACATACTAGGCAGAGGGTGTGTGATATATATATATTGCTCGTTTTGATTCAGTGATTGATTGATGGATTTTTGGTAGAATATAGACCAGTTGTTGGACATGATTCGTGGTAGAGTGCTTGCTGAACAGGATGAAGCTCTTATGTTCGTTCCTTCCCTTCTCAGTCGAGTTTCTGCTGTTGATACCTCTTCAGGGCGACCGACAGATTAGAATACGAACTCTCCGGTGAACTGGAGAATGCTCGTCTTGTCAGGCTGTTATGCAAATTTGGGTTTATCAATGAACGTCCAGAGTAACTTGTTTTTTTTTACCTTCATTGCGATACGCGAGGAATTGATTCAAATTGCATTTAGGTTCGCTCGTGATCAAAGATGGTCGGAGACTGGAGACCGGTATATTGTCAAGCTGTTCCGTGATTATGTTTTCCATCAGGTGGATGAGATGGGCAATCCGGTGTTGGATTTATCGCATGTGCTTACTTGTTTGAATAAGGTATTGGCTCCAATTTGTGATATATGCAATTAACATAATATTGTCCGTTTTTTCTAGCTTGACGCGGGTACGGATGAGCGGTTCATGCTTGTCGCAAGAGATGAGCAGAGCTGTCTCGTCGTAAGTTACAAGGAAGTCAAAGCTTGTGTCGCGAGTGCTTTTAAGTGAGATTTATTGTAATTCTTTTATCATCATTGTAACATCTTCCTTCCTTTTTTTTTTTAGTGATTTGACCCGTGCGACGACTGCTAGTCAAGGTAGCAGATGAAAGGATTGGACATCAAAAAATAGTTAGAATCAGAAAAAAGACTCGGAAAAGTTGTACAAAAAAAATTCATCGCTTTTACCACTGAAGAGCTGGAGCAAACAATGGACAACAAAGGATGGAACGTCATTGGCGGCTGCTGACGTCATATTTGGTATGGTCTCTCCAGTGTCAGACAGTATAAGTAGTTGGCTGCTCTCCTTTCCAATCAAACAATGCGGCCCTCTCTCTTTCTATTCACTGCCACCTTAACTCTAGCCGCTCAGGCCTCTTGGTTTGGCGGTTCGTCCAACACAAAAGAACCAGCTTACTCGTCATGGGACACAGATCATCTTCGTTCCTGGCTCGAACTTCACAATGTACCCCTTCCTGAACATACACCGACCCAAGCAGAACTGAGAGACTTGGTCGCTTCCAACTGGAACAAGGCTTCCTCATGGACGTATGACCAATACACTTCCGCTCAGGAATTATTTACTGGGATCCGGGACACGTCTTTTGATACATGGGATGAATCGAGTCTTCGGGAGTTTTTGCTCAAACAAGGCGTGGTCGCTCCGAAAGGACCTAAAGAACATCTCGTTCAGCTCGCCAAATCGAAATATAGTTCGTATACGGATGCTGCTAATTCGTTTTCTTCTCGCGCCAGTGCGACCGCTAGTACTGCAATACACGGGGATGCGCAGCACCAGATGAGCAAGAGTGTTTCCAGCATCGCTTCTCAAGCCACGTCTGCTGTTAATCAGGCTCACAAGAATGCTGTTAAGAGTTTTGACCAGTCTAAAGATTATGTGTATTCGACATGGAGCGATAATGAGATGCGTACTTGGCTCGAGAAGAATGGTCTCCTCAAGACGAAATCGGAAAATAAAAAAGAAGAGTTGTTGCAAATGATGCATGACGCCTACGGTTCTGTTGCTAACCCTATCTGGGAGGCTTGGAGTGATTCGTACCTCGTATGCCTATGCTTTTTTGTCATTTAATGCATCGCTCATTCATATTATTTGATTCTAGCACAACTGGCTCGTATCTCACAATATCGTCAAGTCTGACTACGAGAAAAACCGAGATGCTCTTATCATACACATGAAAAAGTATTACTACGGGCCCAGCGACATGGTCTGGTCTAGTTGGTCTGATTCCCAGCTGAAACAGTGGCTGGTTGACCATGGAATTATCAAGAGTGACGCTCAGGCGAGCAGGGACAAGATGATCAAGATGATCGGGTAAGGATGGTTCATGAACTAAACTCAGTCTGGCGAAATTACAACTTTTTGGTCAGGGATAATTATATTTCTGCGAAAGATACCTTTTGGTCCGCCTGGTCAGACAATAGTATCCGCCAATGGCTTATCGAGTATGGATATATGCGCTCTGACGCTCAAGTCAAACGCGACGAGTTGATTAAATTGGCTAACGAAAAGTACGTTCGCTTTCGAATCGCTAGTCTAACAATTGAAATATTTTTCAAGATATAACGATCAACACCAAAAGCTAGCTGCTTATTTGACATGGCCTGATGCTCGTCTCCGCGCTTATCTACGTGAGCAGGGTGTCAGCGAAGAATATATTCCTGGCGACCGTCCCAATCTCTTGCGTACGTTCGCTATCCTGTGTCTCAAACTATAAATCACTTACTTCATTCATTACAGAAGAAACACGTATTCGCTGGGTCCAAACTCAAAACAGCGCCGAAGCTCTTTTCACCAAGATAAAAGACCTCATCAACTCCGGCGTATACAGAGCCGAGGATGCACTTCATCGACTCATGAGCCTTCTCAGCGGGGGGTGGGAAGGCAGCAAAGGCAAAGCTAACGCAGGATACGAAAACGTCAAGCACGCCGGGGATTCGGCGTATGAACATGCGAAATCGGAATGGGAAGAGACGAAGAGGAAGAGCGGAAATGCATATGACACGTCCGCAGGATGGGCTGAGGATATTGTTGATGAAGGGAGAGAGAAGGTTGGTGAGAAGGTTAAGGTTGGGGGGCAGAAGATCAAAGGAGAACTTTGAAAGGATTCATCGAATTTGTGGTATTGAAGCAGAAAAAAAGAGATAAATCGATGATGGAACCATTTATCTCTTGTACCAACATAAGCACCTATGGTCGACGGTTTACTTGAGTAAAGTTCCACAGTATAGTAGTATATGTAGCAAATATAATATTTCATTTCGCGGCGATAGATAATACGAGATAGATTTGGCTGAGTAAGATGGTGGTGGCGAAGGGTCGTCTCGGAGTCTTGAATGCTGGTCGAATGAAATATTTGAGCTAAGTAAAGTGACGAAGCAAGGTAAAGGAGAACCGAAATCTTTAGCCTGGAAAGCGCGTACGGGGGTATAGTAGTGAATATCATCTTTGGCTGAAAGCACTGCGCCTTTGAACGTTTATGTAAATGACCAGAAAGTTGGGAACTCTACGGAATGAGGCTAAAACCGGAACAGGAGATGATTATCTGTCGCCGTCGAAAGCCCGATTAGTCTGCTAAAAACGCGGGCCATGTCCCAAATCCTTCATGCTTGTCCCAAATTGTACATGGCAGGCGATAATCAGGTACATATGGAGAGGTGGAGTTCGTTGGTAAGGTAATACAGTTCGGTTGATAAGCCGCCAACTCATCTCTCCCATTGAGTAAGTATAAAATAACCCGTGAGGAAACGGATAATGGATCTTTAAAATTATAGGACACAGGCCCTATAAAGTCCTATCACAATCACAAACCCACGAAGGTCAGGGAACCTCCAGGTTTGATACACGTTCCTTACTGTACATGTCATACGTTGTTGTTTTGATCTTCAGTGGGCCGGAGTCAAACAGTGAGGGGTATTCAGCCATTATAATAACAAGTTATATAGAATTCCTGGAGTCAGGTCTGGTGAAGTAGGTTGGCGTTCTGATCCATGATAAGGCTCGCCGAGGCACGGCGTTGAGAGTGATTCACATCCTCATGATGTGCTGTAACGTGTTATGGTTACTAGCCGCAACCAATCTATGAGAAAAAATTGTATACAGAATTGAGATCAATGAAATGGAGGAGGTTAGATGCTACAAGGGTATGCGAGTCATTGCACCTGTTTTGCAGCAAACATTCACCGGCAGAAGAACGGCGGCTTGGAACGAACCTAACACGACCTTGATTTTGGATAGAGAAATGGCAGGGAGATCGAAAAATCTAAGTCCGATATCATCTCAGACCCTGGCAGGAAGGATGTTTCTTGCATTGACTGCCAATCTTCCGAACCTGAAGGCACTCAACATCGTGGGCCTGAATGCCTCCCTATGTTCGAGACTCTGTAGAGTTCTACCTAAATAACGATTTTGCAGAGCTCTGCTACAGGCTTCAGTCGTCCCTCGAAGCTATCTCAATGTATAACCTCCAGTTCGACGAAACACAAAATCTCTCGTGGACCATCGTCGGGCTTCCAATGGGGTGTGCTTTTCAAGGGCGTGTGTAATCCGGCAACTACCAAAGACTTTGATGTTACGGTGGAATCCTTCCGAATCTTCGACTATTACTGTACACTCCTTTTCATCTCGAGATTACTGCGTCACATTGAGCTCTTCTTTCTCATTATATACATCTCACGTCCTTTTTTTTTTTTTCGCCTGGTAAGCTTTTGAAAGTGTCTATCAAAATCATTTCACCATTTTCTTTCCCAAGAGGCTCTGCTTTATTATGAATCTGTGGAACTCTCTGGATGTATCAATCTGCGCGTCGTCCACATTGGAATCATCGCATTAGGCAACGTCAAAGTCAGCACAGAGGACGTCAATGTTGACAACGATGTGGAAGTTGCTCTCCGCTCTACCCCCGAATTTGATTGAGGTGATTTTCCTCACGTTCACCCCCAACAGTGTGGCCGAATTGGAAGGCTTCGCCTGGTTAGAAACTCATTGCACGTTTGCAGAAGATGTTCTAGAATTTGATCATCCGGGTGGGCGCATATGGCTTGTATGTTGAAGGATTTGCCCATTACGTCGAAACACTGCGTCGGGCAGGCTTGAAGAGGGTGTCGTGTCATTTTGATATGGCCAACAGGAGTCCGTCCTACCCTCGACACCATGAGTCTATTTGCTATCTGCATCGAGATGAGATATTTAATGTGAATGTGTTTCATAGTTCGAATCTTGGAGAGAGGCTACCAGAAGTTTCAAGAAATTTTATGAAATGAAGCTTTATATATAGTAAGATTGGCCTCGTTGGCAGAGTGTTTTGCACAACAACAAAAAAAGACTGGCTGCATGTCATTCACATGTGCATTGCATATGAAACGGCTTGGCTTACCTCCCCTTTGACACTTTGCTATGCGGTTGGGCTATAGTGTGGCTCTGTATTTATTAAATCAACGTTTCCGAAGTGTTGCGCGCATGACGCAGGTCAGCTTTATGAGTACAAGCTATATGAGTATGCGACTCCATCTCTTCTGAGGCTAATAATCATCTCATTTCTTATCATTCTTACAGGCCAATCATATCAATTGAAACGTCAATTGTCAGTGATTCTTCCCGTCTGTTACGCAAACCAAGAAGCTTTTCCAAATAGCGGTCCCGCGAAAGAGTTATATATGGCCATTGACTGATATCCCGATAGTTATCTGGTGATATCTCCGTCTTGTTTCCTGTCAACTCGGAAACCTCCTTGTGTGAAAATAAGACACTCTGATCCACGATATGTCCACAGTGGTGTTGTATAAGTTGGGCCTCACCTTTGTATGGTTTCCCATAGCGGATGTCAATTGTTCCCTGTGTACTATTTAAATAACAAGAAAGTTGTGCCGAATGTTAGCCGAGGGGTACTTGATTGCTATAATGGGTCCATTTATCTTCTGGACCTGACACTGTCCAGAATAACATCTCTCTGCAACCCCGTGCTATATGGCATACACTCAGACCCTGGCCATGCACCAGCAGTACCGCGATGTCCACACAACGGTCATACCTCCCATGCAACGCCGTCAGGCCAACTCAAAGCAGCGATTCGTCGCCGACCTCTCCCAATGTCTCTTCGATTTCGTGATCCAGCTTCTCCCTACTCAAGAAGAGATGGCAGTCAAGGAGGACGTCAGGAAATTGCTCGAACGCCTCATACGAACCATAGAACCTGACAGTCGCCTACTGTCATTTGGC
>Ga0193743_1003368_pt1 | contig 10739 bp, 11 predicted proteins | sample L2c2metaG_FD_143038 | JGI IMG/M metagenome (GOLD analysis project Ga0193743, IMG submission 143038) | Soil microbial communities from a riparian zone of the East river system, Colorado, United States - L2c2 | ecosystem: Environmental > Terrestrial > Soil > Riparian zone | place: USA: East River...
CTTTTCAACCGACTCGGCGCGAAGCACCGGGACCAGTCCAATCTGTTTCAAAGAAGCCAACACAGCGGCTTTGCTCATCTTTATTTACTCGCTTTCCTGAAGTCTTGCGGCCCGGCCAGGATCTCCCCAGCCGGGCCGTGTTTCTAACGTGCCGGTTACCGCTGAACGCGAGCGCCCCCGCCCTTCATCACGCGCTGCACTTCGTCAAAGGTCGCCATCGTCGTGTCGCCCGGAGTCGTCATCGCCAGAGCGCCGTGAGCGCAGCCACAGTTCACCGCGTAGTCCGCACCCTTCTCATTCAGGAACCCATAAATGAGACCCGAAGCAAACGAGTCCCCGCCACCAACGCGGTCGAAGATCTCCAGATCGGGCATCGGACGGGCCTCATGGAACTTGCCCTCGTAATAGCAGACCGCGCCCCAGTCGTTGACGCTCGCCGTCTTCGCATGGCGCAGCGTCGTGGCCACGGCCTTGAAGTTCGGATAGGTCGCAACCGCCTTCTCGATCATCTTGCGGAAGTTGGCAGAATCCAGCTCACCCAGGTCATCGCCCACGCCCTCGATCTCGAAGCCGAGCGCCGCGGTAAAGTCCTCTTCATTGCCGATCATCACATCGACGTACTGCGCCAGATCGCGATTGACCTCGGTCGCCTTGGCCTTGCCGCCGATCGACTTCCAGAGGGAATCACGATAGTTCAGATCGTAGCTTGTCATCACGCCGTGCTTGCGAGCCGCGACCAGCGCCTCCTTGCAGACCTCAGGGGTCGACTCGCTCAGAGCGCAGAAGATTCCGCCGGTGTGGAACCAGCGAGCCCCCTCTTTGCCGAAGATCTCATCCCAGTCGATCTGTCCAGGCTTCAGCTGGCTGACGGCGGTGTTGCCGCGGTCCGAGCAGCCCAGGGCAGCACGCACCCCAAAACCGCGCTCCGTAAAGTTCAACCCGTTGCGTACCGTGCGGCCCACGCCGTCGTACTTGACCCACTGCACGTGACTCTGGTCCACGCCACCCTGGTTCATCAAGTCCTCGACCAGACGGCCGACTGGATTGTCCGCAAGCGCCGTAACAATGGCCGTCTTCAGGCCGAAGCAGCGGCGAAGGCCGCGAGCGACGTTATACTCGCCACCGCCTTCCCACACCTGAAACTGCCGCGTCGTCGCGACACGAACGTCACCCGGATCGAGGCGAAGCATCACCTCACCCAGGCTGACCAGATCCCACTTGCACTCTTCTTTTTTACGAATTTTCAGACTTGCCAAATCACTCATTGTTTTATCGAAGCTCCGTAATCGCTACAGCGTCCATGTCGTCGTACACCTGATTCTCTCCGCCCATACCCCAGCAGAACGTATAGTGCTTTGTTCCCACACCGGCATGGATCGACCATCCCGGTGAAACCACAACTTCCTTGTTCGCCATCACCAGATGGCTCGTTGCATCCGGCGGCCCCATCAGGTGCAGCACGCGATGCGCCGGATCCACATCGAAGTAGAAGTACACCTCACTGCGCCGCATATGCGTGTGAGGAGGCATCGTATTCCAGTTGCTCCCCGGCTCAAGCATCGTGAAGCCCATCACCAACTGGCAGCTCTTGATGCCGTCCTTATAGATGGCCTTATAGATCTTGCGGCGGTTGCAGGTCTCCACAGTTCCCAGTTCGACCGGCTTCATCTCGCCGAACTTCACCATCGCGGTCGGATACTCCGCATGCGCCGGATAGCTCAGTAGGTAGAACTCCGCGGGCTTCGCTGCATCTTTGCTGGCGAAGACGACGTCCTTCGATCCGCGACCGATGTAGAGGCAGTCGAGCTTATCCAGATCAAAGCTCTTGCCGTCCACCGTGACCGATCCTGCTCCTCCGATATTCAACACGCCCATCTCTCGGCGTTCGAGAAAGAAATCGGCGCGCAGCTCCGGCTCAGCCTCGAGCTTGAGCGGCGATGAGGTCGGCACGGCCGAACCGATCACCGTGCGGTCGAGATCCACGTAAGCAAACTCGATCTCACCGGGCTGGAAGAGATCCTCCAGCAGAAAAGTCTCACGCAGTTCCTCGGTATTCATCAGCCCATAACGAACCGGGTCTGCCATCTCATACAGCCTCATCGCTCTCTCCTCTATCGCGAAGTGTCTCTTCGTAGACGCTTTTCAACGGGGCTTGGACAAGCATATCGCCCCGGTTCGCACTGTCCCTAAGCCATATGACCTAACCCTTTTGTGCAGGAAATCCGCTTCAGACAGGCTTTTTGTGCCCAAAGACCACTCAGAGCTATGCAAATAGCCTCCCTCACAATACGAAACCAAAATCAAGACAGTCAACAAACGTACCCATAACCGCACGGCATCCTCAGTAAGTCATCGAACCGTAACAACCGAGATTTGCTCCATAAGACAACCGACCGCTAAAGTGACAGCAGATATGCCAAACATCCTCGACCTCTTCCGTCTCGATCAGAAAGTTGCCCTCATAACCGGCGCCGCCACCGGCATTGGAGCCTCCATCGCCGAAGCCCTTGCGCAGGCGGGAGCCACCGTAGCTGTCCACGGCAATCGCCGCCCGGCAACCGAGACCGCCGAGGCCATCGGCGAAAAAGCGGCAGCCTTCCAGGCCGATCTTTCGACAACTACTGGCGCGGAAACCCTCTTCGTCGAGGTCAAGGAGAGGTTCGGCAGAATCGACATTCTGATCAACAATGCGGGCACCATCCTCCGCCACAACGCTGTCGATTTCCCGCTGGAAGACTGGCAGACGGTCCTGCAGGTCAACCTGACCAGCGTCTTCCAGCTCTCACAGCTTGCGGGACGCGACATGATCGCGCGCAATGCCCCAGGCAAGATCGTGAATATCGCTTCCCTGCTCAGCTTTCAGGGAGGCATCCGCGTTCCGGCCTACGCAGCCAGCAAAGGTGGCGTTGCACAGCTCACCAAAGCGCTGGCAAACGAGTGGGCGGGTAAGAATATTCAGGTCAACGCTATTGCTCCGGGCTACATCTCGACGACCAACACCGAGCCGTTACAGGCGGACGAGACCCGCAACCGTCAGATACTCGAGCGCATTCCCGCAGCCCGCTGGGGGCAACCGCTCGATATCGCCGGAGCCGCCCTATACCTCAGCTCTCCTGCAAGCGATTACGTCACCGGCACTGTCCTCACCGTTGACGGTGGATGGATGGGTCGCTGATTCATTCAATAGGCGGAAGCTCCGTTCCTCCTTGTTCGCTGGAGAGATAGGCCGCCTCCACCGTCCGCATCGTGTCGATCGCATCTTCGACGCTGGTGGGCAATGTGTCTGCCTCGCCCTGCACGTAGGCCTGGAGCGAGCCCATCGATCCCATGAACGCATCGGGAAACCAGTTGCCGCTGACAGCAGCCTGCTTCCATCCGGCGCCATCCCGCAAGGCGTATTCGAGATTGTCGGGGAGCCCAACGGGATAGTTCAGGTTGACCCCCATCTGCGCCCGCATCGCACCGGTCATCCCTTCCCACTGCACGAAGCTGCGCTGCAGCTTCGGGTCGAAGTCATGGCTGTGGTTCGTGGCGATGAAAAGCCTCTTGTCGTCGCCATAGTCCAGAACGATCACGCTCTTGGTCGCCGCAAGCGTGGGCGTTCGCGGACTCTTCACGGTCTTTGCGTAGACGCTGCGAGGATTCCCAAGCCAGCTTCGCACCAGATCCACATAGTGGATGGAGTGATAGAGGATCTCAAGCCTCGGCGCGGTGCTCAGAAAGCTCCACAGCTCCCAGGGCGTGTGAACGCTGACTTTGACCTCCATATCGTGCAGCTCGCCAAGTGCCCCCGAGGCAGTAATTGCGCGCGCGGCTAGCATGTTGGGAGCCCAACGGAGCTGAAAGTTCACCGCAGCGGTCAGACGCTTCGCGCGACAGATGCGAAGAATCTCGATAGCCTCGGCCAACGTGTCGCCCATGGGCTTCTGCATCAGGACCGCCGCCCCGTCCGGAAGTTGCCTGAGGATGGACGGAAGAGCCTTCGCAGGCGTCGCGATATCGAAGATCGAATCGGCTGGGGCGTAGCGAATCGCCTCTTCAATCGAGGCGAACCCTCGGGGAACGTTGAACTCCTTTGCCAGGGCCTCGGCCTTTTCGAGGTTCATGTCCACCAGCGCGGCGACAGGAAACCCGGCCTTTGCATAGGCCGGAAGATGAGCGTCGCGAACGATTCCGCCTGAGCCGATCATGAGGATAGGGCGTGCCACCCGTGGGCGAGGAGCAGCGGCTTCTCTAACAATCTCTTCCAGATTCATTCCTGAAAACCTCTTTTTACATACTCCAACATGAATTCTATTCTCCTATGAAGGATGGCCTTCTTGAACAAAAAGACGGGCCCGGGTTGCTCCCTTTCCGAACACCTCGTACCCTACCAGAAGAAGTATGTCCTCCTCGCTCGAACTCGCCCTGATCTCCTGCGCCCTGCTGGGACTTCGTCATGGCTTCGACTATGACCACCTGGCCGCGATCACGGATATTACCAGTGTGCAGCGTACCTGGCGCGAGGGCATGCGGCTTGGACTGCTCTATGCGCTGGGCCACGCCCTGACGGTAGCAGTCATGGGAGCAGCGGTCATCTTTCTGCACCTCGGCCTTCCCGCGCATCTCGATGGGGTTGGAGAACGGCTGGTTGGTGCAACGTTAATCGTCCTTGCGTTATATGTCCTTATTACCTTTGTCCGGCGCAAGCCCGGCACAGCGCATACGCATGCTATTCCGGCAAGCCGCATCGCTCTGCTGATCTCGGGCGCGCGCTACACCACCTGGAAGATGCGCAGGCTCGCGAACCCCGATCTTCCGCAGCCAGAACCCTTTCGCTTCCGCTACGACCGCAGCTCGGTCTTTGTGGTCGGCATCCTTCATGGCCTCGGTGCGGAGACTCCCTCGCAACTGCTCCTGTTTCTGCTGGCGGCAAACCTGGGCGGCACGAGCAAGGGCTTCTTCGGGCTGCTGTGTTTTATCGCGGGACTGCTGGTGATGAACACGATGATGACCGCATCGGCCTCCGGTATCTTCGCCTCGAGCAGACACCGTCCAAGGCTGCAGATGTTCATCACCTCCCTGACGGCTGCCTACAGCTTCGTCATCGGCACCATCTTTCTGTTCGGAATCAGCGACCGGCTCCCCGCCCTGCTGCATTAACGCCCAGCCGACCGTTGCCTCTACACTTCCAATATGCTGCGTATCCCCTTCGCCGATCTCTACGCCGCACTTGAGCGGGCAATGTTTCGTCTCGGCCTCCCTCCAGAGCTCGCAAAGCTTTCCGCCCGCCTGTTTGCGGAGACAACTCGCGACGGCGTGTACTCGCACGGCCTCAACCGTTTTCCGCGGTTCGAGTCGATGGTGCGGAACGGAAGCATTGACGTAAAAGCAATCCCAACAAAAACCGCAGCGTTCGGAAGCATTGAGCGATGGAATGGTAACCGTGGCATAGGCAATGTGAATGCTTATATGGCCATGCAGCGCACCATCGAACTCGCCCGCGCCAATGGCATTGGAGCCGTGGCTCTGGCAAACACCAACCACTGGATGCGCGGCGGAGCGTTTGGCTGGCTGGCAGCCGAGGAAGGCATGTTTGCCATCTGCTGGTCGAATACTATGCCCAATCTGCCCGCCTGGGGCACAACTTCGCCCACCCTGGGAAACAACCCGCTCGTCATCGCAGTACCCAGAGCGAAGGGGGAGCACGTCGTTCTCGACATGGCAATGAGTCAGTTCTCCTACGGCGCGCTGGCCTCCTATGCAAAGCGTGGCCAGCCCCTGCCAGTCCCCGGAGGATTTGATGCAGCCGGCGAGCTGACGCGGGACGCCGCCGCCATCGAGGCCTCGCAGCGTGCCCTTCCCATCGGCTATTGGAAGGGCTCGGGATTGTCCCTCGTTCTGGACATGATCGGAGCGATGCTCTCGGGAGGGTTGGCCACCTACCAGTTGCCCGTCGAGCCCACTCTCGAGACCGGTCAATCGCAGATCTTTCTCGCCATCGATCCAGCCAACCTCGCTGCTTCGAGCGAGCTCAATCAGATCGCAGACGGCATTATCGAGAATCTGCATCAGGCAAAGCCTGAGCACCCCGATAAGCCCATCCGCTATCCCGGCGAACAGACCCTCTCCCTGCGCGAAGAGAACCTTCGCTTGGGCATCCCGGTCGACGAGGAGCTCTGGCAACGGATCAGCGCCGCAGAATAGCAGCGTCGTGACCATTCTCGCCAAACCATGACCGACTCAGCTAGCATCTACACAGAGATATGGACCTCGCAGCAAAACGCGCCCTGCTGAACGAGACGCTCAGGAGCCTGGGCAGCGTTATGATCGCCTACTCGGGCGGAACCGACTCCGCCTTCCTGGCATGGGTGGCGCATGAGGCACTGGGAGACAGAATGCTGGCGGTGATCGCCGATTCGGCCTCGCTGCCCCGGGCGGAGCTGGCTGCAGCACTCGCCTTCACCCAGCAGCATGGAATCCCCACACACATCCTGCCCACCTCAGAGCTTGACAACCCCGACTATCAGCGCAACGACTCGCAGCGCTGCTTTCACTGCAAGGACGAACTCTTCACCCGCATGGAGACGGAGCGCGCAATCCGCGGCTTTCGTCACTTGGCGTACGGCATGAATCTCGATGACCGCGGCGAGTTTCGCCCCGGCCAGCAGGCCGCGTCGCAACATCAAGCGCTCGCTCCACTGGTGACGGCGCAGCTTACGAAAGCCGAGATCCGGCAACTAGCTCGCGAGGCCGGCCTGGAGCTCTGGGATAAGCCGGCCTCCGCCTGCCTCTCCTCGCGCATCGAGTACGGCCGTCCGGTAACGCGAGAGAACCTCTCTCAGGTGGAGCAGGCCGAAGAAGCTCTGCACTCCCTCGGTTTCCGCCAGGTGCGCGTGCGTCACCACGGCGAGCTTGCGCGCGTCGAGATCGCTCGCGCCGATCTGCACCGCGCCCTCGACCTCGACGTCCTTGACCGCATCACGGCTGCATTAAAGCCTCTGGGCTTTCTTTACGTCACGCTCGACATGCAGGGCTATCGCTCGGGCTCGATGAACGATATCCTTCCCGCCACGGCCATCACACCAGCCAACGTGAAACAATAGCTCTCATGCGCATCGCTTATCTCAACTGCTTTGCCGGCATCAGTGGCGACATGTTTCTTGCAGCACTGATCGACGCCGGCGTTCCAGCTGAAGTTCTTCACGATGCGGTAAAAGCTCTCGATCTGAATGCATCGCTCTCGCTCAGCAAGGTCGATCGCAGCGGAATCTCCTCGATCAAAGTAGAGGTCCTCGAGAACGGCAAGCCGGCTGAAAAGCATCAGCATTCGCACAATCACGATCATGAGCATCCTGGCCACGACGAGGAGCATACGCATGCTCACAGCCACACTCATTCTCACGAAGAACCGCATGCTCACAAGCATTCGCATGGACGTTCGCTTTCTACGATCCGCAAACTGATCGAGTCTTCAAAGCTTGCCGACCCCGTCAAGCGCACCGCCATCCATACCTTCGAACTCCTGGGAGCAAGCGAAGCGAAGATTCACAACGTCGACATCGAAAAGATTCACTTCCATGAGGTCGGCGCAGTCGATGCCATCGTGGACATCGTAGCTTCGAGCGCCGGAGTTCACGCGCTCGGCGTCGAAGCCTGGTACTGTTCTCCCCTCAACGTGGGCGGAGGCATGGTGGACTGCGCGCACGGACGCTTCCCTGTTCCCGCGCCCGCAACCGCCGATCTGCTTCGAGGAATCCCCACCTACTCCGCGCATGTGGAGCAGGAATTGGTCACTCCCACCGGGGCTGCGCTCGTACGCGCCCTCGCGCCGAGCTTCGGCACGCAGCCCGCGATGCGAGTCCAAAAGATCGGCTACGGCGCCGGCACTCGTAACCCCAAAGACTTCCCAAACGTGTTGAGGCTTTTGATCGGCGACGCAGGAGAGGCGAATCAGTCATCGGTCGCGATCCTCGAGACCGCCCTCGACGATCTCTCGCCCCAGATCCTCGCGCACGTAACCGAGCGAGCCTTGGCGCTCGGCGCCCTCGATGTAATGTCCACCGCCGTGCAGATGAAGAAGGGACGCCTCGGGACGCTGCTTACGCTGCTGGCCGACGACGCCAAGGTCAGCGTCCTCGAAGACCTTCTGCTGCGCGAAACCAGCACGCTGGGCGTACGCATTCACCACGAGCGGCGCTCCTGCCTCGACCGCGCTTACATCCCCGTAAACACGCCCTACGGAGAGATCCGCATCAAGGTTGGCTCCCGCTCCGGAGAGATCTTCAACGCTGCCCCCGAGTTTGAAGACTGCCGAGCCGCCGCCGCAGCACATAATGTCCCGGTCAAACAGGTCCAGCAACTTGCCATCGCCGCCTACCAGACCAGCAGAGAGAATCGATGAACCGCAATCGTCTTCTCGAGCTTCTGGCCGCCGTCGAGCGCGGCGACCTTCCCGCGGAACAGGCCTCTGAGAGGCTCGCCAATCTTCCGTTTGAAGATCTCGGGCACACGCGCATAGACCATCACCGCAACCTGCGCTCCGGACTCCCCGAGGTCATCTACGCCGCAGGGAAAGAACCCGCTCAGACTGCGGAGATCTTCAGCCGCATGGCCGCGGCTGGCTCCGACGTACTCGCCACGCGCGCCGACGAGCCGACCGCCGCCGCAGTACTCGCCGCGGTTCCGCAGGCCATCCATCATCCGCAGGCACGAGCCATCAGTCTTCGACAGACGAAAGAAGAAACCCACGGAAACATCGCGGTCGTCTGCGCCGGAACCAGCGACCTCCCCGTCGCGGAAGAAGCAGTCATAACGGCTGAGCTCTTCGGCGCGCGCGTAATCCGCCTGTATGACGTAGGAGTCGCCGGCATCCATCGGCTCCTTGCCGTCCGCGAGCAGCTCGCCAGTGCGCACGCCGTCATCGTCTGCGCCGGGATGGAGGGCGCGCTGCCCTCCGTGGTCGGCGGGCTGGTCGGCGTCCCCGTCATTGCAGTGCCCACCTCCGTGGGCTACGGCGCCAGCTTCCAGGGAACAACCGCCCTCCTGGGGATGCTCAACTCCTGCTCCCCCAATGTGACTGTAGTGAATATCGACAATGGATTCGGCGCTGCCTACACAGCCACGCTGATTGCCCGTTCTGCCGATCGCTCCCAGTAGCCTCTCTCTGCTTACCCGTCTAAAACCACCTATCCCCTGCCCTGGCCATCCAACTGGGTATGCTTCGCCGCGATTTTCTGAAGACCGCCAGCGTCACAAGTATCGCCTCTGCCATTCCCCTCTCCGGGAAGGCTCAATCCTCAAAGCCAGTTACCAGGCCGGAGGCGCACGGAATGATCTATCGAAACCTGGGTACAACCGGCGAGCGGGTCTCGGCCATCGGCCTGGGAGGAGCCCATATCGGCGGTGGCCCGGATGCGGACTCCAGGATTCGCCTCGTGCGATCCGCTGTCGATCAAGGAATCACCTTCCTGGATAATTGTTGGGATTACAGCGACGGTATCGCCGAAGTACGTATGGGGCAGGCTCTTCGCGATGGCTATCGACAAAAAGTCTTCCTCATGACCAAGATGGATGGCCGCACGAAAGATTCTTATAACCGTCAGCTTGAACAATCTCTTGGCCGGCTGCAAACCGACATGATTGATCTTGTGCAGTTTCACGAGATCATCCGAATGGAAGATCCCGACCGCATCTTCGCCGCCGGGGGAGCTCTCGAGGCTGCCGTCGCCGCCCGTGAGGCCGGCAAGATCCGCTACATCGGCTTCACCGGACATAAGGATCCCGCAGTTCATCTGCGCATGCTTGAGATGGCGCAGAAACACAACTTTCACTTCGATACTGTCCAGATGCCCATCAATGTCATGGATGCTCACTTCCGTTCCTTCACCAAAGAGGTGCTGCCCATCGCCTTGAAACAAGGAATCGGGGTCCTTGCCATGAAGACCTTCGGTAGCAGCTTTATTCTCGATAGCAAGACCGTTGAACCGATCGAAGCACTGCACTATGGGCTTACCCAGCCGGTCTCTGTCGTCATTACAGGCATCGACTCACCGAAGATTCTCGAGCAGGCTCTAACAGCAGCAAAGACCTTCAAGCCTCTCAGCGAACCTCAGATCGCCGCACTGCTCGCACGCACGAAGGACGCCGCCAGCGAAGGACGGTATGAACTCTTCAAGACTTCTAACCATTTTGACGGTACCGCCGCCAATCCAAAATGGCTCGGTTAACCGGCAGCGCTGGTATCATCGAAGGCATGACACAGCTTGATGTCCTGTACCGGTACGGCGTACCGCCTACCGAGGCGAGTATGCTGGCTCTGGCCAGAGTCCGTGAAGTCTATGGTGTGCGTGGTCTCCTCTTCGACGAAGCTCAGAAGACGGTTCGCGTGGAATACGACGCCACCCGCCTGAACGAAGCGACGATTCATCAGCTTCTGCGACGCGCCGGCGTGGATATCACCGAGAATGTAACGCTGTTCACCATTCCGGAGCCCGTAGAAGCCGCCGCCGCGCCGGCAGCAAAGTAAGCGCACACAGGCTTTCTTTCTTGCGATACAGTAGTGTTCTACGCTGCCGCGCCCGTAGCTCAGCTGGATAGAGCATCTGGCTTCGAACCAGAGGGTCGGAGGTTCGAGTCCTTCCGGGCGCACCATCTCTTCAACAGACAGCAGAATCAAGACGCCGAGCCTTTAGGGCTCGGCGTATCAGCTTTCGTGTCTCCATGACATCGCCAGCGCGCTGCCTTTAGTGTGACGCAGC
>Ga0193743_1003369_pt1 | contig 10732 bp, 3 predicted proteins | sample L2c2metaG_FD_143038 | JGI IMG/M metagenome (GOLD analysis project Ga0193743, IMG submission 143038) | Soil microbial communities from a riparian zone of the East river system, Colorado, United States - L2c2 | ecosystem: Environmental > Terrestrial > Soil > Riparian zone | place: USA: East River...
AGGTCTGCCTTGGCAAACTGCCAGCCCAGCTTCGCCGGAAAGCCCTGGTTGAGCGACGCCGGAACGAAGAAGTTCATCTGGTTCGTATAACCGATGCGAAGCTCGTTGATCACATTCGGCGAGATCGTCCAGACATCGGTAATCTGGGCGTTGTGCCGGCTTACACCCTGAGACTGACAGTTGATTGGGCAGATTCCATCCCCATTGGAGTAGGCAGGATTATCGCTGGCAGTCTCCGACACCGTTAACCGGTTATTCGAAGTAATGTCCCAGTCCGCACGGCCGAAGAACTTCTGGAAAGGCGCTGAATTGGAAACGTTATGGAAGAAGTTGTTCTGTACGATGCCATTCGTAGCAACGGTTCCCGGAGAATTCGGCGCTGGATAGTACGCTTTGATGGCGTTTGCAACAGCATCAATCCGGCTCGCTGGAATCCGGTTGCCATTGCCGTACACATCAGCAAACGACCTTCTCACAGCAACTCCGTTGACCACCGTCGTCGTCGCGGGATCATAGATCGTCGGAAGTCCGGTAAAATCTCCAGCCAACATGGCCGCTGTCGGAACGGTAGAGGTTCCCGTACTCGGAGCGCTGTTGAGAATCTTGTCGTAATCAAAGAAGAAGAACAGCTTCCGCTTGAGAATCGGTCCGCCAATGCCGAACCCGAAATTGTTGTAACGCAGCGGGGAGACCGCTTGTTGTCTCGTCTTCTGGGTGAACGCATAATCCGCCGCATTCAGCGCATCATTCTGGAAATACTCATACGCCGCCCCATGGAAGCTGCTCGTGCCGCCCTTGCTGATCTGATTGAACATGATGCCGCCGATGCCATACTGCGCAGAGAAGTTGGAGGCGGCGATCTTCACCTCCTGAATCGTCTCCAGGATCATCACGTCGGCGTTGGCGCTATGCGGCAGTGTGACTGAGGCTCCATCGGCCAGAATTGTGCTGAAGGGCAGATTGCCGTTCACCGACGCTACCTGTCCGGGATTGCTGGCGCCCTGCGATCCCCCCGGCGCTCCCGCTGATCCAGGCATCAGGATCGTAAAGTTCTCCCACGTCGGAGTTCCCACCTGAGGAAGCGTGCCCAGCTGCTTGGCATCCAGCGTCGTCGTCTGTTCCGAATTCTCCGTCGAAAGCAGCGGCAGGTCCGTAGTCACCACCACCTGCTCGGTTACAGCGCCGACGGTCAGTTGAGCATTGACGGTGACATCTTGAGCCTGCAGCGTGAGCCCCGACCGTACAAGCTTCTGAAAACCGTCCCTCGAAAACGTAATCTCATACGTTCCCGGAACGATTGAGGACGTGTCATACAGACCATCCTGGTTCGTCGTGTAGTCCTTGGTGACTCCCGTGTCCTTATTCGTCACTGTCACCGTCACGCCAGGAATCGCGGCTCCGGCAGAATCGGTTACAACGCCTCGAATGTCGCCGGCGTTCCTGCTCTGCGCCGAGGCAGGCAGGCTCCAGGCCATTCCCAGCATGCATGTGAATAGGACAAGGAGTCGTTTAGAAAGATCTTTCATGATGTTGCCTCCGTAAATACTTCAAAACCCACTTCATCTCCGCGTCTCTAAGTTGGGGCGCGGTAAACCGGTACAGGATAGACAAACGTTTGTCTTGATCAGCTATGAAACTGCGCCTGCCATTAAGCATGATCGGAAGAATCTTCGTCAAGTCCTCATTTCGCTGGAAAGATTTCCTGAAGATAGTAAACCGCTAAGAAACTGGCACAGACTGTTTTATCCCAGCCTCGAGAATTGGTCTGAACACTTCGGATATGAGTTCAAACGTTTTATACGCTTGTTCCCCGAACTCTCAGACTCGCCTGTATTTGCCGGAATCGCCCGCCTCACCTGCCGCGAAGAGATCGAGGAGTCATAGTCTGAGAGGTGTCGGCCTTCCATCGGCGATCTTTGATTCCGTCGCCTCCTCATGTGTTCCAATCGGGATCAAAAAAGTTAACTTTGTGCCTGTAATTGAATCTGCCAGCAAGTTCCTCGGCCTCTCATCCTGTCGTAGTTCGGGCCGCGTCCCCTGGACCCCAAAGCCTTCCAGAGACTTCTCCTCGCCACATTCTTACTTTTGGAGCGAAAAACGGGTCGCTCGCATGGTCTATCCGCATCTTATCTGTAAGGTTTGATTACTGAGCCGTGGAGATCCCATCGACCATGACGTTTTCCCTGCAGGGGCAGACGACCCTTCGCCTTTCGCATTCCGTTGCCGCCTTGCTTCTTGCGACAAGCTTCTTCAGTCTCTCCCGATCCCAGGCTCAAACAGGTGCTTCCGGTGTGACCACAGAAACGATCCAGATTGATGCCAATGCACAGACAACGCCGTTTCCCCATTTTTGGGAGCGAACCTTCGGCTCCGGCCGGGCGATTCTCTCGCTGCGCGACAGCTACCGCAAAGACATGCGCTCGGTAAAACAGGTCACCAACTTTGGGGGGGTTCGCTTTCACGGAATCTTTCATGATGAAGTGGGGCTGTATGATCCAGACCGCAAGCCAATCCAGTTCGCGCAGATGAAGAATACCGCTCCCACGCAGTCTGAGAACACCGGCATCTATAACTTCTCGTACATCGACCAGATCTACGACGGCCTCCTCGATGAGGGCATCCGGCCCTTTGTGGAGCTGAGCTTCATGCCGAAGAAGATGGCCTCCGACCCGGACGCGCTTCATGCCTTCTGGTACAAGCCGAATGTCTCTCCCCCGCGCGACTACACCCAGTGGGACGCCATGATCACCGCCTTCGCGCAACACCTCATCGACCGCTATGGCCTGGACGAGGTCTCGCACTGGAACTTCGAGGTATGGAACGAGCCCAACATCGACTTCTGGAGAGGGAAACCTGCCCAGGCGAGCTACTTCGAGCTTTACGACCACACCGCCCTCGCGCTCAAGAAGGTTAGCCCGCGCCTGCGCGTCGGCGGACCCTCTACCGCACAGGCAGCATGGACAGGCGACTTCCTGCGGCACTGCAAGGAGAAGAACATTCCGGTCGACTTCGCCTCCAGCCACGTCTACGCTAACGACACCGCCAAAGACGTCTTCCACACGGATGAGACGATTCCTCGCGATCGCATGGTCTGCCGCTCCGTCCGCAAGGTCCACGACGAGATCACCGCATCCCCGCTGCCATCCACCCCGCTTATCTTCAGCGAATATAATGCAAGCTACGCCAACGAACCCAACGTTACCGACACCATTTACATGGGTCCCTGGCTAGCGACCACCATCAGCCAGTGCGACGGCCTCACCGAGTCCATGAGCTACTGGACCTTCTCAGACGTCTTTGAAGAACAGGGCGTCGTAAGGACTCCCTTCTATGGAGGATTCGGCCTGATCGCGGAAGACAACATCCAGAAACCCGCGTTCCATGCCTTCGCCATGCTCCACGAGCTTGGCGACCACAGGTTCTCCGTCGCCTCTGACTCCGCTCTGGCCACGCGCCGCGCTGATGGCACCATCGCCGTTGCCCTGTGGAACTATGCTCCGCCCGACGGAACTGGAGCGTCGTACACGAAGCCTCCGGCCAGCCGGGGATCTGAACGGGCATTTTCCGTAAAACTTACGGGCGTCTCCGCACACACGACCGCAACCATCCTCCGGGTCGATGAGACGCACGGCAACGTCATCTCCACCTATGACGCCATGGGCCGGCCCGCGTTTCCCTCCCGCGACCAGATTCTCAAGCTACGCGAAGCCGGGAAAGCCGCCCCTCCAGAACATACGAAACTGAGCAACGGAACCCTTACGATCCAGGTTCCTCCCCAGGGACTTGCTGTTGTCCTCATCGGCAACGGAAAGGCAAAGCGCTAAACTTCATAGTGTGGGGCAGTCTCAAATTTGATCACGGTGGCTCCAGCATGAAGGCTGTCCCCTCTCGTGGGATCACGCGGCGAAACGCGACGCAACTGATAGCCGGCTCTCTTCTCTCTGGCCTCGCCCTTCCGTCTGCGCTGGAAAAGGCGGCACTGGCTGCACCGCGGACCAGCCCTCTTACCCCGGATGCCTCAGCCTTCCTTGACGAGATGGAGCGCCAGGCCTGCCTCTATTTCTATGAGCAGGCGGACCCCGCCACCGGCCAGATTCTCGATCGTGCAAACAACCGAATTCCCGCCGGTCAGATTGATCCCCGCTTTGCCTCCAGCATCGCCGCTACCGGGTTCGGCCTGACAGCGCTCTGCATCGCCGACAGCCGAAAGTATCTTCCCCCTGACCAGATACGGCGCCGTGTACTCGCCACGCTGCAGTTTCATCTGAGGCCCATGCCCACCGAGCACGGCTTCTACTATCACTTCAACGACTTCAAGACCGGCCTGCCGCTGCTGAACATCGAGGTCTCGCCCATCGACACGGCCATCCTGATGTGCGGAATCCTCACCTGCCGCGCCTACTTCAAAGACCCGAAGATCACTGATCTGGCCACACAGATCTATAACCGCGTCGACTGGCCCTGGATGCTCAACAATGGCAAGGCCTTCGCGCTCGGCTGGCTTCCTGCTACTGGATTTCTCACGCCGCGATGGGATCATTATGCCGAAATGATGATGCTCTACCTGCTTGCCATCGGCTCACCGACCCACCCCATTGACCCATCTTTCTGGAAAAACTTCTCCCGCCCCCGGGTCAGGTTCGAAAAGTTCAATTACATCAGCGGCCACGATCCGCTCTTCATCCATCTCTACTCCCATGCGTGGTATGACTTTTACCGCAAACGCGACTCCTACGCCGACTACTTCGTCAACTCCGTCACCGCCGTGCGCGCCCACAAAGCCTTCTGCATGAGCCTCAACCGCGGCTATAACGACGACTACTGGGGAGTCACCGCATCGGACTGGATGCACGGCTACACTGCCTGGGGAGGACCGCCTCTGATGGGCCCGATTGACGGAACCGTGGTCCCCTGCGCGACCGCAGGCGCCATGCCCTTTCTACCGGACGAATGTCTTCGCGTTCTGCGATCGCTGAAAGAAAAGTTTGGTGAGTACGCATGGGGAAGATACGGTCCCTGCGACGCCTTTCATCCGGCGCTGGCCTGGTACGACGCGGATGTCCTCGGCATCGACCTCGGCATCAGCCTTCTGATGATCGAAAACTTCCGCTCAGGCTTCGTCTGGAACACCTTCATGCGGAACCCCGAGGCGACACATGCCATGAAGGTCGCGGGATTCCGCAACTATTAGCTAGCCACTGATACGAAACGATTCCTCTTCTCCGAGAGACGCTAAGCCACCTTTGCCGCTCGATCCCCTTCAGTGGCCGTCTCTCCCGGCTTGTTGACGACCGCTTCGTCCAGCGCCTCGCGAGACTCCTTGCTGAGAGGCTTCTCGTGCAGCAGCAACTCGGTTGCGCGCACAATTGGAGTCGCATGGAACCATCTCTGAAAGGCTCCGTCGCGCAGCAGATTCGTCAGCGCCAACAGGCTCATCCCTTGATGGTGAGCCATCCACGACCGCACCATCTTCGGTTCGCGCCCTTGCGTGTAGTCGGCGGCTTCATAGAAGCCGTAACCGCCAATCCAATCCATCGACGCCATTCGCCGAAGATTCTCGATCGCCTCATCCCGTAAGAGCGGCAATGCAAGGAACGTCGAGTAGGGCGATATCACTGGACCATCTTCTGCGCCATACTTCAAGGCTACCTTGGGGATTCCCCATGCCTGATAACCATAGCGGCCCGAATCATCCAGCTTCGCAAAACCCGACTCCGAGATCCCCCACGGCATATTTCTCACATGATCGCGTTGAATTCGGACCGCCGACTCAAGAGATCGAGTAATCAGCGTATTTGGATAAGGCCTCATCCAAAGCGCGGGCATCATGTACTCGAACATCGTTCCCGTCCATGACAGCAGGCATGCCTGCCCCTTCACCAGGACATGGGAGCGGTCCAGCCGGAACCACGACGACTGTTCGATATCGCCCTTCGCCACCGCAAGGAAGAAGGCCATCCTGGCCTCCGAAGCCAGCAGGTCGTAGCATGCACCATAAAGCTCTCCGGTCACACCGTCATAACCAATCGAGAGCAGGTTCCGCGACTTCACCAACAGGAATCCATACTGCATCGCATCGGCATTACGGTTGGATCGGTCAGCAATCGACACCAGGTCCTTGCACAGCTGCATGATCCGCTCCCTCGCCGCGGGAAGCAGCCCGCGAAGCTCCGCGGCCAGGCCCTGCAGCTGGGCGCTTCCGGAGACCGTCGCAAGCCTGGCCTCCAGCTCCCTTGCATACCCTGCGGCCTTCGCAAGCGTAAGCGGCTCCGGCTGAGGAACCAGCGTTGCTCCCTGAAAGAGAGCTTCGAATCGCGACGACAGCCAGGGAGCGTACGCATCCGCAAACCTCACCCACTCCAGGCGGCAGCGCTGTTCCTCTTCCTCAGCCCAGTCTCCGGCTCGCGTGGCGGAGTCGGCTCTCCGGCTCGAAAGCCACTCCTCCGGCAGCAATGGCCTCTTCAGCATCTCCAGCACTCCGGACTGCAACGAATAGAACGATGCCGCAAGGTTTCCACTATCGACTGCCGAGACGATACGGGGAGAGATCGGCTGCAGGCTTTCAATGTCGTACCAGTTGTAGATGTGGCCGCGCTGCTTTTCGAGTCGATCATACGTATTCAGAGTCCCCAGCGTCGCCTCGACAAATTTGTCCGGCGTAAGGAAACCGAACTCGCATGCGGCCTGGCGAGCATTCACCAACATTCCCAGATTCGTCGGAGACAGCTTCCTGACCTGGTGCATGTTCTTTTCTTCAACGTTGTCGGGGACCAGCCAATGGTTCTCCGGTCCTCCGAACTCCGCGAAGTAGCGCCAGATCAACAGCGCCTGCCGTCGAAGGAATTCCATATCCGCCGCCTTCAGAGGGCCTTCCACCGTACGCGGCGGCGAATTGAGCCACGCGGCGACCGCCGGGGCCAGCGCCCAGAGCACCAGCACAGGCGCAGCCGCGAAGAGCGACTCGGGGCGCGCAAGCGCAAGTCCCATCGCAATCGTCAGTGAGATGACCGGCGACAGCTTCAGATACATATCAAGAGAGCCGCGCCCTCCATTCGACTCCGACTGTGCCGCCGTCTCCCAATCCAGCAGGTTCTTTCCTGAAAGAAAGATCCGGATCAGCGAGCGCACAATCGCATCCAGCGACAGCAGCATGTGATGCGGAAGAAAGATCAGGTTCAGCAGCGTGATCGACAGTGAAGAGACGAAGGTGACCATGCCGTCGCGAAATGCCGCGAAGCTTCGCTTGAATATGGCGCGGCTCGCATTGAATCCAAGCTGCACCAGACCGGGAAGAAGGATCAGCAGCAGAACCGTAATGGTCCAGTAGAGCGCTCCACCCGGCAGGAAGAACCAGCCAAAGACAAACAGCAGGAACGCAATCGGCTCAATCAAGCTGCGCCGCAGGTTATCGAGGATCTTCCATCGCGAGATCGTGCTGATCGGGTTCAGCACCAGCCTGCCTGATTCATCGGGCACGGTATTGAACAGCCAGCGAAGAATCTGCCAGTCCCCCCGCACCCACCTGTGCTTGCGCTTCATGTGCGCCGAGTAGTGTGACGGGTAGTCGTCGATCACCTCTATGTCCGACACCAGGCCGGCACGCGCGTATGACCCTTCAATCAGGTCGTGCGAAAGAAGCGCATTGCGGGGGAAGCGGTGATTCAGAACCTGATGAAAGGCGCTTACATCGAAGATGCCCTTGCCGGTAAAGATGCCTTCTCCAAACAGGTCCTGGTAGGCATCCGAAACCGCGCGGGCATATACATCGAAGCCGGTCTCGCCGGAGTACAGCGCCGCCAGCCGCGAACGCGACGCTGACGACACGCTGACGCCGACGCGCGGCTGCAGGATTCCGTATCCCGCCGTTACAACGCGCAATTTGGGATGAATGATCGCCCGGTTCAGCGGATGAGCCATCGTTCCGATCATCCGCGCCGCGGTGCCGTGTGGAAGCTGCGTGTCGGAGTCGAGCGTAATCACGTAGCGAATGTGCTCAAGCACCCCCAGAGGGCCGGCCTTTCGCGGAAAACTGTCGTGCTCTTCCTCGAGCAGCCGGTTCAGGTCCAGCAGCTTGCCGCGCTTCCGCTCCCAGCCCATCCACACTCCCTGACGAGCGTTGAAGGCGCGATGACGGTGCAATAGAAGAAACGACCCCGCGCTCCGGCCTGCATACTTGCGGTTCAGGTCGTCGATAGCCCTTGCCGCAAGATCGACCAGAGAACCTTCGTCGATCTGCGGGGGGCGAGCCGCCGTATCCGGCAAGTCCGTTAACAAAGCGAAATGAAGGTTCGGATCCGGGTTCGAAAGGTAGCGCGCCTCAAGTTCGCCCAGCAGGTCTTCTACCTGCTTCTCGCTCAGCAGCAGCGTCGGCACAACCACCAGTGTCGCCGCCTCCTGCGGAATGCCCTTCGAAAAGTCCAGCTTCGGAAGAGCCTCTGTCTTCATCAAGCTTGTGACGATTCCGTTCACCAGGTCCACAGCTCCCTGCGTCGCGGGCAGCAGGGCCAGCAGCAGGGCCGCCATCACTGGCCAGAAGTCGTGGCGCGGGACCAGAGGAAGGATCATCGCCGTAATCAGCAGAAGAGCCAGCGTGAAGGTCCCCAGCGTATAGAACTCTTCGTTGTAGGTTCCGATCAGCTCGCGCAGCCGCTCCATCGGCGTGGGGCGAAATCCGATGCGCAGCTTGAGCTCGCGCACCCCATCGGCAAACAGGTAGTAGCCGATGTGCGACTTCCGCTTCGCCATCCGCGGGTCCGAGTACTCGGTTCGCTCGGCCGCCTGTGCCAGCTCCAGTGCTATCTGCGCCGTCTGAACCTCGTTCGTATCGGCGTGCCGAGCCAGCTCCGCGATACGCAGCCTGTATGCTGCGCGCGTCTCCTCCTCCATCCGTCCGAAGACTCCGCCAGGGTCCAGGCGGAGCACGGCGTCAAATGCAACCAGCGGCTCGAGGATATCTCTCCACTCGATCTGGTTCATGCGCCGCAGGCTGTGAATCGACGCCGAAAAAGGAGACTCCTCGATCGGAGGAAGCTCGCCCGCGGCGAAGGCCGCATCCGCACGGTTCAGGATGAACTCAAGCTGGGAGATCTTCAACGCCTCAGGCAGCAGCTCGATCTCCCTCAGGCGCAATGCGTGGTGCCTCTGCATCTGCTCGACATAGATGGAAAGCGATCGTGGAGACCATATCCCATCCACGGCAGCCAGATAGCTTCCTGCCAGATGGATCACCTGAGGAAGCATCCCCGCCGGGGGAAGATCGGCAATCGGAACCTCGCGGAAGGTGCTAGCCGCGCTGTCGCCGCGTGGTATCACCGACTCGAACATGCGCGCGCTCTCCACCAGCTCCAGCTTCGGCGTCAGCTCGGTCGTCGAAGTTCCCTGCTTCCAGACCGGTACCCGCGAGGCAAGCCACTTGCGAAGATGATCCAGGTAGCGCACCAGATCGTCCTGGCTCTTTCCCGGAAGCTGCGAACGGAGACGATACGCAAGATCGTCGGCGTGCCGGCGCAGCTCCACTTCGCCGATCGTCGGCTCTTCGGGCAGACCGGTCGCGGCAGTCTCCTGGACTGGTGCCGTCAAAGGCGTCGTGTGCGCCGGCGTGAGGTCTTCAGACAATGCCATCGAATCTCTGACTCAACTCTCTGTTGGTAAGATGTCGCAAATAAAACCAGAACTGTCTCTTCGGATGTGAAAGTTTTCAGGCTTACCTGTAACTTGCCGCCTGCATTTCGAACATCCCTGCGTAAACTCCACCCGCGGCCATCAACTGCTGGTGGTTTCCCTCTTCGATCAGGCGTCCACCTGATAACACCACAATGCGATCCGCCATCCTGACCGTCGAAAAGCGGTGCGAGATCAGCAACGCCATCTTACCCTCGGTCAGCTCGGCAAACCGCTCGAAGACCTCCAGCTCGCTCCGAGCGTCGAGCGCCGCTGTCGGCTCATCCAATATAAGTAATTGCGCATCACGCAGATAAGCCCTGGCCAGGGCGATCTTCTGCCACTCCCCCCCCGAAAGCTCTACGCCGCCTTCAAACCTGCGGCCCAGCATCTGGTCGTATCCGCCTGCCAGCTTTTCGACGACAGTATCGGCCAGGCTTTTGTGCGCGGCCAGTTCGATCTCCGGCTGGCTGCTGACACTTTCTATGTTGCCGATGGCGATATTTTCGCGCGCCGTCATCTCAAAGCGCACAAAGTCCTGAAAGATCACCCCGATATTCTTGTGCAGGTCCTCCAGCGAATACTCACGCAGGTCCACGCCGTCCAGAAGGATCTGCCCTTCAGTCGGGTCATAGAGGCGCGTAATCAGCTTGACGACGGTCGTCTTACCCTGCCCGTTCTCGCCGATCAGGGCAATTCGTTCGCCACGGCGCAGCTTCATGTTGAAGTTCTTGAGCACGGTGCGTGTCGTTCCCGGGTAGGCAAACGATACGTTCCGGAATTCGAACCCTTCCGTGATCTTCTCCGGAATCCTCCGGCCATTCGGATTCGGGTCCACTGTCGACTTCATCTCGAAGAAGGCCAGCAGGTCCGTCAGGAACAGCGCCTGATCCGCAATACCCGACGCCGTCGAGAATACCTGCTGCAGGTTCGAGCTGGCCTGCTGAATTGCCGTCGTCAGAAAGTAGAACTGGCCGATGTCGTACCGTCCTCCCAGCGTCCGCCAGATGACATACACATAAGCCCCGTAGTATCCCAGCGTTCCAATCATTCCCAGCAGTCCGCCGATAAA
>Ga0193743_1003370_pt1 | contig 10731 bp, 8 predicted proteins | sample L2c2metaG_FD_143038 | JGI IMG/M metagenome (GOLD analysis project Ga0193743, IMG submission 143038) | Soil microbial communities from a riparian zone of the East river system, Colorado, United States - L2c2 | ecosystem: Environmental > Terrestrial > Soil > Riparian zone | place: USA: East River...
CGGCGATGGTCGGCGAGGCGTACTTGATCTTGGTGTCGTTGCCGAGGCCCGAATGATAGGTCGGGTCAAGCGACATGAAGTCGCCGCCGCCGTAATCGTACCGGCCGTCGATGTTGTCGGCGTAGCCGCCGGCGAAGCCCATGCCCGAGACCACCGAGTCATGCGCGAAGACATAGCCGAAGTCGGCGCCCGTGCCCGGCGCGTCGCCGAACACGATCGTGCCGAAGCCGCCCTTGACGTAGACATAGGTGCGGTCGACGGTCACGCCCTGACGGCGGTTGACGTTGTTCATACGGATGCGGGCGCCGTATTCCAGGCCCGAATCGGTCACGTTCTTGATGTCGAACTGCAGACGCGCGCCGGAGCCGAAATCATAGTCGCGATCCCGCTCGCCATCCGTGCCCGTGGTGTCCAGCACCAGGGCCGCCTGGAAGGCGACGAAACCGCTGATCTTCACTTCCAGCGCGGCCGAGGCCGGCACCGACGCCATCGCGGCGACGGCGAGGGCCGTACCACCGAGCAGAATCTTCTTCATTTCCAAACCTCCTAACGCGGCCGCAAGGGCCGGATGTCCCTTAGATGTCCCCTCGAAGACGACACCACGGCCAGGGCGCGAATGGCGTCGATGTGCAGGTTATACGGGGCAGCCATGCCACCCGACAATCCGCAAGTTGCACAGAAGTCACAAAAGCCGGGAGCTGTGGTTCAAATGCAACAGAACGATCAGAGGCTTAGCATGCGTCCTGAATCCGATCTCTCGCACCGCAGCGCAAACCGGCGGTACCGGGGGTGTTTCGCGCTCCTGGCCGGCGGCTTGGTGGGGATGGCCGACGGCGGCCCGAGGCCGCATGCGGGCGGCCGGCGTTGCAAAGCAGCATCGTTGTGCTGGATTGTCGCACTATGACGACCATCACACTTGCCGAGAAGATCGCCGCGATCCGCTCGCGGATCGATGCCGCCGCCCGCGCCGCCGGCCGCGACCCCGCCGCGGTCACCCTCGTCGCCGTCTCCAAGGTCCAGCCGGAGGAAAGGGTCGAGGCCGCGCTGGCCGCCGGCCAGCGGATCTTCGGCGAGAACCGGGTGCAGGAGGCGCAGGCGCGCTGGGCCGAACGGCGGGCGGCGCATCCCGACCTGCAGCTGCGGCTGATCGGCCCGCTGCAGACCAACAAGGCGAAGGACGCGGTGCGGCTGTTCGACGTGATCGAGACGGTCGACCGCCCGAAGCTGGCGCGCAGCCTGGCCGAGGCGATGGCCGCGGCCGGAAAGCGGCTCGACTGCCTGATCCAGGTCAACACCGGCGAGGAGCCGCAGAAGGCCGGCGTGGCGCCGGGGGAGGTCGAGGCCTTCCACCGGCTCTGCACCGAGGAGTGTGGCCTGTCGATTCGCGGCCTGATGTGCATCCCGCCGGTCGACGAGCCGCCGGCCCTGCACTTCGCCCTGCTCGCCGACCTCGCCGCGCGGCTCGGCCTGCCGGTGCTGAGCATGGGCATGAGCGACGATTTCGAGACGGCGGTGCGCTACGGCGCCACCCATGTCCGGGTCGGCACCGCCCTGTTCGGAATCCGCGTCAGTCCCGAGCGGCCCAGCGCAGCCGAGTGAAAGAAGGCTGAGTCGATTCCGCGTTGCCTCTCCCGCTTGCGGGAGAGGTCGGAGACGCGAAGCGGCTCCGGGTGAGGGCTCTTTGTCGAGGCCGGGACCAGCCCTCACCCGGAAATCCCCAAGAGGATTTCCGACCTCTCCCGCCAGGCGGGAGAGGCGACGCGTCTGTTCTCAACCTTTTTCCGAGCGCTTCATCCGATTGCCCTACCGATCCGCCGGCGGGGGCCTGACCACCAGCGAATCGCCCGGGGCGGCGGCGGCCAGCAGGTCGATCAGGTCGGCCCGGGCGAGGGCGACGCAGCCCTCGGTCGGGCCCCAGTCCGGCCGCGCCAGGTGGATGAACACGGCGCTGCCCAGCCCGGCGGCCGGCGGGTCGTCGTTGTGGCCGATGACGATCACCAGGTCGTACAGCGCGTCGTCGCGCCACAGCCGCTCGTGCCGGGCCGCGTGGGGCAGGGGGACCGGCCGGTTGTAGGCGGGGTCGGCGGGGTCGTCGCACCAGCCGTCGGCGGGCGTGATGGCCAGGGCGGGCAGGGCTGTCGCCGGGGCCGGGCCGCGGTCCGGCCGGTACAGCAGGCGGCGCAGCGCGAATCGGCCGGCCGGGGTGGCGCCGTCGCCCTCGCGCTTGTCCGCCTGCACCCCGCCTTTGCCCAAGGCGCAGCGTCGCCGCCCGGCGCCCCAATCGACCCAGCCCTCGGGCGAGACCTCGAAATCCATGCCGCCTCGCTCCATTCCGTCGCCATTGCCGCGCGGCATGTTAGATTGGCCCCGCCATGGCTGACACCCTCTCCGTCATCGTCGACCTCCGGAAGCCGCTGCTCGTCGCCTGCGGCAGCGCGGCGCTGCGCGCGCTGCTCGGCGAGCAGTTCGCGGCGTCGCCGGAGTTCGTCGCCACCGTGGTGGTCGACACGGCGGCGGCGCTGGCCGCGGTGGCGGCGGCCGATTTCGCCGCCGCGATCGTCGACGACGCCCTGGCCGACCCGAATCCCGAGGCCCCCGGCCCCGAGACGCTCTGCGCCAGCCTGCGCGCGGCCGGCCTGGCCGGCCCGATCCTGGCGATCGGCGACCGGGCGGAGCCGTTCGCCGAGGCCGATGCGGTGCTGCGCCCGCCGATCCGGATCGGCGTCCTGCTGACCAGCCTGCGGGCCGCCCTGGCACGGCGCGGCCAGGACCGGCCGGACCCGGATCTCGGCCCCTACCGCTTCGACCCCACCGGGCTCGGCCTGGTGCGCATCTCCGACGGGCGCGAGGTGCGGCTGACCGCCAAGGAGGCGGCGATCCTGCGCCATCTGCGCCGGCAGGACGGCGCCACCGTGTCGCGCGACGCGCTGCTCGATGCGGTGTGGGGCTATGCCTCGGGGGTGACGACGCATACGGTGGAGACCCATATCTATCGCCTGCGCCGCAAGATCGAACCCGATCCGGCGCGGCCGGCGCTGCTGCTCACCGTGCCGGGCGGCTATGCCCTCGGCGCCGCGGCCGGCCCATGACAGGGAACCCCGGGGCCTGTGATGGACGACACAGACACAGACGGCTGGGCGTGCTCCACCATAAATATGCCGAAAAGACCTTTTCCCTCGACTCACGAGAGTCGGTGCGCGAGAGTTCCCTCCGCCGGCGTCCTTGGACGTGACGGAGATTTTCCCGCGCGCCGAGAGCCAGACTGACGCGCCGATGGCGAAGACAAGCGACCTGATGCTCCGGTTCTGGGGCGTGCGCGGCAGCATCGCCTGTCCGGCCTCCTGCAACATGCGCTATGGCGGCAACACCAGCTGCATCGAGATCCGGCGTGGCGACGACCTGCTGATCATCGATGGCGGCACCGGCCTGCGCGACCTCGGCCACCGGCTGATGGAGGAGGGGCGGCCGGAGGTCGACGTCTTCTTCACCCACACCCATTGGGACCATGTCTGCGGCGTGCCGTTCTTCAAGCCGGCCTACGTCAAGGGCCGCAAGGTGCGATTCTGGGCCGGTCACCTGAAGCCGCAGAACAAATCGATCTATTCGGTGTTGTGTGAGACGATGATGGCGCCGCTGTTCCCGGTGCCGATCGGCATCTTCCAGGACTGCGAGTATCACGATTTCGACTGCGGCACCCCGATGGAGCCCTTTCCGGGCCTCAAGCTCAACACCTGCTGGCTCAACCACCCGAACCTCGCCTGCGGCTATCGCATCGATGTCGGGGGCAAGAGCATCTGCATCATCACCGACACCGAGCATCGGCCGGACGGGCCGGACCCGGTCATCGTCGATTTCGTTCGCGGGGCCGACATCATGGTGTATGACGCCATGTTCACGGATGAGGAGTATCCGAGATTTGTCGGCTGGGGCCATTCCACCTGGCAGGAGGCGCTGCGCCTCGCCGATGCGGCGGGGGTCGGCCGGGCCGTCCTGTTCCACCACGATCCCAATCACGATGACGCGTTCCTGGACCGGATCGCGGATGCTGCCGACCGTCGGCGTCCGGGGACGCTGGTCGCCCACGAAGGCATGACGTTGCACCCTTGAGCTCGAACACCGTACCCCCCGATTTCGGCCGCCGCCTGCGACGCTGGCGCCTTGGCCTTGCCACGCTGTTCGGCCGCCGGCCGAAGGGCTTCTTCATTCCCTGCAGCTATGCCGACGAGGTGCCGGACACGATCCTGCCCTATGCCGGCTACGAGGCGCTGTTCCGCTCCTCCGAGCCGGTGTTCCAGGCCGTGCTCGACGTCATCGACGGCTACCGCGACGCGCTGCTGGCGATCGGCGAGACCGAGCGCGATTCGGCGCCGCCCCAGCCGCGCTGGATGCAGGGCTGGTTCGCCCGGCTCGACGCCGCCGCGGCCTATTCCATGGTGCGGGCGCGGCAGCCGGCGCGGATCGTCGAGGTCGGCTCCGGCCACTCCACCCGCTTCATGGTGCGGGCGGCGATCGACGGCGACCTGGCGATGGAGTTCACCGCCATCGACCCGGCCCCGCGCGCGGCGATCGACCAGCTCGGCGTCACCCATCTCGAGCAGACGGTGCAGGAGGCGGGGACCGAGCCCTATCGCGATCTCGCCGAGGGCGACATCCTGTTCATCGATTCCAGCCACATCGCCATGCCCGGCACGGATGTGGACTTCCTGGTCAACCAGATCCTGCCCTGCCTGGCGCCGGGCGTGCTGGTGCACATCCACGACATCTGCCTGCCCGACCCGTACCCGCCGGAATGGGGCTGGCGCGGCTACAACGAACAGCAGGTGGTGGCGCCGCTGCTGGCCGGCGGCGGCTTCCGGCCGGTCTTCGCCAGCCACTACGTCGCCACCCGCATGGCGGCGGCGCTGGCCGCGGGCGTGGTCGGCAAGCTGCCGCTGCGCCCCGGCACGCCGGAAACCAGCCTGTGGCTGGAAAAGACCAGCCCGCCGCTGGCCTATCTGTAAACGCTACTGGCGCGGCCGTCTGACGGCGGCCTCTCCGCTTCCGGTGCTCACGGACCAAACGTCCGCTGCGCGCCGGTTCTCGAAGCCGCCGCCAGCCGACTCACGCCAGCGCGTTTCCAGACAGGCCATCCGGTCGGGGCTACCGGTACGGATCCGCCGCGTCGCGCAGGCCGTCGCCGAAGAACTGGAACGCCAGCACCACCACGATCACCGGCACCACCGGCAGCAGCAGCCAGGGGTACAGCGCGACGACGTTGATGTTCTGCGCCTCGTTCAGCAGCACGCCCCAGCTGGTGACCGGGGGCCGCAGGCCGAGGTTGAGGAAGCTCAGCGCGGTCTCGCCCAGGATCATGCCCGGGATGGTCAGGGTGGCCGAGGCGATCAGGTGGCTCATGAAGCTCGGCAGCAGGTGGCGGAAGATGATCCGCCGCGGCTTGGCGCCCATCAGCTGCGCCGCGACGCAGAAATCCTCCTCGCGCAGGGCCAGCAGCTTCGACCGCACCGACCGGGCCAGCCCGGTCCATTCCACCAGGCCGAGGATGATGGTGATGCCCAGGAAGACCAGGATCGGGCTCCAGGTCACCGGCAGCGCCGCCGACAGCGCCATCCACAACGGCAGCTGCGGGAAGCTCTGGATCACCTCGATCAGCCGGTTGACGACATTGTCGATCCAGCCGCCGTAATAGCCGGCGATGCCGCCGATCACGATGCCGAGCAGGAAGCTGACCGAGACGCCGAGCAGGCCGACGGTCAGCGAGATCCGGGCGCCGTAGGCGATGCGGCTGAGCATGTCGCGGCCCAGCCGGTCGGTGCCGAGCAGGAAGACGGTGCCGCCCTGGGCCGGGCAGACCAGGTGGAGATCCGCCTCGAACAGGCCCCAGAACCGGTAGCTGTCGCCCTGGCAGAAGAAGCGCAGGCTCTGCACCTGGGTCCTGTCCTCGGTGTAGACCCGCTTCATCGAATCCATGTCGAGGGAATACTGGTAGCCGTAGACATAGGGGCCGACGAAGCTGCCGTCGTGGAACAGTCGGATCTGCTGCGGCGGCGCGTAGATGTAGCCGGTGTGGCGGCTGTCGAGCGCGTAGGGTGCCAGGAACTCGCTGACCAGGATCGAGAGATAGGCCACCAGCAGCACCAGGCCGGAGATCGCGGCCAGGCGGTGGCGCTTGAGCTTCCACCACATGATCCGCCATTGCGAGGCCAGGAAGTACCGCTCCTGCTGCTTGGTCAGCGGCGCTTCCTGGTAGGGGTCCCAGACGGCGGTGACGTAATGCGCGGGGTCGCGGCCGGGGTCGCGCGGCGGGGGCGCCGGGATGTCGCTCATTTCACCGCGCCCCCCGACAGCCGGATGCGGGGGTCCAGCACCGCCAGCGCCAGGTCCGAGACCAGGGTGCCGATCACGGTCAGCATGGCCAGCCACAGCACGAAGGATCCGGCCAGGTACATGTCCTGGCTCTGCAGCGCCGACAGCAGCAGGGGGCCGGTGGTGGGCAGGTTCAGCACCACCGAGACGATGGTGGCGCCGGAGATCAGGTGCGGCAGGATGTTGCCGATGTCGGCGATGAACGGGTTCAGCGCCATCCGCAGCGGGTATTTCAGCAGCGCCCGGCGCCGCCGCATGCCCTTGGCCAGGGCGGTGACGTAGTACTGCTTCTGCAGCTCGTCCAGCAGGTTGGCGCGCAGCCGCCGGATCATCGCGGCGGTGCCCGAGGTGCCGATCACGATCACCGGCACCCAGAGATGGCCGAGCACCGACATGAACTTGCCCCAGCTCATCGGCTGGTCGAGATACTCCGGGTCCATCAGCCCGCCGATCGAGGTGCCGAACCATTTGTGGGCGAAGTACAGCATGACCAGCGCCAGCAGGAAGTTCGGCGTCGCCAGGCCGAGGAAGCCCAGCAGGGTCAGGCCGTAGTCGCCGATGCTGTACTGGTGGGTCGCCGAATAGATGCCGATCGGGAACGACACCAGCCAGATGAAGATCGTGGTGGCGAAGGTCAGTAGGATGGTCAGGAACATGCGGTCGCCGACCACCGCCGTCACCGGCAGGTTGTACTCGAAGGACCAGCCGAAATCGCCGCGCAGGGCGTTGCCCAGCCAGGACAGGTATTGCAGCAGGAACGGCTGGTCGAGGCCGTAGTTCTCCCGCAGGAACTGCATCTGGTTGGGGTCGAGCGATTCGCCGCGGCTTCTCAGCTCGTTGACCATGGTGGTCAGGTAGTCGCCGGGCGGCAGCTGGATGATGGCGAAGCTGATGAAGCTGATCGCGAGCAGGGTCGGGATCATCACCAGGATGCGGCGGGCGATATAGCTCAGCATCGCGGCGCCACCCCTCGGGTCATGTCCGTCCCCGCCGTCATGGGTCCACCCAGAAGGTGTCGGGGTGGTAGATGCCGAAATGCGCGCCCGGGTCCCAGGACAGGATGGCCTTCTTCGGCACGTTGTGCAGCCGGGTCTTGACCACGACCGGGGCCATCACGCCCTGCACCGTGCCGATCGAGGTCACCTGGTCGGCCTGGATCTTGATCATCTCGCGGATGATGGCGTCGCGGCGGTCGTCATCGGCGGTGGTCTGCCATTCCCCGTACAGCGACATCAGCCGCTGCGCGAAGTCGACGTCGGGCCTCTCGCCGGCGGTGCCCTTGGTCTGCACGTACTGTCCCCATTTCGGATACTGCAGCCAGTTCTGGTCCACCGGCGCCAGCTCCGACGGCACCGTGGTCGGCGTCACCAGGGCGTTGTCGATGCCCTGCCACACCGACATCACCGCGTCGCCGGAGAACACCCGCTGCAGGAACACGTCGCGCTGCGACTGGGTGGTGTAGAGCGAGACGCCGATCTTGGCCCAGCTGTCCTTGATCAGCTGCAGGATGTCGGCCTCGATGCTGCGCTCGCCGGTGCTCTCGACCACGACCTCCAGCCGGCGCCCGTTGGGCATCAGGCGGATGCCGTCGCTGTCCTTGTTGCCCAGCCCGGCCTCGTCCAGCAGGGCGTTGGCCTTGTCGAGGTCGAACTGGGTCCATTCCGTGGCCAGGCCGGCGTCGTAATAGGGCGATTCCGGCAGCACGGTGTTCTGGCTCGGCCGCGCCAGGCCGAAGAACACCACCTGGTTGATCTCGTCGCGGTTGATCGCCAGCGACAGGGCCCGGCGGAACCGGACGTCGCGGTTCAGCGCCTGCCAGTCCTTGTCGTTGCAGTTCATGTTCGGGTACAGCGCGACCTCGGAGCCCAACGCCGTCGGCCACAGCCGCACCTTGTACTGGCCGGACTCCTCGCCGGCCTTGAGGAAGCTGATGTTGTCGAAGCGCAGGCCGCGCTGCTGCAGGTCGGCCTCGCCGGCGCCGGCCTTGGCCGGGATCAGGGACCCCTCGGCGACGTTGACGATGACCCGGTCGAGATAGGGCAGCTGCCGGCCCTGGCTGTCGATGCGGTGGTAGTAGGGGTTGCGCACGAAGACGAAGCGCTCCGCCGGCGCCCGGGTGGTGTTGATCCAGGGCTCCAGCTCCGGCAGGTCCGGATTGGCCGAATCGCCCAGCTTGCTGCGCAGGTTGTACAAGGCCACCCAGTTGCGGGTGCCCGACTGCTTGACCAGCGCCTCCAGGGCCTTCGCGTCGGCATATTTCTTGTGGAACTGCTTCAGGTAATGCGCCGGCGCGTAGATGTAGAGCGGCGTGGCCCCGGCCAGCCCCGGCAGGAACGCCGGGTTCGGCTTGGACCAGGAATAGCGCACCGTGGTCGCGTCGGGAAATTCGACCTTCGGCATCTCGCCGTCGACGATCAGCCGCGCATCCGGGCCGTAGGGCATCAGATCCTTGTTCAGCTCCACGTCCTGCCAGGAAAAGCGGAAGTCGTCGCTGGTGAAGGGCTGGCCGTCCGACCATCTGTGGCCCGGCCGCAGATGCAGGGTGAAGGTTTTCTCGCCCTCGACGTCGATCGACTGCAGGATGTCCGGATACAGCTTGAAGTCGGTGCCGTAGCCGACCAGCCGGGCGTAGCTGTAGGTGTTCATGATGCGGATGTCGCGGGCCCGGCCGACCATCCAGGCGATCTCGCCACCGGACCGGCCCGGCTCCTTGTTCTCCGCCGCCATGTCGACCACCGACGGCACCTGCGGCAGGCGCTGGGCGATCGGCGGCAGCTTGCCCTGGGCCACCGCCTGTTCGTAGATCGGCGTCTCGACCAGCGCCGGCAGCGCGCCGGCCGCCGCCGGGGCGGCGGCGGACAGCAGGGGGGCCAGGAGGACCGCGAGGGCTCCGAGGGTCCGGATCATGAGGCCAGTTCCAACGCAATGTCCTCGGTGGCCCGCACGAAATGGCCTTTGCCGATCTCGACCAGCCGGCTCGGCGTGTCGGGCCGCAGGGTGAAGGGGGCGGGCCAGGCCGCGGGGTCGGAGGCGCGGCCGTCCATCAGCGCGGCGAAGTCCAGGCGTCGCGTCGGGTCCGGCGCCGGCACCGCCGCCAGCAGCGCCCGGGTGTAGGGGTGGGTCGGCCGGGCGAACAGGTCGGCGCGCGGCGCGGTCTCGACCACCCGGCCGCGGCACATCACCATGATCCGGTCGGCGATGTAGTCGATCACCGCCAGGTTGTGGCTGATGAACAGGTAGGTCAGGCCCAGCCGGTCCTTGAGGTCCTTCAGCAGGTTCAGGATCTGGGCCTGGATCGAGACGTCCAGCGCCGAGACCGGCTCGTCGCAGATCACCAGGTCGGGGCGCAGCGCCAGGGCCCGGGCGATGCCGATGCGCTGGCGCTGTCCGCCGGAGAAGCTGTGCGGATAGCGCTGGAGGTAGCGGACGTCGAGCCCGACCAGGGTCATCAGCTCCTTGGCGATCGCCTTGCGCTCGGCCATCGAGCCCATGCCGTGGATGGTCAACGGCTCGGTCAGGATGTCGAACACCGTCATCCGCGGATTCAGCGAGCTGAACGGGTCCTGGAAGATGAACTGCATGCGCGGCCGGAAGGCCTTGAGGTCCTCGCCCTCCAGCTTGGCGACGTCGACCGGCTTGCCGTGGTCGTTGAAGCGGATGGTGCCTTCGTCCGGCGTCAGGGCCCGCATCAGGATCTTCGACAGCGTGGTCTTGCCGCAGCCGGATTCGCCGACCAGGCCCAGGCATTCGCCGCGGCGGATGGTGAAGGAGACGTCGTCGACCGCCTTGATGGTCTCGGCCGGGCCGCCGCCGAACAGGCCGCTGTTGCGGATGGCGAAGGATTTGGTGATGTGCTCGACCTTCAGCAGCGGCCCGGCCGCCTCCGCCGCCGGGGTCCACACCCGCTTGCGCGCCGCCAGCATGTGGCCGTCGCCCTGCGCGATCTCGCGGATCGGCGTCAGCCGCTCCAGCCCCATGTCGAAGCGGGGCACGGCGCGCAGCAGGGCCTTGAGGTAGGGGTGGCCAGGATTGGCGAAGATCGCCTCCAGCGGGCCGGATTCCATGACCTCGCCGCGATACAGCACCACCACCTCGTCGGCGATGTTGGCGACGATGCCGAGGTCGTGGGTGATGATCATGATCGCCATCCCCAGCTCGGCCTGCAGGTCCTGCATCAGCTTCAGGATCTGGGCCTGGATGGTGACGTCGAGCGCGGTGGTCGGCTCGTCGGCGATCAGCAGGGCGGGGCGGCAGACCAGGGCCATGGCGATCATGGCGCGCTGGCGCAGCCCGCCCGACAGCTCGAAGGGATAGGTTCGCAGCGCCCGGGCGGGGTTGGGAAAGCCGACCAGGCGCAGCATCTCGCGG
>Ga0193743_1003371_pt1 | contig 10731 bp, 9 predicted proteins | sample L2c2metaG_FD_143038 | JGI IMG/M metagenome (GOLD analysis project Ga0193743, IMG submission 143038) | Soil microbial communities from a riparian zone of the East river system, Colorado, United States - L2c2 | ecosystem: Environmental > Terrestrial > Soil > Riparian zone | place: USA: East River...
AAGTGCGGTCAGGCACTTGCGCAACGCGTCACCGGTATCCTTCTTCTGCGCTGCCACTTCCGGATCGTCGGACGTATCCTCGATCGCGTTGGCGGCCTCATCGTCCAGTTCAACGTCCTTCCTGCGACGCAGCGCAGACAGGGCCTTGAACCGCGTAATCGCCAGCAGCCAGGTGGAAACGGCGGATCGGCCTTCGAACTTGCCAGCCTGGCGCCACACATCGAGAAAAACCTCGCTGATAAGGTCTTCCGCAAGCTGCTCGTCCCGCACCAGCCGAATGCCGAAGCGAAACACCCTGACATGGTGCCTTCCGTACAGCACCTGCATGGCGAGCCGGTCGCCTTGAGCGATCCGAGCGATCAGGACGTCGTCCGAAGCCGCCTGTGTCGCACTCAATGGCCGTCTCGCAAGGTTGGTCGGATTGGACTGGCGGGTGGTTCGATGGCAAAGGCAAGATTCTTCAGATTACTGCAATAGCTGGTATGCATCTGTGATGTAGCACACAGAACACGATCGCCGGGCAGCGATTTAAGGTTGTGAGACGATCGAAGCGGAAAAATTGGTATCATAATACAGAAGTACCCGCTTCAGCCCGGCCACCCACTGCCGATCTTACAAGGCTTGGTTCGCAAAACAGCACCCGCTCGACCTGTCCCCTTCACCGGTCCCCGCCGGATCGGGCCTATCGCGTCGTGCGATCCCGGACCGGGCCAATTTCCGTTGCGAAACAAGGACAATGGCGACTTTGGGGAGCCGAGATTCGGTCCGAAAAATACCAAACCCAAAGATACCAAACCTAAAGGCTTTACTCCCTAAAATTCCGCCTATTGCATTCCACCGACGGCGGGACATGAGCGGCGCAGCTTCATTGCTTCAAGGCCAGGGCGCTGACGGTGCGCTCGCGCTCGCCGATGGGCTGCCATCGGACGTGTTGAAGCGCCGTGTCGGCCAGCGCCGTCAGATGCTCGCCGTACAGGCTGTAAGTTACTCGCTCGTTACGCTGGTCCTGCTGGTTTATTGTTACGCCGGCACAATTTCGATCGTCGTTCCCTCGGCTTATTTCCTGTCCGGCATCGCGATGATCGGATTTTTTGTCGTGCTGTCCGAGATCCACGTCAACGACAGGTTCGAGGATCACTATCTCACGATCTTTCAGATCGGCGGCCATGTCGCGCTCCAGCTTGGCTTCCTGCTGGCGGCGCCCGAAATCGGCTATGCTTTTCTCAGCGTCCTGTTCCTGATCTTCGAATTCGGCGCGCTGCGGATGACCTCCCGGCAGGCAACCGTTGCCTGGAGTCTCACGGCGATGGGTTTGGTCCCGATTTTTCTGCTCACCAGCGCGCCGATCGGCATGCCCGTCGCGACGCATATGGAACGTCTTGCCGCGATGCTTTGCTACGTCCTCACAATCGGACAGTGTGCGTTCGTGGGACTCTACGGCAGTTCGTTGCGGAAGATGCTCTACGACCGCAGTTTCGAACTCAAAGAGGCCAATAAGCGCATCGCCGAACTCGCCGAACTCGACGAGCTCACCGGCTCGTTCAATCGCCGCTGCATCATGCGGATGCTGGATGACGAGATCGTCCGCGCCCATCGCGGCAATACGCCCTGCTCAATCGCACTGATCGATCTCGACTGGTTCAAGCGCGTCAACGACGCCTACGGCCATCCCATCGGCGACGAAGTGCTCAGGACATTCGCCATCACCGTGTTCGCGAACATCCGCAACATCGACAGGTTCGGCCGTTACGGCGGCGAGGAATTCCTGCTGGTGCTTCCCGATACGCCTGACGACGATGCGGCACGCATCCTCAACCGGCTGCGCGCGATTGTCGCCGATCTCGACTGGAGCGCGTTCTCGCCCGGCATGCGGGTAACGATTTCCGCTGGCGTCGCGACGCTGAAACCGGATGAGACGCCGGACACATTTCTCGCGCGCGCCGACACCGCGCTCTACGCGGCCAAGGCAAGAGGACGCAACCGCATCGCCAGCGCCTGAACCGACAAACTTCCGTTTCCGGGGACGGAGAAACCGTCGCCGGTCTGCAATATCCGAACGCTCCAGGACAGAGTCATGAGTTCGAAATCCGCCGCCACTTCCGAAAGTCTGCTCGACGAGTTGCAGACCACACTCGCACACGGAACCGTCGCGCGCCGGGTCGAAACCCTGCGCCGGGTAACCGATCTTTTTATCAACGGCGCGGTGGATTATTCGAACGAACAGATCGGGCTGTTCGATGACGTCTTCCAATGCCTGATGCATCACATCGAGACCTCCGCCAAGGCGCTGCTGGCCAATCGTCTCGCCCCGATAGACACCGCGCCGCCGCGCACCATTCGCACGCTGGCGTTCGACGATCTCATAGAGGTCGCAGCTCCGGTACTATCCAGATCGGAGCGGCTCGACGACAACGCGCTGATCGAAACCGCGCGCAGCAAGAGCCAGGCGCATTTGATGGCGATTTCGATACGAAGGATATTGAGCGGTGCTGTGACCGACGTGCTGGTGCTGCGCGGCAACGACGAGGTGATCCAGAGCACCGTCAACAATCCCGGCGCCGAATTCTCCGAGCGCGGCTTCACCCGCCTGATCAATCGCGCCGAAGGCGACGACAATCTCGCGACCTGCATCGGCATGCGTCCGACGATTCCGCGGCATCTCTACCTGAAACTGATTGCGAAGGCATCGGAGACGGTGCGGACGCGGCTCGAGGCCGCCAATCCGCAGCTGGCAGGGGACGTGCCGACCGCGGTGCGGGAGGCGACGCGGCTCGCGCGCTCCGCACCCTCGGCCATCACCCGGGATACCGTCATAGCTCACGCGCTCGTCAAATCATTATACGAGGACGGCAGGCTCGACGAGCATCAGGTGGCAATATTCGCCGAAGCCGGCAAATTCGACGAAGCCAATGCGGCGATTGCGGCGCTCGCCAACGTGTCGGTGTCGATCGCAGAGAATATGATGGTGGAAACCCGCGCCGAGGGCGTGATGATCCTGGCAAAGGTCTCGGGAATGTCGTGGTCGACGGTCAAGGCGATCATCAATATGCGCGACAACCTCTCGGGCATGGAGCGGGCCGATCTTGTGGCATGCAAGGCCACCTACGAACGGCTGCGGCCCTCGACCGCACAGCAGGTGCTGCGCTTCCACCGCATGCAACAGACGGCCGTACCAGCGGCGTGAGTGAATTGCGCCGCTAAAACCGCAGCACCTTCGATCCCGCCAGTGCGCCGATGGCGGTGACCAGCGCGGTGGCGATGGTGTACCAGGTCGCCACGAACAGCGGTGAATCGTCGCTACAGTGCGCTGCGTACAGCGTTGCCGCCAATCCTGCCGACAGCAATCCGGCGATCGCACCGGCGACCGCGGGCCGTGTCGGCGCACCGTGACGCAAACCGATCAGCACCGCCGCCAGCAGCGGCAGCGACATCAGCGGAATAGCCGTCATGCAGACGCGCGAATTGTTGCCGACCAGACGCGTCATCATCGGCAGCCGCTGCGGCATCATCATCTCGCCTCCGATTCCGGCGACGAGAAGTCCGGCCGGGATCAGCAGCAGCCACAGCCAGCGGTGCAGCGAGGCTTCCGGCCGCGACAAATGCAGGCTGACTGCAATGGCCGAGATCGCCAGCGCCAGCGTCACTGCAAACTTCAGGTCGAAGAACGGATTACGCATCGCGGTCATGACGTCCGGCCTGACGCCCAACTCCGCGAAGAACATCGCCACCGAAACCGGCACCGCTGACAGCAACGCCAGCGCCAGCACGAACCCGACCGGCCGGGCGCGGTGCGCGTTATCGGCGGCGAGGGTTCGAATGAGCTGATCGGTTTCCATTCTCATTGTTCCCGTAGTTTGGCGGTGAGGCTGGCAAGCCCGCGATGCAGCGCCACGCGCACCGCCCCCTCGCTCATCGCGAATTTCGCGGCCGTGTCCTTGATCGACGCGCTGTCGACCGCGATCGACTGCAATACGTCGCGCTGACGCGCCGGCAGGGATTGGAGCTGGGCCGCGACCTCGCCCGCCGGCGCGGTCTCCGCGGCCGGCTCGCTCGGGATCGTCTCGGCGAAATCGTCGATGTTGACGAAAACCCGCCGGCCACGGCGTCGCAGCGAATCGATCAGCTTGTTGCGGGCGATCGCAAACAGCCATGGCGCGAACGGCGCGCTGGCGTCCCAGGTATGCCGTTTCAGATGCACCGCCAACAAGATGTCCTGCACGATGTCCTCGGACTGGTCGACCGGCTGCCCTGCCCGCGCCAGACCGCGGCGCGCCGCAGCTCTCAACACCGGCGTGACGGCCTTGAGCAGACGATGATATGCCGCGCTGTCTCCTGAAATGGCCGACCGCATCAGGCCGGTCCACTCGTCTTCACGTTCGCGCACGCATGCTCCCACACTGCAATTCGGTCGATCTTTCAATTTGTTACGTCAGGAGACTTTAATCACGAAGTCGTGACCGAGGCCTCCGGCAACAAGGATTGTCGCGTCCGGTTCGGAAATAGCGACAACACATTCTCGTACCGGCTGGCTCATAACATCGATCGATCCGGCTGACACCCGCCGCGTTGACTCCGGGAGATTCCGCGAACGGAGGGTCTCGAAATTGCTCGCCGGTACAATGCCACTGCCCTGTTTTTGCCCGGACTCACTCGAAGATTCCCTTTTTCTGCCGCGCTGTGGACACGCCGTGAGTTCTCCTTGCGCCTTCGGGGGCGGGCAAAAATGGGGAGATTGCCAATGATGACCAAAGCCAAAGGGCGCTCGGCATTGATACTAGCAACAGGGCTTTGGGTATGTTTCGCAGGGCCATCGCAAGCAGCAGCCGGCACTGACGACACAGCCGCAAGTTCGAAATCGGAAAGTGCTGCCGGAGCACCCATTGCGCTCAACAAATACACCAAACAAGCCTCGAAAAGATACGCGCATCGTAAATCCAGCAAAGAGAAAGAGGCGGTGAAATCCTCCACCACCAAGAAAGCCGCTGCAGCCGATGCCGCGGCCGCCGAGGACGGCGGCAGTTCATCCGCGATCCCGCCAGCGGTCGCTAACGCCAATGCACAATTGGCCACCGCCGACACACCCGCCGGCAACGCCAAGGCCATGTCCGAGCGGGCCACCAATATTCTGCAGAACGGGCCGGACAATCCGGCTGACGCGCAGCCGGCCGCTGAAACCCAGGTCGTGGCCGCCGATCAGCTCAACGATCTCGATCGCGCGCTGCAGGAAAGCAAGGCGCCCCCGAGCACGACGCCCGCGCCGATCCTGGCGATGGCCTCGGCCGAACCGCCTGTTGTGGCCAGCAGCAGTGAAAGTTCGAGCTGGGACCAGACCTCCCTGATCGGGAAAATTTTCATCGCGTTTGGCGGACTTCTGACGCTGGCCTCCGCTGCGCGCATGTTCATGGCCTAACGCGAACAGGCACGATCCCGGGATGAGCGCTAATTGCGCTCACCCCCAGGATGACGTGAACGCTTGGGATTCACCCCACTTGAAGCCCATCTCGCCAGCAGGCACATTGCCCGCTGAATCAGCCGCGGGGTGGACCATGAGCACGTTCGAACACATCATTGTCGAAAACAAAGGCGCGGTGGGCATTATCACGCTCAACCGCCCCAAGATGCTCAACGCGCTGTCGTTCGGCGTATTTCGCGAAATCGCCGCCGCAGTCGACGATCTCGAAGCCGACGACGGAATCGGGTGCATCCTGCTGGCTGGCGGCGAAAAGGCCTTCGCCGCGGGCGCCGACATCAAGGAAATGCAGCCGAAAACCTTCATCGACATGTTTTCCAGCGATTTCATCTCAATCGGCGGTGACCGCGTTGCTAACTGCCGCAAGCCGACCATTGCCGCGGTCAGCGGCTATGCGCTCGGCGGCGGCTGCGAACTGGCGATGATGTGCGACATCATCATCGCTGCGGACACCGCGAAATTCGGCCAGCCGGAAATCACACTCGGCACTATCCCCGGCATCGGTGGAACCCAGCGGCTGACGCGCGCGATCGGCAAATCCAAGGCGATGGACCTCTGCCTCACCGGCCGGATGATGGATGCCGCAGAAGCGGAGCGCTCGGGTCTGGTCAGCCGGGTCGTGCCCGTGGACAAACTGATGGACGAAGCACTGGCGATGGCGGAAAAAATCGCCTCGATGTCGCGTCCGGCGGCCGAGATGGCGAAAAGCGCCGTCAACCGCGCATTCGAGACGCCGCTATCCGAAGGACTCAACGTCGAACGCGACTTGTTCCACTCGACCTTCGCGCTGGAGGATCGCTCCGAAGGCATGGCCGCGTTCATCGAGAAGCGGAAACCTGCGAACAAGAATCGCTAACACTATTGGAGCTTTCCGTCATTGCGAGCGAAGCGAATCAATCCAGAAGCCACGAAGGACTGGATTGCTTCGTCGCTTCGCTCCTCGCAATGACGGCGTTGCATATCTCAAGCCTCGCGGCTCCGCACCAGCGCTGCGCTGACCAGAGCGCGGTAGGCGTGTTCGGATAGCGTCGTGGGTGCATCGAGGCCAAGCCGTGCCAGGCATTCCTTGTCGGCAGCATCCGGCCGGCGGGTGAACCCCTGCCATAACAGTCCGGGCAGGCGCTGCGGCGCACGTTGCGCGTCCCGCAAGAACTGCAACGCCGGAATCAGCCGCTGCTCGACGTCGGTAAAATCGCTGCCGAACGGAAACGATGGCAGCAAGCCGGTCTCGCGAACAGGCTTCAGTGCGCTCACAATCCGTTCCGGAAAATTCTCGCGATGCGTAGCCGGAATTTCAAAGTCTTTCGGCAGCTTGCCGGCATCCTTGGCCTGCCGCGCCAGTTCGGCCTGAAAGCGTGAGTCCGCGACCCCCAGCATCGCCGCGATGACATCGGCGTCGGATTTTCCCCTGACATCGGCGACGCCGTATTCGGTGACAAAGACATCGCGCAGATGCCGTGGAATGGTCTCGTGGCCATAATTCCAGCGGATGTTCGATTGCGTTTTTGCGCCGGCCAAATGCGTCGCTTCGACTGTGAGAATTGAGCGTGCACCCTGCAGCGCGAACGCCTGCGCCACGAAATTGTACTGGCCGCCGACGCCGCTTACGACCTGCCCGTTTTCCAGGCCGTCGGAAATTGCGGCCCCCATCAAGGTGGCCATCATTGCGTTGTTGACGAAGCGGGCGTCGACTCGGGCGCGACGCTTGGCATCCTCATCGCCATAGAGTTCGTTGGTGAAGGACACCGGCATCATCTGGATCCGCGCGATGTGGTCGGGCGTCATCTCGCGCAACGTGCGATAAAATGACTTCGGCCCGAGGAAAAACGCGCCGTGTAGAGCTACGCCGTCGACCTCGCGCTTGAGAATGCCGGCGTCCATCAATCCGAGAAAGGCCTCGAACAGCATTTCGCTGACGCCGTAGAGCCCCTTTTCGAACGATCCGGTTTCCATCGCCGAGAGTTGTTCCGTTCCGGGCGCCAGCCGCTTCATGATCCCGCGAAATTGCGCGTTATCGCGATGGCGAACGATCAGCCCCTGCGCCAGCGCGTCGGCAACCTGCCCGATGCCGATCTGCAGCGTGCCGCCGTCGCGCACAAGGCCCGCGGCGTGCAGACCGATGGCGTATTTGGTGTCGGTAATCGGCTCGGATGGCGGCGCGAACAGCGGAAAGTCGGTCTCAGAACTATCGAGAACCGCGCTGAATTGCTCCGCCGGCAGATCGCCCGCGCCCGGCATGAACGGCAGCTCGGAATTGACCTGGCCGACCAGTTTGAACGACGCGCGGCCCTCGGCGCGGGCGCGCAAAATATCCAGCGTGGTGTCGGTGTTGCAACTGAGGCTGTAGCGCGCGACGCCATCGACAATGCGTTTCGCCACCAATTGCGTGACGACGTTGAGCCCGCGCTCAAGCAAATATGATGAAGCATGGGTATAATTTGCGGAAATATAATGTTGCTGCGCAAATGGCACATGCAGCCATCTTCCTGCCAAAAAGAAGAACTCAATCACTCTTATATTGGGCGGCAGCGCATTGGCATGCAGCGCATCCGCATAGGCGAGATCGGGATAGCCGCCGAACAGGCGGTCGATCACCGGTGCAATGAAGCGCCGTTCAAGCAGGGTCTTTGGCTTCGGCTTCTCCAGCGTCAGCGCGGAGAAGAAAGTCAGGTTGATCGCGCGGTCGGCGGCGGCGCGCGCGTACAGCGCGTTGACGATGTGATTGGCCTTGCCGAGCCCGAGCGGCAGCCCGACCACGAGGTTAGTTCCGACATCGCGGACGATATCCTCCGCGATGTCATCGGGGTCGGTGAATAGTTTCGGCATCAAGTGCAGGCCCAGCCACGATCAGAATAGCCAGCGCCTGGAATCGAACGCAGCCGCCTAAAACTATAGCGTATTTCTGTCTGATATTCGTCTGTGACGAACCGGCAACAGCAAAGAACTGAATCCGCGTCGTTTCAACGTGCGACGGTTTGCGTGTGGCGGCAGTGCCCCCTAAACAGTAAATGGGAGGTGTCGGCGGGGGCGGACGGCCGGAGTTGTTGCGGGATCATATGGTTGAGTGTGTCGTTAGAGTTGGTCGCGTGCGAAGGCGTGTGCTTGGGTCGGGCATTTGTCTTGGCGCTGCGATTTGCGTCGGTTTTGCTGCTACCGCGGCGTTCAGTTTTGCCGCTACCGCGGCCTGGGGCGAAGCCCTCCCCGAGGCTCTGGCCAAGGCCTATCAGTCCAATCCGCAGCTCAATGCCGAGCGGGCGCGTCAGCGAGCCACGGACGAGAACGTGCCGCAAGCGCTGGCAGGCTACCGGCCGCAGATCGTCGCCAGCCTCGGCGCCGGGCTGCAGGCGGTGCGCGACCTGCTGCCGACCAACACTTTCCAGTCCGCGAACCTGAAACCGTGGACCGTCGGGGTCACGGTGACGCAAACGTTATTCAACGGCTTCAAGACCGCCAACAGCGTCCGCGTCGCGGAACTGCAGGTGCAGGCAGGCCGCGAGGCCCTGCGTAATGTCGGCCAAGGCGTGCTGCTCGACGCCGTCACCGCTTACACCAACGTGCTGGCCAACCAGTCACTGGTTGAAGCGCAGCGCGCCAACGTCGCCTTCCTGCAGGAGACACAGGGGATCGTCCAGAAACGTCTCAATGCCGGCGACGTGACGCCGACCGACACCGCACAGGCTGAAGCGCGGCTGAGCCGCGGCCGTGCCGATCTCAATGCCGCCGAGGTCAATCTCGCCATCAGCCAGGCGACCTATACCCAGGTGATCGGCAACCCGCCGTCCCAATTGCGGCCCGCCGACCCGGTCGACCGCTATCTGCCGCGCAGCCGCGACGATTCAACCGAACTGGCTTTCAGGCAACATCCGGCGGTCATGGCGGCGAGCTTCGATGTCGACGTCGCCTCCACCACCATTCGGGTCGCGGAAAGCAGCCTGCTGCCCACCATCACCTTGCAAGGCAGCGTCAGCCGCAGCAGGGACGGCGATCCCACGCTTGGCACGTTCGGTACCGATCAGGCCTCTATCCTCGGCCAAATGAACGCGCCGATTTACGATGGCGGCACTGGCGCCGCGCAGACCCGACAGGCCAAGGAACTGGCCGCGCAGAGCCGCCTCGTGCTCGACCACATTCGCAACCAGGCCCGCACCGCCGCTATCGGCGCCTGGGTCGCCAATGAAGGCGCCAAGATCGCGGTGGCCGCATCGGAATCCGAAGTGCGCGCCGCGACCGTGGCGTTGCAGGGCGTGCAGCGAGAGGCACTGGGCGGCCAGCGCACCACGCTCGACGTGCTGAACTCTCAGCAGGACCTGATCTTGGCGAAGGCGCGGCTGATCGGCGCTCAGCGTGAGCGGGTGATCGCGTCCTATACGCTGCTCAGCGCCATCGGCAAGCTCGACGTCAAGACGCTGGCACTCAACACGCCGGACTATCTGCCGGAAGTTCATTATCACCAGGTGCGCGACGCCTGGCACGGCCTGCGCACGCCGTCGGGGCAGTGAACCGCCTATTCCCCACATTTTAATCGAGCACTGACTGGGCGAATGCGATGAAACGCTGCCGCATTCACGTCATGGGGGCTTCGGGAGCCGGCGTCACAAGCCTCGGCCGCGCACTGGCCGATACCCTCGCGATCCCGCATCACGACACCGACGATTATTACTGGCGGCCGACCACGCCGCCATATCGGGAAAAGCGGGATATCGCTGATCGCCTCCGGCTGATGCACGAGATTTTTCTGGATCGCGCGGATTGGGCACTGAGTGGTTCGCTCGATGGCTGGGGCGACGCCATCATCCCGCACTTCGATTTGGTGGTTTTTCTGTCCACGCCGAAGCACCTTCGGCTGCAGCGTTTACGCGCCCGCGAGGCTAGGCACTTCGGTGCCGACGTGGTGGCTGCCGGCGGCTGGCGGCACAACGAAACAGAAGAATTCATCGAATGGACGTCGCGCTATGAAGACGGGGATCGCGAGGGCCGCAGTCTGGCACGGCATCAAGTTTGGCTTGCCGCACTCCCCTGCCTCGTTCTACGTCTCGATGGATCGCAGCCGTTGTCCGAACTGGTCACCGCAGTTTGCGCTGCGTTGAGCGACAGATATGGCGGCCGGATTGACGGTCCGGCTTGACCGATCCCACAAGCCTTGTGACATTGAAGATTGATGTTTCCGGGGGCCTGCGATGCTTCAAGCCTGTCTGAACGGTGGCCGCGGCAAGGGTTTTCATGCCGCAACTCCACTGACGCCGGGCGAACTGACAGCGGAT
>Ga0193743_1003372_pt1 | contig 10731 bp, 10 predicted proteins | sample L2c2metaG_FD_143038 | JGI IMG/M metagenome (GOLD analysis project Ga0193743, IMG submission 143038) | Soil microbial communities from a riparian zone of the East river system, Colorado, United States - L2c2 | ecosystem: Environmental > Terrestrial > Soil > Riparian zone | place: USA: East River...
AGTCTATGAAGCGATGTCGTTGGAAGTCTTTTTTCGAGAATCCAAAACCTGTGGTGAGCAATGTCGAACCATCGGCAATCCAAAAGCGGCCCCGCAGACCAAAATGGCTGGCGCTTTCGATAAGCGCTTTCGTGCTCACCGTCGGTGTGGCGGCGGCGCGCGCCCAGCAGCCGGCGAAAATCCCTGTGGTAGGTTACGTGACCGGCAGCGTCCGTACCGCGACGAGTCTCGATCCGAACGCCCAAGCGTTTCGCCAGCGACTCAAAGAACTCGGCTATGTTGAGGGGAAAAACGTTACCATCGAGTATCGTTATACAGAAGGCAAAGGGCCGGCCTTTGAAGCCGAACAGGCGCGCGACCTGGTCCGGCTCAACGTCGATGTTCTGATCGCAAGCGCGTATCCCACGATTCGCGCGGCCAAAGAAGCCACCAAGACGATTCCCATCGTGATGGTATCCGGGAATGATCCGGTCGCCACCGGACTGATCCATAGCTTGGCCCGCCCAGGCGGCAATATCACGGGGGTCTCACTGCTCGTCCGCGAACTCAGCGGTAAACGCTTGGAACTACTGCTAGAGATCGTCCCTACCCTCTCGCGCGTAGGTTTCCTCATGACCAAGGAATCGACCAATGCAAACGACGCGTTGAAGCGGTACGAAGAGGCGGCGCGCGCGCTGAAGCTCGAGCGTCGTGCAATAGAGATTCGCAGCAGCAGTCCGGATCTGCCGACTGCATTTAACACCGCGCTCATGGACCGCGTGAACGCCATGATTCCGATCCGAAATAATACAATCAATCTTCTTGTCCCGCGCATCGCTGAACTTGCGATCAAGCACCGCTTGCCGACGATGTTCGAGCGAATTGGCGCTGTCGAGCATGGCGGATTGGCCTCCTACACCGCCGATGAACGCGAGAGTTATCGCCGCGCGGCGGTTTACGTCGACCAAATACTCAAAGGAGCCAAGCCGGCTGAGCTTCCGATTGAACAACCCACGAAATTCGAATTCGTGATCAATTTGAAAACCGCCAAGCAGATCGGATTAACAGTACCCCCGAACGTATTGGCCAGAGCAGACCGGGTCATAAGATGACATTTTAGATTTTCGATTGCCGATTTTGGATTAGGGAAAAATACATGAAGAAACTATTTCGGATTCAATTCTTCGGTTCTCAATCCGATAATCTAAAATCGGAAATCCAAAATCTAAAATTGGTGGGGATTTTTGCGATCGTCGTCGCGCTCGCGGTGTGTGGGGCGAGGGCAGAGGCACAGCAGGCAGGGAAAATCTTCCGCATAGGCTTCCTGGATGGAACCAGTGCTTCCGGTACCGCAGTTTTCGTGGACGCGTTTCGGCAGGAGCTGCGCAAGCTTGGATGGATTGAAGGGAAAAACATCACCATCGAGTACCGATTTGCCGAGCAAAAGCGTGAGCGGTTACCTGAGCTTGCAGCGGAGCTGGTTCGTCTTAAGGTTGATCTGATTGTCGTAACAACGGGACCGACGGCGGCGGCAGCGAAGAGGGCAACTACGACCATACCGATCGTGATTACGACCTCGGTGGACCCCGTGGGCGAAGGTCTGGTTGCCAGTCTGGCGCGGCCCGGAGGCAATGTCACTGGTTTATCTGGCTTGGCGGTCGAGCTGAATACTAAAAGGCTGGAGATACTTAAGGACGCGGTCCCCAAGCTCGTGCGAGTCGGGATTCTGCGGCCTTCGGGGCGACAGCCCGCGGAGGGAGGCACTAGAGCAACAGACCTCCAACTGAAAGAGCTTAGGCCTGCGGCTCTGTCACTGAAATTAGAATTGGAGGAGATCGAGACTTCTGCCACCGGTTTTGAGAGCGCGTTTCAGACCGCAAAGCAGAAGCGGGTGGGCGCGATCACGATGACCGCTTCTCGAGTTTATTTCGCAGAAAGAAAGCGGATCGCCGAGCTCGCCGCCAAACACCGGTTGCCAGCAATCTATCCGCAAAAGGAGTTTGTCGATGAGGGCGGTCTCATGTTCTACGGGGCCGATTTCGCGGACCTGTTCCGCCGCTCCGCCTCCTACGTAGACAAGATTCTTAAGGGTGCCAAGCCGGCTGATTTGCCGGTGCAGCAGGCGACGAAGTTTGAATTCGTCATCAACCTTAAGGCGGCAAAACAAATTGGTCTGACAATTCCACCCCGCGTGCTCGAACGGGCAAACCGGGTCATCAGATGACAGTGCTGAGTACTGAGTAACGAGTGCTGAGGACTGAGGTAGAGATGAAGGAATACTCAGTCCACATAGCTCAGCACTTAGTCCTTTAACGGGAAAAAACGATGAGCAGGAAAATCTTCCTCTGGTCACTAGCAACTGTCTTGCTGACAACTGCTTTTATCGAGGCGCAGCAGGCAACGAAAATCCCGCGGATAGGTTATGTGTCAGCAAATGGCGATCCCAATAATCCCGGGCCTCAGGTCGAGGCATTCCGGCGAGAGCTTCGAGATCTCGGTTACGTTGAAGGGAAAAACATCCTGATTGAGTTTCGCTATGTCGAGGGAAAATCAGACCTTTTCCCAAGCGTTGTAAACGAACTGGTGCAACTCAAAGTCGATCTGCTTTTTCTTGAACCTCAACCAGCGATCCGCGCAGCGAAGCAGGCGACCAAGACGATCCCTATCGTCATGGTGACAACCCAGAATCCCGTCGCAGCCGGTTTCGTCGATAGCTTGGCCCGCCCGGGTGGAAATATCACGGGGGTTACCCTGCTTCAACGAGAGCTAAGCGGAAAGCGGCTGGAATTGCTCAAGGAGGTAGTTCCTGGGATATCGCGCGTCGGAGCGCTTATGAATGTGATCCAATCGGAGAGTGACTTCAGATTTTATGAGGCTCCGGCTCGCGCACTGAAGATACAGCTTCAATTGCTGAAGGTAAAAGGTCCAAATGACTTTGACGCGGCGTTTCAAGCTGCGGCCAAGTCACGCGTGAGCGCGCTAATTACGATTACGGGTAGCTTACTCAATCCTAACGCAAAGCGGATTGCGGACCTTGCGATAAAGAACCGGCTCCCTTCGATGCACGAGAGGAGTGACTACGTGGAAGCCGGTGGCCTCATGTCCTATTCAGCCAATGAACGTGAGAGTTACCGCCGCGCCGCCACTTATGTGGATAAAATCCTCAAAGGCGCAAAGCCCGCAGACCTGCCGGTCGAACAGCCGACTGACTTCGATCTCGTGATCAACCTGAAAACAGCCAAGCAGATCGGCGTGACGATCCCGCCCGCCGTGCTGGTGCGGGCGGATCGGGTCATCAGATGACAGTGCTGAGTACTGAGTAATGAGTGCCGAGTTAAGAAGACTGAGAATCGAGTGCCGAGCATTCATGACTCAGCACTCAGGACTCGTCACTCAGCACTTCGACGGGGAGTAGCGATGAAAAATCTTTTTCCACTTCTTCTGGTCATCGCGGTGGTGGGCGTGGGCGCGACCGCCGACGCGCAGCAGACAGTGAAAATCCCCCGGATAGGATTCCTAACTGCTGCCTCCCTTTCCTCTGTCGCGCCTCGCGTCGACGGGTTTCGGCAGGGTCTGCGCGAGCTTGGCTACGTGGAGGAAAAAAACATTGTCATTGAGTGGCGACATGCGGAGGGAAAACCAGATCGTGTGCGTGAGTTTGCGGCCGAACTTGTACGTCTCAAGGTAGATGTCATCGTCTCGGCTGGCCCGACAGTAACCCGTGCCGCCAAAGAAGCAACTACTACCATTCCCATTGTGATGGCCCAGGATAGCGATCCTGTTGGCAACGGGTTCGTCGCCAGTCTGGCGCGGCCCGGCGGAAACATCACGGGATTGTCCAGCCTATCGTCAGAGCTAAGCGGAAAACAATTGGAGATTCTGAAGGAGATCATTCCCACGCTCTCCCGCGTGGTCGTCATCGGGAGTTCGAACCAACCCGGCGACGCACAAGCGCTAAGTGAGGCGAAACTCGCCGCTGGGGCGTTCAAGGTGAAACTTCAATACCTAGATGTACTAAATTCCAAGGAGATTGAAACTGCATTCCGACAGGCGAGCAAGGGGCGTGCCGAAGCGGTCCTCGTGCTGGCGAGCCCCGTTCTCAATTCTCAACGAACACAGGTTGTAGACCTTGCTGTAAAGAACCGACTCCCGGCGATCTACTACCAGCGAGAATATGTCGAAGCGGGAGGGCTTATAAGCTACGGCGTGAGCCAGCCCGACTTGGACCGCCGCGCAGCTACCTACGTCGACAAAATTCTCAAAGGCGCCAAGCCCGCGGACCTCCCGGTGGAGCAGCCTAAAAAGTTCGAGCTGATCATTAATTTGAAAGCGGCGAAGCAGATCGGATTATCAATACCCCCGAACGTATTGGCTAGAGCAGATCGAGTGATCAAGTAGGCAATAGGCATCAGGCAATAGGCAATAGGCAATAGCAAGAAATTTGAAGGGACAGGTTTTGGGATTGGGAAGTACCAAAGAATGAAACTGATATTTGTGGCATTGCTCGCCATTTATTTTCTCCACACTCCGGTCCAGGCCGCTGACAAGATCAGGATCAGCACGCCGGGGGATGCGGCGCACTTCACCATGCATTTGGCGCAGCGACGAGGGTTTCTAAAAGAGGAAGGCTTCGACGCTGAACTGATTGTAATCTCAGGTCCGGTGGCGAACGTTGCTCTCAGCAACGGCGACACCGATTACTTCAGCGGTTTCGGCTCCGCTCTGCGTTCGATCCTTCAAGGGCTGCCGCTTCGCTTCGTTGCGTGCTATAGGCCAACCCCACATTTCATGTTGCAGACCCGGCCTGAGTACAAATCAGTCAGAGATCTCAAGGGCAAAACCATCGGCATCACCGCATATGGCAGCGGCACGGAGCTGGTCGGTCGGCTGATGATCAAGCACTTCGGCCTCGACCCGGACAAGGATGTGAAGTTTATTCCCGGAGGCTCGAGTGAAGGCCGGCTGATCCGAATGCAGCAGGGTTTGCTCGATGCCACCGTCGCCACGGTTCCCACCGATTACCATGGACGGAAGATGGGCTATCCGATCCTTGTCCGATCGGAAGATCTTTTTACCTATCCCTTCAGCGGCCTGACGGCTCACATTAAGAAAATCAGAGAGAAACCGGACGAGGTCAAGCGAGTTATTCGCGCGGGTATCAAGGCCAACCGCTACATGCGCGCCAATCGCGATGGAACCATCCCGGTACTGATGAACACGTATCGGATCGACAAAGAGGTCGCCAGCGCAGCCTACGATTCCTTTATCAAGGGGTTTAATAACGACGGCAGCATGCCGGAGGACGGCTTCCGCAGACTCCTCGACGACACCAAACGAGTTATGAAGTTAGATCGCGAGGTCGCCTTGAGTGACGTAGCGGATCTCTCGATTCTCCGAGAGGCTCAGAGGGAATTGGGGATTAAATGAATTTTGGACACTTCGACGCGACTCAGTACAGTTTTTCGATCCTTCGGCGAATAAACCTCAAACTGGAGGGCGGACATTCCTGTCCGCCAATGATAGCGGGTTGGAAAACCCGCTCTCCAAAGGAATTGTTGGAATTTTACATATTATGGTCATTTGAAATTGTTTCGAATTTCGGATTTCGTGCTGCGAAATTGATGGGGAGACATCTCACGAGGAAGATATTTTTGGCGTCGCTTCTCGTTTTTTTTGTGCACAATTCGACCGACGCGGCGGATAGGATTCGCATCGGTCTACCTGCGGATGCCGGACATTTCACTCTCCCTTTGGCGCAGAAGAGAGGGTTCTTAAAAGAGGAAGGCTTTGACGCCGAGTTAGTCACGCTCACGGGCCAAGTGGCGAATATCGCCTTGGCAAGCGGAGAGATCGACTACTATACAGGTTTTGGGTCGGCCATGAGAGCCATGCTTCAGGGACTGCTGCCGACCAGGATCGTGGTTTGCTATCGGCCCGCGGCACATTTCGTGCTGATCGTTCGCCCGGAGCTTAAATCAGTCAAAGAGCTTAAAGGCAAAACCATCGGGGCTCTGCCCGGCGGCGCCCCTGATCTGGTGGCTCGGCTGATAATGAAACACGGTGGTTTGGATCCGGATACGGATCTGAAGTTTATTAGAAGCCCGACGGAGGGGTCGCTCGCGAGAATAAAGCAGGGCCTGATCGATGCTCAGGCGCTGCCTGTCCCTTGGGACTACCACGCCAAAAAGATGGGCTTGAGCGTCCTAGCTCGAGCCGAAGAACTTTTTACCTATCCCATCAGTGGTCTGATCGCTCACACGAAGAAGATCAAAGAGAAGCCGGATGAGATCAAGCGCCTCATCAGGGCGGGAATCAAAGCCAACCGGTACATGCGCGCGAATCGTGACGGAACTATTCCGATACTGATGAGCACTTATAAGCTCGACAAGGAAGTTGCCAGCGCGCTCTATGACTCTTTCGTGAAGGGCTTTAACGATGACGGAAGCCTGCCGGAGGACGGATTTCGCCGACTCATCGAGGATACTAAGACTATTACGAAGGTGGATCGCGAGGTTGCCTTGAGCGAAGTTGCCGATCTCTCAATTCTTAGAGAGGCACAGAGGGAAATGGGGATCAAATGATTTTAATACCTGTCGTGCGCCTACTGGAGCGATTGCCGATGGTTTTGTCTTGGAGGAAGCGTGAATAAAAAGCTCTCCGCGCTCATAGTCGCCACGTTGATTTTGGCTGGTTTACCTCCTGCTCAGGCCCAGCAACCGAAGAAAGTCGCGCGAATCGGTTATCTCGGAAACACCGCTTCCACTTCCGCGATTGACATGAAGCCGTTTCGTGAACGCTTGAGCGAGCTCGGCTACATCGAGGGGCAGAACATCGCAATCGAGTACCGGTACTTTGACGGCAAAGTCGAGCGACTGCCAGAGCTTGCCGCCGAGCTAGTCCGCCTCGATTGTGAAGTTATTGTTGCGATCGGGAATGAAGCAGTCAGAGCTGTGAAAGAAACTCCCATTGTCATGGCAAGTACCAGTGAAGCTGTAAGGAGCGGGTTTGTTGCGAGCCTGGCGCCGCCCCGGTGGAAACATCACTGGGCTGACTTCAACGGGCTCCGAGATACTAGGAAAACGGCTCGAAGTGCTCAAGGAAATGATTCCTAAACTTTCGCGAGTGGGCTTTCTCTGGAGTCCAACCAGTCCAACTGCCGAAGTTAACCTGAAAGAGACTGAGCCTGTCGCCCGCTCTTTACGGGTGGAGATTCTATCCTTAGAAGTGAAAAGCCCAAACGACAACGAAAGGGCATTTCAAACCGCGACCAACAAGCGTGCCGAGGCGCTTCTGCTGGATGGCAACGGGTTTTTCACCGCTAACCAAAAACAAATCATAGGGCTGGCGATAAAACACCGGCTTCCGGCGATGTATCCGAACACTCGGTCTGTCGAGGCAGGTGGACTGATGAGTTACGCGGGCAACCGTTCGGAGCAGTACCGGCGCGCCGCCGACTATGTGGATAAAATTCTCAAAGGCGCCAAGCCCGCCGATTTGCCCGTCGAGCGACCCAAGATGTTCGAATTGGTAATTAACCTGAAGACGGCCAAACAGATCGGATTAACAATACCCCCGAACGTGCTGGCGCGGGCGGATCGAGTCATCCAATGATCCCCCAATCTAAAATCGAAAATCCAAAATCTAAAATCGTGAGGGGATTCCGCCGAATGTGCTGGCACGGGCGGATAGAGTCATTCGGTGACACAAGATCCTTCACATTCGTTCAGGACAAGTTTTGGATTTTCGATTTTAGATTTTGGATTGAAAGCCGGGAGAACAAGTCATGAAGCGATGTCGTTGGAAGTCTTTTTTCGAGAATCCAAAACCTGTGGTGAGCAATGTCGAACCATCGGCAATCCAAAATCGAAAATCGTGAGGCGATTCCACCGAATGTGCTCGCAAGAGCGGACAAAGTCATTCGCTGACACAAGATCCTTCACAGGAGTTTATCCTGAGCCAAGTCGAAGGGTTCAGGACAAGTTTTGGATTTGCGATTTGGGATTTTGGATTGAAGAGAAAAAACATATGAATGAAAAGACCTTGCTCCGACTTCCGAATTCTTGTTCCGACAATCTAAAATCCAAAATCCAAAATCTAAAATGGGGAGGAATTGTCGCCATCGCTGTCACATTCGTAATGTGTGGGGCTGTGGCTCAGGCGCAGCAGCAGGCAAAGCTACCCAAGGTTGGTTGGCTCGGTAGCGGCTCCTCTTCCGGTCCCGGTGGCAACCGCGTGGTATTCCAGCAAGTGCTTCGGGAGATCGGCTACGTCGAGGGGAAGAATATCGTTTTCGAGTATCGATTGGCTGACAATAAACTCGATCGGCTTCCCGCCCTGGCCGAGGAGCTGGTCCGTCTCAAGGTTGACGTCCTCCTCACGTCCTCAACAAATGAAGCACTAGCCGCCAAAAATGCTACGAAAACAATTCCCATCGTTTTTTTAGGCGGGGGTGATCCTGTCGTCGATGGGTTAGTGGACAGCCTCGCTCGGCCAGGCGGGAACATCACGGGAGTCACCAATATTGCGCCGGTATTGGTTGGCAAACGGCTCGAGTTACTCAAGGAAACCATTCTCAAACTCTCACGCGTCGCAGTGCTGTGGGATCCACATGGTCCAAGCTCTGTACAACAATGGAAGGAAAGCCAACTACCGGCACGAGAATTGGGTCTGCGGCTTCATTCCATGGAGATTCGCAATGCCAACGATTTTGACAATGCGTTTGCAGAGACAACTAAGGCAGCCAGCGCTGCTCTCGCCGTAACGTCGAGCCGGTTTATCAATTCTCACTTCAAACAAATCGTAGACCTGGCAAGAAAAAATCAATTGCCGGCGATAGGTGCGCGGGGAGATTTTGCCGAGAGCGGTGGCTTGATGTCTTACGGCGCCGACCAGGCCGAACTCCTCAGGCGCGCCGCCGTTTTCGCCGACAAGATTTTGAAGGGCGCCAAGCCCGCTGACTTGCCAGTCGAGCAACCGACGAAGTTCGAGCTGATCATCAATTTGAAAGCGGCGAAGCAGATCGGTCTGACGATTCCGCCGAATGTGTTAGCCAGAGCGGACAAAGTAATACGGTAAGGAGTGAGTGGTAAGGGGTTAGGCGACTTCGGAATGAGGAGACAAGAGATGGGTGGAAAGATGTGGTGGCGATCGAGAGTTCGCTCCGCCAATCCAAAATCGAAAATCCAAAATCGAAAATTGGTTGGGCTTTCGATAATCGCTTTCGTGCTCGTGGTGGCTGGGGCGGTGGTACAGGCGCAGCACCCGAAGAAAGTCCCTCGAATAGGTTATCTAATGCAGGCCGAAACACCTCGAGAGACCACCCGTTTCGAGGGAATTCGACAGGCTCTGCGCGAGCTTGGCTACATCGATGGACAGAACATCACCATCGAGTACCGATCTGCGAAAGGGAAGCCCGATCGGGTCCCTGAGCTTGCAGCGGACCTGGTGCGTCTCAAGGTTGATATCATCGTGGCCGGAGGCGGGGACCCGGTGGTCCGGGCGGCCAAGAATGCTACCAAGACGATTCCCATCGTTATGACGGGCGCTGGGATCGATCCTGTCGTGGCAGGCCATGTTGAAAGCCTTGCCCGTCCCGGCGGCAATGTCACCGGCATTACAAACCTTACCAGAGAACTAGGCGGGAAGCGGTTGGAGCTGCTCAAAGAGGCGGTTCCCAAAGTTGCTCGTGTCGCGGTTCTCTACGAGTCGGCCAATCCCGGCAGTTTACGCGAACTGAAAGAGGTTCTTCCAGTCGTGGCGCGCCCGCTCCGGTTGACTGTTCGATCTTGGGAGATACGAGATGCGGACGGTTTCGAGAAAGTCTTCGCTGCGCTAACCAATGAGCGCCCGGATGGACTCTACATCACCTCGAGCCCGTTAATGTCTGCTAACCTGAAACGGACCGTCGGCTTTGGGTTAAAGAGCCGGTTACCGTCAGTGGGCAGCAACACACAATATGTAGATGCTGGTGGGCTCATGTCCTACGATGCGGACCTCGCGGATGGCTACCGGCGCGTCGCCACCTACGTGGACAAAATCCTCAAGGGAGCCAAGCCTGCCGACCTGCCGGTGCAGCAGCCTACGAAGTTCGAGCTGGTGTTCAATCTCAAGACGGCGAAGCGGATCGGCGTCGCGATTCCGCAGTCTCTGCTGTATCGAGCAGACATGGTGATCAAGTGACCATGAGGCGTGAGAAGGCGTGAGGCGAAGAGAATGAATAGAAAATCTTTGGTGCAATGGCTGGATTATTTTTCCGACAATCTAAAATCCAAAAGCGGCCCCGCAGACAAAAATCTAAAATGGGTGGGAATCTTTGCTCTGGTTTTGACATTCGCCTTCGGTGGGGCTGTGGCCGAGGCGCAGCAGTCAATAAAAGTCCCGCGGATAGGGTACTTTCAGGCTCCCCCTCCCTCAGCTGTCGCGGTCCGTACCGAGGCCTTCCGGCAGGTCTGCGTGAACTCGGTTACGTGGAAGGCAAGAACATTGTCCTTGAGCGGCGATTTGCGGAGGGAAAGTCCGAACGTATCCCAGCGCTGGCAGCGGAGCTAGTGCATCTCAAGGTGGACGTTATCGTCACGGGCGGTTCGGTACTAACCCGTGCCGCCAAGGAAGCAACTTCTACGATTCCCATTGTCATGTCGCAGGATATCGATCCTGTTGGAAATGGGTTCGTCGTCAGCCTTGCTCGCCCTGGCGGAAACATCACTGGATTGGCAACGCTTGCCCCGGAGATAAGCGGAAAACGATTGGAGC
>Ga0193743_1003373_pt1 | contig 10730 bp, 11 predicted proteins | sample L2c2metaG_FD_143038 | JGI IMG/M metagenome (GOLD analysis project Ga0193743, IMG submission 143038) | Soil microbial communities from a riparian zone of the East river system, Colorado, United States - L2c2 | ecosystem: Environmental > Terrestrial > Soil > Riparian zone | place: USA: East River...
CAGGTGCTGACAGGTGCTGACAGATGCTGGGAACTGATAACAGATGAAAGTAGAAGCAACAGTATATTTCGTTTGACCTAGGTGAGCTCGTAGGCAAACGGATAAGAGAAAAGGTAGCTATGAAACACGGTGCGATAAAATTTATGATTACGTAATCCTACCAAAAGCGGAACTAGCGAGCTTGTATATCCCAACACCAAGTTCTCATCCCATCCGTGCATGACGACTATGAACGACACAAAAATCCTAACGGACGCCAGGTCAAGGTCGCCATCTGATGGCGATGACTAAGCGCACAGCCACCTTTTTTTTAAAAAATAAATAAATTTCAAGCTCGCACTCGGGTCTGTACCTCCGAATTCCCCGCGAGTCTTCCATGTATGGCCAACTTGAATTTTCATGGTCCGCCTCAGTATAACAACATTAATGCCGAAGCTCAACCAGTTAACAGAGGCACAGCTTTACCTCGTGCGGCCTGTCCGACTAGTAAGTCTGCTCATCCACAGAATCCAATTTAGCTACTGACGTTTAGTTACAGTTGAGTATTGAGACAGAAAAGTTTTGTGTAGACGGTGAGAAATTTTTTTTTTTGGGTAATAACTAATTGAACTAATGATCTTTTCGGCGATGGATTGCAGAATTCCCCACTCTATTTTGTTAGAGGAGTTATATATTTGGAATCCTTGAATCGTTGGTCATCTGAATTTCGTTCGTGTCTACAGCCAAAAGTTCTCTCTCTCATTCTCATATTTTTTATATCTCATTTTCCGCGTCTCCTCTCAAGCAAAGCATAAATATTACCTGGGAAGCTTCATAATAGGCGTATGAAACGTTGCGACTGTCCCTGCTTACGCTCATCTCGTCAACCACAATGAGAATTGGTACAACAACAAACAGTGTTTTTTCTTACTTCTCCTTGAAATGTTGTCCTGTTCTGAGATGTTCGTTCGTTCAAAGCATCATCATCATTCTCAATTTATGAATTTTGCTTCTGTAACTATTTGATGTCTATGTACTTGTACAAAACCTCACATAACGATTTATTATTTCATCGACAAATGCTTATGATGGAGGTATAATGATTTCATTACAGAGCCTGCCTCCCACAATGTCGAGGTACTTCCATAACCTTGTTGGTGGAAGACTCAAATTACTCAACGCTATGCAGGTTAGCATTTTCCATTCAAGAACCCAGTGGCTTCGAACGCTTGATTTTGGCATTTCCCGTGTCTCCATATGCAGCGGATGTTCTAGGACGTCGCACTTTCATTTTCATTGGTACATTGATAATGTGTGTCGCTACTGCTGTTCAGGCTGTGGCCATCTCCCTGGACAAGTTCACTGCTGCTCGGCATGCTTCCTGACCTCATGTCTACTAACTATTATCTTCGCAAGGAAACCTGACCAGCCTTCAGTTGCTTGATCGGTTTCGGTCTAAGGTTCGCTGCTATGGCTGCTCCGATGTTGGTCGCTGAAATTGCACACCCTGCATACCGTGCTCCGTTGACCTCAGCCTACGGCTCTCTGTGGTACTCTGGTGCTATTGCCTGAGAAACACACGCACAGTACGAGTTGATCTGATTGATTTCGTACAGCGCAGCATGGTCTACCTTCGGTGCTGCTAAGATCCAGACTACTTGGTCATGGCGTCTGCTTTCAGTTCTCTAGTCTATAACTCCTGTCCTCCAAGTGGCTCTCATCTGGTTTGGACCTGGGTATCCTCGTTGGTTGCTCAGTAAGGACAGTAACGCAGAAGCCCTGAAAACTTTTACGTAGTACTATCATGCTGATACTTAGCAACGAGTTTGTTATGTCATCCTCAAATGATTTCCCATGCTGATCCACTGTTCAGGGATGATCCTCTTGTGAGGTTTGGGTTACAACGAAATTAAGGCGGCCATAGTCGCCTCCTCTTTGGTCGATATAAGTCGCGTCCTCTTCCTAACCTCCACTGTCGGTATAATCGACTTTTTCAACATTCAGACCCCATGCTCTACTGTCTACGCCAAAACGGTAACCAAGCTGACGCCCATGCCGCCATCGGGTTCTTTTTCTTGTTCTACAACTTTTACGATATGGCCTTCATACCTCCGTTCGTTTCCTACTCCGTTGAAATTTTTCCATATTTGCTTCGTTCCAAGGGTTTCGCCTTTTCCAACTTTGTCCTCCCTGTATCGTTCATTTCCAATCAATACGTCCGCTCGCCGTTTAGCCTTGGTGAGTTTACCTTTTGAATTTATCGCGTAGGTACAATCGCTATGATTAACTGTTAGGTGTTATTGCCTAGAAACATTCCATCCTCTACTACGCTGTCATGCTTTCCTTCCATGATGTTTTCCTTTGGTATCATGCTACCTACTTCAATTGCTCTCCATTTTATCCAGTCATTGTTGAGACCGGAAATCTTACATTGGAGGGAAACGCGGCCCACTTTGCCGATGATGGCACCATTGAGCTGATCATTTCTCCAACACAAAATAGTACTCGTAGTACCGAAAGTCTGGATAATGAGGATCGATGAAAGACGATACCTTAGCGAGTAGCGTATGCAATATGGCGGATTTTTGAGGCGTTGTTAGTATATGCGTTCGTTTTTTCTTTGCGGGCGTCGTGGGGGAGCGAGAGATTCTGGTCTCTCGACTTCTCCACGGCTATCCTCATCCTTCGAATCAGACGACGAACCCGAGCGGCGGCGGTCAGCTCTGCCTCGCGTTTCACCATAGATACATTTAGTCATAGAGTTAGCCAACTTCGGTCTACCTTTTATACTTACTTGTACTTGTACCTCCTTGTGTGACGGTTGTTTGTTACATCGGTTACATATTTGTACTTATGTTGACAAATTTACACGGGTGGCCCCGGATCACATCCATATTAGGCAGTCAGGGTTCGATCGGGTTTCTTGCTCGGCTCCCCCACAGAGCTGGAGCGTGGCCCCTTAATTCAGCCCTTGCCCTCCCTTCCGAGTCGCCTGTCGCCCTGGCGTGCGCCTCCTCAATCTAATTAGAGCAAACACCTGTATTGGGGCAGTCGACCTGCACCTCCTGCGGACCTACAGGGTAGCACCACTACTGAAAATGGAAGCATTGACGACCTTGAAAAAAGCGAAGGACCGTATTCAAATCTGATCCAGTTCTACGACTTCTTGCAAAATCGGGTGATGATCCTTTTCAAGCCAAGATATGATGACCAAGGCAACAAAGAATTTCATCTTATATTTAGCAAGAAGCAAAAGATACCGTGCGTTGGCCGACAATGATCTTTATTATTTTGACTCTAAACAACTTTTTTCAGATGTTGGTGAAGGCTGCGAACACCTGCGCCATGATCCAATCAAACTATGTTTTACAATAGCAAATCCCACTTCTGGTTTACCAAAATCAATTCTGAAGAGATCACTGAACCAGAGTATTGCTGAAATCATGGCATCCAGTGGTTCTAATCCGGCTAATACAGTTATAATGTTCGAGAAACTGGATGTCAGTATAGTCGAACTGGAGACTAAACACAGCCTTAATTTGCATCCTGGACTCGACGACGAATTCAGAACACTGGTATGCTTCGACCTAGAATAACATATAAGATGTTTGTTTAATAGAAAGCAGGAACATACGTACACTTTGAATTGGTCTTGTAGCTTAATCTTCAAGAAGTTGACTACCTTGGCGGTAAGATACTCTAGGATACTCTGGTACCTTTTGTTTGTAGAGTTGACCTGGAATAACTTGGCAGAGGTTAGCAGGAATCACGCTCGGATGCGGGTTGTTTTTGCCAGAAATCTTGATGCTGAATATTGGATGTATATGTTGTGCATTTCCTGGAAGTGGCAATTCACAATAAATCTTGCTTCCTTCATATGAATCTACCACACTTGTTAATTAAATTAAATGAAGAATATAATATATGAACTTTTTCGGTATATGCTCGATATTAAGATAAAAATAAATCTACACAGCTTGAGTCTTCTGTTGACCAGGGGAAAAAGGAGAATAGAATCAATGTTACAGCATATGCTGCTGTTCCTTGCTCACACGAGTTCGGTTGGTCTTAGCCTGTATCAAGTTCAAAAGATGTAATGTTTTTGTCGGCATCAGGGTACTCCTCAAGGAAACGAGAATCACTCTGGCCTAGCCTAGATCCACATGATCGTATTGACAATCAATTTCAAAATGTAAGTATTTCATACCTTTTGTACTCTTCAAACACAATCTGCTGTTGAGATCTTTTACTTCCAGTGACTGTCCTCATCACCCCAGTATACCAATGTTTGGGCCAGTCTTTCAGCGCACACAAGTTTGTTGCCAGATCAACTTCTTGCCATTGCTTTATTGCTTTCCTCCATGCACCAGAACCATGGCCTAAATCAGGAATGGACACCCCAGAGATAGGAAGAGTAGATACAGTGCCTGCCTCTGACTGGTCAGCTATGATTACTGAGCCCGAGCCCGAGCGCACATGGTGAAGAAGATCTACAGAAGATGGGATCAATGTGGGTAGTGAAGGGACCTGGACACAATCGGAATGGTGGTAAGATGTGCGTGTTGATGGCGATTGGTGGATACGAAGCATGTGTGAGCACTCAGGAACAGCACAGGAGACTATATCAGAGGATGGTGCCATGGCCGATGCAACGGTTGACATGACAGCATCAAGTTTTTCATCTATATGGCCAATGCTATGCTTTAACCGAAAAAATTCCTCATTAGTTACAGGCTTGAGAGCAAGGTGGTCACCCATGAAAATCTTCTCAGGATCCAGAGGAATTGGATGAAGAGCATCTCCATGACCTTTGAAGGGAGTCAACCAGGTACTTGATCAGTGTATCAACCTGGATAATTCTCAGTGTAAGTATACGTACACTGGATTATCATCATTCAGATGCCATACATGTTCTCCGATTGCCCAACCACCCCACCACCTTATCCGGCTCAACGACCACCACATGCCAATTGGTGCAAACATAAATCAGTATTGTGCACCACCTTGCTGGAAGCAATGGGTAGTGTAATGTTTTGTGACACCAGCACCATCAGAAAATTTCACGAGCAAGACCTGGAGAGCAGCGTAACTCATATCTTGTTTGATGTGGATTACTCCATTGGGAGCAATATAAGGGAAATTGTCCTATCTGAGTGGCGAGAAAATTCTTCCAACGGGGGAGGTGAGTGCTCATGTCGATTTCGGAAATTTCCTGCTGATAGATATCATATATATTGCCTTGTTTTTTGCATATCAGCTTGCATTTGGCAATTGCAAAGAGATTACTGTGCTCATACAGTATGCATACTTGTTCTTGGACCATCATATCCCTTTTCTTTCTGCCACCCTTTGCGGTTCTCAAGGTGAACCTTGAAGTGTGGTATGTAATACGGAGCTGGCCCAATACATCCATCCGTCTTTGATGTCTCCGGCTTGTAGACTAAGGAGCTCAAAGCATCTGAATGATGATTATTATATTTGCATAATTTAGCACCAAATTCAGATAACTAACCTGGTCCACAGTGTAAATGCTGATGCTATGAACGCTCGCATCAGCTGGCATCGAGGTGAGTTTCTCATTTGGACAATTCTTCTTGGACCAGTTCATTAATTTCTGTATTTCTTCGATTGTGATAGCTTCAGCATGGTGCTGGGTGGCCAAAGTACCCTTTGTGCATGCCCGTGTTTTGACAGCCCGAAGGACAGATCTGACTGCTGGGGCCCTAGCAGGACATCCATGGACCTTGTCTTGCTTTTCATCATACGAGTAAACCCCAGAATAGCAATCATTATCCCTGGTCAAAATTTGCTAAGTGGTCAGAAAATTGATAGTTTAAAGCAACTCACATTGTATCCCAATAGGATGCAAATGCACCATGAATACCATCTGCTGTACTTGAACCCAACCTGTCTGTGAAGAATTTCTGGACCAGGAACATCTCAAGGGCTGTAGCAGAATACCGATTTGGTGGCTTATCAAAGGCCCTCTCGAGCTCATCAGTAGGGATTCCCAAGCTGCCATTTGTTTCCCCTGCTCCATCTTCCCTCCTTTCCTTCACAATATCCTTCAAGAATTTCATACCTCGAGTAATATGACCATTGTAAGCAGCATCTGTGTTCTTCACAGCGCTGAATTCCACAACCTTTGCATCCCTTATTTTTTGCAGGGTTTTCAGGCTTGATGTTGCCGAACGGCTCTTCTTATGAGCTGGGGACACATTTTTTTCTTGCACGTTGATGGCTTGACATTTCACAGGAGAACGAGCTCGAGTCATTTTGTGATAGGGGCAGTAACAGACAGTACAATACAATGTTTCACCTTTGTAAAATCTTCATTACATTTCGGACCAGTAGTTCACATCATTTTCAAGGCCCCGTTAATATCAATTACTTTAAGCGAAGCAAGTCCACACTAAGAGAAAAAGAAGATTCGTCCAAAGATAAAATATATAAGACTACAACCAATCTACTCGGGGGGAGGGGTGCACAGATTGATGTAACCTAGAAATGTGTTTCCAGTTGTCGCAGTATTGGATTTGTTACAGGCCATCTTTGTACAGCTGTTGGTTGGGAATTCAAGGACCTTGAAGGGAAATGTGAGCCAGGATTCTGAAATGGCACAAATAAAAATCATACTGGAGGATAAGACTGGGATATGACTGGTACCTTTTCCCCTTTTGATTTATCATGAAACCGTTGAACCATCTGTGGTAGGGCAGACATCAGGATTGCAGCAGGGATCCAAATGGAGCATCTCTGATATGGGGTGTCAAGAGCAAGATGACAGCAAGTATGGTCCAGATTAGCGATGGTATCACGAATAAGGGTGTAAGAAGAGATCTTGACCACATAGCCATTTACGTTCACATGGGTTGATGGACCACCAGGGCCAAGTTTTGCTTGGTAGATGTGAAGGATGCCTGAATGGGTAAAGGACCCTTCGGACAGAGATCCATTGACATAGTGCTTGATATCTATGTTCGGATCTGGAGCCTAATGGGGGAGATAAAAATAATATCAGTCGATCATAGTAAATGCATACCTTAAGCAGGTATCACACTACAACACCTTTCCAAACATTTTTCCAGAATCGGTCTACAATCTGACCTGATGAGCCCCACAAAAATGATTTTTCACAAAGCAAGGCAATAGCTGAAATATTGGGCTGGCAGAAATTCCACTGAGAGGTGTCAGGGACGGCATCAGTTGTCCAAGATGTAATAGGGCAGGCATAGCGGAGAAGGACATCAATTGATGGGAAGTTTGTTGATATGTTTCGTGCGACCGCCAGATATTTTCGTCCGAGGAGCCCATTTGGGTCAAGTATTAACTGTACCTTGAGTTTCTTTTGCCAGTCAGCCAGAAAATTGGGGAGTTCTCCCCTCGGTAAGTCTGATGCGGCACGGAAAAGGCTAGGTGCCAGATCACTTTGGGCTAGCTTGTGCGCAATTGTTCGGCCACAACCAGCAAGACCGACCTGTAGGAAGATAAAAAAGGGCATCATGATGTAAATGGAAACATACACTGTCATAATCTCCTCCATTCAGAATGGCCAATAGAAACAACCCTTTGTGGGTGAGCGAAACTCTTGCATGTGACTGAATAGCATTGGATGTATAGATAGATACTTCATCTCCAGCATTTTTGACGTTTGGACTAGTGATTAATGATTAGCGATATTATTGAGACCAGATTTGAAGACTTACATGTGGATGACACAGCGCCCACCAAATACCAAGGTGTCACCATCAGTTGAGACAATTGCATCAATGATGTTACGGCTATTGAGCTCAGCTAGATCAGCCTCAGCTTCGCCAGGTGCCTAAAATATAAAGATCAGAGAAAATACCAAGAATCTGAGGGAATAAAGGAACGGAACTGTATACCAGTGAAATCCAAATGCTTCAATGAAGCTCTGGAGCTGTTCTGTCAGCCAATGAGCCTTCGTCTTCACCTTTACTCCTCGTTTGATAGAAGGCCAGTCATTTCCATCGAAAACAAATATCAGAATGACAGGCAAAGCTAAAAGCTGGCAGAGACGAAAAAATAGGATCTGAAGAACAGGGTTCTCTCCAGCCTGGGTTCCAGGACCTTTCACACAGCTGATGGCTGTCTGAGCTTCATTCATCCAGATGCTGTTATATCATATTAGACCGACTCGGAAGAGAGAAGGCAGCGGTGCACCTGGTATCAATCCCAATGTGAATGCAACCATCCTTCCGGCCACTCTCAAAACCTTCTGTAAGCGAGATCTGAGTAAATGTCCTCGTTTGGCAAGCTGGCAGTAAAATCTAAGATGGGACAGCATCAACATCAGTTAGCCATCATAAGAATTAATTGAGATACTATACATACCTTCCATAGATTGTGAATACCCATTGTCATTGTCAGAGTAAAAGAAAGCAAGGGATTCACTTTGACTAAGACACAGCATGAATCATTTTCGAACAAAAGGAGAGACCTAGTACCAGAGACAGAGCACTTCAAGTTATCATCAAATTTTGGAATCATAAGAGATGCAGTATACTGTATATCACTGAAGATCAACATGAAATTTTGCTGGTAGTAACTGGGTGAAACTGTGAAGGACAAGAAGCATAACTTGGCTGATTTCCCACGTCGAAGATCAATCAACAACTTTGTGGAAGGTCACATGACCATAGTTGAGTCGCGTCGCATCAGCCAAGTCAAAGCTGTATGTACAGTAGCATATGAGTAGACAATTGAGCCAATAAGAGTCCATAAGTACTTATTCACAGCCGATTTACTGTAAATTGAGTTTGATTTACAGGATTTACAGTCTGACTGTTTCTAAGCCAGTCAGGTTCGGTTTGGTGATGGCTCAATTTACATCTAGTCCTGCAGGGATGAGTGGTAGCGCCGCCAATCATTATCTCATTTCGGGAGGGCATCCATTCATGGTTAATAAAATTCCTAAACATTCAATGCAGGTACTTACACTTTATCATGTTATACAAGATAAAGTCATCTACCAACCTTGGGATAGTTTTCTGGCATAAGTTCACACTGTACTTAGTTGATTTATTGATCACATTGTTGTGTAAGTAATCTCGATTGTCAGAGTGCAGCGAGCGAACATGCTACAGTAAAGCGAAGAGAGGCTTGGCAATCAAGATTACCCTGGGATCTAGATATCTGGCACCAGGCGCACTTTACATGAATTTACGCCCTTTCCCCTTTAGCATTGTAAATTTGGAAAAATATCTCTACTTATACTTTTGTAATTATTTCCTGCCTTAACACAGAAAACCAACGGAAAATATGATCAACATATTATTTGAGCAACAGCCTGCCGGCAGGACGTACATAGGTAGTCTAGACACCCACCCGTTATGTTCAGATGCTGGTTATAAATACAACATTGATAAAACAACAATTAAGTTAGTGACACAGGCAAGAAGATACTGGGATGAGCATAGTAGTAAGCAAAGGCATGTAAAAAGAGTCAGTACCGTCGGAATAGATCGGCCTGAACTTTGCAGCGGAGTGTGGTGAAGGGGGTATAATACATAAGATAATAGTTGCGATATCCTACAAGGGGGTGTCGGGATCATAATCCCGGACTGGGGCCGGTTGGTTGGTTGGGCCGTTAGGCCCTTAATTTTTTTTTGGAACCTCGCATTTTTGGCTCAAAAACAGTGTAGATATCCTCAATGACACTCTTTTATGGCACTAGTAGATATATTATACATACTGATGTGAGGAATTTTCAGAATGGCCCACCAAGGAATCAAGGATCCATCAGATTGCCATCAGATATGATAAAAATGTGTTTAAATAACATCTATTCAAATACCTAACAGGCACATGGAGTCTAGTAAAGAGGTATGATATGCCAAGTTTTATTTTCAGGTAGCTGAAATTGAATTCAATGACAACAATGCAAGATTGCTGATATTGGAGGGTGTCTATGTGAGTCACTATGTGATCCAGGTCATGTTTATTTCGGACTTTTGACATATAATTTACTTAAAACATATCTTGATAAAAAATGAATACAGTTCAACTCCTACTACTTGAAGGAAGTTGTGAGGAAGGATGAGCAGCTCAACAGTGACATCATATTACATAAATATTTCCTTATATAGACACGTGCCTGATTACGTTGGCTGGTTGGTTCAGGCCAGCGCCCCGTTACCACCACCACCACCACCACCACCATCCTAATTAGCTTCATCATCCTTAGTCGTTACTCCTCATATACACGTACTCCTAATATACACAATACGTAACAATGAATTTTAACCCTGGGGAATTCCAACCCTTTCCTGTGTCTCACCCGAACAGACCTGAAACACCTCCTCTCGATGTCGACCTATCTCATCCCTTCACCGGAATCGAATTGGTGGTATCTGGCCTCCCTCACAAATCTCTAAAGGCTGCCCAGAACCACCTACAACACCTCATTCACCAGTTGGGAGACCGTAACAACAATATTCCTAAACTCGACATTGTCTCACCTGCCACAACTGATCCTCTCGACTATGTATGGGTTTCACTAGCAGACCCTCTGAAAGAGACTCCCCGGCCTGATATCCTGGAGAACGTTCGAGCCACAATTGATGCAATAGCCGGCCTGCAGGCTCGGTGGAAAACCTCTGCAAGCCGAATGGACAAAACCCAACAAGTATACTTCCAAGTAGAAGAAGGTGTCAACATGATCATGTTTAAGTCCAAACTCGACAAAGTTCTTCTTGCACGTCGTCTCGATATACAAACATCCTGGGTAC
>Ga0193743_1003374_pt1 | contig 10722 bp, 11 predicted proteins | sample L2c2metaG_FD_143038 | JGI IMG/M metagenome (GOLD analysis project Ga0193743, IMG submission 143038) | Soil microbial communities from a riparian zone of the East river system, Colorado, United States - L2c2 | ecosystem: Environmental > Terrestrial > Soil > Riparian zone | place: USA: East River...
CTCTACGCCTTCTCGCTCGAAAACAATCTCCGCCGCCCTAAGTCCGAGGTCAGCTTCCTGATGAAGCTGCTCAAGAATTACCTCATCGGCAACGTCAAGCGGATGAACGATAACAACGTCCGCATGGCCTACATCGGCCGCACCTACGACCTCCCGCAGGAGGTCCAGGACACCATGCAGTGGGCCATGGAGTCCACGGCGAAGAATACTGGAACCACTCTGACCCTGGCGCTCAACTACGGCGCTCGCTCCGAGATCGTTGACGCTGTCCGCCGCATCCTCACCGACCTTACCACCGAGGCCCACACCCGCGGCTGCTCCGTCGAGGACCTTCTCGGCGCCGGCGCGCTAGATTCGTTCGACGAGTCCACGATCTCGAAGGCTCTCTACACCGCACACATGCCCGACCCCGACCTGATCGTCCGCACCTCGGGTGAGCAGCGCATCTCGAACTTCCTGCTCTGGCAGATCGCCTACTCGGAGATCTACATCACCGACCGGCTCTGGCCCGACTTCCGCGGAATCAACCTGCTCGAGGCCATCGCCGACTACCAGCGCCGCGATCGCCGCTTCGGCGGACTGAACGAGAACTCCGACGAGAAGATCGACACGCTGCAGCCGGTCGCGGAGCTCGAAAACGAGATCGCCACCGAACTCGCACCGCCGCGCGAGCTTACCCGCCGCTAACCGGCAACTCCTTCAGCTGCTGGATAAACTCGCCCAATGCGGGATGGATCACTTCAAACATCGGGTCGTTGCGATGTGTCAACGCGACCTCGCTGAAGAGCTTCAAGCCAACCCCGAGTGCGGCTGCAGTGCCTGCACTAAAAGGCAGCTTCGACTGTAGCCGTTCCACGATTGCGAGAATATCGTCATGATTGGCGGTGTAGAAGCTGAGGCTCTGGCCGTGGACAGGTTCGCCCCTGGCATCGCTCAGCTTCTCTACCGTGACGCGATATCGGTACGAGTTCACCTCAGATCCTCTCGATCTGCTTGGCCGCGGCGTCGATGATGTCGGTGACGGCGTTGATCTGCTCGGTCGTCAGCGATCCCATCTTCATCCGCAGGGCCATGCGAAGGTTCTCGACCGCTCGCTCAATCTGCTGAGGACGCTGTGTAGCGTAGTGCGCCCTGAAGTTCTCGATCTTCGCGAACAGCGCGTCCACCGTTGCCTTGTTCTCGGCCAGCGCCTTCGCACCCTCCTCGGTAATCGTGTACAGCTTCCGCGTGCCTTCAGTGACGACGCTCGCATAGCCCATCTCCTCCAGCATCGTCAGCATGGGATAGACCACACCGGGACTCGGTGTATAGGTTCCGCCCAGCCGCTCCTGGATCGACTTGATGATCTCGTATCCGTAGCTGGGCTTTTCGGAGATCAGTTGCAGGATGACGTAGCGCAGATCACCCGCGCCGAACATGCGGCCCTCGCCGCGCCAGCGGCCCCGGAATCCTTGGCGCCCGTGACCGAACCCGCCAAAGTTCCCGCAAACTCTCTCGCGCCGATGATGTTGATGTTGCTCACCGTGGGACTCTTCTCCCCGGTGAAATGCTCTGAAATATTGTTCATAAAACATATGGCTTACCTCTTATAGAGAACGTATCAAGATATATCTTGATACGTCAAGATAATTATCCTCTCTCTGATTCTCTGGGGGATATGGATATACTGAGTGGGCCCTCCATGAAGCGAATTCTGACCGCTGCTGTGCTCATTGTTGCCGTCTTCGCGCTGATCTTCTTCGGCCAGCTCTGGATGCTTACCCTCGCCGCCGCCCTGATCGCGGAGTTAGCTGCCTACGAATACCTCAAGCTCGCCGCCGTTGGCGCCGAGTCCCATGGAGTCCGGCTACGCATTCCCGTCTGGTGGATGGCCCTTGGCACCGCGCTGGCCTTCGTCGTCACCCTGCCCAACTTCCCCGTGGAGGCGCAGCTTCCCGTCCTCAGCGCGCTTACGCTCACCCTCTTCGCCTGGAACGGCTTCAGCGCACCTCTCATCCAGGTTCTCCCGGATACCGCGCAGGGCCTCTTCGGCCTTCTCTGGATCGCCTACCCTCTCACCCTGATCCCACTGCTGTGGAAGCAGGAGGACGGCCCGGCTCTGATCCTCTTCCTGATGGTCTCGGTCTGGTCCGGCGACATCGCCGCGCTATACATCGGTAAGGCCTTCGGCAGGCACAAGCTGGCCCCGCGCCTCAGCCCCGGAAAAACCTGGGAAGGCTCAATCGCCTCCATCGCTGGCAGCTTACTTGCCGCTGGCCTCGTTCTCTGGGTCAGTGACAGTCTGACGGCGCGCGGCAATCTCACCCTCCACATCAGCGAACCCATCTGGCAGACTCTGGTCCTTGCAGCCATCGTCAATATCGCCGCCCAGCTCGGCGACCTGCTGGAGTCCGCCGTCAAGCGTGGAGCCGGGGTAAAGGACTCAGGCACCATGCTCCCCGGTCACGGCGGCATCCTCGACCGCATCGACGCCCTTCTGGTGGCCGCGCCCGTACTCTGGTTCGCCTTGCTCCTTAAGGACTACTTCGGCTTCGGCCGCTTCTGATCCACGCGGAACCTGGAGCGTATCTTCTTCGTAACAGCGTTTATGACGCTATCAGTCCCCTTGCGCGTGAAGCCAGGGTCTGCCTATCGACTCCTTTGGGTTTTGATTCTGTTCGCCCTCAGTCACCCCCATCACCTTGCTGCTCAGACGCAGGCCGAGAACGAGGATACGTGCATGATGGAGCCACCTGTTTCCGCATATCGCTCCATCGCGGGTGACCTGAAGGACTCCCAGCACCTGCAGCTCGAACGGGACTTCCACGCGAAAGGGACCTTGGAGATCAAAATCTGCGCCGGGGAAGTTCGCATTCTCCCCTCTCAGGACCAGCGTCTTCACTTGAACATATCGCTTCAAAAGGCTCCCGGTTCAGATATAACCACCTTCGTAAGGCAGATCGAGTCTGACGACCACAAGACAATCGTCTCCCTGGCATATCCGAAACACTTATCCCCTTCCATCACCTTGCGTATTCCGTCGAACACGCCGTTGCAAAGTTCCATCACGCTGGGCACCGGAAATCTGGCCATCCGTGGCGATGTAATTCCCGGCGATCGCCAGATTCATGTAGGAGTCGGGCATGTGACGCTCTACCTGCGAGGCGACGAGGAGTACTCCGAGCTGCAAACCAATGTCGGCATCGGTAACGTTCATGACCGCAGGCAGAGTGGAGCCTCAACCCACCTCGGAATGGCAACAAAGCAGGCCCTGCGAGGCAAGGGAGATGGAAAGATCACCGTCAACGCAGGAGTCGGATCCATCGAACTGCGTCCAGAAGAATAAATCTTGTTGCCCTGCGAAAATCCGAACGTCACTCTCCGGAAAACGCCCGATCTGCGAAAATAGAATCCGTGAAGAAGCTCGCAATCCTCGGCTCCACCGGCTCTATCGGAACCTCCACTCTCTCCATCTGCGAATCCTTCCCCGATCGTTACCAGCCCATCGCCCTGGCAGCGGGACAAAATCTCGACACAGCCTTCGAACAATGTGTGCGCTGGCGTCCGTGCATCATCTCGATCGCCACCGAAGAGCTGGCCGCGCAGCTCCAATCGCGTCTCAAGTCGGCCGACATCCGTGGCATCGAGGTCGTCTATGGAACAGCGGGGACCATCCGTGTCGCTACCCTTCCTGAGGTCGACTTCGTTGTCTCGGCCATCGTGGGTGTCGCTGGGCTGGACGCCACCTATGCCGCCATCAAGGCCGGCAAGACCATCGGCTTAGCCAATAAGGAGTGTCTGGTCGCCGCCGGCGAGCTCATCATGGCGGCGGCGAAGGAGCACAACGTTGCCCTGCTCCCCATCGACTCCGAGCACAACGCCGTCCATCAGTGCATGCGCGGAGGCGCTGCCCGCGAGGTCCGCCAGATCTGGCTCACCGCCTCGGGCGGCCCCTTCCGCTCCACCCCACTCGCCGAGTTCGAGACCATCACACCCGCTCAGGCCCTCAAGCACCCCACCTGGGTCATGGGCCAACGCATCACCATCGACTCGGCGACGATGATGAATAAGGGCTTTGAGGTCATCGAGGCCTGCCGGCTCTTCTCGCTGCCCCCGGCACAGGTCCGCGTCACCATCCACCCCCAGTCCACCGTCCACTCCATGGTCGAGTACATCGACGGCTCGATCCTCGCCCAGATCTCCGTGACCGACATGCGGCTGCCCATCCTCTACGCCCTGGCCTACCCCGAGCGTGTCGATGCCACCCCGGCACCGGGCCTTCAGTTCGACCTTACCGCATTGAGCCAATTGGACTTCTCCGCCCCCGACCTCGAGCGGTTCCCCTGCCTGCGCCTGGCCTACGAGGCCGCCGCCACCGGCGGGGAGGCCTGCATTGCGCTCAACGCCGCCGACGAGATCGCCGTCGCTGCCTTCCTCGAGGGACAGATTCCGTTCCTTGGGATTCCGCGTACAATAGAACAGGTGTTGCAGCAGACATCAGGCCGTGCTCCCTCGTCGATCCAGGAAGTGCTCGAAGCCGATCTTGTGGCGCGAGCGCGAGCCCGTGATGTAATCACCCACCAGTTTTCAAGCGTTCTCCGATAAGGCGCATCGATTCTCCGAGCGAGGTCTCCACTCTCCCATGTCCACAATCCTTCAATTAGCCATCGTACTGGGCATCATGGTCCTGGTACACGAGTTCGGCCACTTTGCCGTGGCCAAGCTCTGCGGTATTCGTGTCGAGACCTTCTCCATCGGCTTCGGACCGCGCCTCTTCGGCTTCCGCCGCGGCGACACCGACTACCGCATCTCGATTCTTCCCCTTGGCGGCTACGTCAAGATGTCCGGCGACAATCCTGGCGAAGCCCCCACAGATCCGGGCGACTTTAACGCCCACCCGCGCTGGCAGCGTATGCTCGTCGCTCTCGCCGGGCCCTTCGCCAACTTCATCCTCGCCATCGGTCTGATGACCGGCGTCTCCATGTTGCACAACGAGGTCCAGGAGTACATCTCCGGCCCCGCTCGCACCGACTACATCCCCGCCAGCACCCCGGCCTCGCGCGTGGGAATTCACTCCGGCGACCTCATCGTTCACTACGACACGGTTGAGAACCCCTCCTGGGATCAGGTCGCGATCCGTTCCCTTCTGAACATCAACCAGAACGTCGCCTTTTCCTTCCTTCACGACGGCCAGAGGGTGGACACGAAGCTCTTTGTCGAAGCCAAGGAGGGCGCCGACAACTTCTCTCTCGACAGACTCGGCCTCATCCCCAAGATGCAGAACATGCCGGTTCAAGTCGATTCGCTTGAGCCGAACATGCCTGCTGCTCATGCTGGCCTGAAATCTGGAGATCAGATCGCTTCCATTGACGGCCTTCAGCTTCACTCCGTGCCCGCGCTGCTCGCCTATCTGCAGGACCAGGCCGGTAAGCCCGCTTCCCTCGTCATCCAGCGCGGTGGCCAGACGCTACCCATTCAGATCACGCCACAGCTCGCCGAGATCGGCGACGGCACCAAGGACTATCGTCTCGGCTTCCGCCCGGTCCAGCCCCCGGTCAAGATCGAGCGGCTTCCCTTCGGAAAGGCTGTCGCAGCTTCCTGGGACTACAACAAAAAAGGCTCGATGCTGATCGTCGAGGTCCTCAAGCGGATGTTCACCCGTCAGGTCTCGGTGCGCTCTCTCTCCGGCCCCATCGGAATCGGCCAGCAGATCCACCAGGCCGCCGCCATGCCCGGCTGGATGCCCCTGATCGGCCTGATGGCTTATATCTCGCTGAACCTGGGCATCTTCAACCTGCTGCCCATCCCCATCCTCGATGGCGGAATGATCCTCTTTCTCATCGTTGAATCCATCATGCGCCGCGACCTCAACCAGCAGCTCAAAGAGCGCGTCTATCAGGTCGCCTTTGTCTGCATCCTGGTCTTCGCCGCGATGGTCATCTTCAACGACATCAGCAAGCTCAACCTCTTCGCCAAGCTCAAGCCCTGATGCCCGAGACAGTTCCGCCGCTACAAGCAGAAAAGGCCGTCAGGAGATTCACTCTGACGGCCTTCCGCTTTCTCTAATCGTCATCTCCGCCGCTTACACGACCCTGGTTCCGAGGCAGCCCTTCCGCTTTCTGATCGAGCTCGGACCGTCCCCATTTTGTTTTGCCCATCGTCACCGCAGCGATGATGATCAGCAGAACCACGACGACACCACCCCACAGGACAGGATTCATCGCATACCTCCATGTGTTCTGAGGCCCAGACGCCGTGCTTCGGTTGCATTAGCCGGCGGTATCTCTTGACCGCAGCTCGGCAACGATCTCAGCCGCTGCCTTGCGCGCATCCTCCTCGCGGTCCGGTGGAAAGCTGATCGCCCCTACCCTGGCATGCCCCCCGCCGCCATACCGCTCGCAGAGAACAGCCAGGTTCGCCAGCTTCTCCGCCGGCAGCGGCGTCCAGGGATTCGTCCCTACCGCCACCTTCGTCCGGAAGCTCGACTTACTGAGGCCGACATTGTACGTCCCCGCGGGGAACAGGTAGTAGGGAATAAATTTGTTGTAGCCTTCCGTCGGGTAGTCCGTGATATCGAACGCGATCACGCCCCGCTGCATCGAAGCCCTCTCCCGGATCAGCTCCAGGGCCATATGATGCCGCTCCATCAGGGGGCCCAGAAGCTCCTGCACGAACGGCTGATCCAGCACCTGCTGTAGTGGCATCTCCGTCAACAGTGGAATCAGCCTCTCCCCCAGCGAGCCGTCCTGCGTGCTTTCGATCACCAATGTCAGCTTCATCGCGGGAGCAGCCATCTCCACCGCCGCCTTCGCGCTCTCGTACTTCGCGCCGTCCACAATATCGGCCCAGTGAATCAGCTCGGCCAACGGCTTCACATCGAAGCCGAACTTCGTCGCCCCCACATGCGCAATCAAGCCCGTGCACGAGACAAACTTCGGGTCATAGAACTTCCGCATCACCTGTGATCCATCAGCCTGTCCCCGCTCAAAGTCCGCCTGGTCCTCCGGAGTCAGAAACGCGCTGAGATGATGATCGAACCACCACGTCACCTTCTTCGACGCCGAATACTTGAAGTCGACGATCGCATTCTCGCCGTCGATAAAATCGGCTTCGTCAAACAACGCTCCCGCCCTGTGCACCAGCCCCTGGTACAAGAAGTCCGAAGCCGTCTTCACGCACTCCCGGTGAAACCGCGTAAACACCGATGCCGAGCACGCTCCATCGAAACACTTGTCGTGATAAAAAACCTTGCAATCCAAGCTCTAGCTCCCATCGCCGGACGCCATCTTCACCGTGTCCGAAGCTCCTAGAATATCGCACGTTCCCTCACCGCCAAGTTGCCACTCATATATCCTCTCCTGAAGAAGAAGCGTTCATCCGTAGCGAGGCACCTTTGTCAGAAATCCTCCCCGAAGCGACCAATACCCCCACCCCTCCTAAACTTTCCCGCATCTTCGTCGGCCCCCATGGTCTTCGAGCGGGATGGAGCCTGCTGATCGCCCTGACGATCTTCGCGCTGGCCATGTGGGCCATGACGATCATCCTTCACGCGACTCACATGGTTCTCCCCCATGCCATGGAGCACACACCAGGCCCGCTGCCCGTCTTCCTCTCCGAACTCGCAGCTTTCTTCGCGATTGAGCTCGCCACCTCAACCATGTCGAAGATCGAGCGCCGTCCCCTCTCCGTCTATGGCCTCGGCGGCCCCCACAAACTCTCCCGTCTCCTCCTCGGAACAGTTCTCGGTCTCCTCGCAATCTCCCTGCTCGTCTTCATTCTTCTCAAGTCCGGCCTGCTGGTCATCGACCGCCGTCTGCTCTCCGGCAATGAAGTTCTCCGTTATGCCCTCCTCTGGATACCCGGTTTCTTAGCCATCGGCTTCTTCGAGGAGTACCTCTTTCGTGGATACCTTCAATACACCTTGGCTCGCGGTCTCTCCGGCGTAGCCCGCTTCCTTCCCGGCAACCTCGATCCTCATGCAGTCGGCTTCTGGCTCGCCGCCCTTATCGTCTCCTTCGGCTTTGGAGCCGTGCACGGCTCCAATCCCGGCGAAAGCCCCGCCGGCCTCGTCTGCGCGGGTCTTGCTTCGCTCGTCTTCTGTTTCAGTCTCTGGCGAACCGGCTCACTCTGGTGGGCCGTCGGCGCCCACGCTGCATGGGACTACGGTCAGTCTTTCCTCTTTGGCGTCGCAGACAGTGGAACTCTCTTCGGTCATCGCCTCCTCGAGACTCACCCCGTAGGCTCTCCTCTGCTCAGCGGCGGAGCCACCGGCCCCGAAGGCAGCATCTTCGCTCTGATCCCGCTTCTTCTGCTCGCTGCTGTGATCCACTTCACGCAGCCTCGCAACGCAAGCAGCTATGTTGCACTGATGCCCCCTTTACCACCTGCATCCGCCAGCGAAGACGACTCCCTTCCCCCGGCTACGGCTTAAGCCCGAACTTCGTCTCTTCCAGATCCAGCTCGCGCTCCAGCCTCCTCAGCACGTCATCGCCGATCCTTCCCTCGTCCCGAAGATGAATAATCGTTCGCCGCTCGACCTGCACTGCGCCGCGCGCGGCCCGGCTCAGCGCCTGGTATACCTCTGCCTTCGAAGCCTCGCGCCCCTCCTCCTCACTCACCTCCGCCAACTTGTGCCCATAGCGGTCGATGAGATCGTCATACGCATGTTCCAATCCATCGGCAGTCCCAAGTTTTTCCTGCTCCAGGTGCGCGATCGCATTCTTGATCGCAATCTCCCTCGCATAGCGCTCCTCGGGCTCGATTCCTTGCTCTCGCGCCAGCCCCAGCGCGCGGATCACCGAAGGAAGCGTAAGCCCCTGCAACACGAGAGTGACCAGAATTACCGAGAAGGTCAGAAACACGATCAGGTTCCGCTGGCCAAACTCCACACCGTTGATCACCTCGGGAATCGAGATGGCCGCGGCCAGAGCAATTACACCGCGCATTCCCGTCCACCCGATCACAAAACTCTCCCGGGCCGTGACCTTCTCCTCTTCCGGGTGACGCAGCCTCTGAATCAGGTTCGAGAATTTGATCGCGGGCGTCACCCACACGATCCGCAGAGCAATCAGTGTGATGCTGAAGATCGCGCCGTACTCCACCAGGGTCACCTTGCTGAAGCCGCCATGGATTCCCATCAGCACATAAGGCATCTGCAAACCGATCAGCAGGAAGACGATTCCGTTCAACGCGAACGTCATCGCCTGCCATGCCCCCGTCACCTGAATCCGAACGGACGGCGAAAAAACCCGTGCACTCTGGCGGCTCAGATAAAGTCCCGCAGCCACAACCGCCAGCACGCCGGATGCCTTGGCTTCCTCACCGGCAAGATAGGCCGCATACGGAACGATAAGGCTCAACACCAGCTCTATCGGCCCGTTATCGATGAATCGCTCGAAAAACGCCACGATCATCCCAATCACCAACCCGATGCCGAGGCCGCCGAAAATCAGGTAGATCAACCGGAATGTTCCTTCTTCTACCGTGGGCAGGTCTCCCCGTTCGAGCAGCCGCAGCCCCACCTCCAGCGCCAGCAGCCCCGTCGCATCGTTCAGCAGGCTCTCGCCTTCGAGAATGTCCACAATCCGGCGCGGCAGCCCCAGAGACTTCGCCACCGAAGTCGCCGCAATCGCGTCCGTCGTCGACAGCACCGCGCCCAGCAGGAAGCCAGCCTTCCAGTCCAGTGCCGTAATAAAGCGGTCGGAAAACTCCGCCACGCCCCACACTGTAAACGCAACCAGAGCAATGGCCATCAGTGAGATGAGCAGCAGGTTTCGTCGGAAGTCTCTCCACGACACCGCCCAGGCCGACGCATAGAGCAGCGGAGGCAGAAAGATCACAAACACCAGATTCGGATCGAGAGGGATACGCGGCATGTGCGGCACAAAACTCAGAACCAGCCCGGCCAGCACCAGCACAATGGGGTACGGCGTCTTCAGACGGTGCGCCATCACCGCGAACGCCGCCACCATCACCAGCAGCAGCAGAACCACTCTCTCAATCGCATGGAGACTTGCAACCGACTCCAAGATTGCCTCCCTGTTTTCTGCTCTTTCGTCTACGCCTCAGTAAAACAAAATTAACATCCCTGTGTCGCCATCGGCAGAATGCAGCTCCACTCTCCTCCCACCCGAGCATTTAGACTTGCATAACGAGATGAGTCTTTCACCCCCCAACGATGAGCCGACCCTGATTCAGCGCCATAACCGCGGGGAGTCCTCTCCGCTTCGCCGCCGTTCCAGCCGTATCTCCAGGTCCCTGACCATCGCGGTCTCCATTCTGTTGATCCTTGGCCTCACTGCCTTCTTCGCTGCCCGCAGCTACGTCCAGCATCTTCTGGTCACTTCGCTTCCGCAGGTCGATGGTGCCCTGGGCGTCCCCGGACTCTCGGCGCCTGTGGCAGTTCAACGCGATGCCCACGGCGTTCCTCACATCCGCGCCGCATCGCTCGACGACCTCGTCTTCGCGCAGGGCTTCGTCACCGCCCAGGACCGACTCTTCCAGATGGACGTTCTTCGCAGGCATGCCGCCGGCGAGCTGGCCCAGGTCCTCGGCCCCTCCCTGCTCGAGCACGATCGCATCCAGCGGACTCTCCAGCTCCGCGCCGCCGCCGACCGCGCCGTCTCTTCCATCCCCAAGGAACAGCTTCACTACCTGGAGACCTACGCTCGCGGCGTCAACGCCTCCATCGCCCTCCAACGTGAGAATCTTCCGCTCGAGTTTCGCGTCCTCCGCTACAACCCC
>Ga0193743_1003375_pt1 | contig 10722 bp, 8 predicted proteins | sample L2c2metaG_FD_143038 | JGI IMG/M metagenome (GOLD analysis project Ga0193743, IMG submission 143038) | Soil microbial communities from a riparian zone of the East river system, Colorado, United States - L2c2 | ecosystem: Environmental > Terrestrial > Soil > Riparian zone | place: USA: East River...
CTACTGACGGCGTAACCGAGATCCATCGACATCGAAACCGCGTCGCCGCCGGTTTCGCCCAGCGTCGTCGCCAGTATCTTGATGATCCAGAAGACCAGCGTGACCTCCGGAACCTTGCTGCGTTCGATATCCTGATCCATGCGGATGTTCCCTTTCGGTCGTCTTTGCGAGCCGGCGCTATTTTGCGCTTCTGCCCTGCGCTTCGGTCGCCCGCCGCAGCCGATTGAGATTTTCGAGCGAGACCAGCGCCGCCTGTGGCTTCGCGGCGGCGAGCGACAACACCAGGGCTTCGAGGCCGACGAGGGTTGTGCCATGAAGCGCCATCTGGCCCGGGCGTCCGCGCGGAATGACCACGCAGACATCGGCCAATTTCGCCAGCGGCGTATCGTCGGCTTCCGTGACCAGAACGGTCGGCAGCCGCAACGCCCTGGCCTCGGCAAATACCGCCTTCACCTCCCGGTAGAGACGGCCATAGGCGAGGATCAACAGCGCATCTCCGGCGCCGAGATCGAGAAGCTGATCGGCCAGCATCGATCCGGTCGCGCTGATCGTTCGGCTGTGGCGGCCGCTTCGTGCCAGCAGGATCGAAGCATAGCCGGCGAGGGCCGCGGACGGACCGATCCCGAACACCGCGATACGATCGGCGCCGTCGAGAATACCAACACCCGCCGCGATCTGGGCGCGGCATTTCCGGGATTGCAGCACGGCGATGCCCTCGGCGTGCGCTTGCAGGACGCCGTCGAGCGCTTCCCCGCTCGCTTTTTCGAGATCGACGAGAGTGCGCCGCATGTCGTCGGCCGGCGTCGAGGCCGTTGCCGAGTTCAAAATGGCGCGCTTGAGCGCGGCCAGGCTGGCGAAGCCCAGGGTTTGAACGGTGCGCAACACCGTGGCGTCGGAGGTGCCGATGCGGGCGCCGAGTGCGGCGGCGGAACTCGCCAGCACCACCTGCCGGTTTTCATCGATGAATTTCGCCACGCGCAAGCCGGCGGCGCCTAGCTGCTGATGTGCCCGCCGCAGCACGCGATCGAGGTCCGTTCCGGAATCGATGGCGGTTGCGATGGCCAAAGGCGGCTCTCCCGGCGCTTAGGTAGTAAATGGAACTCGACGTCACGTGGTGTAGCATATACTACATGGCGGTGGGTTCAAGCGGATTGCGTCGCCGATGGCCAATGGCTTCAGACATGGTGGCTTCAGACATCTGATGCGTTCAGGAACCTGCGCCGGTTTTGTGCTGGTGCTGCTGACGCAATCCGCTGTCGCCGGACCGCCGTATATTTCCGACGACCCTGAACCGACCGATTACCAGCATTTCGAAATCTACACTTACAGCCTCGGGACCACGACGCGCGACGGCACGACCAGCCAGAGCGGAATCGATTTCAACTACGGCGCCGCGCCGGACCTTCAGTTAACCGCGACCTTGCCGGCAGGCATCGAGCAGCCCGCCGGCGGCGGCGCCAGCGTCGGCTTGAGCAATGTCCAACTCGCCACCAAATACCGCTTTCTGCACCAGGATTCATTCGGGCTGGATGTCAGTGTTTTCCCGCGCATTTTCCTGCCGGCCAGTTCAAGCAGCTTTGGCGATAGTCATGCGTCGTTGCTGTTACCGGTGTGGGTGCAGAAGGACTGGAGCGGTGGCTGGTCCGCGTTTGGCGGCGGTGGGTGTACAGCCACCGAACGCCGCGCGGTGGATTTCTGCCAGGCGGGCGCTGTGCTGACCTATCAGCTTCTGCCAAAACTTCAGGTCGGTGCGGAGCTGTTTCACCAGACCGCCGATTCAAGCGGCACGCCGGCGACAACCAGCGTCGGCGTCGGATGGCGCTATGACCTGAACGATAACTATCACCTGCTGGGTTATGTCAGCCGCGGAATCGAGAACGTCAACGAGACCGATCAATATTCCTGGTACGCCTCCGTCTTGTTCACATTTTGAGGCGATGAGATGCGCGCCGCAGAGAAGAGAAAGGATACCGCATGAGTTTCCAGTCGTGGCAGATATGGGCCGTGCTATCGGCGGTGTTCGCGGCGCTGACGGCGATCTTTGCCAAGATCGGCGTCGAGAATATCAACTCCGATCTCGCGACCTTCATTCGCACCATTGTCGTGCTGGTCAGCTTCCTGCTGCTGCTGCTTGCCACCGGCCAGTTCGTGCCGCCGCAGCAGATTTCAGGCCGGACCTGGACCTTCCTGGTGTTGTCGGGTCTTGGCACCGGCGCATCCTGGCTGTGCTACTTCCGCGCCTTGAAGCTCGGTCCGGCCTCGCTGGTCGCCCCGGTCGACAAGCTGAGCGTGGTGCTGGTCGCGATCTTCGGCGTGCTGCTGCTCGGCGAGCGGCCTTCACCCACCGGATGGCTTGGCATCGCCATGATCGGCTGCGGTGCCGTGCTGATCGCGGCGAAGATCTGAAGGCCGCGCGCCGCTGGACGGCCGTCAGTCAATGCCCTCCGACAATCTCCGGCACCTTGCCCGCCGGCGGCGTGTTGCGGCTGCGCTGGGTGCGGATGATGCCGTCGATGATGGTCATGCCGATGCCGGGGAGGTCGCCGAGCTGCACGCTTTCGAGGATGTTCTTGCCCGGCGAGTGCTGTGCCTTGTCCATGATGACGAAATCGGCGGAGCGGCCAATCTCGATCAGGCCGCAATCCAGCGCGCGCATCCGCGCGGTGTTGCCGGTGGCGAAGCAGAAGGCGAGTTCGGCCGGGACTTCGCCGAGCGATGACAGCATCGACACCATGCGCAGGATGCCGAGCGGCTGCACGCCTGAGCCTGCCGGCGCATCGGTGCCGAGGATGATACGGTTGAGGTCGCCCATCTCGCGCGCGGTCCGCAGCGTGAACAGCGCCGAGCGTTCGTTGCCGTTGTGAACCAGTTCGAGGCCGCGCTTGCAGCCCTCGCAGATGCAGCGGATCTGGTCGTCGGGTAGCGCCGTGTGGCCGCCATTGATATGGCCGACTACGTCAGTGTCGGCTTCCAGCACCACGTCCTTGTCGATCAGGCCGGAACCCGGGATCGAGGGACCGCCGGTGTGGATGGTGCTCTGAATGCCGTATTTGCGCGCCCATCCCACCATCTTGCGCGCGGTCGGGCCATCCTTGACGCCGCCGAGGCCGACTTCGCCGAGCAGTTTGACGCCGGCCGCGGCCAGCTCCTTGAAATCGTCCTCGACCATTTCGCACTCGATGACGGGCGCGCCGGCATGCACCTTCACCCCGCCGGGGCGCAGCGTCCAGAACGCGCGCTGCGCGAAAATCGCCATCGCCTTGAGGCCGACCACGTCGCGAGGGCGGCCGGGCATATGCACTTCGCCGGCGGAGATCATGGTGGTGACGCCGCCATGCAGATAACTGTCGATCCAGTTGCTCTGGTTTTGCCGTGGCGTCCAGTCGCCGGCGACCGGGTGGACGTGACTGTCGATCAGGCCGGGCGCGACGGTGGTGCCGGCGGCATCGACGATGGTGGTGGCGCCCTCGGTGTCGACGTCCTTGGCGCGCCCGATGGCGGTGATCTTGCCGTTCTCGGCGACGATGGTGTCGGCATCGAGGATCGGCTTCTCCAGCGCGCCCGACAGCAGCAGGCCGATATTGCGGATCACCAGCTTGCTCGGGCCGCTAGCCTGGGGGGCGTCGTGGGCCATGGGTTTTGTCCTTTTTGTTCAATGCCTTCGCAGGCCGTGGAGACGCATCTTGCCCGCGCCTTGACGCCGGGATCAAGTTGGATTATTCATTTGTATACAAATGAATGCACACGAATGAATTGAGCGTCGCAAATCGGGCTTGCAGCAGCGGGATCGGCAGCATGAGCAATTTCAACCAGGAAAGCGTTTTGAGCGTCCATCACTGGACCGATACGCTGTTCAGCTTCACCACCACCCGCGATCCGTCGTTCCGTTTCCGCAACGGCGAGTTCACCATGATCGGCCTGAAGGTCGGCGAGAAGCCGCTGCTGCGCGCCTATAGCGTCGCCAGCGCCAACTATGAAGACCGGCTCGAATTCTTCTCGATCAAGGTTCCCGATGGCCCGCTGACCTCGCGGCTTCAGCATCTGAAGCAAGGCGACGAGATCATCGTCAGCCGCAAAGCGACCGGCACGCTGGTGATCGACAATCTGGAAGACGGCCGCAACCTGTATTTGATCGGCACCGGTACCGGCCTGGCACCCTTCCTCAGCGTGATCAAGGATCCCGAGACCTATGAGCGCTTTGAAAAAGTCGTGCTGCTGCACGGCTGCCGCCGCGTCGCCGAACTCGCTTATGGCGAGATGATCACCAAGGAATTGCCAAACGACGAATTGATCGGCGAGCTGGTGCGCAACCAGCTGATCTATTATCCGACCGTGACCCGCGATCCCTTCCGCAATCGCGGCCGCATCACCGACCTGATCAATTCAGGCAAACTGTTCAGCGATATCGGGTTGGCATCGCTCGAGCCCGAGCATGATCGCATCATGATCTGCGGCAGCCCGGCCCTGGTTCATGACACCCGGGTGCTGCTGTCGGACAAGGGTTTTGTCGAGGGCAACCACGGCGAGCCGGCTCAGTTCGTGGTCGAGAAGGCGTTCGCGGAACGCTGAGCAGCGTCCGGCTTATTGACGACGAGGCCGGGAATCCGCCCAACCGGGCGGCACCCATGCGACGGGCGTCCAGTCCGCGGCAAGCCGCTGGCCTTCGGCGATCTCATTCGGCGACATTTTCGATCCGACCGCCTCGCGGTACCTCGCATAGACATCCCGCTGCGGCCCGGTCGCGTGCGCCGCGGCAAGGTTGAGCCATTTATAGGCGAGCACGAAATCCTCCGGAACGCCGTAACCCTTGTCGTACAGCAATCCGAGCATGGCCTGGCCGAAGGGATCTCCTCGCGCAGCACCTTGGGCATAAAGGAGGGCCGCGACAGGATAGGCTTTTGGCACACCAAAGCCGTGTTCGTACAGGAAGCCGAGCAGGGCGAACGCCCTGGTGTTTCCGCGCTCGACTAAAGGCTCGAGCTCCCGCGCCGCCCGATTATAGTCGCCGCGAGAATAGGCCGCGGTCGCGTGCGCCAACGCGTCGGCACGCGCGATCGATGTTGTTCCGATGCACGTCAACACGACGAGCGATATCGCCGACAGCCGCCGCCGCACGGTCGCAATCGCAAGCACATCGCCGCGGCGCGCAATCAAGGGTGCTGCATTCACCATTTCGGTATCAGTGCACGACACTGGTGGTAATCGCCTTATTTGTCGATGATGTCGCGATGTCGCCGCGCAGTTTCGAGCGGAGCTCTTCGGCCACGTTATGCGCGTCCGAGCCGTTGCGAATAATCTGCGGCCGGATGAAAATGATCAGCTCGGTGCGCGCCGTGGAATTGTCCTGATGCCCGAATGCATCGCCGAGACCGGGGATCTGATCGAGTCCCGGAAGTGCGGAGCGGGTGCCGTTCTGCTGTTCGCTGATCAGTCCAGCCATCAGCACCGTCTGGCCGGTCGCCACCGAAATCGAGCTCTTGACCTTTCGCTCCGACACCGTCGGCGTCAGGGTGGCCGCGGTGCCCGCCTCCACGTTGCTGATTTCCTGCTCGATATCGAGCCGGACGTTGCCGTTGGCGCTGACGCGCGGCGACACCCGCAGGATGATGCCGGTGTTGAGATAGTCGATGGTGTTGACGACAGTGTTGGCCGTCGTCAGCACGGTGGCGCTGCCAGTGGACACCGGCACCGAATCGCCGACCTGCAGCGTGGCCGTCTGGTTGTCGATGACGACGAGCGACGGATTGGACAGCACCTTGACGCTCGTGACCGTGTGCAGCGCGTCGAGAATGAGGCTTGGTTGTGTTTCAGACCCGACCAGGAAGTTGAATCCGGGAAATGCACGATTGATGAATGCGTTGGAGAGCGATCCCGCGACGGTAGTGGCCCCGGTCGTGGCATTGACCGTGGTGGCGGGCGCGGTCGCCGCCTGGGTGCCGAGAATTGAACCGGTGTTCGGTTTCAATCCGAGATTTTGGCTGGTCAGATAGGCTTGAACGCCGTAGCTCAAATCGTTGTTGAGCGTGACTTCGGCGATGGTCGCGTCGATTGCGACCTGTAGCTGCGGTTGATCGACCTGCATTAGCGTGGTTTCGATGATATGGTAGTTCGCCTGATCCGCGTAGATCAACAGTGTGTTGTTGACGACGTCAGGCGTGATCCGCACGTCCTGCAATAGCGGCTGGTTGTTGCCGGAGCCCGAGCCGTGGCCGCTGTCGAGCGCGCCATTTCCGCCCGCACCCGCCGCTTGCGCGCCGGTCCCGGTTCCGCCGCGGGCGCCGAAGGCATTATTTGTATTTGTCGATGATGATGATGGCGATGATGATGGCGATGATGAGTTGGAATTGAGCGAGAGACGATCGGCGCTGGATGTCGCTGAGGTGCCCGATCCCGGCGCGATCTGTTTGTCGGGGCTATCCAGCAGGCTGGAGGATGAGCCGCCGGTGAACATGTCGTTCAACAGCCGCGCGATCTGACGGGCTTCGCCGTACTTCACCCGATAGACGTGAACGGTAGTTCGGGCAGTATCCTCGCGGTCCAGCCGTTTGATCCAGGTCGCCGCCGTGCGCAACATGTCCGGCCGTTTGCTGACCACCATGATGGCGTTGAGGCGGGCGATCGGCTGGAATTTGATGACATTCTGGCTGAGGCCGTTCTCGCCGGAGTCCACGATTTTTTCCAATTCCGCGATGATCGGCGCCGGCGTGCCGCTTGAAACCGGGAAAATCCCGACCGATTGACCGCGCATCCAGTCGACGTCGAAGCTCAGCACGGTGTCCACGGCGGTGCGGCGCTCGGCGCCGGTGCCCTGAATCAGCAGAAGATTTCGCGTCACGTCGGCGCGCACCGTGCCGGCCTTGGTCGCAAAACTGTCCATCAGCTTCAGTAGCGTCTGCGCCGACACATATTGCAACGGCACGACGGAGACGCCGAAACCAGGTTCCGGACTGGCGCCGGCCGAATCGACCCGCCCGGCGCCGACGGCATCGCCCAGTGGCGTCAGACGATAGCCCGCGGTGTCGTGCAGCAGCACGACGCCGCTGAGCCGCAAGGCATTTTCCAACACGAAGACGATATCGGATTTGGGAACCGGCCGCACGGAAACCAGGCTGACGGTGCCTTGTACCCGCGGATCGATCGTGTAGCCGACGCCGAGGATGTCGCCGAGCACAACCTTGGCGACGGTGGCGACCGGGGTATTTTCAAAATTGAGATCGAAACCGTTGCCGCTGCTCGATGGTTGCGGCCGCTCGTCGGAGACGGCGGTCACCTCCGTCCCCTCGTACATCACCGGACGGCCACTGCCGCCCTGGCCGGACATTTTCGTGACGGCATCCACCGGCTGCGCCTGATGCGGCAGCAGGTCAATCGAGCGCACGCTGTCGAGCACGTCGAGCTGGGAGCCATCCCTGGTCGACGTCGTGCCCGTGGTCGCGGAATTGCACGAAGCCAACAGGCCCATGGATAATAAAGTGAAGGCAGCGCAAGCGCTGCGACCGATTAACCGGTACCGGCCCAGCATGCCGACGCGTACCATAAGTTCCCGCCATTCCGATCTGTGTGTTTGGACATGCAGATCGTTCGCCGAGATGGTTAGCGACGATGCCGAAGCCCCGGCGGCATACCTAGCGCCGGATCATGACAGAAATAATTGCGGGCATCGTTGGTCGGTCAATCAATTCGTCATGCGTTGATTCCGCGACACACTCTATTGAGATCATTGGCGAATGTCGGTGACAATTTTTTTTGAACGGCTTGAACACGGGTCGCTTCGCACGGGTGTCATACTTCGGATCAATAACCATCCCGGTTGCAGGCAATCGGGGTCGATGTCCCGCGATCCATCGACCGATCCTCAAAAGTGGCGCGACCGGAAAGACAAATGGCCAGCGATTTCTCCTCGCGGTTTGTGGAATATCTGCGTCAAAGCAAACATTTGACGACGCATGACGGCCGTGTCGACGCCGCCGGCCAGGACGGGGCCGATCGCCGTCAGGTCAAGTTGTGGGAACTCGCCGATCTGTCGGCCGGTGAGTTTGCCGATGAGGCCGCGCGTTTCCATGGGCTCGAGCGTGTTTCGCTGCAGGACATGATCGCGGCGTCGCCGCTGGTCGCGTCGTTCTCGCAGCGGTTCCTGCGCGAGATGGTGGTGTTTCCCTATCAATCGTCCGATGGTAGTGCCACGCTCGCGATCGCGGACCCGACCGATATCGCAGCACAGCGCGCGGCACAAATCGTGCTCGGCGCGGGCGTCGTCGTCAAGGTCGCAACGTTCGACGATATCGCGCTCGTCCTCAATCAGCGGCTGGATCAGCACGATGTCGATGCGGCGGGCGGCGCGCCGTCGCAACCGCGCGAAGACGACATCGAGTCCTTGCGAGACCTTGCCAGCGGCGCTCCGGTGGTGCGGGCCGTCAGCGATCTGCTTGAAAAAGCGGTGGAATTGCGCGCCAGCGACATTCACATCGAGCCATTTTCGTCAGGGCTCGTCGTCCGCATGCGCATCGACGGGTTGCTGCGACCGGTGGGGGCCCCGTCAGGCGTGTTGCCGCAGGCGGTGATTTCCCGCATCAAGATCGTTGCCAACCTCAATATCGCCGAACGCCGCCTGCCGCAGGATGGCGCCGCGCGGCTGCGTGCCGGGCGCACCGACGTCGACATTCGTGTCGCGATCATGCCGACGCAGCACGGCGAATCCGCGGTCATCCGTATCCTGCCAAAGGACAGGGGGCTGCTGGTCGCCGAGAAGCTCGGATTTTCCGCGGCCGACGACGTCACGCTGCGGCGGTTGCTGAAAATGCCGCACGGCATGATCGTGATTACCGGCCCGACCGGCAGCGGCAAGACCACGACGCTGGCGACCATCCTGTCAGTCCTCAACGAACCGATTCGAAAGATACTGACCATCGAGGACCCCGTCGAGTATGAAATCCCGGGCGTAAATCAATCGCAGATCAAGCCGGCGATCGGATTGACCTTCGCCGCAGCGCTGCGCTCGTTCGTGCGCCAGGATCCCGATGTGATCATGGTCGGCGAAGTGCGCGATTCCGAGACCGCGCATGTCGCGGTCCATGCGGCGCTCACCGGGCATCTGGTTTTGACGACATTGCACACCGAAACCGCGGCCGCGGCGGTACCCCGTCTGCTCGATCTCGGTGTCGAAGGCTATTTGTTGCGGTCGGTGCTGCGCGCGGTGATCGCGCAGCGGCTGGTTCGCCAGTTATGCGAGCGCTGCAAATCGCCCCGGGTTCTAGCCGAGGCGGATCTCGTCGAGGATCCGCGGCTGGTGGCGTTTGGCTTTCGGGCAGGCGAAGTCCTGCAGCAGCCCTGCGGCTGCGAACGCTGCGGCGGCACCGGCTATCGCGGCCGACTCGGTGTGTTCGAAGTGCTGGAACTGACCAACGACCTTCGCGAGCTGATCGGCGAGAAGACCGACGGGCTGAAGATCGATGAGATGGCGATCGCCGCGGGGATGACGACGATGCTGGACGACGGCATCGCCAAATGCCGTGCCGGCCTGACGTCGCCCGCTGAAATCCTCCGCGTCACGACGGTGAGGTAAACGCGTGCCGAATTATCGCTACCGGGCTCTGACGCAGAACGGCGAGATCGTGAACGGCACGCTCTCGGCGCCGACTTCGGCGGAAGTTGCGCGCCGGATCGAATATCTGCGGCTGCTGCCGATCGAAACCGTCGAAGATAAGGGCGCCCGGGCCGCCTCCGGCGGTTACAGTTGGTTCGGCCGGCCGAGTGCCGCGGAGATCACGACCTTCACGCGGGACCTTGCGCTGTTGTTGAGGGCGGGCGCCCGTCTCGATGCCGCGCTTGAATTGCTTTCGAGCGATTCCGACGTCGGGCGATTGCGTCCAGTGGTCGGAAAACTCCGTGCCGCACTGCTTGCCGGCGAGAGCCTGGCGGATGCTGTTGCGGATCACCCGACCTTGTTTCCGCCGATGTACGGCGCGCTGGTGCGTGTCGGCGAGGTCTCGGGCACGCTCGATCAGGTGCTCGAGATGCTGGGCGCGGAGCGGGCGCGATCCGAGCTGATGCGCCGCAAGCTCACCGACGCGATGCAATACCCGGCCTTCGTGCTGGTCGCCGCCGCCGGTGTCATGCTGTTCTTTATTCTGTTCGTGCTGCCGCAATTCTCGGCGGTGTTGCAGGATTTCGGCTCGAAGTCGGATACCGCGCTCGGCGCCTTCATCAAGCTGTCGGACTTTCTGCGGGCCAACGCCACCGCCGCACTGCTTGGCTCGGCTGCGGTGATCGCCGGGGTCTGGTGGCTGCTGCGCCGGCCCGGCGCGCACGCCGTGATCATGAACGTGCTGTCGCGCACGCCCGGCATCCGCGGCATCTTTCAATATTACCGCACCAGTCTGTTTTGCCGCAATCTCGGCGTGCTGCTCGGCAGCGGCGTCAATCTCACGGCGACGCTGCGCATCCTGGTCGACATCATGTCGGTCACCGGAAGCGAAGACAGCTGGACCGCCGCGGCCGATCGCGTTCGTCATGGCGGCAAGCTTTCCGACGCCTTGTCGGTCGCGAGCAGCTTGCCGCCGATGGCGGTCCGCATGCTGCGTCTCGGTGAGGAGACCGGGCAACTGCCGCCACTGGCCGGCCGGGTCGCCGAATTCTACGAAGCAAAATTACAGCGCAGCCTCGACCGTGTCGTCGGCATCGTCGGGCCGCTCGCCATCGTCACCATCAGCACGGTTGTCGGCG
>Ga0193743_1003376_pt1 | contig 10722 bp, 11 predicted proteins | sample L2c2metaG_FD_143038 | JGI IMG/M metagenome (GOLD analysis project Ga0193743, IMG submission 143038) | Soil microbial communities from a riparian zone of the East river system, Colorado, United States - L2c2 | ecosystem: Environmental > Terrestrial > Soil > Riparian zone | place: USA: East River...
CTCCAGGGGCTCGTTGATGTAGACGGCGGTTTCGAGTTGTGAATCGCCACCTCGAGCACCACAGCTACTCGGCCACGTGTGGGGTTACGACTTCGACCCCGGCTCGAACATGGTCGATGTCTACATCGGCTACCTCCGCAAGAACCTCGGCGGCGGAGCTGACGCCGCCCTATGAGACTGGCGTCACGACTCCATCGATTGTCGCGTCAGCGCCTTGGAAGGCGAGAAGTGCTCCGTCGGCGTCGTCGGCGATCCAGAGGGTTCCGTTGGAATCCATCACCACGCCCTCTTGCTGAATCCCTGGCAGAGCGAGCCCGCCCAGCAACCGACCGTCGAGGCCGAGCACGATCAGGGCGTCGCGCGCGTCATCGATGGCGAGAAGTCGGTCGCCTCCAACGTCGTAGGTAACCCCGTTCAGTTCCTCAGCTCCGGGGACTGTCCACCGTGCGGTCACGGCATCGGCACCGATCAGATGTGGCGCGACGGATGGATCGAAGGTCAAGGAGATCACCATCGCAGGATCGCGCTGATGGGTCAGGTAGAACGTTCCACCGCCCGGCTGAGACGGATCGGCGCTGAAGGCGAGTCCTTCGAAGCCCTGATTGATGTCTCCGGTCGGGTCGACAGCCAGAAGTGCTGGTCGATCAAGCGGGAATCGACGCAACTCGGACAGCGTGCCGGGTGACAGGACGACGAGTTCGGCAGTCTCCTCGGACACCGCAACGAGCAGGCCGGTAGGCGTGTGTATGGCGATGTCTTCCGCACCTGGCGAGGCGGGTTGGGTGCGTATCGCGGCGTGGTCCGGACCGAGTTCGGCGATGCTTCCTTCGTCGCCGACGACGAACAGGCTTCCGCTTTGCGGATCGAGCGCGACCCCAGACGGCTCGGCCACGCCGAAGCCGGTTACGCGGCCAGTCATTTCCAGGCTGGCGGAGCCGATGACGCTCAACTCGCCTCCCGTCGTCTCGACTCGAGGGGCAACACGGCTGTGAACGACCGCTGCGACCACGGCCAACGCGACGAGCCCGATCGCGCCACGCGTGATGGAATCCGTCGTGCGGGCTCGTTGCCGGATAGCGGTACGCAGCTCCGCAATCGACGTGCTCATGAGACGGTCCTCAACGCGGGCGCGACGTGGGCTTCACCGACCACCGGTGCGCGTCGAGGTTTCCAGCCGAAATAGGTCTCTAGAACATGTTTGAACGCGTTGTAGCGGAGGTTCGGCAGCATCACATTCAGTCCGACGCAGTACTTGCTGCACGCGGTGCCTCGCAGTCCGTGACTCCGAATGATGCCGTCGGCCAGGCCTCGCCCAAGTTCGGACTTCACCTCGACGATCGCGAACGAAGATGGTGCCGCGAGCCACGAACGGTCGTCCCGTTGAAATTCCAAGGCGAAGTCGACGGTGACGCGTTCGGCGACTCGTTTACCGACGAGTGTCACGCGCTGGTAGCGCATCGGCAGCGAGGGCCCGACGTCGTACGGGAAATCGATCCCGTACACATCGCGGAAACACGCCGATACGAACGCTCGAGCATCGGACGTCATCGTGCCGTGTTCAGCCGGTGTGTACGCCATCCGTTCTTTGATGGTGCGGCCGCGAACGCCCTTGAGCTTGACTTCGAAGAAGCAGAGGTCGCTCTCCACATAGCGGCGGGATCGGATCTTGAACCGCTTGCGCTTGCCCTGGGCATGGTCACGGTACGCGACCAGGTCGCGGGAGTCGAAGTAAACCGTCTCGTAGCGGAAGACGACCTCGTCGTCGATCGCGAGGACATCGAACTGCGACGCAAGCCCGATCAGGATCGGACGTAACGCCGGAACCGCAATGACGTACTTGTTTTCCATTCGGTCCAAGAGAGCGGCTCGCCGGTTCAATTTGTCCAAGGTGACACGGTCGAACGACGTCAGGTCTGCCGCCGCCAAAGCTGCCGTGGGAGCGTTCGGTGTCGTTGTCATCGGACCGGCTCCGACAGAGACGGCGGGAGCCAGGTCACAACCGGACGTGACGGGTTCTCGGCGTATTGGACCTCGATCTCCATGGTGTCACGCACGAAGTCGATCGCGGTGACGGTGCACTCGACGACCGTCGCCCCGAGCCGATTTTCAAGCGCGGCGCGCAGCGAAGCTGGATCGGTGCAGATCGTGTCGAGCGTCACGTGACGCCGCTGGGCGACCTGCATCACGCTCGGGTGATCGAGCAGATACATGGAAGCCAAGATGACCCCGTTGAGGGCGAGGGTGACCGTCATCGGCCCGGGGGCGATTCCGTTGAGCAGACCGAGGACGAGGGCCCCGAAGAAGTAGCCCAGTTCCCGATTGTTGAACGGTTCGCTACGCAACCGGATGATGGACAAGATGGCGAACAAGCCGAATCCGATCGCCGTCGCCGCCTCGGCCTGGCTGATGACGGTGACGACGACGAAGAGGCCGATGTTGAAGAACGCAAACAGCGCGGCAAGGTCCTTGCGGGTGTGGCGTCGGAAGTAGATCGCGATCGAGAAGACGTAGATCGCAGCCACGTCGATGAGCAGCCGCACCATGAAGTCAGCAATCGGGAACGCCTGGTCGATCTGTGGGTCAAGCATCGTGATCCCTCCGATCGGTGCCAGCGGCCAACGCAACTGGCGACCATCGACACCGTGTCGGAAGCAGCTGTGTGTAAAACATGATGAACACACTGCAAACAGCGGGTAAGGGCACGATGACCGACGGGTGAGACATCTCTTAGGACTCTCGATCGGGCGCGATATCTGCGGGCGCCTGCAACTCGTGACCGCGGAACGTGAGGTTGTTTGTCGTTTGCCAGCTACATGGGACCAGGTAGCTGCTGGTTTTGCCAGCCACATGGGACCACCCTTGTTGCCAGTCATGGGACCACTGTGAGGGTCCACCAATGCCGGCCGTTGAGGTATTCGGCTGGGTCTCCGATGAGGAGGTCCTATGGCGTTCAGGGAGGTTTCGGTGGTCCAGATCAGAGAGGCGCTGCGGCGCTGGTTGAGAGGTGATGGTGAGCGGCCGATCGCTGAGGCGGTCGGCGTCGACCGCAAGACGGCGCGGCGTTACATCGTGGCGGCGGTCGAGCTTGGTGTTGAGCGTGGTGGTGGGGAGGAGCAGCTCACCGACGAGTTGATCGGCGAGGTGGTCGAGCGGGTGCGGCCGCATCGGCGCGATGGTCACGGTGAGTCGTGGCGGATGCTGCTGGGCGAAGAGGAACGGATCAAGGCGTGGGTGCGACAGGACCTCACGGTGGTGAAGATCGGCATCCTGCTCGCTCGCCGCGGGGTGGTGGTCCCGCACCGGACTCTGGCGCGGTTCGCGGTGGAGCGTTGTGGCGCCGGTCGGCGTTCGGTGACGGTGCGGGTGGACGACCCGCCGCCCGGTGTCGAGTTGCAGGTCGACTTCGGCCGACTCGGACTGGTGCCCGACGGTGATCGGCGGCGGGTGTGTTGGGCGCTGATCTTCACCGCCTGCTACTCGCGTCACTGTTTCGTGTGGCCGACGTTCCGTCAGACCACCGAGGAAGTGATCGCCGGGTTCGAGGCGGCGTGGGTGTTCTTCGGCGGCGGGGTGTTCCCGGTCGTGATCCCGGACAACATGAAGTCGATCGTCGTCACCGCGGAGAACACGGCACCGCGGTTCAACGATGTGTTCTTGGAATACGCGCAGTCGCGGGGTTTCGTCGTTGACGCGGCACGTGTCGCGACGCCGACGGACAAGCCGCGTGTCGAACGGACCGTGCCATATGTGCGCAATAACTTCTTCGCCGGTGAGACCTTCGTCGATCTTGCTGACGTGCGAAGGCGTGCCGAGACGTGGTGCGCCGAGACCGCCGGCATGCGCGTCCATGGGACGACGCAGTGTCGGCCGATCGAAGTGTTCCGCGCCGAGGAGTTGCCTGTGCTCGGACGCGTCCCGGACACGCCGTTTGATGTTCCGAGATGGTCCGAACCCAAGGTGCATCGCGACTTCCATGTCGAAGTCGACAGAGCGTTGTACTCGGCGCCGCATCACCTGATCGGCTGCCATCTGAAAGCGAGGCGGGACTCGACGACGGTGAAGCTGTACTTGCGAGGCGAACTCGTCAAGGTCCATCCGCGCAAAATGCCTGGTCAACGGTCCACCGACGTCGCCGACTTCCCGACGGGGAAGGAGATCTACGCGACCCGTGACCTCGACCGGCTGCGGCGCATGGCAGCCGACCACGGCGAAGCGGTCGGCCGCTACGCCCAGGCGCTGCTCGACACGCCGCTGCCGTGGACCAAGATGCGCCAGGTCTACCGGCTGCTCGGACTCATCAAGAAGTGGGGCGCGACGCGTGTCGAGCAGGCCTGCCGACGCGCCCTCGACGCCGAGGCCGTCGACGTCAACTTGGTGTCACGCATGCTGGAACGTGGCCGCGAAGACGCAGAGCCCGACACCAGGCCGGACGCCGTCGTCGTGCAAGGTCGTTTCTTCCGCGACCCCGCCGAGTTCGCGACCACGCAGGCGGCTGGGCGATGACCGCGCCATCGCCGAGCGTCTCGGCTGAGCTCAAGATCCTGATGCGCCGGTTGAAGCTCGGCCGGCTGCTCGACACTTTGCCCGAGCGCCTCGCGCTCGCCCGCCAGCACGACCTCACCCACATGGAGTTCCTCGAGCAGCTGTTCTCCGACGAAGTGCAACGCCGCGACAGCGACTCCGCCGGGCTACGCGCACGCGCCGCCAAGCTGGATCCGTCGATGACCCTCGAAGCGTGGGACGACACCGCCGCGATCACCTACGACCGGGCGGTGTGGAGTGAACTCGTGTCGATGCGGTTCGTCGAACAGGCTCGCAACGCGTTCATCCTCGGACCGGTCGGCGTCGGCAAGACGTTCCTCGCCACCGCGCTCGGCCACATCGCCTGCCGTCGTCGCATCGGCGTCCACTTCGAGCGCGCCGACCGGCTCCACAAGCGCCTCAAAGCGGCACGCCTCGACGCCAGCTACGACGCCGAGATCCGCAAGCTCATCGGTGTCGATCTCCTTCTGATCGATGACTTCGCGCTTCAGCCGCTCGACGCCACCGAGACCGCCGACATCTACGAGATCTGCGTCGAGCGACACCACCGGGCGGCGACAGTGCTGACCTCGAACCGTGACCCGAGCGAGTGGCTCGCGGTCATGGCCGACCCACTCCTCGCCCAGTCCGCCGTCGACCGGCTCAAGAGCGCGGCGTGGGAACTCGTCATCGAAGGCGAGTCCTACCGTCAACGCGAGAAGCCCTCCATCGAGACCCCGACCGACGACATCCCGATCCGGCACCGGCGCCGCACTTGACACGCCAACCCGTATCCGAGATCATCGCCCCGGCCGGTCAACATGGCGCGACGTGGTCCCATGCATCTGGCAACGAGGCGGTCCCATCGGGCTGGCAAGCGACAGTCGCGACGGGCAACCAGCGGATCGCTTCCACAGCAAACAACCGCACTTGCCGCGCGGCCGACCCGACACCACCCACCCACGCACGTCCTGAGCGCCCGTCGTCGCCCCAGAACTCGATACCCGCTCGTTTCAGTACCCGGCTGAGCGGGTATCGAGTCGCTAACCAACCGAGGAGGACGATCGTGGAACTTCGCGACGTAATGACACCCAACCCGACGGTGTGTTCGCCCGACACCAGCGCGGCACAGGCGGCCGAAATGATGCGAGATCAGGGAATCGGCGACGTGCTCGTCCAGAACGGGGGCGCGCTCGGCATCGTCACCGATCGCGACATCGTCGTCCGCGCCGTCGCGACCGGCCGTAATCCGCACGAGGTCCAGGTCGGCGAGATCTGCACCCCCGACATCGCGACGGTCTCGATCGACACGTCCGTCGACGACGTCATCAGGCTGATGAGCAGCAAGGCCATCCGCCGCGTTCCGGTCGTCGAGGGCGACCAGCCTGTGGGCATCGTGGCCCTCGGCGACCTCGCGGTCGATCGCGACCGGGTCTCGCTGCTCGGCGACATCAGCGCCGCGCCGCCGAACACGTGAGCGCCCGCCTACCGAAGTGAGGAGGAGCGAGACATGCCCCAGCAATCATGGAGCCCGAAGCGTGAGCGACAGTACGACCACATCAAGCGTGGGTTGCGCACGCGAGGCGAGAGCGAAGCCACCGCCGAGGAGATCGCGGCCCGGACGGTGAACAAGGAGCGCGCTCGTGCCGGTGAATCACGAGAATCGAGTAGGACGTCGACGGACGACATCTCGTCGTCGCGTCGCGGCGGACTGCGCTCGCACGGCGGCCGCCGCGGCCGGACGAGGGACCAACTCTACGAAGAGGCCAAGGACAAGGGGATCGCGGGCCGCGCCCGGATGAACAAACGGCAGCTGGAGCAGGCGGTGGGCCGGACCTAGCCGGTAGAAATGTCGATGGCTGGAGCTGAGCGCATGGATGACACCGACGAACGAACTTCGGAGTCGTCCACCCGACCCGCGCCTCTGACGCTCGCGGTGCATTCCGCCGCGGAGCTGGCGACGGTGCGCTCGGCCATGCGCCGTTGGCTGAGTCCGCCGCTGGATGCCGGCGCGGCGGACGAGGTGCTACTCGCGAGCGGCGAGGCCCTCGCGAATGCCATCGAGCACGGCGAGGCGCCGATCACGGTGTCGCTGGAATGGTCCGCGGCGGACGTCCTGGTACTACGCGTGCGGGATTCGGGCGCCTGGCGCGTGTCGGGCGATACGACCAGCCGGGGCCTCGGCATCCCGATCATGACGGCCTTGATGGATAGCTTCACCGTGGAAACCATCGATGGCACGGCGATCCAGTTGAGCCGGCGATTCCCCATTTGACTGCAGAAAGGCACCCCGATGATCGAGACCGATGAGGTCGTGACCCTTCACGTGCCGGCGCAGGCGCGGTACATCCGCGTTGCCCGGCTGGTCGGCGCCGGTCTCGCCAATGACCTCGGGCTCGATCTGGAAGGACTCGACGACGTGCGCCTGGCCATCGGCGAGGTGTGCGCGCTCGCGACGCAACTCGGCGCGGACTTCCTCGATCTGCGCTTTGTGGTCGACGACCGCGGTCTCGGCGTGAGCGGGAGCGGTCGCACCGACGGCGTCGCCGACCCGGTGGACGAGGACCACGTCCGGCTCGTGCGCCAGATCCTCGAGGTCGCGTGCTCGGATCACGAGCTCACCCGAGATGACCGCGGCCTCTCGTTCTCGCTGACGTTCGCCCATGGAAGCTGAAACGCCCGCGGTTCTCGACGAGTTCCGCGAGTACCGCCAGACCGGCGATCGCGACATCCGCAATCGACTGGTCGAGGCTCACCTCGACCTCGCGCGACGCGAGGCGTTGCGGTTCAGCGGCAAGGGTGAGCCCGTCGACGATCTGATCCAAGTCGCCCGGCTTGGCGTCCTGAAGGCGGTCGAGCGTTTCGACCCCGACCTGGGAGTGCCGTTCACGGCCTTTGCCCGGCCCACCGTGGCGGGTGAGCTGCGCCGCCATTTCCGGGACACGACGTGGACCGTTCACGTGCCGCGATCCTTGAAGGACCTCCATTCCGGATTGGGCAAGGCATCGGCGGCGCTCGCCAACCAGCTCGGCCGGAATCCGACGGCCGCCGAACTTGCCGGCAGCATCGGTTACAGCGTCGACGTGGTGCTCGAGGCGCTGGAATTGCGGTCCGCCTACCGCCCGGCGTCGTTCAGCGCCCCGATCGATGCGGACGGTTCGACGATCGACCCACCCGCGACGGATGAGCCGGACGACATCGACGGATCGATCGACTCGATTGTGGTCCGGGGGCTGATGAGCGAGCTCGATCAGCGGGAACGGACCATCGTGTACCTGCGGTTCTTCGGCCAGCTCAGCCAGGCGGAGATCGCCGAGCGGGTCGGGATCTCCCAGGTGCATGTGTCACGATTGCTGCGTTCGAGCATCGCCGCGCTGCGGGCGCGGATCCATCAGGTCGACGACGACGACGACGACGACAACGACATGTCCGACAACCCAGGTACGGAGTGAACATGGCCGAGAAGTCCAACCCGTTAGAGATCACGATCGATCGCGACAGCGACGACGTGCGGCTCGTCGTGAGTGGCGAAGTCGACCTCGAGACCAGCGCGTCGTTGCGTGAAGCGCTCTCCGAGATCGTCTCGTCCAGGCATGTCTCGCTCGACCTCACCGGTGTCGGCTACATGGACTCGACGGGCCTGCGCACCATCCTCGTCGCCAAAGAGGAGATCGAACGTGCAGGCGGCACCCTCGACGTCGCCGCGGCTTCCACCATCGTGAGCCGCCTCATCGAGATCTCCGGCGTCAGCGAACTCCTCGCCCACCAACCCGAGGGTTAACCCAAGATTTCCACCCCGAATCCGCTCTAAGCGGTGTTATGGCTGGTAGACGACCATAAGACCGCTTTGAGTGGGTTCGGGGCGCGAATCGCCAGCAGTCCGCGCAAAACATCCGGCACCCACGGCTTCCAGGGCAAACAACCGCATTCACTACCCGACCGAAGCCTCCAAGCCACCGCTCCGCGCCCGAGCGCTAACCCAGCAGTTCCACGACGACGATCGCGACGTCGTCGCGGTCATCGTCGGCGGCATCGCGCGCGCCGATCAGCTGGTCGACGAGGTCGTGGCAGGTCTCGTCGGGTCCGGCCAGGGCAGCATTTCCCCGGAGGGTGGCGACCAGCCGGTCGATGCCGACATCGAGACTCTCGCCGCGCCGTTCGACGAGACCGTCGGTGTACATCACGATGCTCGTCCGCCGTTCACACGGCACGCCGAGCAACGGCCCCCGCCCGGAACTCAGCACGTCGGTGCTGCCGTTCCGGTCCCGCAGGATCGGCGGCGGATGCCCCGCGATCGAATGCGCCAACGTGCCCGACCCGGTGTCGAGGATCACGTACGCGAGCGACGAGAAGCGACCCGGTCCACTTCGGGACACGAACTGATCGAGCGCGGCGATCATCGCGGCCGGCTCGTCGATGCGACTCGCCAACGCCCGCGTTGCGCTGCGCAACTGCCCCATCGACGCGGCAGCCTCCACGCCCCGGCCGACGATGTCGCCGACGACGATGGCCAGCCGATGCGTGTCGAGCTCGATGAGGTCGTACCAGTCACCGCCCGCCAGCCCGGCGCTCCCCGCCCGATAGAGCACGGACCAGCGGATCTGCTCGATCGTGATCGGCGCCAGCGCGAGGAGACTGCGCTGCAGCGTGTCGGCGATCGTGTGCTCGACGTCGTAGCGCGCGGCCCGCCGCAGCGTCGAGCCCGCCATCGCCACCTGCGCCCGCAGCAGGTCGGGATCGACACTCGACCCGACGGTCGGATCTCGCCAGCCGAGGACGAGCAGTCCGATCTCGCGCTCTCCCGACATGATCGGCTGGCACGCCACCTGGGCGACACCGTGCTCGGCCAGGGACGCCGCGACCGCCTGCGGCAGCGACGCCGCGTCGATGACGGGGAACGTGCTGCCCCGCGTCCCGACTGTGCCGAGCAGCGCTGCGACGACGGCCGCGACGTCGTCCCCCTGCTCGTCCCGGAACGGCCCGGATGCGGCCAGCACCTCGAGGTCCGGATGCGTCGTGAACATCGCGACGGCGCCCCCGATCGCGTGTGCCGACCCGACCGCACGTCGGAGCAGGACCTGGGCCACACGACGGCGGGTAGCCGCCCGGGCGAGGTCGGCCGCGAGCGTTTGGAGATCGCGAAGCCGTTCCGATGCCAACTCGGCTTCGCGACGGGCGGTCCGCTCACTGGCATACGCCTGGCTGCGTTCGAGCGCGGCGGTCAATCGCCGGCCGATATCGGCCAGGAACGACTGCTGAACCTCGTCGAAGGGCTGCGGGTCGTCGAACCCGAGAACGAGCACCCCGAATCGACTGCCGCCCGAACCCAGCGGCAGGATCGACCACGAGCCCTCCACCGCGCCGAGTCGGTCGAGGAACGACGCGTTCCCGGTGCGCGCCGCGTCGTCGATCGCCGCGACGACCTCCGCTGACGCCGGGCCGCCCACGTCGTGTCCGTTCCCGTCGAAAAACCGGACGACCGCCCGGCCGGCACCAACCTGTGCGACACCGTGGGCAAAGAACCGGTCGAGGATGCCCTCGGGGTCGGCAACGCCGCCGAGGAGGGCCCCGAACTCGCCGGCGCGCTGGGCCGCCTCCAGCCGCCGCGCATCGTTGATCGGGGCGCTGATCAACGCCGCCAACTGCTGCAGCGCGGTCCGTTCGGTGTCGGTCCAGCGCCGCCCCGGCGGCGCGGTGACCGTGAGCAGGCCGGCGCTCCCGAGCAGATGGGCCGAGATCTCGTCGCCTTCGCCCGGCGTGTCCTCGGTATCGACCTGCCGCCCGAGGACGAGCCGGGCATCGACCGCGGCGAGGAACCGCTTGGCCTGGACACACACTTCCGCGGCGCGTTCCTCGAGCGTGTCTCCTGACGCGATCGCGATGTATGCATCGGACAGACCGCGCAACCAGTCGAGCCGGCCGCGACCCGCGGTGTCGCCCGCCGGCTCGCCGGATTCGAATGCGGCCAGCGTCGTCGACAAGAACGCATCGAGGTCGGCCAGGTGCTCGACGCCGCGCTCGACCACGATCGCCCTTCGCACCTCGAGATGCATACCCACGAGCTGCAGCATCGAGAGGTCGGCATCCCTGGCCAGTCGTCCGAGTTCCTCGGCGACGTCGAGGCCGGGTGGTCCGGGCTCGTCGACGTGGGCGCGCAGCGCCGCCGCGTACTTGCCCCCGAACGCGCCGACGTGCTGCGAC